>Ga0256408_1000101_pt1 | contig 136194 bp, 134 predicted proteins | sample PhyAR1_FD_185998 | JGI IMG/M metagenome (GOLD analysis project Ga0256408, IMG submission 185998) | Leaf surface microbial communities from alfalfa plants in UC Gill Tract Community Farm, Albany, California, United States - DLSL A.R1 | ecosystem: Host-associated > Plants > Phyllosphere >...
TTTGCCTGGCGGCAATAGCGCGGTGGTCCCACCTGACCCCATGCCGAACTCAGAAGTGAAACGCCGTAGCGCCGATGGTAGTGTGGGGTCTCCCCATGCGAGAGTAGGACACTGCCAGGCATCAAATTAGTGTGCTGATATGGCTCAGTTGGTAGAGCGCACCCTTGGTAAGGGTGAGGTCCCCAGTTCGACTCTGGGTATCAGCACCACTTTATTTAAGTGGTTTAGAAGTTCGGCAGAAAGAAAAGAATCAAAAGAATTTGCTTGGCGGCAATAGCGCGGTGGTCCCACCTGACCCCATGCCGAACTCAGAAGTGAAACGCCGTAGCGCCGATGGTAGTGTGGGGTCTCCCCATGCGAGAGTAGGACACTGCCAAGCATCAAATAAGCCAAGAGGCCATCCGAAAGGATGGCCTTTTTGCTTTCCGTGCCTCTCATCCTCCCTGCCAAGATCCTGACGCAGTTCGCTCAATGAAACATTTTCACCTTTCCGCTGAACGCTCGACATCGACGGAAAAAAACGCTATCTTCGGGCATCTAGAAGTCTAAACGTATAAATGGATGTGTGAGGGTTAAGCAATGCCGATTCGTGTTCCTGATGAGTTACCTGCGGTCAATTTCTTGCGCGGTGAGAATGTCTTCGTGATGACATCCTCGCGGGCAAAAACACAGGAAATCAGGCCGCTGAAAGTGCTGATCCTCAACCTGATGCCAAAGAAGATCGAAACGGAAAACCAGTTTTTGCGCCTGCTTTCCAACTCGCCGCTGCAGATTGATATCCAGTTGCTGCGCATCGACAGCCGCGAGTCGAAGAATACGCCGGCGGAGCATCTGAACAACTTCTACTGCGACTTCGAGGATATTCAGAACGAGAACTTCGATGGCCTGATCGTCACCGGCGCGCCGCTGGGGCTGGTCGATTTCTGCGATGTTGCCTACTGGCCGCAGATCGAACGGGTGATCGACTGGGCCAAGCATCACGTTACCTCCACGCTGTTCGTGTGCTGGGCGGTACAGGCGGCGTTGAACATCCTGTACGGCATTCCCAAGATGACGCGCGAGGTGAAACTCTCCGGGGTTTATCCGCACCAAACGCTGCAGCAGCATGCGTTGCTGACGCGCGGCTTCGACGAAAGCTTCCTGGCGCCGCATTCACGCTATGCCGATTTCCCGACCGAGGTGATTCGCCAATATACCGACCTGGACATCCTGGCCGAATCCGAGCAGGCCGGCGCCTACCTGTTCGCCAGCAGGGATAAGCGCCTGGCGTTCGTCACCGGCCATCCGGAATACGATACAATGACGCTGGCGGGAGAGTATTGTCGCGACAACGAAGCTGGCCTCGATCCTGCCGTACCGCTCAACTACTTCCCCGATGACAACCCCGCACTGACACCGAAAGCCACCTGGCGCAGCCATGGCCACTTGCTGTTTTCCAATTGGCTCAATTATTACGTCTACCAGATCACGCCTTACGATCTGCGCCATATGAATCCGACTCTCGACTGATCTTTTCTGCCTGCCGGCGGCTGAATCGAGGCCGCCGCACTGCTCATCCTCTGCACGATCCTCTTTTTACCCGTCAATTCTCCCAAAAAACCATTGCCTAACAACGCGTTAGTCCGTCTTTGCAATTCTATTGGAACCGATTTCCTTACCTGTTGATCGTGTTATTTATCCTAACTAATTGATAATAAAGTGTTAATAAAATATTTAATAATAAAATGGAAATGGTTTTTGATTTTTATTTTTTGTTGGGTATTCTTAACGCTATCGGGATGAGATCTGACCAGTTTAGGATCGTTTCATCCGCCCTGATCCACAGTGATTTCTGATGAAAATGCGCCGGTCGCCCGGGTGCAACGATGGGAAGGAGCAAGGTCATGACGCAACAGATAGCAGGCACGGAGTTAAGGTTTACGCAGGGTTTCGCCGCTGCGGAGCGCCAGGTGTTAACGGATGAAGCGGTTGAATTTCTGGCGGAACTGGTGGGGAAATTCACGCCACGTCGCAATGAGCTGTTGGCGGCGCGTGCCCGCTGGCAACAAAATATCGATCGCGGCGAATTGCCTGGGTTTATTTCGGAAACCACTTCCATTCGTGAAGGCAATTGGCAGATCCGCGGTATTCCGCAAGACCTGCGCGATCGCCGGGTAGAGATCACCGGGCCGGTCGAGCGCAAGATGGTGATCAATGCGTTGAACGCCAACGTAAAAGTGTTTATGGCGGACTTCGAAGACTCGCTGGCGCCAAGCTGGGACAAAGTCATCGACGGTCAAATCAACCTGCACGATGCGGTTAACGGCACCATCTCCTACACCAATGAAGCCGGCAAGATCTACCAGCTGAAACCGAATCCGGCGGTGTTGATCGCTCGCGTGCGCGGCTTGCACCTGCCGGAGAAACACGTCTTGTGGCGTGATGAAGCCATCCCCGGCGGCCTGTTCGATTTCGCGCTGTACTTCTACCACAACTATCGCCAGCTGCTGGCCAAGGGCAGCGGCCCGTATTTCTACCTGCCGAAAACCCAGTCCTGGGAGGAAGCTGCCTGGTGGAGCGATGTCTTCAGCTTTACCGAGGATCGTTTCGATCTGCCGCGCGGCACCATCAAGGCGACCGTGCTGATCGAAACTCTGCCGGCGGTGTTCCAGATGGACGAGATCCTGTATCACCTGCGCGATCACATCGTCGGTCTGAACTGCGGCCGCTGGGATTACATCTTCAGCTACATCAAAACGCTGAAGAACCACGGCGATCGCGTGCTGCCGGACCGTCAGTCGGTGACCATGGAAAAACCTTTCCTCAGCGCCTATTCGCGCCTGTTGATCAAAACCTGTCATAAGCGCGGCGCCTTCGCCATGGGCGGCATGGCGGCGTTTATCCCGAGCAAAGACGCCGAAAAAAACGCCTGGGTGCTGAACAAGGTACGGGCGGACAAAGAGCTGGAAGCCAACAATGGCCACGACGGCACCTGGGTGGCGCACCCGGGCTTGGCGGACACGGTGATGGAGGTGTTCGGCAACGCATTGGGCGATCGTCAAAACCAGCTGGACGTGCTGCGTGAGCAGGATGCGCCGATCAGCGCCGCGCAACTGCTGGAACCGTGCGACGGCGAACGCACCGAAGCGGGGATGCGCGCCAATATCCGCGTGGCGGTGCAGTACATCGAAGCCTGGATCTCCGGCAACGGCTGCGTGCCGATTTACGGTTTGATGGAAGATGCGGCGACGGCGGAGATCTCCCGTACGTCTATCTGGCAGTGGATCCACCACGAGAAGAGCCTGAACGACGGGCGCCCGGTCACCAAGGCGCTGTTCCGCCAGATGTTGCAAGAAGAGATGTTGGTGGTGCGTGAAGAAGTAGGGGAAGCGCGCTTTAACGCCGGCCGGTTCGAAGAGGCGGCGCGCCTGATGGAGCGCATCACCACGCAAGATGAATTAATCGATTTCCTGACGTTGCCCGGCTATGAGCTGCTGGCCTGAACTTTCCCAATCAACCCTACATGACTGAAAGGATAAAAATTATGTCTACCTCTCGCTCTCAACAGATCCAGCAGCTGGAACAGGAATGGAAATCGGCCCGTTGGGAAGGCATTACCCGCCCTTACAGCGCTGAAGACGTGATCAATCTGCGCGGTTCGGTCAACCCGGAATGCACCCTGGCGCAAAACGGCGCCGCCAAACTGTGGGCGTTGCTGAATGGCAAGGCGCGCAAAGGCTACGTGAACTGCCTGGGCGCGCTGACCGGCGGCCAGGCGCTGCAGCAGGCCAAAGCCGGCGTCGAGGCCATCTACTTGTCCGGTTGGCAGGTGGCGGCCGACGCCAACAGCGCGGCCGCCATGTACCCTGACCAATCGCTGTATCCGGTGGACTCGGTGCCGAAGGTGGTCGAGCGTATCAACAACACCTTCCGCCGCGCCGATCAGATCCAATGGGCGAACCAGATTGAGCCGGGCAGCAAAGGGTACACCGATTATTTCCTGCCGATCGTCGCTGATGCGGAAGCCGGCTTCGGCGGCGTATTGAACGCCTTTGAGCTGATGAAAGCGATGATTACCGCCGGGGCCGCCGGGGTGCACTTCGAAGATCAGCTGGCGGCGGTGAAGAAATGCGGCCATATGGGCGGCAAAGTGCTGGTGCCGACGCAAGAAGCGATCCAGAAACTGGTCGCCGCGCGCTTGGCGGCCGACGTGCTTGGCGTGCCGACGCTGGTGATCGCCCGTACCGACGCCGATGCGGCCGACCTGCTGACCTCTGACTGCGATCCGTATGACAGCGCCTTCGTCACCGGCGAGCGTACGGCGGAAGGCTTCTTCCGCACCCATGCCGGCGTCGAGCAGGCGATCAGCCGCGGTCTGGCTTATGCCCCTTACGCCGATATGGTGTGGTGCGAAACCTCAACGCCGGATCTGGATGCCGCCCAGCGCTTCGCCGACGCCATCCACGCCAAATACCCAGGCAAGCTGCTGGCCTACAACTGCTCGCCGTCGTTCAACTGGAAGAAGAACCTCGACGACCAGACCATCGCCCGCTTCCAGCAGGCGCTGTCGGACATGGGCTACAAGTATCAGTTCATCACGCTGGCGGGCATCCACAGCATGTGGTTCAACATGTTCGACCTGGCGCACGCCTATGCGCAGGGCGAAGGGATGAAACACTACGTCGAGAAGGTGCAGCAGGCGGAGTTCGCCGCGGTGGAGCGCGGTTACACCTTCGCGTCGCACCAGCAAGAGGTGGGCACCGGCTACTTCGACAAGGTCACCACCATCATTCAGGGCGGCGCCTCTTCGGTCACCGCGCTGACCGGTTCGACGGAAGAACAGCAGTTCTGATGCGGCAAGCTTGAAGACGTTTCACCCGGAGCCTGCATGCGCAGGCTTCTTTTTCTGGCGGGGGTAAGGATGGCGGCAAAACTGGAGTTGTTGATCGCACAGACGATCCTGCAGGGCTTCGATGCGCAGTACGGCCGCTTTCTGGAAGTGACCGCCGGCGCGCAGCAGCGCTTTGAGCAGGCGGATTGGCCGGCGGTGCAGCAGGCGATGAAAAAGCGCATCCATCTGTACGACCATCACGTCGGTCTGGTGGTGGAGCAGCTTAAATGCATCACCGGGCAGAAATATTTCGACGCCGACTTCCCCAGCCGGGTCAAAGCGGTCTATATCGATCTGCTGCCGGACTACCCGCGTTTTGAGATCGCCGAAAGCTTCTTCAACTCGGTCTATTGCCGGTTGTTCAAGCATCGCGATCTGACGCCGGACAAGCTGTTCGTCTTCAGTTCGCAGCCGGAACGGCGTTTTCGCGACATTCCGCGTCCGCTGGCGCGCGATTTTACCCCCAATGGCGATCTGCCGGCGATGCTGCGCAGCATCTTGAGCGATCTGCCGCTGCGGTTGCCGTGGGAGGATCTGACACGCGACATTCGCTACATCATTCAGGCGCTGCAACGCGCCTTCAGCCCACAGCAACTGACGGGGGCGACCTTCCAGATCGCCAACGAGCTGTTCTATCGCAACAAGGCCGCCTGGCTGGTCGGCAAGTTGCGCTTGGCCGACGGCGTTTACCCGTTCCTGTTGCCGATTCACCACAGCGAATCGGGCGCGCTGTTTATCGACGCCTGCCTGACCGGCAAGGCCGAGGCCAGCATCGTCTTCGGTTTCGCCCGCTCTTATTTCATGGTCTACGCACCGCTGCCGGCGGCGATGGTGGAGTGGCTGCGCGAGATCCTGCCGGGCAAGACCACCGCCGAGCTGTACATGGCGATCGGCTGCCAAAAACACGGCAAAACCGAATGCTATCGCGAATACCTGACCTTTATGGCGCACTCACAGGAACAGTTCATCATCGCGCCGGGCGTGAAAGGCATGGTGATGCTGGTGTTCACCCTGCCGTCCTTCGATCGGGTGTTTAAAGTGATCAAGGATGAGTTCGCCCCGCAGAAAGAGGTGACGCAGGCGCAGGTGATGGCTTGCTATCAGCTGGTGAAAGAGCACGATCGCGTCGGGCGCATGGCGGATACTCAGGAGTACGAAAATTTCGTCGTCGACAAGGCGCGTCTCAGCCCTGAGCTATTGGCGGAGCTGCGGCGTGAAGTGCCGGGCAAGCTGGAAGATCTCGGCGATCGCATCGTGATCAAACATCTGTATATGGAACGGCGCATGACGCCGCTGAACCTGTATCTGGAGCAGGCCAACGACCAGCAAATGCGCGATGCGATTGAAGAGTACGGCAACGCGATCAAGCAGTTGGCCGCCGCCAATATTTTCCCCGGCGATATGCTGTTCAAGAACTTCGGCGTGACGCGCCACGGGCGTGTGGTGTTCTACGACTACGACGAGATTTGCTACATGACCGAGGTCAACTTCCGCGACATTCCGCCGCCGCGTTATCCGGAGGACGAGCTGGCCAGCGAGCCGTGGTACAGCATCGCGCCCAACGATGTGTTCCCGGAAGAGTTCCGCCACTTCCTGTGCGGCGATCGGCGCATTCGGCAGGTGTTTGAAGAGTTGCACAGCGATCTGTTTACCGCGGAGTATTGGCGCGGGTTGCAGCAGCGCATCCGCGAGGGGCATGTGGAAGACGTGTTCGCTTATCGCAAGAAGCAGCGGTTCAGCCAGCGCAGCGGGGCGGCGCTGCCGGCCGCCACCGCTGCGATGTAAATCAGGCCTGGACGCCCGCGACGGCGGCGCGCGCCAGTTCGGTAATGCGCGCGTAGTCGCCGCTTTCGAGCGCGTCCGCCGGCACCAGCCAGGAGCCGCCGATGCACAGCACGCTTTTCAGCGCCAGATAGCTGCGGTAATTGTCCGGCGAGATGCCGCCGGTCGGGCAGAAACGCACCTGCGGGAATGGGCCGCCGATCGCCTGCAGCGCTTTTACGCCGCCGTTGGCTTCCGCCGGGAAGAATTTAAATTCGCGCAGGCCGTAATCCATGCCCTGCATCAGCTCGGAAACGGTGCTGATGCCCGGTATAAGGGGAATGGAACCGGCGGTGGCGGCTTTGAGCAGCTCGTCGGTCAGCCCCGGGCTGATGGCGAACTGCGCGCCGGCCTCGGTCACTTCCCGCAGCTGCTGCGGATTGATCACCGTACCGGCGCCGATGATCGCTTCCGGCACCTCTTGGGCGATGGCGCGAATGGCGTCCATGGCGCAGGCGGTGCGCAGCGTCACCTCCAGCACCCGCACGCCGCCGGCGACCAGCGCTTTCGCCAGCGGCACCGCATGTTCCAGCTTGTTGATCACGATGACCGGCACTACCGGCCCCGCCGTCAGGATCTGCTCGGCGCTTGTTGTCCACTTGTTCATGCTGACGTTCTCCTCTGTGGCCGCCGCCTGGCGGCGATGCGGCCAGGCTATCGATTAAAATTTGATGCAGCAGGCGCCCTGCTCGGCGCCTGACAGCTGGCTGCGCAGCGCGCCGAACAGCTCGCGGCCGCAGCCGATGTGTTCGGCGCTCAGATCGGGTTGGCAAGGCGTGCGCCGCGCCAACTCGTCAGCGTCGACCAGCACCTGCAGCTCGCCGCTGCGGCCGTTGACGCGGATCGGATCGCCGTCGCGCACTTTCGCCAGCAGGCCGCCGGTATAGGCTTCCGGGGTGACGTGAATGGCGGAAGGCACCTTGCCGGAGGCGCCGGACAGGCGGCCGTCGGTCACCAGCGCCACTTTGAAGCCGCGATCCATCAACACGCCCAGCGGCGGCATCAGCTTGTGCAGCTCTGGCATGCCGTTGGCCTGCGGCCCCTGGAAGCGCACCACCACCACGCAATCGCGATCCAGCTTGCCGGCTTCGAACGCCGGCACAATATCGTGCTGGCTGTCGAACACCACCGCCGGCGCTTCGATGATCTGGTTATCGGCGGGCACCGCCGAGGTTTTCATCACCGCGCGGCCCAGATTGCCGGCCATCACTTTGGTGCCGCCGTGATGTTCGAACGGCTGGGCCACGCTGGCGATCACGCTGGCGTCGAGCGAGCCGGCCACGCCTTCGCGCCATACCAATTGGCCGTTGTCCAGCCACGGTTCCTGGGTGTAGCGGCGCAGGCCGAAACCGGCCACGGTGTGCACGTCTTCGTGCAGCAGGCCGTGTTGCAGCAGTTCGCGCACCACCAGCGGCACGCCGCCGGCGGCCTGGAATTGGTTGATGTCGGCCGGGCCGTTCGGGTAGATGCGGCACAGCAGCGGCACCGCCTCCGACAGCTCCGAGAAATCGTCCCAGGTGATGATGATGCCCGCCGCCCGCGCCATCGCCACCAGATGCATGGTCAGGTTGGTGGAGCCGCCGGTGGCCAGCAGCGAGACGATGCCGTTCACCACCACTTTCTCGTCCACCAGGCGGCCGATCGGCAGGTAGTTGCCGGCGGTATCGGTCAGTCGGGTCACCTGGCGCGCGGCGGCGTCGTTCAGCGCGTCGCGCAGCGGCGTGTCCGGATGGACGAAGGAGGCGCCCGGCAGATGCAGACCCATCACTTCCATCACCATCTGGTTGGTGTTGGCGGTGCCGTAGAAGGTGCAGGTGCCGATGCCGTGATAAGAGGCCGCCTCGGCCTCCAGCAGCGCCAAACGGTCGGCCTTGCCCTCGGCGTACAGCTGGCGCACGCGCACTTTTTCCTTGTTCGGCAGGCCGCTGCTCATCGGGCCGGCCGGCACGAACAGCGCGGGCAGGTGGCCGAAGGAGAGGGCGGCCATCACCAGCCCCGGCACGATCTTGTCGCAGATGCCGAGGAACAGCGCGCCGTCGAACATATTGTGCGACAGGCCGACGGCGGCCGACATGGCGATCACGTCGCGGCTCATCAGCGACAGCTCCATGCCGTCCTGCCCCTGCGTCACCCCGTCGCACATCGCCGGCACGCCGCCGGCCACCTGGCCCACGGCGCCGACCGCCTTCAGCGCCTGCTTCAGCCGCTGCGGGTAGTGTTCGTACGGCTGGTGGGCCGACAGCATGTCATTGTAAGCGGTGATGATGGCGATATCGCTGCGCACCATGTTTTTCAGCGACGCCTTGTCATCGGGCTGACAGGCGGCGAAGCCGTGGGCCAGGTTGCCGCAGGCGAGCTGCGCGCGGTGGACGGTTTGGGAGCGGGCCGCCTCGATACGCGCCAGATAGGCGGCGCGGCTGGCCTGGGAACGGTCGATGATGCGCTGTGTGACACGGGACAAGGTTGGATTAATCATGCCTTCCTCACATTGCTGTTGTTATAGTCGCCGCCTGTGGCGGTGCCCCCGGGGGTGATTTGCAGCCCTGGTGTGCAAGGCCGGGGGCGATTTAGGATTTAAAACATCGTGAATGCAATCATGCCGATGGCGCCGCCGACGCTGCCCAGAATGGTTTCCATCACCGTCCAGGTTTTCAGCGTTTGCAGTTCGTTGGCGCCGGTGAATTTGCCGAACAGCCAGAAGCCGGCGTCGTTGACGTGGCTCAGCACGATGGAGCCGCCGGCGATGCAGATGGCCAGCGCGGCCAGTTGCCCGCCGTTCAGACCGAGCTGACTGGTGACCGGCAGCACCAGACCGACGGTGGTCAGGCAGGCGACGGTGGCCGAGCCCTGAATCACCCGCACCATGGCGGACAGCGCGAAGGCGGCCACGGCGATCGGCAGGCCGGCGCCGATCATGGCGTCACCCAACGCCGGCCCTACGCCGGAATCCACCAGGATCTGCTTGAACACCCCGCCGGCGCCGGTCATCAGCAGGATGATCCCGGCCGGCTGCACCGCAGCGGAACAGATGGCCAGGGTCTGTTCGTTGCTCATGCCGCGCGGCTTCGCCAGACCGTAAATCACGATCAGGCAGGCCAGCAGGATGGCGGTGAACGGGTGGCCGATAAACTCCAGCCACTGCTGCAGCTGCGAGCCGGGGGTGACCAGCCGCGCGCCGATGGTTTTCATGCCGACCAGCACCAGCGGGCACAGCACCAGCGCCAGGCTGAAGCCGAACGACGGCAGATTGCCCTTGGCCAGCGTCGGCTCATTCTCTTCCGGCGGCATCGGCCAGTTGACGAAACGGCTGATAAAGCTGCCGTACAGCGGGCCGGCGATCAGCATGCCGATCACCGCCGCCACCAGGCCGATGGCGATCATCCAGCCGAAATCGGCCTTCATCTGCGACGCCAGCAGCATCGGCACCGGCCCCGGCAGCAGGAAGGAGGCGGCGGCGGCCACGCCGGCGAACAGCGGGATGGCCAGCTTGACGATATTGCCGTCGGTGCGGCGTGCCACGGCGAACACGATGCCGATCAGCAGCACCACCGCCACGTCGAAGAACAGCGGCAGCGCGCAGATCAGCCCGGCGATGCCGAGCGCGTAGTGCGCCTTGCTTTGTCCGAATCGTTTCAGCAATTGCGCCGCAATTTGGTCGAGTGCGCCGACCTCATGCAGGATCTTGCCGAACATCGCCCCGAGCGCCACCACGATCGCCAGGAAGCCCAGCGTGTCGCCCATGCCTTTTTGCATGGTGTCGGCGATGTGTTCCAGCGGCATGCCGGAGAAAATGCCGGCGGCGATGGACACCAGCATCAGCGCGACGAAGGCGTGCATGCGCGCCTTCATCACCAGGAATAACAGCAGTAAAACCGAGCCGACTGCGGTACCGACCAGCGTTACGGTACTCACGCGCACACGTCCTGCGGCAGGAAGCTCTGGATATGGCGCACGGTATCGGCGATCACCGCGTCCAGCGGCTGATTGATGTCGATCGCCATCACGTCGTTCTCGTCGGCGCCCGGTTGCTCCAGCGCGGCGAACTGGGTGACCAGCATCTGCGGCTTGAAGAAGTGGCCGTTGCGCGCCGCCAGGCGGGATTCGATCACCGGGAACTCGCCGTGCAGATAGATGAATGACAGGTTGCCGTTGCCGGCGCGCAGGCGGTCGCGATACTGCTTTTTCAACGCCGAACAGACGATGATCGACACGTTGTTGGTGCGCTGCATGGCGAAGGCGGCGTCGTTGAGCGCGGCCAGCCACGGCGCACGATCGTCGTCGTTCAACGCTTCGCCGGCGGCCATCTTCAGGATGTTGCTGCGCGGGTGCAGGAAGTCGCCGTCGAGGAAGCCGGCGGAGAGTTGGCGGGCCGCGGCGGCGGCGACGGCGGACTTGCCGCTGCCGGAAACGCCCATAACGACGTAAATGCGATTTTGATTGTTGGTCATGGCTTGGCTCCAAAACACCGGGTGACGTTACCTTCGTTCAATTTGATTGTTACCGGTAACATGTTATCGGTAACATTGTCGAAGGAAGTTTGAGCGGTTGCAATGGGCTTTCGCCGTGAGGATCGTTAACTGTGATCGGCTTCAAGCTTTTTTCCTGTGCGCTAAACAGGATGCCGACAGCCTGTTACATGCTGACAACAGAGCATGGCAGGGGAGCAGGGGCGCACTGGGGCGCCCCTCGGATGAGCAGGATTAGCGCACGCCGCCGTAGGCCAGGCTGATCTCTTTCGCCGCGTGGATCACCAGCGCGCCCAGCTCGATCACACGATCGTCGGTGATGCGCGACACCGGGCCGGAGATGGAAATGGCGGCGAAGGCTTCGCGGTGCTCGTCGAAGATGCAGGCCGCCACGCAGCGCAGGCCGAGCGCGTGCTCTTCGTCGTCAAAGGAGAAGCCCTGTTTGCGGATCTGCGCCAGCCCCTCTTTCAGGTTGTGCGGCGTCAGGGTATGCGGCGTGTAGGTGTGCATGCCTTTCTTGTGCAGCAGTTTGGTCACCTGATCGTCCGGCAGGGTGGCGAGGAACGCTTTGCCGGCACCGGAGGCGTGCATCGGCAGTTTACCGCCGATCGGCGCAGACATGCGCATCAGCGCCGTGCACTGCACCTGATCGATGATGATCGCCTGGTACTCGCTGGTATCCAGCACCGCCAGGTTGACGGTTTCTCCGGATTCCTCCATCAGGCGGCGCAGCGTCGGATGCACCATCGCCAGCAGGTTGCGGCTTTGCAGGAAGCTGCTGCCGACCACAAAGGCGTGCGAGCCGATGGTCCACAGGCCGAGATCGCCGACCTGGCGCACGAATCCCTGCTGCTGCATGGTGGTGAGCAGGCGGTGAGTGGTGGAGTTCGGCAGGCCGGCCTGCTGGGCCAGATCGGTCAGCGCCACGTTGCCCTGGGCTTCTGAAATGTATTCCAACAGTTTCAGGCCACGGGTCAACGATTGTACCTGACCGGTCGCCGCACTGGCGGCGGGGGCTGCTGCGCGGGGCTTCTTGCCGCGCTTGGCGGGAGCAGGGGTGGCCATGGGTGAGATTCCTTTTTCCGTATGATGGAATTCATTTTCGTTTTTTGTCGATGAATTGCAAGCCGCCGTCAGCTCATCGGAGGTGTTGGCGCACAACCTGAAAAACTCTCAATTGTCGCCTGGCCCTTTGTCCTTACAAGCTGTGCTAGGATGACTCGTTGGTTTTTGCGGCAGTTGAGCAATGGGCTGGATGGCAATGGAAGGGGTTACAGTGACGAATCGAGTAGAACAACTGCGCCGCCAGTTAGCGCAGCGCATTTTGGTGTTGGACGGCGGCATGGGCACCATGATCCAGAGCTACCGTCTGGATGAGCGCGATTTCCGCGGTGAGCGTTTCGCCGACTGGCGCAGCGATCTGAAAGGCAATAACGATCTGCTGGTGCTGACCAAGCCGGAAGTGATCACCGCCATTCATTACGCCTATCTCGAGGCGGGCGCCGATATCCTTGAGACCAATACCTTCAACTCCACCTCCATCGCCATGGCCGACTACCATATGGAGTCGCTGTCCGCCGAGATTAACTATCAGGCCGCCTGCCTGGCGCGCGCCTGCGCCGACGAATGGACGGCGCGCACGCCGGAAAAACCGCGCTACGTCGCCGGGGTGTTGGGGCCGACCAACCGCACCGCGTCCATCTCGCCGAACGTCAACGATCCGGCGTTCCGCAACATCTCGTTCGATGAACTGGTGGCGGCTTACCGTGAATCGACCCGCGCGCTGGTGGAAGGCGGCGTCGATCTGATCATGATCGAAACCATCTTCGACACCCTCAACGCCAAGGCCGCCGCTTTTGCGGTGGAAACCGAATTCGAAGCGCTGGGGGTGGAACTGCCGATCATGATTTCCGGCACCATCACCGACGCCTCCGGCCGCACCCTGTCCGGCCAGACCACCGAAGCGTTTTACAATTCGCTGCGCCACGTCAAGCCGCTGACCTTCGGCCTGAACTGCGCCCTGGGGCCGGATGAGCTGCGTCAGTACGTCGCCGAGCTGGCGCGCATCTCGGAGACCTACGTCACCGCACACCCGAACGCCGGTTTGCCGAACGCCTTCGGCGAGTACGATCTGGATGCGGCCGAGATGGCGCGCCAGGTCGGGGAGTGGGCGCAGGCCGGCTTCCTCAATATTATCGGCGGCTGCTGCGGCACCACGCCGGAACATATCGCCGCGATGGCCAAGGCGGTCGAGGGCGTGCCGCCGCGCCGGCTGCCGGATATCCCGGTCGCCTGCCGCCTGGCCGGTCTGGAGCCGTTGACCATCGACGGCAACACCCTGTTCGTCAACGTCGGCGAGCGCACCAACGTCACCGGCTCGGCGCGTTTCAAACGCTTGATCAAAGAAGAGAAATACAACGAGGCGCTCGAGGTGGCGCGCCAGCAGGTCGAGAGCGGCGCGCAGATCATCGACATCAACATGGACGAGGGGATGCTCGACGCCGAAGCGGCGATGGTGCGCTTCCTCAACCTGATCGCCGGCGAGCCGGATATCGCCCGGGTGCCGATCATGATCGACTCCTCCAAGTGGTCCGTTATAGAGAAAGGCCTGAAGTGCATTCAGGGCAAGGGCATCGTCAACTCGATCTCGATGAAGGAGGGCGAAGAGGCCTTTATCCACCACGCCAGGCTGGTGCGCCGCTATGGCGCCGCGGTGGTGGTGATGGCGTTCGACGAAGTGGGCCAGGCGGACACCCGCGAGCGCAAGTTCGAGATCTGTCGCCGCGCCTATAAAATTTTGACCGAACGCGTCGGTTTCCCGCCGGAAGACATCATTTTCGACCCGAACATCTTCGCCGTCGCCACCGGCATCGACGAGCACAACAACTACGCCGTCGACTTTATCGAAGCCTGCGCCGACATCAAAACCCACCTGCCGCACGCGATGATCTCCGGCGGGGTGTCCAACGTGTCGTTCTCGTTCCGCGGCAACGATCCGGTGCGTGAAGCGATCCACGCGGTATTCCTGTATCACGCCATTCGCAACGGCATGGACATGGGCATCGTCAACGCCGGGCAGCTGGCGATTTACGACGATCTGCCTGGCGAGCTGCGCGAGGCGGTAGAAGACGTGATCCTCAACCGTCGCGAGGACGGCACCGAACGCCTGCTGGAACTGGCGGAAAAGTACCGCGGCAGCAAAGACGGCGAAGCGGCGGTGCAGCAGGCGGAATGGCGCGGCTGGCCAGTGGAGAAGCGGCTGGAATACTCGCTGGTGAAGGGCATCACCGAGTTTATCGAACTGGACACCGAAGAAGCGCGGCAGCAGGCCGAACGCCCGATCGAAGTGATCGAAGGGCCGCTGATGGCCGGGATGAACGTGGTCGGCGATCTGTTCGGCGAGGGCAAGATGTTCCTGCCGCAGGTGGTGAAATCCGCCCGCGTGATGAAGCAGGCGGTGGCCTACCTGGAACCGTACATCGAGGCCAGCAAGCAGCAGGGCACCTCCGCGGGGAAAATCCTGTTGGCGACGGTGAAAGGCGACGTGCACGACATCGGCAAGAACATCGTCGGCGTGGTGCTGCAGTGCAACAACTATGAAATCGTCGATCTTGGCGTGATGGTGCCGACGGAGAAAATCCTGCGCACCGCGCGCGAGGAGAATGTCGACATCATCGGCCTGTCGGGGCTGATCACGCCGTCGCTGGACGAGATGGTCAACGTGGCCAAAGAGATGGAGCGCCAGGGCTTTACGCTGCCGCTGCTGATCGGCGGCGCCACCACCTCCAAGGCGCACACCGCGGTGAAAATCGAGCAGAACTACAGCGGCCCGACCACCTACGTGCAAAACGCCTCGCGCACCGTGGGCGTGGTGTCGGCGCTGCTGTCCGCCACCCAGCGCGACGAGTTTGTGGCGCGCACCCGCAAAGAGTATGAAACGGTGCGCATTCAACACGCGCGCAAAAAGCCGCGCACGCCGCCGGTCGATTTGCACAAGGCGCGCGCCAACGCCATGGCGCTGAACTGGGCCGACTATCAGCCGCCGGCGCCGCGGCAGCTTGGCGTGTTTCCGGTGTCGGCCGGCATCGAGACGCTGCGCCACTATATCGACTGGACGCCGTTCTTCATGACCTGGTCGCTGGCGGGCAAATACCCGCGCATCCTCGAGGATGAGGTGGTGGGGGAAGAGGCCAAGCGCCTGTTCCATGACGCCAATCAGATGCTGGATCGGTTGGCCGCCGAGCGTAGCCTCAACCCGCGCGGCGTTTACGGCCTGTTCCCGGCCAACCGCGTCGGCGACGACGTGGAGGTATACCGCGACGAACGGCGTGACGAGGTGCTGGCGGTGAGCCGCCACCTGCGGCAACAGACGGAAAAAACCGACTTCCCGAACTACTGCCTGGCGGACTTTGTGGCGCCGAAAAGCAGCGGCAAAGCCGACTACTTCGGCGCCTTCGCGGTGACCGGCGGGCTGGAGGAAGACGCGCTGGCGGCGGCGTACGACGCGCAGCACGACGATTACAACAAAATCATGGTCAAGGCGCTGGCGGATCGTTTGGCGGAGGCTTTTGCCGAATACCTGCACGAACAGGTGCGCAAGCTGCACTGGGGCTATGCCGCCGACGAGAGCCTGAGCAACGAGGAGCTGATCCGGGAAAACTATCAGGGCATCCGGCCGGCGCCGGGCTACCCGGCCTGCCCGGAGCACACCGAAAAAGCGACCATCTGGCAGCTGTTGGACGTCAACCGCCACACCGGTATGGAACTGACGGAGTCCTTCGCCATGTGGCCGGGGGCGGCGGTATCCGGCTGGTACTTCAGTCACCCCGAGAGCAAGTACTTCGCGGTGGCGCAGATCCAGCGCGATCAGGTGGAAGACTACGCGGCGCGTAAAGGGATGAGCGTGAGCGAGGTCGAGCGCTGGCTGGCGCCAAACCTCGGCTACGACGCCGACTGACTTTCCTCTTTAAGGGCGCAGCGATGCGCCCTTGTCATTTACAGCGCTTCCACATCGATGTGCAGCGCGTCGTACCGCCAATACTCCAGGTCACAATCGATCACCCTGTCGTGCTGATCGCGATTCACCCGCGTAATGAACAGCGCCGGGCTGCCGTAGGTCACCTTCAGCATGGCGGCGGCCTGCTGCGGCAGCAGGGTGGGCAGCATGTCGAAACGCACCCGGCCGTAGTGAATGCCGTAGCGCGCGGCGTACAGCGCGGTCAGCGACTGGGTCAGATCTTCGTCCAGAATGCCGGGGAAATAGGCCGGATTGAGGTAGTGCTCGCAGTACAGCACCGCGCGTCCGTCGATGTAGCGCAGCCGGCGAATGCGATAGGCCTGCGCGCCGGGAGGCAGCGCCAGGCGGCCAGCCAGCGGCGCGTCGAGCGTGACGACCGCGCTATCGATCGCTTCGGTATGCGCGGCGCGGCCCTGCTGCTGCGCCATAGCGTGAAAATGGCTGCGCTGCAGCGGGTTGTAGATCAAACGTGGCGGCGAGATGAACCAGCCGCGCCGCACCTGGCGGTAGATGACGCCCTGCGCCTCCAACTGGCCGAGCGCCTCCTGCAAGGTAATGCGGGTGGTGGCGAATTGCTCGCTCAGGGCGCGTTCGGAGGGCAGCTTGCCGCCCGCGGCGAACTCGCCGGCGGTGATGCGGGCGCTCAGCGTTTGGCAGATGGTGGCGACGGTCGTCGGTGCTTCACTCATACAGCGGGTGTCCCGTTTCAGTGCGTTTGGCCTTCCTTAAGGTAGACCAGCGTCGCGTTTTCGCCGTTGCAATGGGGGATAAAACTGTCGCTTTTTTAAGCTGACATATAATTATCACATTCGTCCGTTAGATTGGTTTGGTCCTTGCTGGACTAGTCCAGCCATCCCCACACTACCACCTGGAGCATCAGTTATGAAACGTTTGTGCGCTTCTGTGTTAACCAGTGCCATCGTGTTATCCAGCCAGATGAGCTGGGCCGCGGATACCGATCTGGCGGCGCTGGAGCAGGCCGCGAAGAAAGAAGGCGAAGTCAACAGCGTCGGCATGCCGGACAGCTGGGCCAACTGGAAAGGCACCTGGCAAGATCTGTTGAGCAAGTACGGCCTGAAACATGTCGATACCGACATGAGCTCCGCGCAGGAGATCGCCAAATTCGATGCGGAAAAGAACAACGCCACGGCGGACATCGGTGACGTCGGCGCGGCCTTTGGCCCGGTGGCGGTGCAGAAGGGCGTAACGCAGCCCTACAAACCGTCTACCTGGGATCAGGTGCCGGAGTGGGCGAAAGACAAAGACGGCCACTGGGCGCTGGCTTACACCGGCACCATCGCCTTCATCATCAACAAGCAGCAGGTGAAAGACATCCCGCGCAGCTGGGCCGATCTGCTCAAGGGCAGCTATCAGGTCACCATCGGCGACGTCGGCACCGCGTCGCAGGCGGCCAGCGGCGTGCTGGCGGCCACCTACGCCATGGGCGGCAACGAGAAAAACCTCAAGCCGGGCCTGGAATTCTTCGGCAAGCTGGCCAAGGCCGGTCGCCTGAGCCTGAGTAACCCGGTGATCGCATCGCTGGAGAAAGGGGAAGTGCAGGTTGGCGTGGTGTGGGACTTCAACGGCCTGAACTACCGCGATCAGATCGACAAAACCCGTTTTGAAGTGCTGATCCCGTCGGACGGCTCGATCACCTCCGGCTACACCACCATCATTAACAAATACGCCAAGCACCCGAACGCCGCCAAGCTGGCGCGCGAATACATCTTCTCCGACGCCGGCCAGATCAACCTGGCGCGCGGCTATGCGCGTCCGATCCGCGCCGAGCATCTGACGCTGCCGGACGACGTCAAGGCCAAGCTGCTGCCGGCCGAGCAGTACAAGAATGCGCACCCGATCGCCGATCCGGCGGCCTGGGAACAGAGCGCCAAAGCGCTGCCGCGCCTGTGGCAGGAAAACGTCATTATGTTTATGCAGCAGTGAGTTAACGCACCATGAAAACGATCCTCGTGCTGCTGGACGGCCTCAACTACCGGGTGGCGCACGACGCCATGGGGTATCTGCAGGCCGAATGTGCGGCGGGACGCGGGCGGTTGTACCTGCTGGAGAGCGAGTTGCCCTCGCTCTCCCGGCCGCTGTATGAATGCATCCTCACCGGCGTCACGCCGGTGGAGAGCGGCGTGGTGCACAACCACGTCTCGCGCCTTTCTCATCAACAAAGCGTGTTTCATTACGCGCGCGCCGCCGGGCTGACCACCGCCGCCGCCGCGTATCATTGGTTCAGCGAATTGTATAACCGTACGCCGTTCGACGCCGCGCGCGACCGCCATACCGACGCCCCCGAGCTGCCGATCCAGCACGGGCATTTTTATTACGACGACGGCTATCCCGACAGCCATCTGTTCGACGACGCCGAAAGTCTGCGCCAGCGTCATCAGCCGGATTTTCTGCTGATCCACCCGATGAACATCGACGACGCCGGGCACCGCTTCGGCCTCTCTTCGCCGCAGTACCGCAACGCGGCGCGCCGCGCCGACGGCTCGCTGTCGCGCTACCTGCCCGAGTGGCTGGCGGCCGGTTATCAGGTGCTGGTTACCGCCGACCACGGCATGAACGACGATCGCAGCCACGGCGGGGTGTTGCCGGAAGAGCGCCAGGTGCCGCTGTTCGTGTTCGGCGCGGGCTTCAGCCTGGACGACGCCGATCCGCAGCAAACCGAGCTGTGCGGCACGATCTGCGATCTGTTGCAGGCGCCGCACGACAAGCCGCGCTGCCGGGCGCTGCTGGCGCAGGATGCGCGATGAACAGCAAAACCAAATGGATCGCCGCGCTGTGCCTGCTGCCGTTTATCGTGCTGTTCGGCGCGTTTCAGATCGCCCCGCTGGTGTGGATCGCGGTTCACAGCTTTTTCAGCGAGAGCAGCGGCTGGGGATGGGGCAACTATGTCGATATCCTCACGTCGCCGTTCTACCTGCAGGCCTTTCAGTTCTCGCTGGAGATCTCGCTGTGGTCGAGCGTCTACGGCTTGCTGATTGCATTAGTGGGCAGTTACTCACTTCGCCAGCTCGGCCAGACCCGCTTTCATGACTTCGTGATGTCGTTCACCAACATGACCAGCAACTTCGCCGGGGTGCCGCTGGCGTTCGCCTTCGTCATTCTGTTGGGGTTGAACGGCTGCCTGACGCTGCTGCTGCGCAAATACGGTTTGATGGAGAGCTTCAACCTCTATTCGAAGAGCGGCCTGATCGTGTTGTATACCTACTTCCAGATCCCGCTCGGGGTGCTGCTGCTGTATCCGGCGTTCGATGCGCTGCGCGCCGATTGGCGCGAGTCGGCGGCGCTGCTCGGCGCCGGCCCCTGGCGCTACTGGCGGCATATCGGCCTGCCGGTGTTGGCGCCGGCGCTGATGGGCACCTTCGTCATCCTGCTGGCCAACGCGCTGGGCGCCTACGCCACGGTGTACGCGCTGACCACCGGCAACTTCAACGTGATCCCGATCCGCATCTCGGCGCTGGTGGCGGGGGACATCTCCCTCGATCCGAACCTGGCCAGCGCGCTGGCGATGCTGCTGGTGGTAATGATGGCGTTTATCACGGTGATCCACCAATGGATGCTGCGCAGGAGTTACCTCAATGCGCGCTCATAATCGGATGGAGAATGCTCATGTCGCGTGTTGAACGCCTGTACCACCGCACGGTGACCGGCCTGCTGCTGTTGATTCTGCTGCTGCCGCTGGCTGCGACGCTGGTTTACGCGCTGGCCACCCAGTGGGGCGCCACCATTTTGCCGGACGGCTTTACCCTGAAGTGGCTGACGGCGCTGTGGAGCGATTCGCGCTTTTTGCTAGCGCTGTGGCACTCGCTGCTAATCTGCTTTGGCACGTTGCTGCTGTCAGTGGTGGTGATCCTGCCGGCGATGTTTGTGATCGCTTACTACTTCCCCAAGCTGGACGCGGTGATGAACGTGCTGATCCTGCTGCCGTTCGCCGTGCCGCCGGTGGTGTCGGCGGTGGGGCTGATGCAGCTGTTCGCCGCCGATCCGCTGCCGCTGCTCGGCACCCCCTGGATTTTGGTGGGCTGCTATTTCACCATCGCGCTGCCGTTTATCTACCGCGCCATCAGCAACAACATGCAGGCGATCAACCTGCGCGATCTGATGGACGCCGCGCACCTGCTCGGCGCCAGCACCTGGCAGGCGGCGCTGTGGGTGGTGCTGCCGAACCTGCGCAAGGGCGGAACGATCGCCGTGCTGCTGTCGTTTTCGTTCCTGATCGGCGAGTTCGTGTTCGCCAACCTGCTGGTGGGCAGCCAGTATGAAACGCTGCAGGTCTATCTGTTCAATATGCGCAACGGCAGCGGGCACTTTACCAGCGCGCTGGTCATCTCCTATTTCGCCGTGGTGCTGCTCGTCACCTGGCTGGCGAACCTGCTGAATAAAAACAAGGGCTAACCCGATGGCTTATCTCAACGTCACCCGCCTGAACAAACACTATGGCCAGACCCAGGTGTTTCAGGATATCGATTTCACCGCCGAAGAGGGGGAGTTCGTCACCCTGCTGGGGCCTAGCGGCTGCGGCAAATCGACGCTGCTGCGCTGTCTGGCCGGCCTGACCCCGGTCGACAGCGGGCAAATTTTGCTGCAGGGCCAGGATCTGGTGCCGCTGGCGCCGCAAAAGCGCGGCATCGGCATGGTGTTTCAAAGTTATGCGCTGTTTCCCAATATGACGGTGGAAGGCAACGTGGCCTTCGGCCTGAAAATGCAGAAGCTGGCGGCCGGGCAGATCGGCCAGCGGGTGCAGGAAGCGCTGGCGCTGGTGGAGCTGAGCGATCTGGCGAAGCGCTATCCGCATCAGTTGTCGGGCGGCCAGTGTCAGCGCGTGGCGTTGGCGCGATCGCTGGTCACTCGCCCGCGTCTGCTGCTGCTCGACGAACCGCTGTCGGCGCTGGATGCGCGTATTCGCAAACACCTGCGCGAGCAGATCCGGCGCATTCAGCGCGAGCTGAACCTGACGGCGATCTTCGTCACCCACGATCAGGAAGAGGCGCTGACCCTGTCGGATCGCATCGTGCTGATGAACAAGGGGCAGATCGTGCAGAGCGGCGATGCGGAAACCCTGTATACCCAGCCGGCGGATGCCTTCGCCGCCGGGTTTATCGGCAACTACAACCTGCTGAGCGCCGAACAGGCCGGCCGCTTGACCGGGCGCAGCTATGTCGGCAAGGTGGCGATCCGCCCCGAGTCGATCGGCCTGTTGCCGGCCGGGCAGGGGATCGGCGGGGTGATCCTGGGTCACAGTTTGCTCGGGAATGTGGTACGGTATCGGATTCAGGTTTGCGAGGTAGAATTGCTGGTTGACGTGCTCAACCGTTCGGTGGCCGACCTGCGGCCCGACGGCGCGGAAATTGGGCTACACTTGGAACCTGTTGTATTGCGGGAAGTTGCATGACTTCGCAGCGCGGCGCCGGGGCCTTCCCGCCGCCGCATTAACCCTTCTCTTCTGCGGTCTGCCGCCCGCCCGCTGTCCTGCCAGACCCACGCCCGGCAGGCGGGACCGCGCGCTGTATCCGTCATCCTTTGGCTCGCCTCTCTGCGTCGCGTGACAAGCATCGGGTATCAGCCTCCTTTGGCCGGGCGTTAATGGAGCGTATCTTCCGTGCTGACCCTTCTTCACCTGCTTTCGTCCGTGGCGCTGTTGGTGTGGGGCACCCACATCGTGCGCACCGGGATCATGCGGGTTTACGGCGCCAATCTGCGGCGCGTGTTGAGCGACAGCGTTGAGAAAAAACCGCTGGCGTTCGTTTCCGGCATCGGCGTGACCGCGCTGGTGCAAAGCAGCAACGCCACCGCGCTGCTGGTGACCTCTTTCGTCGCGCAGGGGCTGGTGGGGCTGGCGCCTGCGCTGGTGATCATGCTGGGCGCCGACGTCGGCACCGCGCTGATGGCGCGCGTGCTGACCTTCGATCTTTCCTGGCTGTCGCCGCTGCTGATCCTGGTCGGCGTCTTCCTGTTCCTCAGCCGCAAACAGATGCGGATCGGCCAGATCGGACGCGTCCTGATCGGCCTTGGGCTGATCGTGCTGGCGCTGGAGCTGATCGTCGCCGCCGCCACGCCGATCACCCAGGCGGCCGGGGTGAAAGTGCTGTTCTCGTCGCTGACCGGCGACGTGATGCTGGATGCCCTGACCGGCGCGCTGTTCGCTATCGTCAGCTATTCCAGCCTGGCGGCGGTACTGCTGACCGCCACTCTGACCGCATCCGGCGTGATTTCGCTGAAGGTGGCGCTCTGTCTGGTGATCGGCGCCAACCTCGGCAGCGGCCTGCTGGCGATGATCAACGCCAGCGGCCAGAACGCCGCGGGGCGGCGCGTGGCGCTCGGCAGCCTGCTGTTCAAGCTGGTGGGCTGCATACTGGTGCTGCCGTTCGTCTCCTATCTGGCGGATTTGATGGCTCAACTGCCGGGCGGCAGCGAAGAGCTGGTGATCTATTTCCACGTGTTCTACAACCTGATCCGCTGCCTGGTGATGATCCCGCTGGCCGGGCCGATGGCGACGCTGTGCGAACGGCTGATCGTCGACGAAGCGGCCGACGATCCGCGCATGCGGCCGCGCCATCTGGACGCCAGCGCGCTGGACACGCCGACGCTGGCGTTGGCCAACGCGGCGCGCGAAACGCTGCGCATGGGCGACGTGGTGGAACACATGATGATCCTGCAACGTGAGGTGCTGCACGGTAAGCAGGGGGTCGATAAAGAGGTGCGGCGCCTCGACGATGACGTCGACGTGCTGTACACCGCCATCAAGCTGTATCTGGCGCAGATCCAGAAGGAAGATCTGGGCGAGGAAGACTCGCGCCGCTGGGCGGAGATCATCGAAATGGCGCTCAACCTGGAACAGGCGGGCGACATCATCGAGCGCATGGCCGGCGATGTGGGCGCCAAGTCGCACGCCGCGCGCCGCGCTTTCTCGGCGGAAGGGTTGGCGGAGCTGGACGGACTGCACGAACGGCTGATCGGCAATCTGCGCCTGGGGCTGTCGGTGTTCCTGTCCGGCGACGTCACCAGCGCCAAGCGCCTGCGCCGTTCCAAGCACCGTTTCCGCATTCTGGATCGCCGCTACGCGCACGCGCACGTCGATCGTTTGCACCAGCAAAACGTGCAGAGCATCGAGACCAGTTCGTTGCATTTGGGATTGTTGGGGGACATGAAGCGCCTGAACTCGCTGTTCTGCGCCGTGGCTTACAACGTGTTGGATCAGGATGCCAAGGACGACGATCGCGACTGGGAAGACACCCCGAGCACGCTGTAAAAAAAACGCCCCCGGTTTTAACCGGGGGCGTTGCGTTGGGGGGCGTGTTATTTGCCGCTGAACACCCCGGCTTTGGCGTCCGCTTGCTGAGTTGAAGCATGGCCGCTGGCGAACGGTACGTTGCCGTCAACGCTTTGCTTCGCCGCGCCGCCTAGCAGCCCGCCGATCGTGGCGGCCGCATCGACGCGGCCGCCGCCCTGATAGCGCTGGCCGCTGACGTCCTGCTGGCTGACCTTGCCGCCGCCCAGTTCCACCTTGCCCTGCTGGCTGCGGATCTCGCCGCCGGTCAGTTGGGTTTGGCCGCCGACCTGCAGCGCCACGCCGTTCTTGCCGGTAATCGCCGACTGCTCGCCAACCGCGTTGTTGTTCACCACGTCGGCATTGACCTTGAGGTGCCCCTGGCGACCGGCCGGACCGGTGATGCTGTCTTTCACTGCGCCGCCGACGGTGCGTGCGCCGCGATCCCACAGCGGGCCTTGCGGTTTTTCACCGGCCGGCGTTGCCGGCAGCGTGACTTTGCCGTCGGCCTTGCTGAAGCTGACCGCGCCGGTGGTGTCCTGCTGCGGATCGAGGCGACGCGCCACGCTGTTGTACTTGTCGGTGGTGGCGTCGGCCACTTTGTTTACCCCGGCCTCCAGTTTCTCTTTCACCTTACCGGCGTAGCGCGGCGTGCCCACCTTCGACAGCTTGGAGGTGATGCTGCTGCCCGGATCGTTGCTGTGACTCAGACCGGCATCCACATCGACCTTCACCGCGTTCTCAACGTCTTTGCGGCTTTCAACGTGCAGATTGCCGCCCACCTTGCCTTGTACGCTGTCGGCATCGATGCGCGCGCCGGCGAGACGGGTGTCTTTGCCGCTGTCGAGCGCCACCTCGCCCGCGGTGATGCCAGTGTTGGCGTGGGTGGTTTTATCCTGCTGTTCCACGCCGACCTTCAGACCGGCGCCCAGCGTATGGGTGTCTTTGCCGGTGTTCGGATCGACCTTGCCGCCGGCGTCCTTGTTGAACGTTTGGCCGCCTTTGGCGTTGGCTTTGATGCCCAGGCTCCAGTTGTCCTTGTGCTGCTCGTTCTTGGCGGACTCCAGCAGGATGCCGCCGTTTTTCGCCTCGAGCGCGGCGCTGCCGCCGCTGACCTTGGCGCCCTGCAGATGCAGCGCGTCATCGCCTTTGCCGCCGGCGGACAGGGTGACTTTGCCGTCTGAGGCGATAGTGGCGCCCTGGCGCTCGGTCGCGGACTCATTCACCTTGGCGATGTCGAAGGCGCCGCCGACGGAGAGGTTGCCGCCGGTTTTTTCCTTGCTGTCGCTGCTGCCGTCACCCAGATCGATATTGCCGGACAGTTGGCTCTCCTTACGCGTTTGGGTCGATTCCGCCGCCTGCAGCGCGACCTTATTGCCCGCGCTCAGAGTGACGTCGCCCTGGCTCTTGACGTCGGTGCCCTGCAGCGTCAGATCGCGGCCCGCCTTCAGCTCAACGCCCTGTTGGCCGCTGACGTTGCCGACCTGCGCGGTGCTGCTGCTGCTTTCGCCGTTGTGGGTGCCGCCGCCGAAGCCGGCGCCGAAGTTTTTACTGTCGGCGGTGAAGCCGCCCTTCGCCGAGGCTTTGACGTTAAAGCCGCTGTGGCTTTCGCTCTGTTTGTCGCTGGCCTGATCAAAGCGGATATCGCCGCCGGCGTCGACGGTGGTTTTACCGCTGCCGCCGTTTAGCGCGGTACCCTGATAGACCGCGTCTTTTTTCACGTTGACGTTGATGCCGTTGGCCGCGTCGATCGAGCCGGTCACCGCCTGACTGGCGCTGCTGTTGCTGCGCTGGGTGCCGCCTTCGCCCTTGGCGTCCACGGTCAGATCGCTGCCGGTGGAGGTGTAGACGCGTACGCCGGCGCTGCCGCGGGTATCGCGGTTCTGCTCTTCCTGTCGGTTTGTCGCAGCTTCGCTGCGGTGGCTGTCCGCCGTCAGCGTGACCGCACCTTTGCTCGCCTGATATTGCGTGCCCTGATCGCGCACTTCGCTTTTGGCGTTGATGTCGATGCTGCCGGCTTTCACCGAGCTGACGACCGCCTGCGAGCTGCTGCTGCGTTTTTCGCTGCTGCCGCCCTGTGCGCCGATATCCAGGCCGACGTTAGGCGCGCCGATGCTGCCGATGTCGTTGATGACGCCGGTGGCGTCCAGCTTGGCCGCCTTGCCGACCGCGCGCTCGACCGGACGGGTCACTGCGCTGTAATCGACGTTGGCGCCGATGTTCACGCCGACGTCGGTTTTGGTGGTGGTGGTGCTGGCGGTGTCGGCAGCGGCCAGGTGATCGACGTCCGCGGCGTTTTCTTGATAGGCGCCGCCGACGCTGTGCTGTGCGCCTTGCTGGGTCAGCTTGTCACGGGCGTTGACAGTCAGGTTGCCTTTGACGTCGCTGCCGGAGGTGACTGCCTTGCTGCTCTGCACCTGCGTTTTGCTGTTCTCGTAACCGGCCTCTACGCCGCTGCCGAGCTTGTCGATGCCGCCGGTGTAGTAGAAACCGCCGCCGACCTTGGTCTGCTCGGTGTTCGAGGTGGTTTTGTCGTCGGCCGCCAGGAACGAAACCTTATTGCCGCTGACGCTGGCGTCGCCTTTGTCGGCGACCAATTTGGAGCCGCTGAAGGTCACGTCCTTATCCGCTTCGAGCTTCACGCTGCCGCCGCTGAGGGTGGCGCCACGGTTCTCGGTGCGGGTAGTTTTCTCGCTGTCGCGGGTGTGTTCGATGCGTACACCGGCGCGGTATTGCTTGTCGCCGGCTTCTTTGGCGTAGCCGTTGACGGTAAGCGCGGTCTTCTGCTCGTCGATGTTCTGCTGCTGCTCGGCGGCCTTGACGTTGATGTTGCCGGTCTGTGAGGTGACGTTCAGTTCGCCGCCGCTGGCGACCTGGCTGCCGATCACGTCGGTATCCTTACGGCTGACCAGCTTCAGGTTGGTGTCGGACTTCAGTTCGCTGGCGGTACTGCTCTGGTAGCTGTTGTCGGCCTTGTGCGAGCTGCTGGTGATGTTGAACACGGTGCCGGTGCGCGCGTCGATTTTGTCCACGGTGGTGCTCAGCGCGTTGTCGATGCGCAGGCCGCCGTGGGTGGCGGTGACTTCGCCACCTTTCTGGCCGCGCGCCTTGCTGCCGGTGATGGTGACGCCCTGCTGGCCGTTCAGGCGCAGGGTGCCGCCGCTGGTCAGTTCGGAAGCGTGGCTGACTTCGCGGCGGTTGCTGTTGTTCTTGTTGTCGCCGCCGCCGATGCCGCCCCAGGAGGTTTTGTCATCGCGCACCGCTTTGGCGTTGGCGGTTTTCTGCACCCCGATCTGGATCTGGTTGTCTGCGTCGATCGTCAGATCGCGCTGGGCGTGGACCCTGGCGCCCTGGGTTGCGACATTGCGGCCGGCTTTCAACGTCAGTTCGCCCTGGCTGCGCAGTTCGCTGGCCTTCAGGCTTTCGCTTTCGTCGCTGCTGCTCCAACTGCCGGTGCGCAGGCTGGAAGTGTGATTGCGCTGGTAGCCGCGTTCGGTGGACTTATCCTTCTCCACCAGCCCGGCGAGGTGCACGTCGCGTGCCGCTTTGATGCTCAACGCCCGGTCGGCGCTGACGTTGGCGCCCAACAGTTTCACATCTTCCTGGGTGCTGATGAGTTTGGCGTTGCCGCTGGCGGCGACGGTGCTGCCCGCCTGTTGTTGTTGCTCATGCTCGCGGGTGACGTCGTATTGCCAGGAATAGAACCAGCGGTCGTCGGTGTGACCCTGAGTCTGCTTCAACTGCTGACCGTCGAGCGTCAGCTTGCCGCCCTGGAGGGTGATGTCTTCGCCGCGAATATCGGTGGCGGTAAGGTGTGCGTGGTTATCCGCCACCAGACTGATGTTTTTGCCTTTCAGCTCGGTGCGGGTCAGCTTCTGGCTGCTGCTGCGATCGTTGACATAGATGCCGCCTCGGTAGTTCTGGTAGTTGTCGCCGCCGTTGCGGTTGCTGCTGGCATCCTCAACGCGGCTTTCGCTGCGAATATCGTAGGCCTTCACCTTGAGCTCGTCGCCGGCGGCCAGCGTGCCGGCCAGCTTAACGCCGCTGCCCTGCGCGGTGTTGATGATGTTGATGCGCCCGGCCTGCATGCTGCCGAGGTAGTAGCTGTCCAGCGCGGTCGTCGGTTGTTCGCTGGCCAGCACCTTGCCGTCGCGCGCCACGCGGTTAAGGCCGCTGATGGCGTTGATCGCCGCCGGCGTCACGCTGCCGTTGCGATGGGTGAAGTCTTGTACGATCACGTCACCACGGCTGTCGATCTTCGGCGCGATCAGATCCAGCACGCCGCCGGCGTTCAGTGTGCCGCTGAGGCTCAGGGTATTGCGGTTGCCCAGGGTGCTGTAGCCCTGCAGCAGGCCGTTCTCCACCAGCGGGTTGCCGACCACCAGCGAGGAGCGGCTGGTGTTGATGAACCCGCAGCCCTGGCAGCTGATGCCGTTCGGGTTGGCGAGCACGTAGTCGGCCGCCATGCCGAAGATCTCTTGCTGGCCGTGCAGCAGAGAAGGGTTACGGCCGATCACTTCATTGAGGATCACGCTGGCTTCACGTCCGCCCAGATTGGGGTTGGCGCCCAGCTGGCCCGCCAGCTGCGACAGTCCCGCCTCGCGGGAGTTGTTCAGCACCGCGCCGGGCTGGTTGACGTTGAAGTCCTGATATTGGTTGTGCGACAGCCCGTTACCGTTCGGCGCGACGATGTCGACCACCTGGGCACCGGTCGCGGCGGTGGAAACGCCGGGGCCGTTGGCGCCGTTGGCCGCGACGATCTCACCGGCGTAGGCGCCGGCGGAAGCGGCGAGAATTATCGCCAGCGCGGCGGCCAGTTTGCCTGCCGCCGAAAGTCTGAAGTTATTATTTTTCATCCATGTATCTCCGTATATTGCCGTGGGGTCCTGCAAAACTGCTGATTAAAAGGTGTAAGAAAAGCGCGCCAGCACCTGAACGGGATCTTCAGGCGTGGCGTGGTTCGACAAAATCCAGCCGCGGCTGACCTCCAGATCGACCAGCGCCTGTCGGTAGCGTAACGTGGCGCCGCTGCTCACCCCGGCGCTGCTGCGCCAGCCCGAGTTGTCCTGACGCGGCAGAATGCGGCCGACGTCGGCGCCAAGGCGCGGCGTCAGCGTGGCGGCACCTAAATTGAAGCTGCGCGACAGCGTGTTCTGCAGATACCAGCCGTTGTCGCCGGACTGGGTGCTGCGGCTGAAGCCGCGCACGGCGCTGCGATCGGTAAGGCTAAGCCACTCCACGCCGGGCAGCGGGTCGCGGCTGTATTGGCCGTAGAACAGGTTGTTGAGCTGATAGGTGGCGTCACCCAGCTTGAGGCGCTGGCTCAGGTTGGCGAACAGCTTGCCCTTGGTGAACTGGCTGTCGAGGTGCACCGAACTCGGGTGGCGATCGGCGCCCAGCCAGGGCAGGCCCTGCTCGACGCTGAGGTTGGCGCTGAATACCCCATGGGGCAGAATTTGCAGGTGGCTGGCGCTCAGCTCGGCCAGGGTCAGCGTTGGGCTGCTGACCTCAAGACGCACGCTTTCGAAGTAGTTGTCGATGCGCTTGTAGGTCAACTGGCCACTCAGGCTGTCTATCTGATCGTGGTCGCGATAAAACACGTAGTCGCTGCGCAGCCCGTACTGTTGAGTCTGACCGTGCAGTTTGACCACGTTGTGCGGCAGCTGCTGGTGGTTCTCATAGGACGAGAAGCTGGCGAACCCGCTGAAGGTGAACGCGCCGTACGGCAGCGAATAGAGCAGGGTGTAGGCGCGATTGTAGCGGTGAGCCGGGTTTTCCAACGTGCTGTTGGCGTTCAGGCTGACGAAGTCCGACAGGCCGAACGGGCTGTCCAGCGTGGCGGTGGCGCGCGCCAGCCACTGGCCGGTGCTTTTCTGGCCGTAATTATCCGTGCCGGCGGTAATCAGCCAGGGCTTGGCGTGCTGATTGCGCAAACGAATGACCGAACCGCCAACCTGGCGGCCGGGTAATATATCCAGCTTGGTGGTATTCGATTGCAAACGATTGGCCTGATCCAATCCTTGATCGAGTTCGGTTAATTTCAGCGGCTTGCCTTCCAGCCCAGGAAATAATAATCGGCTGTTGACCCAGCGATCGCCGCCTTCTATTTTCTCGATAAATCCTTCGGTCACGCTCAGCCCCAATTCCCCCTGCGAATTAGGGCGAACAATTTGCACGCGCGCGGTGATATAGCCTTTTTGCACATAAAGGCGCGTTAATTCGCGGGTCAGGCGATTGATATCGTTGCTGCTGATGCAGTTTTCCGGCAGCGCGCTCAGGGCCGACAAATCGGCCGGCGAGAGCAGGGTAATGCCTTGCAGGTAAACGCCGGCGATCGGCAGGCACTGCGCGGATTGCGGCAGGGCGGGCGCGGCCGGTTCCGGTTCCGCCAGCAGGCGCTGTTGCTTCAGTTGCTGATAGCGGCGCTGTTCAATCAGCTGGTTGACTTCACGCGTGCTGTCTTGCAGCGCGCGGCGTGATTCCCCCATCGACATATCCCGCATCATGTGGGAATCCGGCAGGGTTTCAGCGGAAAGGGCCGTGCTGACCAGCAGCATCAAGGCGGTGATTTTTTTTATCATTGTAATCCATTATGAGAGGCTGCCGGGGCAGCCAGCCCAATCCATGAGGTTAACCACGGGCGACCGACGGCCGGCCCGAAATAATGAGCGACATGCACATTGCGAGGTATCTCGATTTGCCGCAGCAAATAAGACGGTGGGTATAGATCTAAATAATAATTAGGCTGCTTCTTTTTTGGCGGGCAACCCTGGTGACTTAATTAATTAAAAAAAGTGGAGCATCTCTCCCCCTTGCCAACATTATCGGCATGGATAGGAAGAATCTGAATTTTTATTTTTCACGGATGATAGAGGATGGGGGGAATTATGACAATCCGACCAGTGGGAAATACGAAATTTCGCAGAGAAGAACGGGGACGCAAATGTTTGCGTCCCCGCAGGCGGTTTATTTTTTCTTGATGGGGCGTCCAGACCAATAACCCGCCAGCAGCGAGCCGGAGAGATTGTGCCAGACCGAGAACAGCGCGCCCGGCAGCGCGGCCAGCGGCGAGAAGTAGATTTTGCCCAGCGTGGCCGCCAGCCCGGAGTTCTGCATGCCGACTTCAATCGCCAGCGTGCGGCAGGTGGATTCGTCGAAGCCGAACAGCTTGCCGCCCCAGTAGCCGCTCAACAGACCGATGCCGTTGTGCAGGATCACCGCGACGATCACCACCAGGCCGACCGAGGCGATGTGGCTTTGGCTGCCCGCCACCACCGCGCTGATGATCGCCAGGATGCACACCATCGACAGCGCCGGCAGCAGCGGCTCAATGCGCTTCACCGCTTTGGTCAGGGTATGGTGGACGATCAGGCCCAGGCCGATCGGGATCACCACGATCTGCAGGATGCTGAGCAGCATGCCCATGATATCGACGCTGATTTCGGCATCGACGTACAGGCGGGTCAGCAGCGGCGTGGCGAACACCCCCACCAGCGTTGAGACCGCCGAGATGGTCACCGACAGCGCCACGTCACCCTTGGCCAGGTAGATCATCACGTTGGACGCGGTGCCGCTGGCCACGCTGCCCACCAGCACCATGCCGGCGGACAGATCCGGCGGCATGCGGAACAGCATCGCCAGGATCCAGGCCGCCAGCGGCATGATCAGATAATGCAGGAAGATGCCTGCCGCCACCGGGCCGGGGCGCGCCAGCACGCGTTTGAAGTCGTCGAGCCGCAGCGTAACGCCCATGGCGAACATGATCAGCATCAGCAGCGGGCTGACGTAGGGGCCGATGCCGGTAAAGGTGCTCGGCGTGTAATAGGCGGCGACGGACAGCAGTATCGCCCACAGGGGGAATAAGCGCGTGAGTATTGCCAGCATGCAGGTTTTCCTTAGCCAGATTGAGAACGGTGGGTGTGGTTGTGTTTTTTTGCGGGTTCAACAAGCTGAACCCCTGCCGGTTTTGAACGGATTTTTTAGACGCAGGGGCGCAGCATGCTGCGCCCGCAATCAGGGATAATGACTTATTCGAACAGGTTGTGGTGCAGGGTGCGCACCACCTGCTCGGCTTCTTCGCCCGGCACCAGGAAGCACAGGTTATAGCTGCTGGCGCCGTAGCAGATCAGGCGGATGTTGAACGGATCGAGCACGCCGAACACCTCTTTGCCCACGCCGCAGGCCCGTGACAGCTGGTTGCCGATGATCGCCACCAGCGCCAGGTTTTCTTCCACTTCCACCCGGCACAGCGACGACAGCTCGGTCAACAGCGAGGTGGTCAGCAGGCTGCCGCCGACGGAGGTGGCGCCGGTGGTGTCCATGGTCAGCGCGATGCTGACTTCCGAGGTGGTGATCAGATCGACGGAGATATTGTGGCGCGCCAGAATGTTGAACACCTCGGCCAGGAAGCCGCGCGCGTGCAGCATGTTCAGGCTGTGCAGCGTCAGCAGCGTTTGCTTGCGGCGCAGCGCCAGCGCGCGGAACAGCGGCGGGTTTTCGGTGGTGTTGCACACCAGCGTGCCGCCGGCCGCCGGATCCTTGCTGGAGCCGACGAACACCGGAATGTCGCTGCGCACTGCCGGCAGCAGGGTGGCCGGATGCAGCACTTTGGCGCCGAAGGTGGCCATTTCCGCCGCCTCTTCGAAACCGATTTTATCGATGCGCTTGGCTGCCGGCACCACGCGCGGATCGGTGGTGTAGATGCCCGGCACGTCGGTCCAGATATCCACCCGGCCGACGCCGAGCGCCTCGCCGAGCAGCGCGGCGGTATAGTCGCTGCCGCCGCGGCCGAGCGTGGTGGTGCGGCCTTTCGGTTCGCTGCCGATAAAGCCCTGGGTGACCACCAGCGCTTCTTGCAGACGCGGCTGCAACTGCGCCTGCGCCAGTTCGCTGAGCGCGGCGCTGTCCGGCACGGCGCGGCCGAAGTGATCGTCGGTGCGCATCACTTTACGCACGTCGAACCATTCGGCCTGCACGTTGCGGGCGCGCAGGATTTCAACGAACAGCAGGGTGGACATCAGCTCCCCATGGCTGACCAGCTCGTCGGTCAACGCCGTCGAGGTGGCCAGCGACGCGGCCTCCGACAGCATGGCGATGTTTTCCAGCAGGCGGTCTATCTCGTCGCGGATCACCGCAGGTGCCGCGAGGCGATCGAGGATGGCGTACTGGATGCGACGAATTTCATCAAGCTGGTAGTTGCGCTTCTCGGCCTCGCAACCTTCGGCCAGGGCGACCAGCAGGTTGGTGACGCCCGCCGAGGCGGACAACACCACCAGGCGGACCTGCGGGTTGGCCAGCACGACGTCGGCGCTGCGGTTCATGGCTTCAAAGTCGGCGACGCTGGTGCCGCCGAACTTGGCTACCACGGTGGAATTCTGGGGTACTGCTTGGTTCATGTAGAAACCTCGTGTCAGGGATGCCCGTTTGGGAGCACTGTAATTCCATAGCCTTGGCACAAGGGGAGAGCGGTAAACAGGGGGCAGGCGTAGAGGTCAGGCTACGATACACCCAGAAGCGCCCCACCTTGTCGATCGCCCTGCGGGCGATCCCCTGGTGACAACCCAGGGGATTCAGCCCCTGTAGTCGATACGATAATGGCCGGCCATTACCCTACCTCGGCGTCGCTCCCCCTCGGGTGCCGTCAACGGAGAAACGGCTCCTCTGACACTCTACCTGGGCGACGCGCCTCTTCTGGCTTGCGCACCGGGTGCGCAAGTAGGCTGTTAGGAATAGCCGGTTATCGTCATTCTGTCAACGTACAGACGGTGAGGGATTTTCATCTTGCACCAGCGCGATAAGCGTACAGGGCATCGCAGGCGTGGAACCGGCGCCAATCGGTTGCAGAGAACCGTCTTCCTTTTGGCTGAATAACGGGATAACGCCCTGATGTTTTTCCAAATACTCCAACCAACCGAAATTTTCGTTCAATTTGGTCGCTTTGATGGTGGCCCCCCTGGCGAGCAGGCTGCTCAGACGGCCGTAGGTGGCTTCCTGATTAAATAAAATTTCGTGCCGGCGGAAACGCGAACTTTCCGCGCTGGCGCCGCGCCCTTTCAACGGCGCCCCCGAACGAATGGCGAACACGTGATCCTCGCCGAAGAGGTGGCCGAAGTGATAGACGGCCAGCGCGTTTTGGTGACGATTGGGCGACAGCGCCAGCACCTGGGCGATATTGCTCAGATCGAGATAGTTCTCGGCGTGTTCGGAGTAGGCGTGGCCATAGTAGGCCGGAATGCCGTCCATGCGCGCCTGACGGTAGTATTCCCAGCTGCTGTCGGTGACGATCACCGGCACGTTCAGCTTGATCAGCGCCTGCGCCAGCATGCGCGCCACGCTGTTGGCGCCGACGATCAGCACGCCGCGCGGTTTCTGCTGCTGCACCCGCAGCCAGCGCGCCATCATGCCGCTGGTCAGGCTTTGCAACACCACGGTGCCGATGATGATGGCGAACACCACGGTCACCAGCCGGTCGGCGCCCTGATAGCCGCTGCGCTGCAGCGTCAGCGCGAACAGCGAGCTGACCGCCGCGGCGACGATGCCGCGCGGGGCGATCCAGCACAGCAGCAGCCGATCGCGCCAGTGCAGGGAAGAGCGCCAGGTCGACACCGCGATGCACAGCGGCCGGGCGATGAACTGCACCGCCAGCAGCAGCAGCAGCAGCGGCCAGCCCATGTTCCACAGCGCCTGGATGTCGAGCCGCGCCGCCAGAATGATGAACAGCGCCGAGATCAGGATCGCCGACAGCTCTTCTTTGAACGCCAGAATATCGCTGGTGTCCACGTCGCGCATGTTGGCCAGCCAGATGCCCATCACCGTGACGGTCAGCAGGCCGGATTCGTCGGCGATGGCGTTGGAAACGCCGAAGGCGGTCAGCATGATCGCCAGCACCGCCAGGTTCTGCAGGTAGCGCGGCAGCCAGACGCGGCGCAGCGCCAGGCCGAGTAGATAGCCGAACAGCGCGCCGGCGATCAGGCCGACGGCGGCGGTCACGCCCAGCGTCCAAAACAGGTGGGTATAGGATTCCGCATTCTGCTTCAGCACGATGAACTCGAACACCAGCAGGGTGAAGATGGCGCCGACCGGATCGATGACGATCCCTTCCCAGCGCAGCACCTGGTTGATATTGGCGTTCGGCCGCACCACGCGCATCAGCGGGGCGATCACCGTCGGCCCGGTCACCACCGTCACCGCGCCGATCAACGCCGCCAGCTCCGGCGGGAAATCCAGCAGCCACCAGCTGGCGAGGCTGATGACCAGAAAGGTGACCAGCATGCCGACGGTGACCAGATTGCGCACCACGCCGCCAAGGCCGCGAATTTCCTCGAAACGCAGCGTCAGCGCCCCTTCGAACAGGATGATCGCCACCGACAGTGACACCAGCGGAAACAGCAGATCGCCAAACAGCAGATCCGGCTGCACCAGATGCACCGTCGGGCCGAGCACGATGCCGAACAGCAGCAGCGGCAAGATGGCCGGCAGGCGCAGCAGCCAGGCCAGCCACTGCGCCAGCAGCGACGCCAGGCCGATAAGCACCAACATGAGTGGGGCGGATAATTCCATAAGCGAGATCCCTTTCAAATGACGAAATAAGCGACGATGACACAGCCTGATGACAATTCGGCAACCCCGATAACAGGCCGTTAGCCAAAAGTATAGAGTGAAAGCTGAAACGAGGCGGCAATGCGTTGACAGTTAGCGCCTATCGCAAGAAAAGCGATCATAATCACAGTCGAACAGGCTACAATCGGACAAACGCGTCATTTTTATTCTCAAGCCTAAGAGTGTTGCTATGAAAAATATCAATCCTAGTCAAACCGCTGCTTGGCAAGCCCTGCAGCAACATTATGCACAGATGAAAGACGTACGGATCGCCGACCTGTTCGCCGAGGACAGCGATCGTTTCTCCAGGTTCTCCGCGACCTTCAACGATCAAATGTTGGTGGACTATTCCAAGAACCGCATCACGCAGGAAACCCTGGAGAAGCTGCAGGCGTTGGCGAAAGAAACCGATCTGCAAGGCGCCATCAAATCGATGTTCGCCGGTGAGAAGATCAACCGCACCGAAGATCGCGCGGTGCTGCACATTGCCCTGCGCAACCGCAGCAACAGCCCGATCCTGGTCGACGGCAAAGACGTGATGCCGGAAGTGAACGCGGTGCTGGCCAAGATCAAACAGTTCTGCGCGCGCGTCATCGGCGGCGAGTGGAAAGGCTACACCGGCAAGCCGATCACCGACGTGGTGAACATCGGCATCGGCGGTTCGGATCTCGGCCCTTACATGGTGACCGAAGCGCTGCGCCCTTATAAAAACCACCTGAACATGCACTTCGTCTCCAACGTTGACGGCACCCACATCGCCGAAACGCTGCAGCCGCTGAACCCGGAAACCACGCTGTTCCTGGTGGCGTCCAAAACCTTCACCACTCAGGAAACCATGACCAACGCCCACAGCGCGCGCGACTGGTTCCTGAGCAGCGCCGTCGATCAACAACACGTGGCCAAGCACTTCGCTGCGTTGTCCACCAACGGCAAAGCGGTGGCCGAGTTCGGCATCGATACCGACAACATGTTCGAATTCTGGGACTGGGTCGGCGGCCGTTACTCGCTGTGGTCGGCGATCGGTCTGTCGATCGCGTTGTCCATCGGTTACGACAACTTCGAGCAGCTGCTGAGCGGCGCGCACGCCATGGATAAGCACTTCGCCGAAACGCCGGCGGAGAAAAACCTGCCGGTGCTGCTGGCGCTGATCGGTATTTGGTACAACAACTTCTTCGGCGCCGAAACCGAAGCCATTCTGCCGTACGATCAGTACATGCACCGTTTTGCCGCTTACTTCCAGCAGGGCAACATGGAATCCAACGGCAAGTACGTCGATCGCAACGGCAATCCGGTGGATTACCAGACCGGCCCGATCATCTGGGGCGAGCCGGGCACCAACGGCCAGCATGCGTTCTACCAGCTGATCCACCAGGGCACCAAGCTGGTGCCGTGCGATTTCATCGCGCCGGCCATCAGCCATAACCCGCTGGGCGATCACCACGCCAAACTGCTGTCCAACTTCTTCGCCCAGACCGAAGCGCTGGCGTTCGGCAAGTCGCTGGAGACGGTGGAAGCCGAGTTCGCGGCGCAGGGTAAAACCCCTGAGCAGGTCAAACACGTGGCGCCGTTCAAAGTGTTTGAAGGCAACCGTCCGACCAACTCGATCCTGCTGCGTGAAATCACCCCGTTCAGCCTGGGCAGCCTGATTGCGTTGTACGAGCACAAGATTTTCACCCAGGGCGCAATCCTGAACATCTTCACCTTCGATCAGTGGGGCGTGGAGTTGGGCAAACAGCTGGCCAACCGCATCCTGCCGGAACTGGCGGGCAACGAGAAAATCAGCAGCCACGACAGCTCGACCAATGCGCTGATCAACCGCTTCAAGGAATGGCGCTAATCGCCTGATCTGAGCCAATAAAAAAACCCGCCGCGGCGGGTTTTTTTACGTCTGCGAAAAGTTACAGGTTGATCGGCACTTCGAAGCTGACGCCGGCGCCCACGTCATCGGCGGTGCTGTGATCGTTGTCGGTGTACCACAGACTGGTGTCGAACTTAACTTGAGACGGGAAGGTGTAACCCCAGCCGAGCTGAATGCCCTTCAGCGTATCGGATTTCGGGAATGCCTGGTTGATGCTTTGGTTCAGTGGGTTCACCTTGGCGTAAACCACGCGGGTGCTCCAACGCTGGCTGTCGTCCAGCACCAGCTCGACGCGGCCGGACAGCATCTGGCCGTCGCCGCCCATCGCGTGGCCCAACGGGTAACCCTGTTGGTAGTAGCCGCCTTTGTAAGTGTAGTGAGTGTACACATAGTTTTTACGGCTCATATCCGAACGGGTGTCTGACCCTTCGATATACCAGTTGATGGTGGTCGGACCCCATTCCGGGTGACCTTCCAAACCGAGCAGATAGGTATTTTGCGACGGCAGATAGCCCGCTTCATCTTCGCCCACCAACTGACCGTACAGGCTGACCGGCAGGCCGATCAAAGGCTGCATTTTCAGCTTGAAGTCGAAACCGGCGAGCTGGTTGCCCGGATCGTTGCCTTTACCTGAATCATCGTTATCTTTACCGGTAAAGCCATCCCAGAACGAGCTCCATGACTGCGGACGGCCTTCACCACCCCACATCATGATGCGCGATGCCCCTAATTCCAGGAAGTCGGTCGGCATCATGGTGAAACGGCCACCGATCAGTTTGGTGTGCGGTACAGAACTGTACTGCGACAGCTGGCCGGCGGACAACTGGTATTGCCAGCGGCCGATCCACGACAGCCACGGCGTTTCAAACGGCGATTGGTCGGCGCGCTGCAGCATAAAGCCGGCGACCGGGCGCGCGGCATCGGAGCGGATCAGGCTGCCGTCGTAACCCGGGCCCCACCACTGGGAGACCTCGCCGAAGGAGAGCCATTGGTTCCAGATTTTCACCGCGCCGTAGGAGCCGTTCATATTGAATTTGGAGCCATCGCTGACGCGCTGGTCGCCTTCCACCGAGCCTTGCAGACGCACGTCCCAGAACTCGCCGTTGGCGCCGGCGCCGATGGTCAGGCGATCGTCGGCGTACTCGTTTTGGCCGAAGCCCTGCGGGGTGCCGGGTTTATCGGTCGAGGCGTAACCGCTGACGCGGATGTTGGCTTTCAGGGCGTCAACGCGGCGTTGCACGCGGTCGATGACGTTTTTCTCGGTATTGGTGACCGGTTTGGCCTGCGCGATAACGGAACTGATCTCTTCCTGACTCAGCGGCCAGGTGGACAGGCTGACGTTGATGACGCCGCGGTCAGACAACCAGGCGAGATCGTTACGCAGATCGTTGTCAGGGGCTACCAGGCCGGCGGCGTGGCCGGACAATGCACAGGTAAACAGGCCCGCAGCGACCAGTCCGTTAAGTTTAGCGCGCATAAAGAATTCCCTTGTTAATTCGAGGTTATTGGTTTTATGTAAAGATCTCTGTGACCCATGATAGTTGACATTTCGATTTGCTACAAATCTATAAGTCAGAAACATCTTATTATAACTTTATGAATTAAATGGGGTTTAAAGTGCTTTCGCGAAGGGCGTAATTTTTAGGACAATGCCTATATTGGCAAGCTTGAATCATATAAGCGGTATTCAGAGAGAGGTTTTATGGCAAAAACGTCGCGTTCGATAATGATAGCGAAAGGGCTGCAGCGAGTGCTGAACGTGGGCCTTCTGCTGTTGGCGGCAATTCTGGTGGTGTTTCTGGTCAAGGAAACCATCCATCTGGCGAAGGTGTTATTTATCAACAGCGAAGAGTCGTCTTCTTACCTGTTGATTGAAGGCATCGTGATTTATTTTCTGTACTTTGAATTTATCGCCTTGATCGTCAAGTATTTTGAGTCGGGTTATCATTTCCCGCTGCGCTATTTTATTTATATCGGCATTACCGCGATTATTCGTTTGATTATCGTGGATCACAAAAATCCCATCGACACCCTGATCTACGCGGCGGCGATATTGGTGCTGGTGGTGACGCTCTATCTGGCCAACACCGATCGCCTGAAACGGGAGTAGCGATAAAAATGGCGGCCAAAGGCCGCCAAAGACACAGGATATCATTACCCGTCGTCTTTCAAGCGACAGCGTTGTTGACTGCACTCGCTAACCCCAGTTACTTACTGAAGTAAGCGCCTGGGCTTAGCGAGCTGGTCGCCTGGCTGTAACTTGAAATCCATAGGGTAAAAGATAAGGAAAAACATCAAACGCACTGCAGTGGCACAAATTACCCCTTCACGCCGCCGGCCGTCAGGCCGCCCACCAACCAGCGCTGCGCCAGCAGGAACACGGCGGTAATCGGTATCGCCGACAGCACCGCGGCGGCGGCGAAATCGCCCCACAGGTAGTTCTGCGGGTTGAGATATTGCTGCATGCCCACCGCCAGCGTGTAGCTGTTTACATCGCGCAGCAGCAGCGACGCCACCGGCACCTCGGTGATGGCGGCGATAAACGACAGAATGAACACCACCGCCAGAATCGGCACCGACAGCGGCAGGAGCACCAGCCGGAACGCCTGCCACGGCGTGGCGCCGTCCAGCGCCGCCGCCTCTTCCAGCGAATTGTCGATGGTTTCGAAATAGCCCTTGATGGTCCAGACATGCAGCGCGATGCCGCCCATATAGGCGAAGATCACGCCGCCGTGGGTGTTGAGGCCGATAAACGGAATGTACTGGCCCAGGCGATCGAACAAGGCGTACAGCGCCACCAGCGACAGCACCGCTGGAAACATCTGGAAGATCAGCATGCTTTTCAGCAGCGTGCTCTTGCCGCGAAAACGCATGCGGGCGAAGGCGTAGGCGCAGGTGGTGGACAGCGTCACGATGCCGATGGCGGTGATCGCCGCGATCTTGACTGAGTTCCACAGCCACAGCAGCACCGGAAACGGCGGCGGCGTCACGCTGCCGTCGGCGTGGGTGACGCTGAAGCCGAGCGCCAGCCGCCAGTGATCCCAGGAGAGGGTTTCCGGTATCAGGCTGCCGGTGGCGAAGTTGCCGGCGCGCAGCGAGATGGCCACCACCATCAGCAGCGGGAACATGATCAGGGCGATAAAGCACAGCATCAAAATGTGGGTCATCCACAGGCGCAGGCGCTGGGATTTGGGTCGAACCATGGCCATCGTTATTCTCCCTAATCGAAGTTCATCTTGCTGGCTTTCAAATTCAGGATCGCCAGCGCGCCCACCAACAGGAAGATCAACGTGGCGATGGCGGCCGCCAGCCCGAAGTCTTGCCCGCCGCCGCCTTCGAAGGCGATGCGGTAGGTGTAGCTGACCAGCAGATCGGTATAGCCGGCCGGCGTGGTGGTGCCGATCATGTCCGGGCCGCCGTTGGTCAGCAGCTGGATCAGCACGAAGTTGTTAAAGTTGAAGGCGAAGCTGGCGATCATCAGCGGCGTCAGCGGCTTGATCAGCAGCGGGAAGGTGATGCGGAAGAAGTTTTGCCACGGGTTGGCGCCGTCCATCGCCGAGGCCTCGTACAGATCGTCCGGGATGGCCTTCAGCAGCCCCATGCACAGGATCATCATGTACGGGTAGCCGAGCCAGGTGTTGACGATCAGGATCATGCTCTTGGCGGTGAGCGGATCGCTGAACCAGGCCGGTTTGATGCCGAACAGGTGGCTGAGCATCATGTTGATCTCGCCGAAGCTCTGGTTGAACAAGCCTTTGAAGATCAGGATCGAGATGAACGACGGTACCGCATAGGGCAGGATCAGCAGCACGCGGTAGATAGCCTTGCCTTTCAGCGCCTCCCACTGCACCACGCAGGCAAGCACCATGCCGACCGCCACGGTAAGGATCACCGTCATCACCGAGAACACGAGGGTCCAGATGAAGATCGACACGAACGGTTTTTTGATGCCCTCGTCCTGCAGCACCCGCAGGAAGTTTTTCCAGCCGGTGGTGACGGTATAGCCTGGGCTCAGGGTTTCCTGCGCCCAGCCGCCGTCGGCGTTGATCGCCTGATAGAAGCCGATGTCGCCGTTCGGCCGGTAGCGCACCTGAGTCTGGTTATTGGTCAGCGTGCTGCCGTCTTTGTCCAGCGCATACAGCGGACGGGTGCCGGAGAACTGGCGCAGGGAGCTCATGCGCAATTCATCGCCGTCCGGCAGCTGCGCCACCAGTTGGCTCAGCGCCTGCCGGTTCTGGGTGATCACCCGCAGCGTGGCGGGTTCGCCCTGCGGCGCGGCGCTCTGGGCCGTCAATTTCAGGGGGAGCGGCGGCGTCGCGTCGAGGCGGAAAGGCCCGGAAATCAGCGGCTGCTCACTGTCCGGCGAGGTCAGCTGCAGGCGCCACTGCTGGTTTTCCGCCGGGTAGAGGCCGAAGGTGAACGTTTTGCCGCTTTGGAACTGACGCTGCATCAATACCGATTGCGCGCGCTCAAACGTCAGCTGGTTGGTGCTGCTGTAGTTGGTAAAGGCGATGGCGATGGTGCAGATCAGCGGGAACAGGACGAACAATCCCATGCCGGCGACGCCGGGATACACATAGCGCCAGGCGTAGGCGCGGCGGTTGGCGAAGACGTAAAGCCCGGCGCTGACCAGGATCAGCGTCAGGATGGCGAACAGGTATTCACCCTGTGCATACATCAACACAATCAGGTAGCAGGTCACCAGGCTGAACAGGCCGACCACCAGCCATTTCAGCGCGTCGCTTTGCCACCACTTCGATTTTTTACGCGCGGGCGTCCCGGCGTGAGCGAATTGCATAGGGCGTTCCTTTCTGTGAAGCAACGGCGGGGCGCCACGGCGCCCCGCACGACGACATTACTTGGTGATACGGGTCTGCACATCGTCCAACGCGGCTTTCACCGTTTGGCGGCCGCTGACGGCGTTGAGCACCGCGCTGCGTTCGGCGTACCAGAAAGCGCTCATCTGCGGAATGTTCGGCATGATCTCCCCGTTTTGCGAGTTCTGCATGGTGGCGGCGATCTTCGGATCTTTGGCCAGCGTTTCCTGGTAGGACTTCAGCGCCACCGCGCCCAGCGGTTTGTCTTTGTTGACGTCCGCCAGCCCTTCGTTGGTCAGCAGATAGTTCTCGAGGAACTCGGTCGCCAGTTCTTTATTCGGGCTGGCGGCGTTGATACCGGCGGTCAGCACGCCGACGAACGGTTTGGACGGTTTGCCTTTGAAGGTCGGTAGCAGCGTCACGCCGTAGTTGATTTTGCTCTGCTCGATGTTGTTCCAGGCCCACGGGCCGTTGATGGTCATCGCGGTCTGGCCTTTGTTGAACGCGGCTTCGGCGATCGAGTAATCGGTATCGGCGTTGATGTGTTTGTTTTTCACCAGATCGACGATGAACTGCAGGCCGGCCTGCGAACCGGCGTTGGCGACGCCGACATCCTTGATGTTGTATTTGCCGTTCTCATACTTGAAGGCATAACCGCCGTCGGCGGCGATGATAGGCCAGGTGAAGTAGGGTTCCTGCAGGTTCCACATGATGGCGCTTTTGCCGCTGGCGCGCAGCTGTTTGTCCAGCGCCGGGATCTCTTCCCAGGTCTTCGGCGGCTGTTTGACCAGGTCTTTATTGTAAATCAGCGACAGCGCTTCGACGGCGATCGGGTAGCCGATCAGCTTGCCGTCATAGCGCACGGCGTCCCAGGTGAACGGGAACAGCTTGTCCTGGAAGGCTTTGGACGGGTGGACTTCGGCCAGCAGGCCGGACTGCGCATAGCCGCCGAAGCGATCGTGGGCCCAGAGGATGATGTCTGGGCCGTCGCCGGTGGCGGCCACCTGCGGATATTTCTCTTCCAGCTTGTCGGGATGCTCGACGGTGACTTTGATGCCGGTGTCTTTTTCGAATTTCTTGCCGACTTCGGCCAGGCCGTTATAGCCCTTGTCGCCGTTGATCCAGATAACCAGTTTGCCTTCCTCTATCTTGGCGAAGGCGGAAGAAGAGAGCACCAGAGTAGCCAGTGCCGAGAGCGCCAGCGTACGGGCGAGGGTAATGCTGCGAGTCATAATCCAGTCCTTCTTTTTGTGGGCACATAAATCAAGGAGAGACGTTTCGCGATCATAGTGGGTCACAACGCGACATATTCTCATCCTCCCCCCCTCTACGCCCCTGAGATGAGGAGTGTGATCCAGTTAACGTTGCGCTCTATTCTGTGGCGTCAGGCACAAAATAGGGGGGCGATTTTTGCCGGTTTGATCACAGATTTGCCTTAAGCGCGGAACTTCTCATCGCCGCGGTCGTTCTCTCATCCTCCCGTCTCCTCCCCCATGAAAAATCCTGTTACGGATGATTACCCTTTCCGGCGACTCCCGCACTATCGGCCCATTGATTTTTAACGCCACGCGCAGCAGGGATACCGGATTTATGTCGTCAATGCCTATCGCCACTCAGCCCACCCTGTACCGGATCCATCCGGCCAGTTTCCGTGACGGAAACGGGGACGGCGTGGGCGACGCGCACGGCATGCTGGCGGCGCTGCCGTACCTGAAAGCGCTGTCGATCGACGGTCTGTTGCTGCCGCAGACGCTGGCGCCGGAGGCCGAAACGGCGGTGACGGGCGAAGGGCTGACGCTGTGGTACGCCGACGAAGCCCATCGCGTTCGTCATGCCGCCGACGTGCAGCGGTTCGCCCACGGCGCGCTGGCGCTCGACGTGATGCCGTTCAGCGCGGAAAAGCTGGTGGCGGTGCTGCATGCCCGCCGCGCCACGTTGGCGGACAGCCTGTGGAGCACCGGCGACGCCGATCAGCCTCGGGTGGTCAGCCGCTGGGGGCAGGGCGACCTGCGTTCCGCCGCCGCCTTTTTGACGCTGCTGGCGATGTTGCCGGCGCCGATCTGCCTGTACCAGGGCGAGGAGCTGGGGCTGCCGCACGCCGCCGGCCTGCAGGATCCGCGCGGCGCGCAAACGCCGATGCCGTGGCATGAAGCCCCCGAACAGGTCACCGCCGGGGAGATCAGCTGGTATCAGCAGGTGGCGATCGAACACCGCGCGTTGGCCATCAGTCGCCAACAGCACGACAGCCACTCCACCTTGCGTTACTGCCAGACGCTGCTGGCCCTGCGCCGTTCGCCGCTTTTCCAGCGCGGCGAGCTGAGCGCGGTCAGCCAGCGCGATGGCGTGGTGCGCTTACTTATTACCCATCAGGATCAATGCCTTGAAGCGCTGATAAACCTGCAGCCTTATACTCAGGCGGCCGCGCCGTCTGAGGCGACCTTGCCGTTGGCATGGCAGCACGGCGCGCAGCAAGAGGGTCATCAATGGGTTTTGGCGGGCTTTGCCTCCGCCATTTTCACACGACATGTTAACTGCGAAAGCAGGGGAGTAACGCATGGCTAGCGTGACACTGCGCAGCGTTTATAAGGCCTTCGGTGAGGCCGTGATTTCCAAAGACGTCAATCTGACCATCGAAGACGGCGAGTTTGTGGTGTTTGTCGGGCCGTCGGGCTGCGGCAAATCGACGCTGCTGCGCATGATCGCCGGGCTGGAGGACATCACCTCCGGCGACCTGCTGATCGGCGAGAAACGCATGAATGAAGTGCCGCCTTCCGAGCGCGGCATCGGCATGGTGTTCCAGTCTTACGCGCTGTATCCGCACCTGTCGGTGGCGGACAACATGTCGTTCGGCCTGAAGCTGGCCGGCGCCAAGAAAGCGGAAATCAATCAACGGGTGAACCAGGTTTCCGAGGTGCTGCAGTTGGCGCACCTGCTCGATCGGCGGCCGAAGGCGCTGTCCGGCGGGCAGCGTCAGCGCGTGGCGATCGGCCGCACGCTGGTGGCCGAGCCGGACGTATTCCTACTCGACGAGCCGCTGTCCAACCTCGACGCCGCGCTGCGGGTGCAGATGCGCATTGAGATCTCCCGTCTGCACAAGCGCCTGCAGCGCACCATGATTTACGTCACCCATGATCAGGTCGAAGCGATGACGCTGGCCGACAAGATCGTGGTGCTCGACGCCGGTCGCGTGGCGCAGGTCGGCAAGCCGCTGGAGCTGTATCACTACCCGGCCAACCGCTTCGTCGCCGGGTTTATCGGCTCACCGAAGATGAACTTCCTGCCGGTCAAGGTCACCGCGGCGGAGCCGCGACAGGTGCAGGTCGAACTGCCCAACCGCCAGCTGGTCTGGCTGCCGGTGGAAGGCGCGGGCGTCCAACCCGGCGCCAACCTGTCATTGGGCATTCGCCCTGAACATCTGCTGCCCGGCGAAGCCTCTGAAGTGCGGCTTACCGGCGACGTGCAGGTGGTGGAGCAGCTCGGCAACGAGACGCAAATCCATATCCAAATCCCGGCCATCCGTCAAAACCTGGTGTACCGCCAGAATGACGTGGTGCTGGTAGAAGAAGGTGCCACATTCGCCATCGGCCTGCCGCCTCACCGCTGCCACCTGTTCCGTGAAGACGGTACGGCATGTAAACGGCTGCACCAGGAGCCGGGCGTTTAAAGCATCAAAGTCGGTATAACAGGAGAATAATGATGACTACTCTGCGCAAACTTCCTCTGGCACTGGCTGTCGCCGCCGGTGTTCTCTCTACTCAGGCGCTGGCCGTGGATTTCCACGGTTACGCCCGTTCCGGCATCGGTTGGACCGGCAGCGGCGGTGAGCAACAGTGCTTCAAGGCCACCGGCGCCGCGAGCAAATACCGTCTCGGCAACGAGTGCGAAACCTACGCCGAACTGAAACTGGGGCAGGAAGTGTGGAAAGAGGGCGACAAGAGCTTCTATTTCGACACCAACCTGGCCTACTCGGTCTCGCAGCGTTCTGACTGGGAAGACGTGACCCCGGGCTTCCGCGAAGTGAACGTGCAGGGTAAAAACCTGATCGAGTGGCTGCCGGGCTCCACGCTGTGGGCCGGTAAGCGTTTCTATCAGCGTCATGACGTTCACATGATCGACTTCTACTACTGGGATATCTCCGGCCCGGGCGCCGGTCTGGAAAACATCGATCTGGGCTTCGGCAAGCTGTCCGCCGCCGTGACCCGCAACTCGGAATCCGGCGGCTCTTACGGCTACCTGGATAACGAATGGAAACAGCGTCCGACCGTCAACGATACCTTCGACGTGCGCTTGGCCGGGCTGGAGCTGAACCCGGGCGGCACCCTGGAGCTGGGCGTGGACTACGGCCGAGCCAATGCGCAGGATAACTACCGCCTGGCCGACGGCGCCAGCAAAGACGGCTGGATGTTCACCGCCGAACACACGCAAAGCATCCTGAACGGTTACAACAAATTCGTGCTGCAGTACGCCACCGACTCGATGACCTCGCAGAACAACGGCCGCAACGAAGGCGCCACCATCGATAACAACGGCAAGATGATCCGCGTGCTGGATCACGGCGCCATCGACTTCAACGATCAGTGGGCGCTGATGTACGTCGCCATGTTCCAGGACATTGACCGCGACAACAACAACGGCACCACCTGGTACACCGTGGGCGTGCGCCCGATGTACAAATGGACGCCGATCATGAGCACCCTGCTGGAAGCCGGCTACGACAACGTCAAATCTCAGCGCACCGGCGATCGCAACGGCCAGTATAAAGTGACCCTGGCGCAGCAATGGCAGGCGGGCAACAGCATTTGGTCGCGTCCGGCCATCCGCCTGTTCGCCACCTACGCCAAGTGGGACGAGAAGTGGGGCTACGCCACCGGCGATGACACCGGGTATAACGCCGGCACCGCTTACAACGACACCAGCATGCATACCTTCAGCCGCGGCAAGGATGACGAAGTCACCTTCGGCGCCCAGATGGAAATTTGGTGGTAACGACAGGACGGGGAGGGCCGCCGGCTCTCCCCCAACCGCATTCGCCGCGGCCCGATCTCTTGCCTGATCCGCCGCGGTGCTGAAAGAGGATATAACGATGAAAAAGAATCTGCTGTCACTCTGCCTGTCGCTGGCGCTGACCGTCGGCGCGCCTTTGGCGGCCAACGCCGATACGCCGGCCAACGTTTCCGTCGCCCCGGCCATCAGCGCCGCCACGCTGCAAAGCCTGCCGTGGCAGCCGCTGCAACCGCCGGTGTCGCAAGAAGTGAAGCTCGACGCCGTTAGCCCGCAGCTCAATCAGGGCGACATTCAGGGGGCGATCGCCGCCTATACGCTGCCGGCCGATCGCGGTTCGCTGGAAGTGACGCTGAGCAGCCTCGCCAAGAACAATTCGCTGTACGCGCCGAGCGTGCTGGTGCTGGACGAGCATCTACGCCCGGCGGCGTATTACCCGAGCAGCTATTTCCCTTACCAGCCGCCGGGGGCGATGTCCTCCGATCGCCTCGAAGGCACGTTGAAACTGACGCCGGCGCTCGGTCAAAAACAGATTTACCTGCTGGTGTACACCACCCGTCAGGATTTGGCGAAAACCACGCAGCTGACTAACCCGGCCAAGGCCTACGCACAGGGCGTGGGCAACGCAGTGCCGGATATCCCGGATCCGATCGCCGGCCACGCGACGACCGGCACGCTGAAGCTCAAGGTGACCGCGGAACAGGGCACCGGCAACGTGATGATCGGCATGCTGCAGCCTGCGCCGACCGTGGCGCCGGTGGTGGTGGGATCAACCGCACCGGCCACCGTGGCGGCGCCTGCACCGACGCCGGAGAAACCGGCGGAGCCGATGCTCAACGATACCGAAAGTTACTTCAATAACGGCATCAAGCAGGCGGTGAAGGCGGGCGATATCGACAAGGCGCTGAAACTGATGAATGAGGCCGAGAAACTGGGCTCGACCACTGCGCGTAAAACGTTTATCAGCAGCGTAAAAGGCAAGGGGTAACACCCGACGCTGCCGATGCTGGCTCGATGATTGGTGCGCTTTGGCGCACCTTTTTTCATCCGCGGGCCAGCGTTGCGCCGATCAACGCCAGCAGACGGGCGTTATCGACCTGCTGCATGATGCGCACCGGCTTGCCCTGCGGCGGCGGCATGCCGACCGTCAGGCGCAGGCTGTCCGGCCGCCAACGGCGTGAGCTGCCGCGCGTCAGCGCCCCTTCCAGCGCCACATCCACATGGAACATCTCGGTCGTGACCAGCTGCGGTGCCAGCAGCCAGGCGATCACCAGCGCATCATGGATCCAGCAGCCCGGCAGGCGCCGCGTATGGCGCGAATAGTCGATCCACGGCTGCGTGGTGGCGCGCAAATAGCGGCACAGCGGCGTATCCGGCTGCGTCAGTGCGGCCAGATCCGCCTGGGTCAGCATGGTCTGGGTGGTGACGTCCAGCGGCGCCAGCGTGATAGCGGCGCCGCTGTTCAGCACCAGCCGCGCGGCTTCCGGATCCAGGCCGAAATTGGTGTCCTTGATGTATCCCTCGACGTTGAACACGCCGCCCATGATCACGATCTCTTTCACCGCCTGCGCCATCTGCGGGTACAGCTGCATGGCGTGCGCAACGTTGGTCAGCGGGCCGATCGCCGCCAGCGTTATCTCGCCGGGATGGCGGCAGATCAGCTCGCCGATGGCGATGGCGGCGTCCGGTGCGGGCGCGTTGGCGAGTGAGGGCGCGGGCAAGTCGCGCCACAGCGCCGCCAGCTTGGGATCGGCGATCGGCCTGTCCAGATGCGCGCGCCATGGCTCCGGCGGCTCGCTCAGTGCGCGCGCCGCGCCGAGGGCGACCGGCACCTGGTAGCCGCTTTGCGCCAGCAGCTCGCTGGCGACGGCGAAGCCCACTTCGCGCGGGGTGTTGCCGGCCACGATGCTGATCAGTTCCAGCTGCAGTTGCGGTTTGGCCGCCAGCGCCAGGGCCAGCGCCAGGCCGTCGTCGACGTTGGCACCGGGAACGCCGTTGCCGGGATCGCAATCAATGATCAAACGCATAGAAGGTGTCCTGAAAAACCGCTAACAGCCGCACGAGCGGCGGATGCGCAGTTGAAAAGCGAATTCATGCAGCTCGGCGGGCGCGGCACCGGCGGCCAGCATGGCGATGGCCCGCTTGGCCATGGCGTCGATAGGCTGCTCGACCGCGCTGAGCGGCGGCACGCTGAATTCGGATTGCTGCGTGCCGTTAAAACAGATCAGCGCCAGATCGTCCGGCGCGCGCAACCCATGCTCCGCCAGCGCCGACAGGCAGCCGAGCGCCTGCTGCTCGTTGGAGGTGAAAACGGCGCGCGGGCGCGGGCCTTGCACCATGCGCTGGGTGGCCTGGTAGCCGCCCTGGCGGGTGTAAGGCGCCTCGACAATCCACTCGTCGCGCGGCGCAATGCCCGCCTCCAGCAGCGCATCGCGCCAACCGTTCAGGCGATCCTGCGCGTTGAGCATGGTTAGCGGACCGATAAAAATGCCGATGTCGCGATAGCCGTGCTGCAGCAGATGGCGGGTCGCCTGGCAGGCGGCGTCGCGCTCGTCGACGCGGATGGCGCAGACGCCGGCCTGGCTGTCGATAGTGTCTATCATCACGCAGGGCGTGCCGGAGGCGCGGATCAGCTCGAACCACGGATGGCGATCGACGCTGGTGTACAGCAGGCCGTCGACCTGGCGACGCAGCAGGTTATTGATCAGCTCATACTCGCGCTGCCGGTCATCGCCGGCGTCGCCCAGCAGCAGCACGCGGCCGCGGCTGAAGGCCTCCTGCTGTAGCGCCCGCGCCAGCGTGGCGAAGAACGGGTTGGAAATATCCGGCACCACCAGCCCATAGGTTTGCGTGCTGCCGGAGGCCAATGCCCGCGCGATGTCGTTCGGCCGGTAGCCGGTCTGCTCGATCGCCGCCAGCACGCGCAGCCGGGTGGCTTCCGCCACCGGGCGCGGGCCGTTGTTGATCACATAGCTGACCACGGCGACGGAGGTGCCCGCTACGCGGGCCACGTCGGCGCGGGTAACGCGTCGCGCGGAGTGATTATCCAAATTGAGGTCCTGTTCGCCTTCTCGCTACGCGGCATCCTGCGGCAGGTTGAGATCGCGGCCGCGGGTTTCGGGAGCAAAGAAGGTGGTGATTAAGCCGATGGCCGCCATTACAACAAAATAGCAGGCGACAGGCCACCAGTGACCGAAACCGGACAGCAGCGCGGTGGCGATCAGCGGCGCGGTGCCGCCCGAGAGGATCGAACCGAGCTCTTTGGCGAACGCCATCTTGGAGTAGCGATTCTTCACGCCGAACAGTTCGACGCCGTAGGCCGCCTGAACGCCGAAGATCCCCAGCGACGCGATGCACATGCCGACCACGATCACCGAGATGACGATAGCCGGTTCACGGCTGTCGAGCAGCCAGAACGCCGGGAAGGCGTACAGCACCAGCAGCAGGCAGAACCAGCGGTAGGTGATGCGGCGGCCGAAGCGATCGGACAGCCAGCCGGCCAGCGGGATCACCAGAAAACCGCACAGCGAGGCGATCAACACCGCCAGCGCCGGCACCGATTTATCGACCATCAGCACCTTGGCGACGTAGCCGACGATAAAGCCCTGGCACAGGTAGGAAGGGCCGTTTTCGCCGATGCGCAGGCCGAGCATCACCCAGAACGCTTTGGTACGTTGCAGGTAGCTGCGCGTATCCGGCGCGGCCTGGGCGGCGTCCAGCATGCGCTGGTGGTTTTGCTGCAGCTCGCGTTCGAACACCGGCGTTTCCCGCACGTGACGGCGCAGGTACAGCGCCACCCCGGCGATCAGAATGCTGGCGAGGAACGGAATGCGCCAGCCCCAGCTCATCAGATCTTCCTTGTCCAGCTGCAGCACCAGCAGCCATACCAGCGACGCCAGCAGGGTGCCGCTGTTGGAGCCGATGGCGATGATCGACGCCACCAGCCCGCGCCGCTTGGCCGGCGCGTATTCCGCCAGCATCACCGCGCCGCCGGACAGCTCCGCACCGGCGCCGAACCCCTGCGCGAAGCGCAGGATCACCAGGCAGGCGGGCGCCCAGACGCCGATTTGCGCATAGGACGGGATCAGGCCGATCAGCGTGGTGGAGAGGCCCATCAGCGCCACGGTGGTGATCAGCACCACGCGGCGGCCTTTGCGGTCGCCGATCCAGCCGAACACCAGCGCGCCGATCGGCCGCGCGACGAAGCCGACGGAGTAGGTGGCGAAACTGGCCAGCAGCGCCACCAGCGGCGTGGCTTCCGGGAAGAACACGTCGCCGAACACCATGCCGGCCGCCAGGCCGTACAGCGCGAAGTCGACGTATTCCATGGCGGTGCCGAGCCAGCAGGAGAAGGTGGCGCGCCAAAATTGGCTGCGCCCCTCTTTGGTCGCCAGGCGTTCATCGGCCGCCAGCGCGGCGTCGGCGGTCTGTGAAGGGGCAAGCGTTGTTTCGCTCATGGCAGTGCTATCCTCTTTTGTTCTGCGCCTGGAGGGGCGCGGTTAAAGATGGTTTCCCTGGTGCCGGCAACAAAGGTGTGCCGACAAATCATGTCGGACGCATGGCGATTCAACGCTGCTGTATCAGGGTATCTACGCGCGTAGATAACACAACGCGAGGAAGCTGAAACTTTGCGGGCGATCACAGAATCGTCAGCGCGCCGGGAAATGAAGATAGAGAATGCGGATGGCAAAAAGATGACAGAACCCCGGTTTTTCCGGCCGATAGGCCTGCCGTTTTCGCCACGAATCAGCCTGCCGCTTTCGCATTTCTGCGCTACAATGGGGGCCTGTTAACAGTTTGTATCGTCTGGCGCGCCGTACCGGCTGCGGTTCAGGCGAGGAGTAAAGCAATGTCTGGCATCAGGGATTCCATCCTGCCGCCGCTGGAGTGGTTATCCGAACAGGATCCTCCGGCGCCCGCCGCCGTCAGCGACTGGCTGATGGAGTTAGGCTCCATGACCCGCCGATTTGAACGCCATTGCGCCCAGGTGCGCGTTGAACCGCAGCGCGAATGCTTCGTCACGCGCGAGGCGCTGGGCGACGAGGCGAACCACCTGCCCGACAGCCCGCGCTACTGGCTGCGCGAAGTGGTGCTGCTGGGCGACGACCAGCCCTGGCTGCTGGGGCGCACGGTGATCCCGGAACATACGCTGACCGGCCCCGATCAGGCGTTGGTGGATCTGGGGACGCTGCCGCTCGGGCGCTATCTGTTCAGCAGCGGCGATCTGACCCGCGACTATATCCATATCGGCCGGCAGGACGCGCTGTGGGCGCGTCGTTCACGGCTGCGGCTGGCGGGCAAGCCGCTGCTGCTGACCGAACTGTTTTTACCGGCTTCGCCGCTGTATTCAGCGGTTCCCGCATAAGAGAGGAGAGCAAGACGTTGGAGGGAAGCGTGACTCAAAGTAAATGGCGGGCTTACAGCCATTTGATGCGCATTGATAAACCGATCGGCACGCTGTTGCTGTTGTGGCCGACGCTGTGGGCGCTGTGGCTGGCCGGGAAAGGCGTGCCGCCGCTGTCGATTCTGGTGGTGTTCGTGCTCGGCGTGTTCCTGATGCGCGCCGCCGGCTGCGTGGTGAATGATTACGCCGATCGCGCGGTGGACGGCTACGTAAAGCGCACCGCCGGGCGGCCGATGCCGAGCGGCCGGGTGAGCGCGAAAGAGGCCAAGGTGCTGTTCGTGGTGCTGGTGCTGATCTCGTTCTGCCTGGTGTTGACGCTGAATGCGATGACCATCTGGCTGTCGCTGGCGGCGCTGGCGCTGGCCTGGGTGTATCCTTTTATGAAGCGGGTGACCAACCTGCCGCAGTTCGTGCTGGGCGCCGCGTTCGGCTGGGGCATTCCGATGGGCTATGCGGCGGTCAGCGAATCGCTGCCGCTCAGCTGCTGGCTGCTGCTGCTGGCGAACATCTGCTGGACGGTGGCCTACGACACGCTATATGCGATGGTCGATCGCGACGATGATCTGAAAATAGGCATCAAGTCCACCGCCATCCTGTTCGGGCGTTATGACAAGCTGATCGTCGGGCTGTTGCAGTTCGCGACGCTGTTGTTGCTGGTGTGGGTCGGTTATCTGGCGCAGCTCGGCGGCGCGTTTTACTGGTCGCTGTTGCTGGCGGGCGCGCTGTTCATTCACCAGCAGAAGCAGATCGCCGGGCGCGAGCGCGAGGCCTGTTTCAAGGCCTTCCTGCAGAACAATTATGTTGGGCTGGTGGTGTTTATCGGCATCGCGCTCAGCTATCTGCCGGCGTAACGGTTTCCTGCAGCAAGAAAAAAGGCACCCCAAGGGGTGCCTTTTGTGTTTTCGCGCCGGGCGAAATCACTCGTCTTTCTCTTCTTGCGCATCGGTTTGCGGCAGAGCGTTGGTCTCTTCCGGCATGTTGACGCTTTCGATGGTCAGCTTGATTTCCGGCGTGATCAGATCGCTCAGCATGTTGTACACCTCGAGGGTGTGCTCGCGGATCGCATCGCCGCTGTCGTTGATGTAGCCTTCTTCGCGCAGCGTCGCCACCAGGGTGGAGAACACCGCCTTGTCGAAGAACTCCGGCGCGTTGATGCCGTGCAGCACCGACAGACGCTGCGCCATGATGCGGCTCTCTTTCTCCAGCGCGCCGCGGTTGATGCTCGGGTTGGCGCTGAGGATCGACATGGTGATGGCGTAGCGTTGCAGGGTTTCGCGCACCCCGGCGGCCAGCAGCTGCAGCGGGCGAATGCGCGCCGGGTTCAGCACCAGCTCGTCGCCTTTGTCGCAGATCAGCTGTTGGCGGATCAGCTCGTCGATCATCGGCCGCAGCACGTCCGGCAGCTGCTCCTTGTCGTTATGCAGGAACAGCTCGGCTTTCAGCATCGGGTAAATCATGCCAATCTGGCGCAGCAGTTCGGCGCGCGATACCCGGCGATGATGCATGACGATGCTGGCGATCAGCGACGGCAACACCAGCAGGTGGTGGATGTTGTTGCGGTAATAGGTCATCAGCACCGCCTGCTCGCGCGGCAGAATGATGATGTCGCCGATGTTGTCCTTTTCCACCTCGAACTTGTTCATGTTCAGCGCGTGATCCAGCAGCTCGTCCGGCGTCTGCGTAGGTACGGTGACGTCATGCGCGTAAGGCGCGTTGCGCATCAGCTGCAGGTAGCACTCGAGCTGCTCGAGCAATTGTTCGCGGGTCAGCGAACGCTGGCGCGAGGCCAGCAGCGCGGTGGAACACAGGTTCATGGCGTTGGCCGCGGCGGCATTGTTGATGCGCACCATGATCTGGCCGGCGAGATCGTTGACCGTCGGCGTCAACCAGCTTGGGCGCTGAGCCTCGATCGGATCGATCGACTCGCGCCACTGCGGCACGTGCTGGTTGAGGTAAGCGGTCAACGGCAGCGGTTCGCCGAAGTTGACGTAACCCTGGCCCAGATTGCGCAGTTTGCGCAGGCCGCGCAGCATCTGCAACAGGCTCTCTTTTTCCTTGGTGGCGCCGCGCAGCTCTTTGGCGTAGGTACCCACTTCCATCACATGCTCGTAGCCGATGTAGATAGGCACCAGCGTGATCGGACGGGCACCGCCGCGCAGCATCGCCTGGATGGTCATCGACAGGGTGCCGGTTTTCGGTTCCAGCAGACGCCCGGTGCGGGAACGGCCGCCTTCCACGAAGTATTCCACCGAGTAACCGCGGGTGAACAGCTCGCCGAGGTATTCGCGGAACACCGTCGAGTAAAGCTTGTTGCCCTTGAAGGTGCGGCGGATGAAGAACGCGCCCAGGCGACGGAAGATCGGGCCGGCCGGCCAGAAGTTGAGGTTGATGCCCGCAGCGATGTGCGGCGGCACCAGGCCCTGGTGATACAGCACGTAGGACAGCAGCAGATAGTCCATGTGGCTGCGGTGGCAGGGCACGTAGACGATCTCGTGGCCGTCCTGCGCCAGCTGGCGCACGCGCTCGGCGTTGGTGACGTTGATGCCCTGATACAGCCGGTTCCAGGTCCAGCTCAGCACGCGATCGGACAGACGCACGGTTTCGTAGGAGAAGTCGGCGGCGATCTCTTCCATCAATGCGATGGCGTTCTGCTGGGCCTTCTCGTGCGAGATCTTCTTGCTGCGCGCTTCGTCCTCGACCGCTTTTTCGATCGCTTTGGACGCCAACAGCTTGTTGAACAGATCCTGACGGGCCGGCAGGCTTGGGCCTACTGCGGCCAGGCGTTGACGCGAGAAGTGCATGCGCGCCACGCGCGCCAGTTTCTGCGCGATGGTTTTATCCGTGCCGTGTTCGGTGGCCATGCGGCGCAGCGAAACGGTGTTGGAGAAGCGCACGAAGCTGTCGCGGCCGAGCCACAGCACGGCGAAGAATTTTTGCACGCCGTTCAACAGACGCAGGTGCGGCGTGCCGTGGCCTTCGCGGCCCGGCGAGCGGCCGAACATGACCGAAACCGGCAGCATCTGAATGTCGAGATCCGGATTGCTGCGATGCAGATCCAGGTAGTCGTGGAACAGCTTTACCGACTCTTCTTTCGGGGTGTAGTAGCGGAACACGCGCGGGCCGTCGTGAATGAACACGTAGCTCGGCAGCACGGTGCCGTCGATCTCCAGCGCGTTGAGCGGATCGGGCAGATCCTGCGCCAGGCACTGGGTGCGCAGCGTCAGCAAATCCGCCTTGGAATTGTAAGGTAAAACATACAAAATCGGCCGTGAGGGATCCAACCCTAGCTCGGTAACCGGATCTGAAGGGATAACCTTACTTCTTACCAACAATTTAAGTGGTAAATTCAATATTTTATAATAAATTTTACGCCAACCTGACATAACAACGTGAAGCCTCTTGTTAGCAATGCGCCGCAAGCATACCAGAAACCGGGTAGCAGATCTGTGGTGTTCGAAAACCGAGAGCCGTCAGCGCGGACTGTTCTAGACTCTTTTTATTATGACCGACCTCTGAGAAAGGCACGAAAACATGGCAAACCAAGCAACCGGATTGACCCGCATCATCAAGGCCGCCGGCTATTCTTATAAAGGGCTTTCCGCCGCCTGGCAACACGAGGCGGCGTTCCGCCAGGAACTGGTGGTGACCCTCCTGGCTATCATACTGGCTGTCTGGCTGGACGTGGGTGCGATAGCGCGCATTTTATTGATCGGATCGGTGACGCTGGTGATGATCGTCGAGATCCTGAACAGCGCGATCGAGGCGGTGGTGGATCGCATCGGCAGCGAACACCATGAGCTGTCCGGGCGGGCCAAGGACATGGGATCGGCGGCGGTGTCGCTGGCGATCGTACTCGCGCTGTTCGTTTGGGGCACGGTCTTGTGGCAGCATTTTGGCTGACGCAAAGCGCCTACTGACTGATTTTTATTTATTCTTCGGTTCCCAATCCGCGCTTACCTGTATATACTCACAGCAAGACTGTATAAACAAACAGGGGGCGGAATGAAAGCACTAACTACCAGACAGCAAGAGGTCTACGATCTGATTCGCGATCATATTTCGCAAACGGGCATGCCGCCGACGCGTGCCGAGATCGCGATGCGTCTGGGGTTCCGTTCGCCTAACGCCGCCGAAGAGCACCTGAAGGCGCTGGCACGCAAAGGCGTGATCGAAATCGTCTCCGGCGCGTCGCGCGGTATCCGCCTGCTGATGGAAGAAGAAGAAGGGCTGCCGCTGATCGGCCGCGTCGCCGCCGGCGAGCCGCTGCTGGCGCAGCAGCACATCGAAGGGCACTACCAGGTGGATCCATCCCTGTTCAAACCGAGCGCCGATTTCCTGTTGCGAGTGAACGGCATGTCGATGCGCGACATCGGCATTCTGGACGGCGATCTGCTGGCGGTGCACAAAACGCAAGACGTGCGCAACGGCCAGGTTGTGGTCGCGCGCATCGAAGACGAAGTGACGGTCAAGCGCTTGAAAAAACACGGCAACGTGGTTGAACTGCTGCCGGAAAACAACGAATTCCAACCGATCGTGGTCGATCTGCGCCAGCAGAATTTCACGATCGAAGGGCTGGCGGTCGGCGTGATCCGCAACGGCGACTGGATTTAATCGCCGCGCCATTACCGCCGCTCCCTGTATCAATCGCCCCTGTTTTGGGGCGTTTTTGTTTCTGACTTCGCCCTTCGTCACTCTGTCACAGGAACATCCCATCATGCGCCTGATTTCCGCCTTCACCAGCGACACCGATAAAGCCCTGTGGCGCCTCGCCCTGCCGATGATTTTCTCCAATATCACCGTGCCGCTGCTCGGGCTGGTGGACACCGCGGTGATCGGCCACCTCGACAGCCCGATCTATTTGGGAGGCGTGGCGATCGGCGCGGTGGCGACCAGCTTCCTGTTCATGCTGCTGCTGTTCCTGCGCATGAGCACCACCGGCCTCGCGGCGCAGGCGCTGGGAGCGAAGAACCCGCAGGCGCTGGCGCGCGCCTTTATGCAACCGCTGCTGCTGGCGTTGTTGGCCGGGGGGGCGATCGTCCTGTTGCGCTACCCGCTGATCGAACTGGCGCTGCGGATCGTCGGCGGCGATGGCGCGGTGCTGGAGCAGGCGCGGCGTTTTCTTGAGATCCGCTGGTTGAGCGCGCCAGCGGCGCTGGCCAACCTGGTGCTGCTGGGCTGGCTGCTCGGCGTGCAGTACGTGCGTGCGCCGGTGATCCTGCTGATCGTCGGCAACCTGCTGAACATCGTGCTGGATATTTGGCTGGTGATGGGCCTGGGTTGGAACGTGCGAGGGGCGGCGGCGGCCACCGCCATCGCCGAATATGCCACGCTATTGCTCGGCCTGTGGCTGGCGTGGCGGGTGATGCGTCTGCGTGGTATTACCCTGGCGATGTTGCGTCAGGCCTGGCGTGGCGATCTGCGTCGCCTGCTGGCGCTCAATCGCGACATCATGTTGCGTTCATTGCTGCTGCAGCTGTGCTTTGCGTCGCTGACCATTTTCGGCGCTCGCCTGGGGAGCGATGTGGTGGCGGTTAACGCGGTGTTGATGAACCTGCTGACGTTTACCGCCTATGCGCTCGACGGCTTCGCTTATGCGGTGGAGGCCCATTCCGGCCACGCCTACGGCGCCCGGGACGGCAGCCAACTGCGTAAGGTGTGGCACGCGGCCTGCAGGCAGGCGGGGCTGGTCGCGTTGGCCTTCGGCCTGGCGTATGCCGTTACCGGCCAGCAGATCGTGGCGGCGTTGACCTCCCTACCGGAGCTGCGCGCGTTGGCCGCCCACTATTTACCGTGGCAGGTCATTTTGCCGCTGGTCGGGGTGTGGTGCTATTTGCTGGATGGCATGTTTATCGGCGCCACGCGGGGCGCTGAGATGCGTAACAGCATGGCGGTGGCCGCGGCAGGGTACGGTCTGACGCTGTTCAGCGTGCCGTTGCTTGGCAACCACGGGCTCTGGCTGGCGCTGGCGGTGTTTCTGACGTTGCGTGGCGTGGCATTGGGCTGGATTTGGCACCGCCACCAGGTGCGCGGCAGCTGGTTTACTGCACATTAAACCGGACGTTTTGTTGGGTTAATGGTTAGTTTTTCTTATGGTTTTGGTCATGTTTGCTTACATGTTTTCAGCCTAGGTCTGTTCGCGTTAGTTCGTTGTTTGTTAGCGTTTTTTGTTTTTATTTTGTTTGTTAATGGTTTTTTATTCTGTATTTTGGCTTTTTTATTTCCATGTTTAACTAGAATGAATCATGTGGCTGGTAAATGAAGGGGAGCGGTGCTTCTTAAGGTGAAGGAAGCATCAGCCAGAAAAATTTCTGGTTAACCCCGGCCGGCAACAGGGATCACTGATTCACCACAGGTTAACGGAGAGACTATGAATAAAGATCAAGCCGACGGTAACTGGAAGCAGCTGAAAGGCAAAGTGAAAGAGAAATGGGGCAAGCTGACCGATGACGATCTGACGGTCATCGAAGGGAAACGCGAACAGCTGGTCGGCAAAATTCAGGAGCGCTACGGTTACCAGAAAGAGGCGGCCGAAAAAGAGGTGAAGGCCTGGGAAGATCACACCAAACACCGCTGGTAACACGCAGGGCCGCCACTGACGGCGGCCGGCAACAGCGCAGGCCGGCGTCGCTCCATCCTCTGGCGCCCCGGCCGCAGGTACAGGGAAGTACCTGACTTCGTCTTACTTCTTCTTGATGGCGATGCTGTGATCGTGTTCGGCGCAGTCATGCTTGCTGTCACAAGCTTCAACTTCAACGCAACCGGCGCACAGACCGTGCGCTTCCACCACGCTGTGCCGCAGTGCAAATCCGGCTTCCTGTGCCAGCTTCTGCAGCGTTTCCTCCACGCCTTCGGTGGTGCGTTCGGTCACCTGGCCGCAGCGGTCGCAGATAAACAGCGCGGACGTATGCATCGGCTGTTCGAAATGGTGGCACAGCACGTAGCTGTTGGCCGATTCCACTCTATGGATAAACCCTTGCTCCAGCAGAAAATCCAGCGCGCGGTATACCGTCGGCGGCTTGGCCTGCGGTTCGGCGACGCGCAGCAGATCGAGCAGGTCATATGCGCTGATTGCACCGGGTTGCTGAGTCATCAGACGCAGCACTTCCAGCCGTTGCGGCGTCAATCGCACATTGCGTTGCTGGCAGAGGCGTTCAGCCTGCGCCAGCAGCTTTTCCTGGGTGGTTGAGTTCATCGCAAATATCCCGGTACGTAAAAAAGCCGATTTTACCATGATTACGGCGAATCGCCGAGGGTTGCCCCCTTTTCCCCTGATGATAGCGCAGGGAAAGGCGCGTCGATCGCGCTAAAAGAGAGATGCGTCACAACTTTTCCCCACCGTCGGGTGGCAAATCAACGTTGCCGTTTTTAGCGCTGGAGAGCGGGGGACGAGAGCGGTATAACGCCTTTCACCCGTGTGATGAGCAGGAGCCCTGTGTGATGACGGAAAGAGAGAAGCTGTTAAGCGGCCTGGAGTACAACAGCCGCGATGAAGAACTGATCGCCCTGTACCATCGGGCGAGGGCGTTGATCAAAAGCCTGGGGGCTCTGGACTCGCATCAGGCGGACGAGAAAAACCGCCTGCTCGGCGAGCTGTTCGGCGCCTGGGGGGAGGCGAGCTGGATTGAAACGCCATTCTGGTGCGACTACGGGCAGCATGTCCGCATCGGTAAAAACTGTTTTATCAACGTCAACGCGGTGTTCCTCGACTGCAATACCATCACCATCGGCGACAACACGCTGATCGGCCCCAACGTGCAAATCTATACGCCGAGCCACCCGCTGAAGGCCGCAGAGCGCTTCACCGGCGATCCGGATTTCCCTTTCCGCACCTCGGCGCAGCCGGTGTCCATCGGCAACAACGTCTGGATCGGCGGCAACGTAGTGATCCTGCCGGGAGTGACCATCGGCGACGGCACCACCATCGGCGCGGGCAGTATCGTTACCGGCGACATCCCGGCCAACGTGCTGGCGCTGGGGCAGCCATGCCGGGTTATCCGCTCGTTGGAATAGGGCGTTATCGACGAGCAGGAGGCAAGGGGGCGGGATGGCGCTCTTTGCGGTGCGGGCCGGCGTTTGCCAACGGGCGGTCATCGGCCAATGCCAGACGTGCGGTCGCCAAACGGCTCATGACGGTGCCGATCGGCACCGCCAGCACTTTTGCGGCCTCCCGGTAAGACAGCCCTTCGACATACACCAGAAACAGCGCGTTGCGCTGGGCCGTCGGCAGCCGGCTGACGCGCCGCATCACTTCATGGAGCCAGACCGGCTGTTCGCCGTTGTCCGCATCGCCCAGCTCTTCCGCCGCCATGCAGCCTTGCCCCTGGCGAAGATGTTGGGCGCGAACTTCATTGAGCCAAATGGAGTGCAAGATGGAAAACAGCCAGCGATCCAGGTGTGAACCGGGGGTGAATTGCGCGGCGCGCTCCAGCGCACGCAGGCAGGTGGCCTGCACCAGATCGTCGGCGACATCCCGCCGGTGCGAAAGCACCAGCGCATAGCGCCACAGGCGGGAGAGATAGTGGCCGAGTTCATCGCGTATCGCATCGCCGCTGATAGTCACCTCCGCAGGCGCGTCGGATCACGATTCCGGGTGGCGGTCGATGGCCGCCGCCAAATCGCGGTACTCCTCGCACCCGGTGCCGCACAGCGACTGGATCACCTGCAGCTGTTGGCGAGCCAGATCGGGTCGGCCTTTCAGCATATAGGCTTCCCCCAGGTACTCGCGCACTTTGGGGTATTTCGGATCGAGGGCTACTGATTTTAAATAATAGCCGATCCCTTCATCGGTGCGGCCAAGTTTGCGCGTGGCGTAGCCACGATAGTTCAGCGCAACGGCGGTGTTGGGATTTTTCAACGTATTGAGCATATCGAGCGCTTCCTGATAACGGCCGCTTTTCGCCAGTGCATAGGCGTAGTTAGTGCGGTCGGCGTCGTCGACCTTGCCGCTTTTATCTACCATGCAAGTCTGAGTTTTGCTGTCGTAGACCTGGCCTTTCGGACAGGTTGGCGGGGTTTGGCCGCTGCCATCGCCGCCCATCGCCAGCGCCGCGCCGGACAACAGCAGGCAGCCGGCAATGGCCGATGCCAGCAGGCGTTTAATGAAGCTGTTCATGGTTATGTCCTCAAGGCAGAGGCGCCGTGCGCGCCCGTAATGAGATAACACCTGAACGAGCGGGTTTATTCGCCTTGTCTCCGCTTATTTTTGCCGGCGGCAAGCGGGTTTTCCCAACGGCGCCGATTGTCGTTATAATAGCCGTTTGCGGCCGCGCGCCGTTCGTTGAACCCAGACAGACTCAGGTAGCCAGTAACTCAGCATGACGAAAGACAACCACGCCCCAACCTACGCCGCCAATCGTTTCTCCATCGCGCCGATGCTCGATAGGACTGATATACTATAAAAATCAATTAAATAAAAGTTTATGGGGTGCTATAGGTGACCCAGCACCCCGCGCCGACTTACGAATTAACCTGCTTGAACTCTTCCCTCCCTGCTGCCGCGCGTTGATCAAGATAGTCTGCCAAATCCTTCACATACACCAGGCGCGGGGCTTTGTTCGAGTTTACCGCCCGGAAGCTTGGGATAGGCAGCTTGCCAGCGTTCGCACGCTTGTTGGCTAACTCGATTGAGATGCCAAGGTATTTCTCCGCGATTTTCTCCAGAGGGATATCCGTGGTCTCAAACTCAGCCATTAGCAAAAACATTCTGTTCACTGGATCTCCTCCGCTTTCTTCTTCGCCCGCTGGTCGCATTCCTGGAACGTTTCCAGTGGCACTACAGCCATGAGCTCTTTCACCAGAAAATCACTGTGGCGCTGGTGGAGATCGGCGTTTTTCTCTTTCTCTTCTTGGCGCAAAACGGCCAATTTGCACTGAATCGCCACGCGAATGCTTTTGCACTTATGTAGTGCCATTCCAGCGCGCCGGCGCCAAGAATTGTCGCCGTTGCTGTAGTTGAGTTGATAGCTGATACCGGCGATTGAATCGTTGATATCCGCCAGGGCTTTCAAGTGGTCAGCAATGGTGACCAGGCTTTCTACTTCAATTCGGTTTTCCATCACAGAATCCTTAGTGTCGCGGTTTAAAAATGCCATGAGCGATGCAATCGCGGGCTAATGCTGTCTGGTGCTCGTCACCTTTCCAGCGCCCAGAATCGACGAGGCCGTTGCGGTAACCATGCCAAAAGCTCTTTGACTTGGTACTGTCTGGCTCCGGGCCGCCGCTGCAGCCAGAGCGATAACCCTCGATGATTTCTTCGTCGTTAAGCTGCGCCAGCTCTTCCACGGTGCTTACTGGGGTAAATTCACTCATCAAACGCCGCCCTCGTAGCAAAGCCGCATCAGGCGATACAGGCGTTTTCCGTCACCAATGCGGTATACATCCGCCCATTCATCCCAGTTCGCGGCGACCACTGCCCACTCCTTGCCATGCTGTGACATGTCACGAATTTTACTTTCCAGTTCCGGCACCGCTTCGACCAGGCGCAGGCAGCGGCCAAAGTCTGCCGGGTCGTGCGGGTAGGCATATTCAGCTTCGAACATGCCGGTCAGCTTGGATGCCATGAACAGGCTGCTCATCCCTGTGTCGTCGCTGGCGAGCCAATCAGCAAGCCCCATGCCCTCCGATGCCTTCACCACTGGCTTAGCGAACTCCTGGCAGATATTATTTGCCGCCAGGATGATCGTGTTGAAGCAGCGGCTTTCTACGCCGGCGCCCGGGTGCTGGCGGTCGATCTCTTTGGCGATGGCCGCCACGAGTTGAATCTGGTCAATTTGAATGCTCACTGGGTTGCCTCCACAAATGCTAACGCTGATCGCAGCTCTTTAACGCACGAGTAAAATTCGGCGTTCTCTGCGTTACCTGTTCGATCCAATGCTTCCTGACGGCACCACTCGATAACCTTGTGCGCGGCCTGATCGAGGCGCTGGCGATGGTGGTCGTAATTGTCGGCAAGAGCCGCCATGTTGTCGGCACGTTGCTCCGATTCTTCGAGTTTCCGTTTGGCTTCTAACGCCTCGTATTCATAATCGACAGCATTCGAAATAAGTGACCGCTCTTTCTCTTCCAGTGCCAGCAGCAGGTTCAGGATGGCGGCAGGGTTAGCGGCGGCAATGAATTCCATATCACACCGGCTAATACTTACGCACGGCACGCCATCAGTCGCCCGAAAGGCGCTCAGCACATCACCATCCTTTCCGCTTGGAACGCTACTCAGTCGAACCAAGCTGTTACTGGTGAACCAGACCCACGGGCCGGGAGTTGCATCTAGTGCAGCGGTTCTCAGTTCGTTAATTTGTGCATTTGTCATCGCGCCATCTCCCGTAGAACAACCTTGTAGGCCTTTAACACCGCCGCCGAACGGCCAGACAGCACGGTTTTCATGAAGAAAAATCCGCTGTGGCGTGCGCTGACGCTGGTCAGAAACAGCGCCGTATCAACGACGCGGTTATGCCGGCGGAGCTCAAGCAGCGTACTGGTCAGCGTGATGCTGGCGGTTGCTCCGTGGTCCTGGTAATCGATTTTCACCAGATAACCCTCCCGATCAGTTCGGCAGTGCCGAGGAATGAAAAGAGTCCCGCCGCCAGCCCGAAACCCGCAAGACTGGAGAAAAACAGCGTGAACATAATCAGTTCAAATACCTTCTTCATTCATCACCTCGTCGAGCAGATCGAAGGTGTTGTCGCGTAGCGGCATAATGACCAGGAACGGATTGCCGTACAGGCGGTTAATGCCCGGGTCTAAAATCAGTTGGCAGGGGCCACCTTTCCCTGAAGGCTTAAACTGAACTGCAGCAAAGCCGATTTCCGACCCAAACATCAGATAGGGGAGAGCCAAAAGGTGACCTGAAAACATTGGCAGCACGTCGCATGGTTCTGGCTCTGCCGGCAGGATTTTGCTGAAGTCTGGATAGCGGCAATCCAGCGGCACCAACTCGCAGAAACCGACAAATTCCTTATCTTCATCCGAATGGATAGCCATCCAGCCCTCGTCCATGCGTTTAATGATCGTGACTTCTGCACTGTCTGGAATTTCGCCCTTGACCAGAAACACCCCATCAATGTCGGTGTCCGCACCATGCTCCATCATCACCGCCGCGCGGCCGTCAGTGGCATGGATGTGGGTAGGGGAGATGTACACCCCCTGCAGGTATTCGCGAGACTCGTTCTCGTTTGCTACGCAGCACAGGGCTGCGCGCAGAATATCGGTTGGGAACATCATTGCTCTGCCTCCGGTTCAATGTTGATAATTTCAGCGCTGATCAGCATGTCTTTCAGCCACTCCTCACCGCGCAAGTCGTCGTCCACACACTGCAGGTTGCCGAGGTGGATCACCGACATTTCGTCGTTCTCGCCCGTTTCATCATTGAAAAACGGCATGGTTTCCAGCTTCTCGTATGCAAACTCGACGGCGCATTCGATAACTCTGAGCCCGTTGGTATTGCCACCGACAACAACATCCATTGTGGTGCGGTACTCCCACTGCCCAAAGGTCAGGCGTACAGTCTGATCGGCCATGCGTCCGCACAGTGTGTAGTTCGGGTCATAGTTCATCACTTGGTTCTGAGTACCGATCATTGTTTGGCCTCCCAGCCGATAACCTGGAACAGGCCCATTAGCGGGTGATACCAGCGAGTGCCGCGCTGTTCCGCTTCGGCCATCATTCGGCGGAACGCGGACATGAACGGGGCTTCTTGGACGATAGCCATCGGACGAGGCTGACCCTCAGGTGTCATGATGGTGATAGTGTCTGTGGGGACGCTATACGCCTTGACCAGGGTTTTGCATTTGGACGGCGTCATGCCTGATTTGATTTTCAACACCGAATACCCCAACCAGCCAGCAGGCACGGAGCCACGCTTGATTTGCTCGATAGTCTCGGTGACGGCCTCTACCTGATCTTCTACATGACTCAGGCGGCGATCCTGTTCAACGTTGGCCAATGCCATTGCAGCGATGATTTCGTTTTGGGTTTGAGGCTTAGCGTTGTGCATCGCCTCCAATTTATCGACCAGTGAGCGGCGAACAGCCTTCGACTCACGAGCTGCCACGCGGAGGGCCTGCTTGATCACCATCTCAATAATTTCAATTTCAGCGCCGTTTTTTTGACCTACAAAAATTTTGTAGGTCTCACCCTCAAGCTCATCCTTAATGCGTTCAACGAAAACGTTGTTACGAATTGGCGGTTCGCCATATTCCTTTCGGGTATCGTTCACCATCACCAAGAGAGCTTGCGAGTCGATAGAGCCCTGTCCGCCAAACGTTACTGGGGATGAATTAATAAAAACTTTGTTCGTTTCCATTCTGTTATACCTCTTCTAAGCTGATACCGAGTTTCTTAGCAATGCGTCGTTGATTACGAGTCATCGGTGTTCTGAACATCTCATTGCCGACATAAGTCATTTGGTTCTTAGTGAACCGTCTGGCATCGAGTATTTCCTGCGCAGTAAAGTCATCGCCGGCCTTGATTCTCTGGTAGTGGGCCTGGGCCATTGTTAACCCGCATAACCCCTGACGCGTCCTGCTCTTGCCTTTCTTCGCCATTACTACGCTTCCTCGCTGGTGGTCTTAATGTGGGTCTCGAGCGCCTCAGCCATCTTCTTCTTGGCTTTGGTTTTCGCTGCCTCCTTTGCTCGCTCGCTGGCGCTTTCTTGCAGCTGCTCCAGCCGCTCGGAAAGGCTGTGGCGCTTTTCGCACAGCTCGGCGCGGGTGGCTGCCCAATCCTGGTTAACCGGCTTCACCGCGAATGACTCAGCGATGCGCCAGAAAGTGGCCGCCTGGATGAACTCTTCTGCCTTTTCGTGCTGGATAGCCCGCTGGGCTGCTTCGCTGTACGGAATCTTTATCATTGGGCCTCCCGCAGCTGCGCCATTGGCGTACCGTTGTTGAAGGTGCGGATCGACTCAGGCACGCCATCCAGCAGGGTGATCATCGCGCAGACCATCGTGCGCTCTACCTGGTCGGTATCGTCGTTGCAGGACTCCAGCCACAGGTTGAGGATCTGCTGCGCCTGCTCGATGCGGCATTGGGCATCGATCAGTTGCATGGTTGCCATCACGCCACCACCTGCAGCAGCTGGCTGCTGGGGTTGTTCAGCTTGTAAGCCACTGCGTCGATGAAGGCTTCCTCCATCACGGACTTGCCGAGCGGCGTGAGGCGGCTACGGTCTTTGCTCAGCATTGCGTCGTAGGATTTGGCGATCTGCTCTTGGCCGCCGGCGATACCGAATTCAGCGCGAACCATGTTCTCGATGAATTCCTGCATCAGTGCCTCGATGCATTCTTGGTTAAGGTCAACGCGCACCACTTTCTTTTTCGAAATAACCACGTCCGACCATTTGCCGCCGAAATGGCGCTGGCAAAAATCTAAATAGGCGAGGGCGATACGCCGACGATTTAAAGCAATATTGTTAATCCACTGAGTCATCGTTAATTACCTGATGTCTAAATTCAGGCCGAGCGAAGCCGTCAGCCTGAAGGCCATAATTAAAAGCTTGTTGGCGATTGTTTAATTAATACGGGCGACGCTTCATTAAGTCATCGTGCTTTGCCGCCCATTCGTCATACTCGCGTTGCCATTTTTCTTTATCACGCTTGCGAGCCAGTAATTTACGAATGCGCCTTTCACAGCGATGATGCGCTTGCCAATAACCAAGTGTTATTTCGCCGCGATGAACGTGGATTATGCCACCTTCCTCTTTTTGATAACCACCTTCATGAGTTGGCACTCCAGCACGGTCAAATGTTTTTTGAACCATAAAGTGAGCCAAGCGACGAATGGCTGTTTCACGGCTAAAACTTTTCTTGCTGCGTCCGTGACGTTTCACAACATACACTGGCTGTTGTTTTAACTGAAACGCGTCATCGATGCCGATACTTCCAAAATCTTTACGCATTATTCTTCCTCCGGTGGCTTTACTGTCCAACCAGCTCTTTCGGCTAACTCAATAAACGTGCCGAGTGTTGCCGTAAATTCCTCTGGTGAGTGAGGGCGGGAAGCTTTTAATTCACCGTTCTCAATATAAACCGTCAGGCGGCCGCTAAAGTCTGGTGTAACGTTAATGATGACTTCATTCAGCAATGCCTTTGATGCTTGGCGCGTGAGGGCGCTCATTATTTACCCCCCCCCCTGACGCTTATTTAGGGTGTGCTCGGCAACGCTACCATTTTGCTTTAAAACCTGAGCCATCCGAGGAAAGCTCCTTAGGACAGTTCCAATTAAGACGAGGTCTCGCTTGGCTTCTGCGTCTGTATAACCTTCACTCTCATCAGCTTCCAGCACAAGATTACCGATAACCAACAATGCTGCGTCAATAGCGGCGGCAGCGGCGAAGTAGGCTACCTGGCGTTCCCCGAGCACCTCGTCAGAGATACCGCTGAAATCCCTTACCATCAGTGCATGATAAATATCAGTCATGAGGCACCTCGCGAACTAATTCATAGCCGTTCATAACTCGATGGTTATAAGTACGCTCGGATAAAAACTCGTACTCCCCTGTATCTAAATCAACGCGAGTACAAATAAAATTGCCATTCCTGTCACCGATCTCAGGCATTGGTTCATCACATTCTACACCGTATGCTTGCTTAACCATGTGCATACACAGCTTCCAAGGCCATGAAGTGGGATTGTCTTTAATTAAGCGCTGTGCTCGATTAAGTTTTTTTATGTCAACCAATACAAGCGTGGTTGATTCTTTGGCTTTTGGCGTGGTATTGTCCATATCAGCCTCTTTAAATTTTACGGGTTTGATGGGGTTAGGCTCTGGCGATTGATTGGCGTCGCCGCCAGAGTCGATTTATTAATCACTCCATCTGAATTTTTCTTTTTCCCAGGCAAGAATTGAGGCTTTCGCTTTAGGGTTGGCGTCAATGATTTTTTTTGCATCGTCATTCAACGAAGAATAATCTTTTGCAAAGTCAACCAAAACGAAGTAGGTACCAGTCTTTTCGTATACGGCGAATTCAACATCATCAAGCAAGCTGGTGTGAAGTTGATGTTTTCCATTGCCGTGAACAGTGCTAACGGGGAATGCGTAAGACCAGTGCGAATTCTCCGCTTTAAGTTTTTCATGGATGCAAAATTGTTTTTGGACTACTGAAGGTGTTGCTTCATCTTTACTGGTATTCATCTCAATGGCTCCGTTTTTGCCCGTGAGATCAAGATACTCATTTTGTTGTTTTATGTAAACCACGAAATGAGTATTTATTATAAAATAAAACCTAATTTATTGTTTTAAATGAGATTAAATATTTTACTTTGTGGTTTTTACCTTTGAGTGGGTGTAAAAAAAGCCGCTTTCGCGGCTTGTGTGAACTGGGAAGGACTAGATCAATTTCATCATGGTTTGGATCGCAACTCCGATAATTTTACAATTACCATTGATAGGAACCATGGGCCAGGCTGGGTTTAGGCCTTTGAGGTACTTTTGACCCCCATCGATTACTAGTTTTTTGAATGTTGCCTCGTTCGAGTCCGATAGCTTAGCCACAACAAGATTTCCATTCATGGCCTCTCTGCCAGTATCAAAAAGAACGTAAGTACCTTCGGGGATGCTAACTCCCATGGGGGCCGTCATGGAATCACCATCAACTTCAAGCCAAAACCCTTCGCCTTGAATATGTGCGTTAGACTCCAGCCATAAATCAATATCTTTCAAATTATAAGCTTCAACTGCTTCTAGCCAAGCGCCGGCCTGAACCTTACTGATAACTGGGTATCTCTTCCCTGGTTCGTGAGGACCTACATATGTCACGTTGCTCGAACTTGACCCAGTAAGCAACCACTCGATATCACATCCAAGCGCCTTTGCTAACTCTGGGAGATATCTTGGGCGCACGGTTCTACCAGTTTCGACCGAGACTATCCCTTGCTGGCTTGTGCCGATTTTATCGGCTAGTTGAGCCTGCGTTAGGCCCAGTTCTAAACGCTTTTGTTTAACTCTATCAGCTAAATTCATAAACCCCTCCACGTCCTGCCTTGGATGATACAACAGTTGTTGTAATTGACAAACAACAAAATGAGTATTTAAATACTACAAAATTTGTTATTCGAGGTGAGTATGAACATATCAGTTCGTTTAAAAAAACGTCGCATAGAGTTGGGGTTAACTCAACAACAGTTGGCTTCTCTAGCTGGTATCAAACAGCAAACTGTTCAGCGTATCGAATCTGGTGGCTCGCGCCACCCAAGGCATTTGCTTGAAATTTCAGATGCGCTTGGTTGCTCTCCAAAGTGGCTACTTCATGGTGTCTCTGAATGACATTTGTTCACCTCGCAAAAACCATCATGCCGGCAGTGTATTGCCAGGCGGATGAGGGGTGGATTCAGGAACAGTTACTGCGGTTTTCTCCGTCGGCAAGGCATCGGATTGTTGCTCTGTATGCGGATGTGTATCAGCAGGCATGGGATAGCGAGCCGGTATCGTTCCGGCAAGAGAATCGAGCTCGACATGAGGCAAACACCAGACTGCGGCGTTTTGTCACTCATCATGCACAAGCAGCTGCAGGGTTGACTGAAAAACCACCTTTGTCCAAGGCACAGGCCCAGCGTGGAGTGGCTGATGGTTTGGTTGGTAACAGCGGGCAGGAAGTTGCGGAGGGAATGCTGGATGGCCGGTAACTCCGATCTGGGGAATGTGTTCCTGGCAAGTGAAGCGAAGGCGAAGTTTGCACAGGGCCAAAACCGGGAAAAAGGTCAACGGCAGATCGAGACTACGTGCGCGCGCGTAAAAGATATAAGAAGGGCAAGTTCTAAGTGGTTGATTTAAAGCGATGTTTTTTGAAAATTTGGACACTATATGTCCGGTCACCGGACATCTTGAAGCAATTATTTAAAATCAATGAGTTACAAGCAGTTACTGGACACTCCGTGTCCGAAACCCGGACAAAACGCAGCATTGAGGTTGAAAAATGAGCAGTGAAGGCAACAACAAACAACTCGATTTTCTCCGCCTGTTCCGTCAGGGCTGCAAACAGATCCGTGGATTGCTCCGTGATAACCGCGCTGCTGCTGATTTGTTCCTGTACCTCGCTGAGAACGCTGACATGAACAGCGGCGCGGTAGCGGTTGACCAGGCTGTATTAGCTCATGAACTAGATTGCTCTGACCGCCATGTGCGTAGAGCGATTAAAGCGCTGGAGGATGGTGGATTTGTTCGCCGTGCTGGCGCCGCCGTTTTCGCTATCAACCCGGCCATTATCTGGGGCGGGTATGACAATGCGATGCGCTCATCGCTCTACATGACGATGGACAACCGGTCAGCGAAGAAAGTTCGCTACGTATTCAACCCGGCATCTCAAAACCTTGTTCCTACTTACGTGGGGGTGGCGCCGGTTGAAGAAGATAAGAACGCAGAAGACAAGAAGCCGGAAGGGGGTACTTTGGCGAGCGCTTCCCGTCCGGCCCTTGCAGGTACTGATCGTTTGGAGAACAACACCCATGAATGATTATTGCATGAACAAAGTATTTAAGCGAATGAGCACCCGCGGAAGGCCTTTCGATCTCAGTGGTGAGCGTTTTGGCATGCTGTCCGTCATTGATTACGCCGGCAAGAAAGGGAGAGAAAACCTGTGGTGCTGCATGTGCGATTGCGGGCAACAACAAACCGCACCGGCTTCACGCCTGATTGCCGGGAAAGTCAGATCTTGTGGTTGCCTTGTGTCTATCACAAACACTAAGCATGGATTGTCACATTCCCCCGAGTATGACTGCTGGAAGAATATTAAATCCCGCTGCTACAACGAGAATAACGGCGAATATAAAAATTACGGTGCCCGTGGAATTGTAATGTGCGAGCGGTGGATCGTCTCGTTTGAAAATTTCATAGCTGACATGGGGACACGCCCGTCACCGAACCACTCTATCGATCGCATCGATGTTGATGGCAACTACTGCAAAGAAAATTGCCGATGGGCAACTCTAAAACAGCAAAATGACAATAAGCGTCAGAGCGTAATCATTACTGCCTTTGGCGAGACATTAAGCCTCACTTCAATGGCTAAAAAGCACGGGGTTAGTCCTACAACACTGGCGTACCGTCTGCGCTTTGTCAGCCCTGAGACGGCTCTCATAATGCCAAAATATAAGCGAGGTGCCTATGCTCAGCATAACGCCTAACCTTGCTCAAGAAAGGGCGCTAAATCAGCTTCGTAGCGAGTGGAATAAGTACCGGACTTTTTTAGTCAGCGCCCCCACTGGCTCAGGAAAAACAGGACTTGCGGCATTCACCGCCGATGGCTTTGTATCACGTGGTCTGCGTGTGATGATGATCTGTCCATACCTCACCCTGGTGAAACAGACTGCAGCTCGTTTTGTGCAGTACGGTTTGCCGGAAGACGAAATCAGCTATGTGTGGCGCGACTATCAGCCGCACGATCCGAAGCGTCTGATTCAGATTGCCAGCGCCGACACACTTATCCGCCGTGAATTTCCGGGCGATATCGATTTGCTGATTATCGATGAGGCCCACATGAAGCGTCGCGCGCTTCTCGACATCATCCGGGACTCAGGTATCAAAGTTATCGGGCTGTCAGGCACACCGTTCGCGCCGTGGATGGGGAAATATTTTGAGTGTTTTATCAAGCCCACTACCATGAAGGAACTGATCAGCATCGGCGACTTGAGCAGGTATGAATTTTTTGCTCCAACGAAGCCCGATATGGCTGGCGTAAAAACCGGCAACCTGTCGGCGTTCGGTAACGACTACAACGAAGACCAGGTAGCCGAAATCATGTGCGGCGCTGACCTTGTCGGCGATGTCGTGAAAAATTGGCTGCAGAACGGTGAAGATCGTCCGACCATCTGCTTTTGCGTTAACAAATCACACGCCAACTACATCACGATGGAGTTTCTGCGTGCCGGGGTCAATGCCGAAATCATGGTTGCAGAGACGCCGACAGAAGAGCGCCAGATGACCATTCACCGCTTCGAGCAGGGCGCCACAAAGATAATCGTCAACGTCGGCGTGCTGGTGGCAGGATTCGACAGTGACGTTCGTTGCATCATCTACGCCCGCCCGACGAAATCAGAAATCCGCTGGCTGCAATGCCTTGGCCGTGGGCTGCGCACTGCGCCTGGTAAAGACCACTGCCTCATCTTCGACCACTCCGGCAGTGTTCACCGCCTGGGCTATCCCGATGACATCGAGTATGACGACCTGATCGGCAAAAACGACGGCATGAAGGCCGCGCCACAATCTGCCAAGCAGGAGAAAGCCGAGAAACTGCCGAAGGAATGCCCACAGTGCCATTACATGAAGCGCGCCGGCGTCTACGTCTGCCCTAAGTGTGGTTTCAAACCCTTAATGGGGGAGGATGTCGAAACCGACGACAGCCGTGGGCTTAAGCGTATGGGGCGCAAGGCCAAGGCCTACAACAAAAACGAGAAGCAGGCATGGTGGAGCCAGATCAAATACTACCAGCGCCAGCGCATCCTGAAAGGCAAGCCGCTTTCGGATGGCTGGGCCGCCCATACCTTCAAAGACAAGTTTGGCGAATGGCCGCGTGGCTTGAGTGATTTTCCAATGGAAACGAGCCCTGAGGTATGGAACTTCATCAAGTCGAAATTCATCGCCTATAGCAAAACGAACGGGAGCGCCCAATGAGGACAACAGAGGCGGTAAAAGGCCGTTGGGCTGATGTGTTCGAATTCTACGGCTTACCGCCGATCACTGGTAAAAATCACTTCAAAGGTGAATGCCCTGTATGTGGGCGCAAGGGCCGCTATCGCTGCGACGACAAGGATGGCGCCGGTACATGGATTTGCGTTTGCGGGTCAGGCGATGGTTGGAAGCTGCTCGAACTCACTCAGAAAAAAGACTTCGCCACGATGGCCGGAGAAATCGATGCGGTGATCGGCAATGAATACCAGCCAGATACCAAGAGCACGGAGCGACCGAAACCCAGGGAGAGTCAAAAGGTCAGGGAAAGCGTTATCGCTAAATTTGGCTCGCTGGTGGCCCTGCGTGGCACTGGTGCCGAGCTGTATCTGCACGGGAGAGGGATAAACAAACTCCCTGCCGAATGGGTCAGGTTCAATGAAACCGAGAAAACGCCCTATGGCGTCAAGCAGGCTATGTGGGCGCTGGCTACGGATGACAAGGCCAAACCCTGCTACCTGCACCGCACGTTTCTTGATGGCGCCAAGAAGGCGAACATACCGACACAAAAGCGCATGCTCTCCCTGCAGGATGAGAGTTATCTCGACTATGCCGGATCGGTAGCAATCCGCATGCATCCTGTAGCGTCAACGCTGGGTATCGCTGAAGGCATCGAAACGGCTCTGTCCTGTCATCAAATTTACAATTGCAACACCTGGGCTGTTCTTAATTCGTCGCTGATGAAGAAGTTTCGCGCGCCGGCGGGGGTGAAGCACCTGATTATTTTTGCAGACTGCGACGACAACGGTGCAGGGCAGGCGGCCGCGTTTGAGTGTGGTCACCGCAATATCCTGTCAAAAAACGATGTTGAGCGCGTCAGCATCCGGTGGCCGGAAAAAGGCGACTTCAATGACATGTTGATGAATGGCGCCAAAGTTTATGAATGGCCGCTGAGGAGGGCTGCATAGTGGATTTAACCCGCGAAGATGAGCACACCATCGCCCAATACATCCGCGCAGCACATGGCGGTTATACGGGGCCGGTGGCGTTGTGGATGAAGCGCCTGGAGGAATTACACATGCCTTTCAGCAGGCTGGTGGTTATGACGGCGATGATGAAGGCGAAACACGAATCGAAGAGGGCTGCACAATGAAACTTGAGTCGGCATTAAAGCATTTCAGCGCGCAAGGGCTGACCATTACCGACGCGCCGAATGGCACCTCTGCGGATCGTATCACTGGCACTGACGTCATGGCCGCCTTGGGGCTTGCGGAATCAAAAGCCCGCTTTGGCATGGCGGCGTTCCTGGGTAAAACGGGGATAAGTAGTGAAGACCGGGAAAGGGCAATTGCAGAGTTGACGCAGTACGCTATGCGCAAGGCTCCGAAGCACGTCGGGAAAGTCGCCGGCCGCCGCATGGCTCGCTGCATGCAAATTCTGGCCGCGCTGGCCTACGAAGAATACGCGCACTCTGCCGGCGCCAGCGTGACCTGTCACGATTGTCACGGCGAAGGGCTGGTGGAGGTTGAGCGTGACGTCGTTACCTACCCTGGTTATATCGGTATGGATGGCGAAGAGAAAATCCCGCCGACAACGAAGCGCCAGGTGGTGCGCGAGTTATGCCAGACCTGTAACGGCAAGGGGAAAATCCATAAACGCTGCCGGAACTGCAAGGGGACGGGCAAGGCGCTCGACCGAGTGGCAACCAAAGCCAGCGGCGCACCGGTCATCAAGGACTGCGAACGCTGTGGCGGAAAAGGCTTCAGTCGCATGCCCTCGTCTGTGGCCTACAAGGCGATTACAGCGTTGCTTCCCGAACTCACGCAATCATCATGGTCACGTAACTGGAAGCCGTTCTATGAGGCGCTGGTGGCGAAATGCGACATTGAGGAAGGCGTGGCCGCGTCCGTATTCAACAAAATAACAAAGTGAAGAACGTTCGGCACGGATGCCGACATTTTTTAAACAGGGTATTGCATTTTGCATAAAGTTGGCGTAAACTCCCCAAATAGTGGCATACCTTGCCCGTAACTAGCTAGATTCAATAGCCTCGCATTCGCGGGGCTTTTTTGTGCGCGAATGTAAAGATAACCATATGGTATTGTGTGGTTAATGGGGAATGTTTTAGAATTCGCCACCTTGGCCCTTTAGCTCAGTTGGTTAGAGCACGTGACTCATAATCGCTCGGTCGCTGGTTCAAGTCCAGCAAGGGCCACCAAACCGCCACTAGCTCATCTGGATAGAGCATCAGCCTTCTAAGCTGACGGTGCGAGGTTCGAGCCCTCGGTGGCGGACCAATGCGGTCATCGTATAATGGCTATTACCTCAGCCTTCCAAGCTGATGATGCGGGTTCGATTCCCGCTGACCGCTCCAGAAAATGCTTTTCAGCCTGCGATAAAGGGATCCCCGGAGTGGCTGGGAAGTGCCTCAGAAAGGCGCATTCAGTTTGATATGCACTATCGAATCCTTCACCTGGGATTTTGAGTGCGCCCCTCTGATGTGAAGTGACGGCCGGCAAAGACCGGCACCCAACGGTAAGAGCATTTGCGGCGAGACGGGCGGTAACGTTGCGGTTGAGCGGAGTGTTCTTTCCATTGTGGTGAATTGCAGTCCTGCGAGACAAGCCGAAGATAAGCACCGGCCGCCACAACCCAATATCAGCCCTGGCTAACCGCCGGGGCTTTTGCATTCTAGTGGATCAAATTTCAGCCGCTGGTGGTGATCCACTGGCGACAATTGCCGGGAGTAGAAAATGGTCATCAATACCGCCGTGTTTCACCCCAACGGCTTTTTCCTCAGCGCGCCTACCCAGGAGGACTTTTGGGTTTTGCTGAGCGATGTCGTTGGGTGGGGGCGATTCACCATGATCCGCCCCGATAATGAGTTCAGTGCTACTGGAGGGCTTTTTCAATTAGTGGAAGTGCTTCCGATAGGTTCACAACCCCCTTCGTCAGTAGTTGAAGGATCAAATGTTTTATGGCGTCTGCAGGAAGCTCGCGAGGTTTCACAGAGCGCTGATGAACTGAATGATTATGTGAAAATATCTCATGCAGTCAGCCTGAAGGATTACCTTCATAACGCCTCAGGTTATGCTCCGCTAGTGGCCCTTTCTTCAAATCATTCCAGCGCTCAAGAGCAAGGGAGTAGTGTTTTTTGCGCAAAGGAAGAGAAAGCAGCCCCACCTGAGGAAAGTCAGGATTGCTTCGAATAAGATGCTTTAAATCCACCTCTGCTTTTACCAGTTTTTCCTCTGATTGATTTAAGCGCCTGTCGATGATCGCCATTGAGCAAATCACTGCACCTACCCCAGGGTATCCAGGACGCATGAGGTATTGCTCTACCAGTGGTAGGAAGTTGTCGCTTTCATTGAAGGGGGCTCTGCCTGTCCCATACAGCAGAACAAACATCAGCTCCTCGGTTCTTATCGTGTCTGGCAGATTTTTCAAGAAATCATAAATTACGCAGCGCGGATCTGCAGCGAGCTGATTGGAATCGTTCATCTATATCCCTGTGATTGATATTGTTACTTTTGGCGATTTAACGATATCAGAGACGGGAATACACAGCCAGATCGTATCTGGCGCCTATTTGAGGCTGCGCTAACGCGTGGCCTTTTTGCATTTCAGCCCCAGCCAACGGGCGACACACTCGGCACCCTCTTACCGGCAGCGTTTACGGCTGGTGGCTGATCCCCACATCTTGGAGTTCACTATGAAATTTTCCCACTTACCCGATGGCGCGAAGTCCCAGGCGCGCGAAGCTCTGAAGCATGCCCTTACGGCCTGTCATGGCGTAACTGATGTGGAAGCGCTTGGTCAGGCTATCGCGTTTGCCTATATCGCAATGGAAGGGTATGAGAGTGAGCCAGCTGATCAGCCGACGCTTATCGGTTGCGACGGCGAAGTAAACATCCGCATCACCACCAAACCATAAGGCTGCCACTGGCGGCTTTTTCTGTTTCATGAGCGCCAACCGCCCGGCGGGAGGTAAGGATGACACGAATGCTAATCAGAGCAGCCGATGGAGCCGTGCACACTGGTAGCGCAGTGTCATTCGTCCTCGGCATCATTAATTATTTCTCACAGAGCGAATGGATCATCCTCGGCGTCATCTTCGGCATGTTCTGCTCTGCGTTTGGTATTGCCCTCGGTACTTACTTTCGCTGCCGGCGCGAGCGGCTTCTGCGTGATTGGATAAAAAAACGCACGGAGACGATCGACACGGAAGAGCTTGAAATGCTGGAGCGTGAGTGATGGGGAACAAATCAAAACTCAGTGCCGTAATGCTGGCGCTGATCGCCGCCGGCGCATCGGCCCCGGTGATGATGTCGCAGTTTCAGGAAGAGAAAGAAGGCCAACGCCTGACTGCATACCAGGACGGTGTCGGCATCTGGACAATTTGCGGCGGCGTGACGATGGTCAACGGCCAGAAGGTTGTGAAGGGCCAGCGCCTGACCGCTGAGCAGTGTAAGCAGATTGACGCAGTCGAGCAGAAAAAGGCGCTCGACTGGGTAGACCGCAACGTCAAGGTTACGCTGACTGAACCGCAAAAAGTCGGTATCGCCTCGTTCTGCCCGTGGAACATCGGCCCCGGCAAGTGCTTCACCTCCACCTTTTACAAGAAGCTGAACGCCGGCGACCGCATTGGCGCCTGCCGCGAAATCCGCCGTTGGATATTTGACGCCGGACGAGATTGCCGCATCCGTTCGAATAACTGCTATGGGCAGATATTGCGGCGCGATCAAGAGGCCGAGCTGGCCTGCTGGGGGCTTGATAAATGAGATATCTACCGTCAGCGGTATGTTTCGCAGCGGCCGGTTATCATGCTGCTCACGGCATTGATGGCTGGGGCTGGTTCCTGTTCGTCGGAGTGATTCTGCTATGAACCGAGCGACCGCGATAATTGCAGGTGTGCTGCTGGTGGTCGTAATGGTCGCCTGCTGGATAGCCAGCTATTACCAGGGAAAGTCGGAGAAGCTGGAGGGCACGGTCAAGCAACTGCAGAGCGACAACAACCTACAGACGGCGACCATTGCTACCCAAGCGCTTCACTTTCAGCGCGCCAACGAAATCAGCAACGCGGCGAATCAGTACGGCATCAAAACCGACGCGGCCACCCAGGGGAAAGAAATTGAATACCGGACGATCCTCAAGAAACAGCCGACGTGTGATCTGGCTGTGCCTGCCGCTGTTGCTGGTGGGCTGCTCGACTACACGTACCGTCTACGTTCCCGCGCAATGTCAGCTGATACCGGCGACGCTGACGCAACCGGTACTGGCGCCACTGCCTCCGGCACCCTGACTTATTGCCAGGCCGTGCTTTGGATTGATCCGCTGCTGGCTGCGCTCGACAAAGCGAACAACCAGCTTCTTGAGATTCGAAGACTCGATGAGGAAAAACAGGATGGAAAACAATTTACAAAGTAGCGGTGAGGATTGCGGCGAATCTTGGGCTACGGGAAGTTTCGAAGATGCAGCCAGACTACTTATCGAGTGGCTGGCAGAGAACAGGCACTCGCACTACACAGCAATTGTCACCGGCACCCGCGCGGAATTGCTAGAAGGAGAATCAGTGGTCGCTACGGGGGCATACATGAAAAGGGTAGCCGATCGGAACCGTGGTTTATAAAATTCTGCAAAAGGCATTCATCGAGTGCCTTTGACAGAATAAACGCACTGAATTAATCAGTGCCTGGCAATTGCGCCACGGGGTTTATAATTCTAGAGGTAGTGAATAGTTCTAAAAGGAGTCGAAATGACGCTGACAGAAGAACAGAAGGCGCTTTTCGATGCCCTGACGAAGCTGCAAAAGAAATTCGTTACCTGCCTATTGAATGGCGACCGCCAGGCGGAGGCCTACCGTAACGCGGGAGGGAAAGCGAAGGGCGACGGAGTCCACTCGAAAGCCGCCGTGATGGTAAGAAATGGTAATGTCCAAACCTTCCTCAAGTCCGTGCAGTACGAAGCCATCAATGAGGCGATCATGACGCGCACCGAAGCGCTGGAGCGTTTGTCGAAGATGGGCCGCACAGCGCTGACCGATATCGCAGAATTTAAAAACTGCCAGATAGGTGAGGATGAAGAGGGAAAACCGGTTTATCAAGCGTCCTGGTCATTCCGCGATTCGGCCTTGCAAGACCCTGAAGCGATGGCGGCCGTTGCCGAACTGACGACGGGCAAGGACGGCATCAAGTTGAAGATGCACGACCCGAAGGCGGCGATTAAGCAGCTCGGTGAAATGATGGGCTGGGAAGCGCCGAAGAAAACCGAACTATCCGGCCCCGGCGGTGGTGCCATCAAGACCGAGAACACCAACATGTCAGCCGAAGAGGCGGCAGAGGCCTATCGTAAGTTGATGGGGTAAAACTGCTGAAAACACCCCGGAAATTCAATTTCAGGGCTATGCAAAAACACCCCTGTTTTATGCATCGTTTATGCAGTCCGTTTCCGACCAATCCGACGAGAAAACCCTGACAAATCACCCACTGAGCGTGATCAGCGGGTGAGTGCTGTTTCGCCGGTGCGGGTAACGGTCATTATGTTAAATACTCCCATTTTTCAAACATTTTTCCCAGAGTAGCGAGCTATGCCTATTCCGTTCCCGTTCGACTTCAAAAACCCGGATTACACCCAGGTGTTCGAATGGAGGATGGAGCGCCTGCAGCGCATCAGGGCTAACCCGGAAACGCTGCCAGCTATTCGCGAGTTTTACCGCACCAATCCGGCCCAGTTCATCATCGACTGGGGCATGACGACCGACCCCCGCAACATCGACTACGGTCTGCCGGTGACAATCCCGTTTCTGCTGTTCCCCAAACAGGAGGAGTGGATCCACTGGATTATGACCCGACGGGAAAACATGGAGAACGGCATCACGGAAAAGAGCCGTGAGATGGGGCTGAGCTGGACGGCAATCGGGCTGGCTTGTTCGCTGTGCCTGTTCAACAAAGAAATGGTGATTGGCTTCGGCTCCCGTAAAGAGGAGTACGTGGACAGTACCGGTGACCCAAAGGCGCTGTTTTGGAAGGCGCGCAAATTCGTTGAAACGCTGCCGGTGGAATTTCGCGGCAGCTGGAGCGAAAAAAAACACGCCCCCTATATGCGCGTTGAATTCCCCGATACGGGCGCCGTTATCAAAGGCGAGGCTGGCGATAACATTGGACGCGGTGACCGCACCACGCTCTATCTGGTGGACGAGGCGGCATTCTTGCAGCGCCCTTTGCTGATCGACGCTGCGCTGTCGCAGACAACGCGCTGCCGTATCGATTTGAGTTCGGTCAACGGCATGGCTAACCCATTCGCCCAAAAACGTCATAGCGGAAAAATACCGGTGTTCACGTTCCACTGGCGTAGCGATCCGCGCAAAGACGATGCCTGGTATCGCAGGGAATGCGACAAAATCGATAACCCGGTGGTGGTGGCGCAAGAGCTCGACCTTAACTACAGCGCATCCGCCGAGGGCGTGCTTATTCCGTCCGATTGGGTTCAGGCCGCTGTTGATGCGCATATCAAGCTGGGTATTCAGCCTACTGGTAAACGCCTTGGCGCAATGGACGTTGCAGACGAAGGGCGCGATAAAAACTCATTTTCGACCCGTCACGGCTTCCTGCTGGAGAACGTCCGCGAGTGGTCAGGCGTTGGCAGCGACATCTACCAGTCGGTTGAGAAGGTTTTCGGGTTCTGCGACGCGGACAACATCGATGAGTACCGTTTCGACGAGGACGGATTAGGGGCTGGTGTTCGCGGCGACGCCCGCGCCATCAACGAGTTGCGTAAAGCCGCCCGCCGGCCGATGATTCTGGCGACCCCATTCAGGGGGAGCGGCGCGGTATTTGATCCCGACGATGAAGCGGTACGCGGCGACAATGGCCAGCAGGCGCGGCTGAACAAAGATTTCTTTGCCAACGCCAAAGCACAGAGCTGGTGGCGTCTGCGCAAGCTGTTCCAAAACACCTACCGCGCGGTTGTCGAAAAAATGCCGTACAACCCCGACGAAATCATCTCCATCAGCAGCACGATGGAAAACAAAGACAAACTCATCATCGAACTTTCACAGCCGACCTACTCAATCAACGGGGTGGGGAAAATCGTTGTGGACAAACAGCCTGACGGCACCAAATCGCCCAACCTGGCCGACTCGGTGATGATCAGTTACGCGCCAATGAATTCAGCCCTGAATATCTGGGAGCTGTTAGGGAGACAGGCCTGATGGCACGAAATAAACCCACCTCAAAGCGGACGGCACAAGCCACCGCCGACGGGTACGAGAACTTTGTCGCCCGCGTTGGGATGCAAACCCCTAACCAGCATTCAGCATCGACTTACCGGGCAAACTTCACCAGTCGCAACCGCATGATGGTTGAGTGGTCATATCGCTCATCCTGGGTAATTGGTGAAGCCGTAGACGCCATCCCTGACGATATGACCCGCAAAGGTATTCGCATCACGTCAGAGATTGACGCGAAAGACCGTGGCGTTATTGAGTCTCAACTGGACAACATGCAGATCTGGGATGCACTGAATGACGTGCTGAAATGGTCACGGCTCTATGGCGGCGCGGTTGGCTTCATCATGATCGAGGGGCAAGCGCCGTTTACGCCGCTGCGCCTGGAAACGATTGGCGAAGGTAAGTTTAAGGGCATCCTCCCGCTTGACCGCTGGATGATTAACCCTGTGCTCACCCGCCGCATTAAAGAGATGGGGCCAGACCTCGGTAAGCCCGAATTCTACGACGTTGTGACGACCGCTACGGGCATTCCCGCCTGGCGGATACATCACAGCCGCCTGATCCGGTTCGACGGCGTTACGCTGCCATTCCAGCAGAAAATGACCGAGAACGAATGGGGGATGTCAGTTGTAGAGCGCATCTGGGACAGGCTGACCGCATTCGACAGCGCTACCGTAGGCGCTGCGCAGCTGATCTATAAAGCACACCTGCGTACCTACAGTGTGGAGAAGCTTCGCGAACTGATCGCGCTTGGCGGCCCCGCGTTTGAGGCACTTCTGAAAAATATCGACCTTATCCGCCAGTTCCAAAGCAATGAGGGCATGACCCTCATGGATACCAAGGATAAGTTTGAAACGCACCAGTACAGCTTCAGCGGGCTGGATGACGTCATTTCACAGTTTGCAGAGCAGATCAGTGGCGCCGTCGGCATTCCGCTGGTGCGCCTGTTCGGTCAGTCACCGAAAGGTTTCTCAACGGGTGATGCTGATCTTGCCAACTACTACGACCGCGTCAGCTCGCTGCAAGAGCGCCGCCTGCGTCTGCCGCTTCGGAAGGTGCTCGACATCATGCACCGCTCTGAGCTGGGCAAGGAGCTGCCGGAGGACTTCACCTTTGAGTTTAACCCGCTGTGGCAGATGTCCGACGTTGACCGATCAACAGTGGCGGTGAACACCGTGACGGCCATCAGCACTGCGCTGAATGACGGGCTGATGTCGCCAAAGGCTGCGATGACGGATTTGCGCGAAAACTCGGATGTGACGGGTATTGGTGCATCGATCACTGATGAGGACATCGATAATGCGCAGTCGCAGTATGAGGAGCCTGAACTTGAAACCGGCCCTGCGCCGGCGTTCCGAAATCCAGTATCAGAAAAGCCTACTGGGGATAGTCAGTCAGATAAATCAGATCGTAACTGGCTCCTACGATGGTTCCCAGGCAAGCGCTGACACGGTAGCCGATCACCTCATCGACTACTCGCAGGTGCTGGACGACTGGGCGGCAATGGTCGGTCAGAAAATGTTCCTGCAGGTGGAGCGCGAGGAGTGGAACCAGTGGAAATCGGTATCACAGCAGATTTCCGAGGGGCTTCGGGATGTAGTCGGCAACACGCCGATCGGCCAGGTGACACAGGATATCGTCTACCGGCAAATCCAACTGATGAAGTCGCTGCCGCTGGAAGCCGCAGATCGCGTCCGAGAAATCCAGCAGCGCGCCATACAGGCCACCATTCACGGCGAACGCCCCGATGCGCTGTACGAGATGATTATGCAGTCCGGTGATGTAGCGGCCAGTAGAGCGAAGATGATTGCCCGCACGGAGATAGGACGTGCCACGGGCGCACTGACGCAGGCTCGAGCGCTGGCGGTTGGTTCTGATGGTTATTGGTGGCGCATTGAAGGCGCTGGCACGCGACCATCGCATAAAAAAATGCGGGATAAGTTCGTTTACTGGCACAACCCGCCGACGCTGGACGGCATGACCGGTCACGCCGGATGTCTGCCGAATTGCAAATGCTGGTCTGAAGTTCACATCCCTGGGCCGAGAAAGTGAAAAATGCGGGCTTCGCTATCAATTCTCGCTGAACTGCAATAGCGGTGAATTGTTGCGAAAATGTTGTAGTGAAAAACGTGGGCTTTCAGCCGAGAAAGTTGAGAGTTTTACGTCTCTCAGCCCGCATTTGCATCGAGTGCCGATCGCGTGGTGCGCAAAAGGTCTATTATGTTAAATACGCCGGAAATCGGCGAAATTATCCCCCTGGATACAGGTCGCGCAAGCGGCCTTTTTTATGCCCGCCATTCAGCAGGTAACCCATGAAATATTTCTTTGAAACCCGACTGGGTGAGACGCGCTATACGCTGGCTGATGGCTCGCTGCTTTGCAAGGACGTGCCGATCGCCCGAACGGGTACGCAAGTCTACTCTGCCAAAGACCTGCCGAATCTGAAGCCGAACGCAGCGGGAGAAATCATCGTCAGACGCTCGCCAGAGCAGGTGTTCGATCTTGCTACGCTGGCCTCGTTTGAGGGGATGAGCATCACGGTGCTGCACCCAGAGGACGCAGAAGGCAACGTCCGGCTGATCAATCCGCAGAACTGGAAAGAGCTGGCGCATGGTCATATCCAGAACGTTAGACGCGGGACAGGTGATCAATCCGATCTGATGCTGGCCGACATCATCGTCAAAGATGAGTACGCCATCCAGTTGATCGAGGAAGGTCTGCGGCAGGTGTCATGTGGCTATGACGCAGAGTACGAACAGACGACCCCTGGTACAGCTGACCAGGTGGACATCACAGGTAACCATGTGGCTCTTGTTCCAAAAGGCAGAGCCGGAAATCGTTGTGCAATTGGAGACAGAGACACAATGGCAACTCAAAAGAAAAGCTGGCTACAGCGCCTTCGTTTCGCCCACAAGACAGGTGACGCGGACACGATGAACGAACTGCTGGAATCCGCTCCGGCAGCCGTGACAGTGGATGAGGGGGATTTGCCAAGCGGCGTAAACCTCAACATCAATCTTTCACCTCAGCAGCCGCTCCCGAATAAAGATCCGGAGATGGGCGGTGAGCCTACCGGAGACGGCGAGGACGATATCAAAACCTTGCTGAAAGCGCTGCTGGCGAAACTGGAAGGGACGACCACCGGCGATAATGCCGGTGAACCTGAAGGCAAAGAGAAAAAAGAGCCTACCGGCGACGGCGAGGACGACGAAGAAGAAACCACGATTACCGGCGATTCTGCTTACCGTGCGGAAGTCATCGTTCCTGGTATCGACCTCAGCCGCAAGGTGAAGCCAACCGCCTTTAAACGTGACGTGCTGGCCGCTGCTGATAAATCGCTGGTTCGCCAGGTGGTGGGTGACGCTGATATCAGCAAACTGCCGAAACAGTCGGTCAACATGGCGTTTAACGCCATCTCTGAGATTGCGAAAGGTCGCAATACCCGAGAAATCACAGGTGACGCGCAGCGCCTGAATCTTGGCCCCCAAAACATCTCCGCCCTGAACAAGCAGAACGCCGAATTCTGGTCTAACCGAAAAGGATAAAACAATGACTTCATACCTGTACCGGATGCCTGTGGGCATTGCCGGGGCTATCTCTCGCCCGCAGGATTTGACCGTAGAGCCGGTAATCCTCAAATCCGCTAACGCTTTCCCTGCTTATGGCCTGGCGGGGAAAATCGACGCGGACGGTTTCTTTGTGCCGCTGGCTGACGGTGACACCGCCGACAAAGTGAAAGGCATCTATGTGCGGCCTTACCCAACCACGTCTCAGCCTGACATGGTTCGCCAGGTAGGTACCGACAAGAACTTCCCCGGCGATGCAATGAAGCGTGGCTACATGACGGTTAACGTGGGCTCCGATGCCAGCACCATCAAAAAGGGCGCACCGGTCTACATCGTCGTTTCCCCTGACGCTTCTATCGATGTTCCCCTGGGCGGTTTCATGGCGACGCTGGTTGCCGACAAAACCGTTCTGCTGCCTAACGCAGAATTCACTGGCGCCGGCGATGCCGACGGCAACGCTGAAATCTCCTGGAAGATTTAAGGAAAAGACGAATGATTACTTTTGATCAGGCAACCGTTGATAGCTCCGGTGCGTTTCTCATCGGCGAGCTGGAGCGCCTCGACCAAACGCTGAACTTGCCGCTGGTTGGCTATACCTGGAGCCGTGATATTCAGCTGCGTGAAGACGTGTCGATTGCTGATGACATCTCCAGCTGGACAAACACCAGTTTCGGCGCTGCCGGTACTGGCGCAAACCCGAACGGCAAGAACTGGATCGGTAAAGACTCTACCGCCATTGCGGGTGTGAACGTCGATATCGGTAAAGACGGCAACCCACTGAACTTGTGGGGCATGGAATTGGGCTGGACTGTTGTAGAACTGGCAGCAGCGCAGCAGGTAGGCCGTCCGATCGATACCCAGAAATATGAGGGCATGCAGCTCAAGTGGCAGATGGACAACGATGAGCAGGTTTACATCGGCGATGATTCACTGGGGCTGAAAGGGTTGACCAACCTGGTCGGCGTTACGCTGAACAACGCGCCGAAGACCTGGGCGGCATCCACCAATGACGAAATTCTGGATAGTGTGAACAGTATTTTGTCGAATGCCTGGGCCGCATCTGGCTATTCCGTTGTGCCTTCTGACCTGCGTATTCCGCCTGAGCAGTATTCTTTGCTGGCTAGCCGCAAGGTTTCCGAAGCGGGCAATATGTCGCTGCTGAGCTATCTCTCGGTTAACACCATTGCATACCATCAGAACGGCGTGCCACTGGAGATCAAGGCCGTCAAATGGCTGAAGAAACGCGGTGTTGGTGGCAAGGATCGCATGATGGCTTACACCAACGACAAGAAATACGTCCGCTATCCGCTGGTTCCTCTGCAGAGCGTGCCTATTCAGTATCGCGGCCTGTACCAGATCGCCACTTACTACGCCAAGCTGGGTGCGGTTGAGCCGGTGTACAAAGAAACCCTGTCCTACGTGGACGGCATCTAATCACCAGAACGGCCCCGAAAGGGGCCTGAAGGATTACCGAAATGACGAAAGAAAAGCTGGTTACGATCCACGTACACACCCCATTTAAACTCACCCACGCGGATAACTCGGTGCAGGAGTTCGGCAAGGGGCGTCACAACGTTCCCGAGGCTGTGGCCTCTCACTGGTTTGTCGAGGCGCACACCGAAGCATTGGGCGATTTCACCCCGCCAAATCTCGACGAAGCCGGCGCGCAGCGCATTGCTGAGCTGGAAGGTAAGGTTACCGAACTGCAGCGGCTTCTGGAGATTGAAAAGGACAAGGTAGTAGAGCAAACCGAACAGCTGCAGGCAGCTGCTGCCGGCCTAGTTGAGCGCAACGAACAAATCACCGCGCTTAACGCCCAGGTGGCGGATCTGACCGCACGACTGGAGAAATCCAATGGAGCAGCCAAGAAATAAGTCACTGCCAACGTCGGCAGACTTTCGCCGCGACTTCCCGCAATTCACTGATGCCGTCACCTACCCAGAAGCGCAGATTCAGTTTCGCCTGAACCTGGCTGACATCCTGCTGAGCGAAAAAGTAACTGGCGCCAAAATATTCCCCTATCTGGTGGAGTTATTTGTGGCCCATTACATGGCGCTCTTTGCTCAGGATCAGCGGTCTGCAGCGGCTGGCGGCGCGGGCGGTGCATCCAGCGGTGTCCAGACATCAAAATCGGTTGATAAGGTCAGCGTGAGCTATGACGCAAGCGCGACGCTTAACCCTGATGCTGGATTCTGGAATAACACTCGCTACGGCGCGGAGTTCTGGCAACTGATTACGATGTTCGGGGCAGGCGGTAGGCAGCTATGAAAAGCGGACTCAAGGTCAGGAACGACAACGCAGAATCGGTGCTGTCGTCTTTGCGCTCTCTGTCAAAAATGGATGTGCTGGTGGGCATTCCAGAGGCTAATGCAACGCGTGAGGATGGCGAGAGCCTGAACAACGCGGAGATCGGCTATCTGCAATCTACAGGCGCCACGGTGCAGCTTGGCGGCCAAACCGTCACGCTACCACCGCGCCCGTTTCTGGATATGGGTATCGAGGACACCAAGCCACGAACCACTGAGCATCTGAAGGCAGCGGCCGTGGCTGCGCTGAACGGCAAAACGGAGGCAGCGCAGCGGGAGTTTGAAAGCGCTGGGCAGATTGCGCGGGATGGCGCCAAGGCGGTCATTGGTGCCGGTGACAGGCTTCACCCTCTCTCTGAGATGACGAAGGCTAACCGGCGCGCCAGGGGCATTCCCGGCGACAAACCGCTCTATGCTCACGGCTATCTGCTGCGCTCAATCACTTACGTGGTAAGGAGTAAATAATGCCACTTCTTGACGTGACCGAGGTTCTTCTTGACCCTGACTTTTGCGACGCGACGCTGGTTTGCAAGCGTCAGGTGCAAAGCAGGGATGAGGATAACTTTGTAACTAACGCCACGCAGGAAATACCGTTTGCTGGCGTGGTAACGGTAGATCGCTCACTGGAAGCGCAGCGAATGATTGCCGGGCAAAACATTGCCGGCGCCATTCTCATCGTGACGCAATTCCGGCTTACGCGCGGTAATCGTGATGGATTAGATGCCGATATCGTGCCGTATGAGGGGTATAGCTATCGTGTAACGAAGGTTGACCCGTATACGCGCTATGGCGCTGGGTTTGTGCAGGCTCATTGTGAATTGCTTGATGAGGCGTAGGCCATGAGTAATGACAGCACAGCGCCTGGATACCTGACGCCGGTCAGTGATGGGCCAACCTACGACGAAGCGCTGGAGCGCCAGATCAGTCGGTGGATCCGCGGCGTCACCGGCATGGAAAAAGACAACGTTTATCCGCGCTGGACTGACCCTCAACCGCAGATACCGAAAAACGGCACCACCTGGTGCGCATTCGGCATTACTGGCGTACAGGAAGATGCCAACCCCGCGTATATCCAGGGCGCTGAAAACGCCGAACAGTGGTCGCACGAAACCATCGATATTCTGGTGTGCTTCTATGGCCCGCAGGGAATGACGGTGGCAACCCGTTTCCGTGATGGCCTGTTTGTCTCGCAGAACAATGACGAGCTGAAAAACAGCGATCTGACCCTGCTCGACTGTGGGCGGATATTCAACCTTCCAGAACTCATCAACAACCAGTGGGTGCGCCGGTATGACATCGCCGTGCGCCTGCGTCGCAAAGTGATCCGCGAGTACGGCATCAAGTCGCTGGTGGAAGCACCGGTTCAATTCTTCGGAGAATAATCTATGTCACAGGGCTTACCTGTATCTAACATCGTCAATGTGACGGTGAATATGGCGCTGCGCGCTGCACAGGGGCGCAACTTTGGCGCGCTGCTGATCGTCGGTGGCTCTGATGTCATTGACGGCAGTCAGCGCATGCGTAGCTATTCTGGCATTACCGACGTCGGAGCGGATTTCGGTATGGAGGCGCCGGAGTACAAGGCCGCTAACCTGTATTTCCAGCAGACGCCGCAGCCGCGTACGCTGTACATCGGCCGCTGGATTAAAGAAGACCAGGCGGCGCTGTTGCGCTGTGCCATTCTGACGCCGGCGCAGCAGGCGATCAGCACCTGGGCATCGGTGACCGATGGCGCGATGAAAATCAGCATCGACGGCACCAACAAGACGATCACAGCCGTAGATTTCTCAGCAGAAACCAACCTGAACGGCGTGGCCGCGCGGATTGCGGAGAAGCTGAGCACGGCTAATGTGACGTGGGACGCAGTGAACAGCCGATTTATCATCACCTCAAAATCGACCGGCGCATCGTCGGCGGTGGGGTATGGTTCGGCTAACACGACCGGCACGGACATCTCGGCAATGATGGGGGCGGTGCAGAACGCCGGCGCACTGGCTATCCCGCGCGCAGCTGCTGAAAATATTCAGTCCTGCATCTACAAGCTGGCCGACATGTCTACTGGCTGGTATGGCCTGCAGATCGCAGATACATCGCTGGAAGATGACGAAGTGATCAGCGTGGCGGCCTTTATCCAGTCCGATGACGTTTCCCGCATCTTCGGTTACACCACGCAAAACACCGGCGTGTTGGATCTGGATAACGAGAACGACATCGCCAGCAAGCTGAAAAACGCCAAATACGGTCGCACCTTCATTCAGTATTCCAGCGCGAGCCCGTATGCCTCGGCGTCCATCTTCGGGCGTGCGTTTACCGTGAATTTCCTCGGTAACAACACCACGATCACGCTGAAATTCAAGCAGCAGCCTGGCATTGCAGCGGAAACGCTGACACAGACGCAGGCCAAGACGCTGACGGCGAAAAACTGCAACGTGTTCGTCAATTATGACAACGACACGGCGATCATCCAGGAAGGCCTGATGTGCAACGGCGATTTCTTCGACGAGCGCCACGGTCTCGACTGGCTGCAGAACTACGTCCAGAACAACCTCTATAACGTGCTCTATACCAGCACAACCAAAGTGCCGCAGACCGATCCGGGCATCACGCGATTGCTGACCAGCGTCAACGGCTCGCTTGAGCAGGGCGTCACAAACGGCCTGATGGCGCCGGGGGTATGGAATGGCGACCCAATCGGCAACCTGGAGACCGGTGAAACGCTCACCACGGGTTATTACACCTACGCGCCGCCTATCGCCAGCCAGGCACAGGCAGACCGTGAAGCGCGTAAAGCACCTGTGATCCAGTGCGCTATCAAGTTGGCCGGCGCCGTACATTTCGCCGATGTCATCATCAACGTAAATCGATAAGGGGCAAAAATGTCTACTTACAGCTTTTTGGATTATTCCGCCTCTATCGTTGGCCCCGGTGGTGCGTTCGATCTGGGCTATGGCTCGGGCAACGCCGAGGAAGGCATGACTGTCACGATGGTTGAAGCGAAGAACACCATGACCATCGGCGCCGACGGATCTGTGATGCACAGCCTGCACGCCGGTAAAGGTGGCACGATTACGGTGACGCTGCTCAAAACCTCGCCGACCAATGCGAAACTGAGCGCGATGTATAACGCCCAGTCGCTCTCTTCTGCTACCTGGGGCAATAACGTGATCGTGATGCGCAACAGCGCCAGCAACGATGTTTGCACCGCGCGCTCGGTCGCGTTCCAGAAAATCCCCGACTGGCAGAACGCCAAAGACGGCGGCACCGTGTCTTGGGTATTTGACGCCGGCATGGTCGATCAACTGCTCGGCACCTTCTAAGGAGTGATGCATGGAATTTGAAATTAAGGGCGTGCAGTATCGCGCGGCCAAACTTGACGCATTCGCTCAACAAGATGTGGCTATCGCGTTGGCGCCGGTTTTATCCGGCCTTATCCCGTTGCTGAAAGACATCATGGCCGGTAATGGGAAGTCGCTGCAGGAGGATAAAAACCGCCTGTTTGACGAGATCATTCCGCTGGTGGTGAAGGCCATCGGCCAGCTGAGCCGGGAAGGCCGCGCGGAGATAAACCATGCTTGCCTGTCTGTGGTACAGCGCCAACAGGGTAAGGCTTGGACAAAAATCTATGAGCCAAGTCAGCGCGTGATGATGTTCGACGACCTCAACGGACTTGATCTGGTGAAAATCGTCGGCAACGTGGTGCGGGACTCCCTCGGTGATTTTTTTCCCGCACTCCCCGTGAGCGACAGCAACACGGCCCAGGAATCAGCTTAGCGCTGGAATCGCTGGCAAAGGGGCGCAGTTATCTGCTGCGCCCGGTACATGCCCGCATGTGCAGCTATGAGTCGCTTAAAGACGGCACGCTGTCACTGGCTGATATTGCGCTGATGAATGAGTCGCTTGATGTCGAGGCGGAAAATAATTACCTGATAAAAAAATGGCAGGCAGAAAATGAACGCTGAAACCATCAAGGACTTCCTGATCTCGCTGGGGTTCGACATCGACGAGGCTGGCGGCCGCAAGTTTGAATCGGTGGTTTCCGGCGTCACGATGAATGCGGTCAAGATGGGCGCCGCGGTCGAAGCGGCCGCGCTGACCGTCGTCGGGTTCACGACCAAGATCGCCAGCAGCCTCGACCGCCTTTATTGGCAGTCACAGCGTACTGGTGCCACTGCGAACAATATCAGGGCTATCGGCTACGCCTTCAGCCAGGCGGGCGGCAGCGTGGAGGGGTTCAACGGCACGCTGGACAACTTGGCGCGCTTCCTGCGTTCGACACCAGGCGCAGAGGGATTCCTGCGTAATCTGGGTATTCAGACGCGAGACGCGGCCGGCAATCTGCGTGACACTGCCCAGCTGGTGACGCTGGTCGGCGACAAGCTGGCGAAAATGCCGTACTACCGCGCCAACCAGTATGCGCAAATCCTCGGTATTGACGAAAGCACGTTGCTGGCAATGCGGCGGGGTGTGAAGGGATTCACTTCTGATTATCAGAGCATGCTGCAGGCGACAGGGTTCGATTCGCAGAAAGCGGCGGAGCAGTCGAACAAGTTCATGACCCAAATGCGCGGGTTGGCGAATCTGTTCGGCATCATGCGAGACAAGATCGGCGGTAACCTTGCCGGCGGCCTGGCAGGGAATCTCGAAAGCTTCCGCAAAAATATCCTTCTCAACTTCCCCAAAATAGAGGGGACGATCACCGCCGTGCTGAAAAAGGTGCTTTCACTGGCCGATAGCATCATGACGCTGGTTTATCGTGGCGTGCAGGGCGTTGGCGATCTCATGAGGTGGTGGGATCGACTGGATGATACAACCAAGGGGCTGATCAAGGTGCTGGGCGGCCTGCTGTTGGCCTGGCGCATGCTGAATAGCGCGTTCCTCACTTCCCCGATTGGCATGGTTACGGCGCTCATTGCTGCGCTGGTTGCGCTTTATGACGATTATCAGGTCTGGAAAGAAGGCGGCGACAGCCTGATCAACTGGGGGAAATGGAAGCCTGAAATCGACGCTGCGATGAAGGGCATGAAAGAGCTTCGGGATTCCATATTCAGCGTCGGGCAGGAAATTGCCAAGCTGCTGAACATTGACCTGAAAAGCTGGTCGCTGAAAGGTGACATTGCCGACTTAACGAAGCAATTCGGCGAGTTCGGCAAGATGATGACGATGATCGGCGATCTCATCAACGCGCTGAAGGACGGGAACTGGAGCGAGGTTGGCAGGCTTGGCAAGGCGTTGCTTAGCCAGGGGCAGGGAAATCCTGACGCGTTGCCTGCTGTCACCGACAGCGCGAACAGCGCCGCCGATTGGGTTAAGGACAAAACAGGCTTCGACCCGCGCAGCGTTGGGCAGTGGATACGCGGTCAGTTCTCAGGCGCTAACGAGCCGCGCGGCATCCGCAACAACAATCCCGGCAACCTGAACTACGTCGGCCAGAACGGCGCGACTCTGGAAGATCACGCCACACCCCGATTTGCTCGATTCAATTCTGCTTTTGAAGGGTTCGCGGCGCTGGGTAAGCAGATCAAGGCGTACTACAACGGGACGTCAAAGGCCGCAGGGTATCAGAAGCTGCAATCTGTCGAGGACATCATCAGCCGCTTTGCGCCGGCCAGCGAGAATAACACCCAGGCCTATATCAACAAGCTGAGCAAAATGCTCGGCGTTGGTCGGGGTGACTCGCTGAATATTCAGGATCCGCAGGTGCTGGCAACACTGATGAATGGCATCACGCAGATTGAGAACGGCAAAAACCCCTACGCGCCGGAAATGGTGCTGAAGGCGGCTCAGTCGGCCGTTGGCGCTGGTGGCTCGAATAGCTCCGTGTTCAACATCAACGTGCAGGGCGGTGGGGATCCGCGCGAAACAGCACGCCTGACCGGTGACGCGGTTGAGGGCGTTTACCGTCGGCAGACGCGCAACATGCAAACACAGGTGGGCTGATGGATATTTTATCTGTGCTGTTCTCCCAGCAGCGGCGCCGCATCGGCATTATCGTGCCGAGCGTGGCAATCAGCGAGAAGCACATGGACGCGACGGAAATCACCGAGCATCCCGTGGAGCTCGGCGCGCCGACAAGCGACCATGCGTATGACCGCCCCGCTGAGGTGACGATGGAGCTGGGGTTTGCCAGCGGCGGATCGCTGATAGACGGAATCGATACGACCGAGATTTTTAACGTCAGTACCGGTTTATCGCTTGGCACTAGCCCGGCGGATGTCTATCAGCAGTTGTTGGAACTGAAAAAAAGCAAAAAGCCGTTTGACGTGACGACCGGTAAGCGGCAGTACCAGAACATGCTGATCCGCGCTATCGAGGTGCTGACCGACAGAACCAGCGAAAACGTGCTGATGACGACGCTTACCCTACGCGAGCTCATCATTACCGAAACGCAGAAGGTGACGACCACGCCGGCGGAAAACATGCAATCGCCCCAGGACACCGGCGGCGTGAGCAACACAGGGCTGAAAAACCCTACCACACCGGAAAAGCAGCAGAGCATTTTAAAGTCTGCGGGAGGCTTCATTGGCATTGGTTGAAATCCCCCTTACGCCGGTATCCCAGCAGTTCGCTATCCAACTGGCCGGTGTGCAGTACCAGCTTACGCTGATGTGGCGCGATGTGGCCGGGTGGGTGCTGGACATTGCCAGCAACGACAAGACGCCGATTATCCAAGGGATCCCGCTGGTGGCCGGTGCCGACCTGCTGGCGCAGTATCGTTATCTGGGGATTGGCGGTCAGCTGTTCGTGATGTCCGATCCCGCCGTGCTGGCGCCACCGACGCAGACTAATCTGGGCATTGAGTCCCATCTCTACTTTCTGACCAACTGACCGCCTTCGGGCGGTTTTTTATGGGGCGCCTATGACCACTAACTGGATGCGAAAATGCAGCCTGATCGTGGCGAACGATGCCGGGGAAGGGCTGGAATTATCCGGCCTGAAAATCAGCTTCAACATCAGCAGACCCGACATCAGTTACCCCGCCACGGCGATGTTCAAGATATACAACCTGAGCCGGAACACGAACAGCCGGATCAGGCAAAACGAGTTCACGCAGATCAAATTTGTCGCCGGATATCAGGACAACTACGGACTGATTTTTTCCGGGCAAATCCAGTATTCCTACAGCGGGCGTGAAAACCCGACCGACACCTACGTGGTGATCCAGGCGGCCGACAGTGACCAGGCGCATAACTTTGCAGTGATGAACACCACTCTGGCGGCTGGGTACACGCAGCAGGACGTTCACACCGCGTTGATGAAGCCGATCGGGGTATACGACATCGTCGCCGGCGCTACGCCGGAATTTGCCACCACCAAGGCGCCACGCGGTAAACCGATGTTCGGCATGCACCGCGATGAAGTTTCCAGCCTGGCGGCGCAGTGCAAGGCAACATGGCGCTATGAGAACGGGCGCCTGCAGATGGTGCCGGAAAACGCCTATCTGGCCGATGCCATCGTGCTGAATGCGCAGACTGGCCTGATCGGTATGCCAGAGCAAACCATTAACGGCGGCATCAATGTGAAATGCCTGATTAACCCGAACATCCAGCTCGACACGCTGATCCGCCTCGACAACAAATCGATAAACCAGGTCGGCCTGTCCAACAAAGAGATCGCCACCGGCAGCACGGCGGGCGCCTCCGTACAACAGCCAGCAGTGCTGGACATGGACGGCGATTATATCGTGAAGAACATCGCCTATTACGGCGACACGCGCGGGAATGCCTGGTATCAGGACATGATCTGTATTGCCAAGGGCGGCGCGGGGCTGCTGAACCAATCAACTATCCGGGCAGGAGCATAACGTGGTAACGAACAATGAACGCCAGGACTCTCCCGAGCTAGTGCTGAAGGCCGTAGCCGATTCGCTCAGCACCAGCCTACGGGTGGCAATGCCGGGCATCATCCAGTCTTTCGACTCTGGCGCGGTAACTGCCACGATCCAACCGGCCGTAAAAGCCTCTGTGCGGCAATCTGACGGTGCCTTGTCATCGGTGGCGCTGCCACTGCTGGTAGATGTTCCTGTCGTGTTCCCGCGCGGTGGGGGCGTCACGCTGACGTTTCCTGTGGCCGCCGGCGATGAGTGCCTTGTCGTTTTCGCCGACCGCTGCATCGATTACTGGTGGCAGAACGGCGGGGTGCAGGAACCCGTAGACCAGCGCCAGCACCATCTTGCGGACGCTTTCGCAATGGTCGGCCCGCAGTCGCAAGCGAAGAAAATCAGCGGCATCAGTACCACCACCGCACAGTTGCGCACCGACGACGGCGCCGCATTTATCGAACTCGACCCAGGCAGCCATGCCGTTAACGTCACCACGCAGGGAAAACTGACCGCCAGCGCGCAGGGCGGCACGGAGATAAACTCCCCGGAAATCGTGCTCAACGGCAACGTGACCATCAACGGCAACCTGTCACAAGGCATGGGCGACGGAGGCGGCACGGCTACGATGCATGGGCCGGTGACCGTGACTAACGATGTCACCGCCGGCGGCATCAGCCTGCAGACGCATAAACACGGTGGCGTAGAAACTGGCGGCGGCCAGACAGGAGGCCCGGAGTGAAGTACCGCAAAGAGGACGAGAACGGCGATTACACCTTCGGCCAGGGTGACAACACCTTTTTGGAGAACACCCCGGAGGCAGTCGCACAGGCGGTGAAAACGCGCTTTGAACTGTGGACGGGCGAATGGTTTCTCGATGTGAGCGACGGCACGCCGTATCGCGAGACGATACTCGGCAAGCACAAATCAGCCGCCTACAACATGGCGGTGCGCGAGCGGATCCTCGGCACGCAGGGCGTGACCGAAATCCTCGAATTCACCACGGAATATAACCCCGATACGCGCCGCGTGACGTTCACCGCGACCATCAACACGCTATACGGCGAAACGACTGTAACCAGCGAGGCATAATGCTAAATCTCGATACGTTAGGGCTTGCGGCCAAGGTGACCGCTAGCGGTATCAGCGCGCCTGATTATCAGACGATACTCAACACGCTGACTGGTTATTTCCAACAGATTTACGGTGATGATGTCTATCTGGAATCAGACAGCAAAGACGGCCAGATGCTGGCTATCTATGCTCGCGGCATTCATGACGTTAACAACATGGCGATCGCAGTCTATAACTCATTCAGCCCGGCAACGGCGCAGGGCCGCGGCCTGGCCTCAAACGTGAAAATTAACGGCATTTCGGTAACGCCGGCGTCTCGCTCCACTGCTGATGTGCGGATCGTGGGACAGGTTGGCACACCCATTACCAACGGCACAGTGCGCGACAGCAACGGCATCAGCTGGTCATTGCCTGCCAGTGTTGTCATCGGCATTGATGGCACGGTGACCGTGACCGCGACATGCCAGATTGATGGCGCTGTCGTGGCGCCTGCCGGCAGCATTACCGAGATCGGCACCCCTACGCGCGGCTGGCAGTCGGTAACCAACCCGGCGGCCGCAACCGCTGGGCGAAAAGTGGAGACGGACGCAGAGCTGCGTCAGCGCCAGGCTAAATCCGTAGCTATCCCATCACTGACGGTGCTAGATGGCATTATGGGCGCCGTTGCGACGTTGGACGGCGTAGAGCGATATCGTGGTTATGAGAACGACACCAGCGTAACAGACGCCAACGGCTTGCCGCCACACAGCATTTCGCTTGTTGTTGCCGGCGGTGACGTGGCTGCGATCGCCAAAACCATCGCCACGAAGAAAACGCCAGGCGGCGGCACCTATGGCACGACCACGATCGACGTTACCGACAAATACGGCATCGTGCATCCGATCAGCTTCTTCCGCCCGACCAGCGTTGATATTTACGCGCGCGTCGAGATCAAGGCGCTGCAGGGCTACACGTCTGCGGTCGGCGAGGAAATCAGAACGGCTGTTGCGGCATACATCAATGAAATCGAGATCGGCGATCCGGTATACCTGACGCGTCTATTCCTGCCTGCCAACCTGAACGGCAGCGCAGACAGCGCAACGTTCGACATTACCGACCTGCAGATAGGCACCTCACCGGGTAGCCTGGCGCCGGCAAACGTCGTGATCGGGTTCAACGCGGTAGCCGCTTGTGCGCCGGCGAATGTCGAAGTGGTGGTGATCCCATGAGTGAAACGAAGTACCAAAAGCTCATCACGTCCTATCACAAGCACAAGCCGAAATTTTACGACCATATCTCCCTCATCACCCAGCCCCTGATCGACGTGCAGAACGCCACAGCAAAGCTGGTAGATGATTTCGACCTGGATACTGCCGTGGGCGTGCAGCTGGATGCTGTCGGCTTGTGGGTAGGGATAGGGCGGAAGATAGCGACACCAATCACCGGCGTTTACTTCTCTCTGGACGATGAGGAACTGGGTTTTGATGCCGGATTATGGCGCGGGCGATTCGATGCCGGCGGCTTCACTGAGCTGGATGATGACACCTACCGAACCATCATCCGCGCGAAAATAGCGGCCAACCATTGGGACGGCACCACGGAGACGCTCAGTGACGTCTACCAGATTATTTTCCCAGACGGAAAAACGAAGATTTTCGCCGTCGATAACTTCGATATGACGATGTCGGTTTACATCACCGGCGAGAAGATAACGCCAGTCATGAAGGCCGTGATCGAACTGGGTTATCTGGACATCAAACCCTCAACTGTCCGTATCAAAAATTACACCATCACTACCGATTCAGGGCCGCTATTCGGCTTTGACATCGACAACGAATTTATCTCAGGCTTCGACAGCGGCGCCTGGGGAACATTGCTGGGAGCATCCAATGGCTAAGAATGAGTTTTTACCCTTCGGCACAGCGGCAAATGCCAACGTTTTACCTAATGCGGACTATCTGGCACTGCCTGAGCGTTCTTCAGGATTTAACTCTGGTGTGGCTAAGTCTGAACAGCTCAACACTGTCTGGCGACAGGCATCAGTGATCGCCAGCGTCGTCGCGCAATTCATTGCGGATAACAGCGGGCAGGATGTGCTGGATGATGGCAATGTGACGACGCTGAAAAACAGCCTTGAACAGGCCTTGAGCGCACAAGCAACAGGGCGCCTGCTCAATGTCAGAACCTTTACCTCGTCAGGAACTTACACCCCTACACCTGGAACGAAATCCATTATTGCTGAGGGCGTTGGTGGTGGGGGTGGTGCAGGTGGGGCTCCTTTCACAAGCTCTGGCTATTACACAGGCACAGGGGGCGGCGGTGCGGGTGGGTACTTCAAAACACGGATCACGAACATTCCAGCCTCAATAAGTGTGACAGTGGGTAAAGGAGGGGCAGGTGGACTCGGAGGGAGTGCTGGCAACGTCACCGATGGAGCGGATGGTGGGCAAACATATTTGGGATCATATGCTCAAGCATCAGGCGGTAAGGGATCTACTGCGAGCAGCTCACCACAGAATACTGGCGTATCATATCGCTTTGGCTCAGGGTTTGGTGGTTTCGCTACTAACGGTGCGATTTTAAACTGCAATGGTGGTGACGGAACGGCGTCAATCGTTATCTCGGTTGGAAGTGGATTAAGTGGAACCGGCGGTGCGAGTTACTTTAGCTCTGGTGGTTCCCCTACACCGTTTAACTCATCAGGGGTTAGCGGTAAATATGGTTCCGGTGGCGGTGGCGTAGTGAGCATGTCAAACCCATCAACGGTTTGTAATGGCGGTAATGGAGGGGATGGGATTGTAGTTATCTACGAGTACGCGTGATTTTTATCTTGTTAAGCTGCTATGTCATGGACGACAAAATTTTAATAATGTATATTGGAGATAAATTTATTTAAGAAGGCGGCGAAGTTGAGAAGCTCTCAAATAAACAGCATTCATTATCTACGAGGGGTGGCCGCTTTATTTGTGGTTTTATATCATCTTAAGTTTTATTTAAATGGCGTCTATGGCGTTAAATTACTCGGTGATTTATTATTCAAATTTGGTGCGTTTGGTGTTGACCTTTTTTTTGTGATAAGTGGCTTTGTGATTTGCTTGGCAACAGAAAAGAAGGAAAACAGAAATCCTGTTGTTTTTTTAACGCATAGGGTTTTGAGAATATATCCTTTATTGATTTTTTGCATGATGTTATTTTACTTTATTTTCAATTATGGTGCTGATGTAGCTCCATTTTTTAGGGGGGTTATACCTGCGAATGCAAATTACAATGCAGGGGCTCCTTTCTTTGGTTGGAATGTACTGATACCTGCTTGGACATTAACTTACGAAATCGCTTTCTATGCAATATTTCTTCTCTCGATGCTTATCAATGAAAAACATAGAGCTATTATATCTGCGTTTTTTATAGCTGTATTGGTTTTCTCTATCCAAGCCATATTTAGCGGTGAGGTTATTTTATCTGCTTATAACAGCAATTCATTCGCGCGTGGACACTGGTATCACTCGCTGGTTACGCTCTTGGCGTCACCGTTGTTTTTGGATTTTATTTATGGAATTTTTATTTTTTCAATATACAGTTACATGCGAGATAATAAGATAGTAATCTGCAATCGTTGGGTTGTTGTGTTAATTGCTTTGCTTTTTTCTTCTTTATCAGTAGTTGTAACGTATACAAATGCTGGACACGGCCCCATGCGATGGGGTATAGCATGCGCAGTAATTATAATGGCATTGGTTGTTATCGAGGCTAAATATAAATTAAAAGATAGCGTGGTGATGTTTTTGATTGGTGACATATCATATTCTCTTTACTTGTCTCATGAGATAGTAATCAGATTATGCACTGAGTTTGCAGAAAAACATGGGTTTGTGGATAGATTAAAAGGATTTCCTGCGTTGCTGGTGATGGTGTTTATTTGCCTTGTGGTAGCATATGTATTACACAGGACAATAGAAAGGCCATTTATATCTGCCGGGAGGAAAATAAGCCGAAAGCTGGTATGCATTGGCACCTGATGCTGTAAAGAAATCACACCCTTAAAAAATTCGTTGAAAGACAACACCCTGCCAATTTCTTTTGGCGGGGTTTTTTCATATTCCCACACCTAAAAGAATCTATTCTTTTCTGGAGAATCATCTATGTCCTCTGAAGGATTGCCAGTTGATGGCGTCGTTGGCACAGACATTGTGCTGGGTTCCCGCAGCACACAACAAGCCACTGACGAAGCAAAGAGCAGCCTATCTGCAGATAGCGCCGCTCAGTCAGCTGATGCCGCGTTTAAATTCAGCCGAGAGGCGAAAGCTGCAGCTGTGGGTGTATCAGACGATGCAGACCGCGCAGAGGCGGCCGCAGAAAACGCCCAAAACATCGCAGATGCAAATACCTATTACATTACCCCTGCGGATCCTGATGGGACTATTGCGGGGTTGGCTGGAACCCCAGAGGGAAAATCATTCCGCGTAGCTCAGGGGGTGGGATCTGATGCGTCATTCATTTATTACCGTAAAACTAACGGGCAGGCTGTGGCAATCGCTGATTATCCGAGTGAAACCTCGGTAAGGAGCGTTGCAGGGTTGATAAAGAAATCCTCAGGAAAACCGTTCATGCGGTGGCGTGATAAGTTGGGTATGGTTGCCGCATATTGGTCTGCAGATAATGAAGGCGGGGTGGGTTTTGTCAGCAAATTAGTTGAGTTTAGTAGAAATGGTTTTGTCTCTGAAAACACTGAAGTATCAGACAATGTCATAAGAAACAAAGATTTTTCTGTAGTTAAAAGCGACGATGGCAGTTTTAAGGTAAAAGATAAGCTTGGACTTACCCTTCTTAAAGCGAAAGCCGGGAAACTCTATCTCCCGAAAATAAGTGCGATATTGAACTCTGCAACAAGGTTAAGTTACGGAAACGTAAAAATATCGATTGGAACCGGTGGAGATATTATTGCTCTTCGTGATAGCCGTGGCGTAGTGGGCCTTCGTGTTGATAAAAACTGCGTGCTGCATGCAAAAATTGCAGGGTATGACGGAAGTTCATCCGCAAAAAAAATGTCTGAGGATTCTATTATATCTCTGGTGCAGTCTTTTGCGGATTCGGCAAAAACTAATTTTGGTCGAAGAATTTTTAATAACGTTCCGGCGCTGGGTAATCCAAATAAAACTAAGAAGAAAGTGCAGTTTTGGATTGTCTACGGCCAATCGTTCTCAGTAGGTGCGCAAAGCGGCGTCGCCTTATCCCTTACTCAATCGTTAGGTAATGTGATGCTTGGCGATTCACCGCGCGGTATGAAGTTCTCCACCAATACAACTTATGAATATGCTCCGCTTGGTGGTGCAAATGTCTTTAGGCCGCTGGTTGAGGTCATGCAGGATAACGCAGGAAACATCGTGGCCAACACGTCTGGCGGATATGGAGAGACTATTTCTTCATCCTTTGCCAATAATTTGAAGGCCTATCACAACCAAAGCATGGGTGTAGAAAATGATGATGACTTTATCATTGGCGTTGCCTGCTGTGGCGTTTCCGGTCGCACCATCGAACAGTTGAAGAAGGGCGCAAGCCCGGAAATTTACAACCGTGTTGAGACTGCATTGGATGGTATTGCAGAAGCCGCCGCTGCTGCTGGCTACGATTGGGAAATTGGCGGCATTATCTACATGCAGGGTGAGAATGATAATGGTCAGTCGTTTGAATTCTATTATCCTCGCTTGCAGTCAATGCATGATACTCTGATTGCGTCATGTATGGATAAAAGCGGGCAAGCCCGAAAGCCGCTGTTTATGCTTAATCAACTCGGGAATAACTATGTTCGCGGGATGGGTGTACCTTCCGCGCAAATAGAATTGGCGCTAAAAAATGATAATGTTGTGCTGGTCGGATCGTATCAGGGATTATCGAATCCAGGCGCGCATTTATCGGCTAACTCATATCGAATTATTGGCGCTATGTTTGCTCGGGATGCATTCCGTCACATGTCGGGATATGGCTCATATCCATTTAAATGTGAGAAAGGCGTATATCATGATGATGCTATTTATCTTGGCATGACACCACATATCACCCCGCTGAAGTTCAACAAGGTATTTAACGGGTGGAGTTATGTTGAGCATTCAGATAAGGGAATCACTGTTAGTGATTCATCGGGGGTGATTGCTTCTTCTGATTTAACAGTTACCACCGTTTCGCCAACAGTAATAAAGATATTGTGCTCCAGAAAACTGACCGGGAAAGTAACTGTAACTTTAGGCGATAGTGCTCATGGTGGAACGCACAACATATGCGATGGAGGGGGTGAAGTTGCTTGCAACAGGTGGGAATATGGAGTGCCTAACCAATATCCGCAAGAGAACATCCCAGAGTTGGTAAATAAAAGTTATTCGCTGGCGACATTTGCAGCCATCCAAACAATTGAATGTAAAGAGGTCTAATATGGCTATTGATTTAGTGATGGGTGATTCTATTTTTTCTACCGGTGTTTCTATAGACGTTCCGGTAAGCGAGGGATTGGTATCATTTGGTCTCGGCGGTGATATGTTGGGCATCAACCTTGTTGAAGGAGGTGTAGTTCCAACTGTTGTCGGTAACCCTATACGTATGGATGCGAAATCCTCTAAATTGGGAAGCTTTGGCTACCTTGACTTGAATATTAAGGAAACAGAGAATTTCACATATATTAGCGTGAATAAAATTTGGACTCCAACAGGCCTGAGCGCATGCAATCTGATCGGTACGTTCCAGACCACATCGGCAACCGGTGTTACTGTCGCAGGTACCGGCCTGATAATGGAAGCGAACGGCTATAGAACTGCAGTCGCATCCGTCTATGATGGAACGCCGGCTGGAGCGACCGTTATATCGGATAATATCTCCGTAACCAACGGAACCAGCCCGCCTCCGGCAACTGAAGATACAGCAACGTGGCGATTCCTTGCCGCCATCTATGACGGAAATGGAGACTTCGGCTCCGGCGAGACTGCGAACAAGCGGCGTTACATCATCGACAAGACGGTCGGAGCGACTTTAAACAGGCGCAACGCTGATTTGACAATGGTTCGTGATTTGCGAGGCAAGGATACGATCCGGGTCGGCAACATGGGAAGCCGCCTAACTCAAACCAGCACCACGATCATGGGCGCCTACGCCGTCTACAACCGCGCGCTAACTGCCGCTGAGTTCGATTTGATGTACAAGCGGATGCAGGAAATAGCGGTTGCGAATGGCTGGAACGCTATCTAAAAACCAGAGGGCCGGGATGGAACCCGGCTATTTTTCGGGTGCTGACCGCCTGGCAGAAAATCGAAGGCCTCAGCATTTCTTTGGCGAGATTATCAATTGGTTACGCTGGCGTGGTGGTGGTGACTGACACCACCTAAAACCTGTTTTAATCAACCAACTGGACGGCGTTGTTTTCGATGCCGGCTTCGATGTAATCGACGCGCTTTTGCAGCTCATGGATCAGCGCCTTGGCAACGTCCAGGCGAATCATCACATCCTGATCGGCAAAGGCGGTGGACTTGTCAGCGCACACATATGACATTGTATCCACGAAGGATGAGCGCAGCAGAACGAAACCGCCAAAAGCGCTATGGTCTGCCTGAAAGTTGGTTAGCTGCCGCATGCCGATAATTTCGTCTTGAGATTTCATGTTCTGAGCCCGATAGAAGTTTGCTGGCTATTTGTACAGTCCGTTCATTGTTCGGTCAACTTCGATTTCTTCAACTGCTCGAATTTATCATGCAGCGATTTCGGGTAGAGCTCGGTGTACACCTGCCAAAGCAGATTCAAGTTGCGATGGCCGGTGACCTGGGCAACCTCCTCAATGCTAAATCCCGCCTCAAACAGCCTGCTGGCCGCCTCGCGGCGCATATCGTGATAGCGCAAGTCCTCTATACCTAATCGGTCTCTGACGCGCTGGAAGCCTGAACTAACGGACTGTGGCTTGTATGGGAAGATAAGCTCGGATTTTTTCGGCTGGCGCTGAACGATATCCCAGGCCTCGCCGAGTAGCGGCACCATCATATGATTGCCGGCTTTCTTTCTCGGGTCCTTCCTGTCCCTGACCATCACCGCCCGCTGCTGCTCATTCACGTCCTCCCACCTTATGCGGCAGACTTCACCTATCCTCATGCATGACAGTATCGAAAAATTGAGAATATCTTCGTAGGGGATGATTGCCTGGCGCTTACCGGCACGCTCTCTCAAGCCAGCGACAAGACGATCCAGCTCTTCACTAGCTGGCCTCCTGGCTCTGCGCTGCGATTTGCCAACAAGTCCCATCGAAAGTGCTGTGGGACGCGCGTCCCTTGCTGGGTTTCTGACGTACTCGATGCCATAGATAGGCTTGGCAGAAGAGAGCACCGAGGATAGATAACTAAGGTCATGCGCCACTGTTGCCGGCCCTGCGCCAGCTGTGGCGCGGTCACGACAATGCTCTATGACATGGTGATCTTGGAGGTCAGACAGCTTAATGCCGGCGATATCGCAATCAACTAGCATGTTCAGGACGTAAGTTTTGGTTCTTCCTGACTTTCCACCAAGGGAAGGGTCGTTAAGATATTTTCTGATTAGCTCGCCAACCGTAATATCAGTTGGCTTACTCTCTCCTGGCACCCCATCGGCTTCGATCTGGGTCACCCTGTTGGCACCCCACGTTTTAGCGAGCTGGTGGCGCCCGAATGTTTTACTTTCGCGGTAGATGTATTTCCCGCCTTGCTTCACACCGACGGTGCAGCGGTATCGCGTAGTACCATCAGCGCGTTGGCGCTTTTCTATGCTATAGTATGCCATCTCAATTCCTTTGCCGGATTCCGGGTCACCATGAAAATGGGGTGCTCAGTGGGGTGCTGACAAAGAGAAAATATACTATTTGGTTACCATATGCACCTAAATATACCCAAACAAGAAGCAGGCTCGGCGGGCGTTACGCCTGAGGATAAGCGAAAACACCCGCGTTGCCGTTTCTCCATCGCGCCGATGCTCGACTGGACCGATCGTCATTGCCGTTACTTCCACCGCCTGCTGACCAAGGAAACGCTGCTGTACACCGAGATGGTGACCACCGGCGCGATCATCCACGGCAAGGGCGACTATCTGGCCTACAGCGAAGAAGAGCATCCGGTGGCGCTGCAGCTGGGCGGCAGCGATCCGGCCGCGCTGGCGCATTGCGCCAAGCTGGCGGAGCAGCGCGGTTACGATGAGATTAACCTCAACGTCGGCTGCCCGTCCGATCGGGTGCAAAACGGCATGTTCGGCGCCTGTCTGATGGGCCAGGCGGCGCTGGTCGCCGATTGCATCAAGGCGATGCGCGACGTGGTGTCGATCCCGGTGACGGTGAAGACCCGCATCGGCATCGACGATCAGGACAGCTACGCCTTCCTGTGTGACTTTATCGAGACCGTCGCCGGGCGCGGCGAGTGCGACATGTTCACCATCCACGCGCGCAAGGCCTGGCTCTCCGGCCTCAGCCCGAAAGAAAACCGCGAAGTGCCGCCGCTGGACTATCCACGCGTCTATCAGTTGAAGCGGGATTTCCCGGCGTTGACCATCGCCATTAACGGCGGGGTGAAAACGCTGGAAGAGGCGCGGCAGCACCTGCAGCACTTGGACGGCGTGATGATGGGGCGCGAGGCGTATCAGAATCCGGGTATCCTGGCGCGGGTCGACAGCGAACTGTTCGGCGCGCAGACCGCGGTGCCGGACAGCGTGGCGATCGTCGAAGCGCTGTATCCGTATATCGAGCGCGAGCTGTCTAACGGCACCTATCTTGGCCACATTACTCGCCATATTCTCGGTCTGTTCCAGGGCGTGCCGGGCGCGCGCCAGTGGCGTCGCCATCTGAGCGAGAACGCCCACAAGCCGGGCGCCGATGCGCGGGTGGTGGAGCAGGCGCTGGCGCTGGTGCGTCAGCCGCGCGTCGAAATGGCGTAATCCACAAAAAATTTGACCAATAGTTAGTGTTTTTCACCAGGCGTTCGGTGCGTTACCGGATGCCTGCCTTCGGTTTTCAATAGGTTAGCCCATCCGCCGTTCTGGCACGCTTCTTGTAATCCACTCTGCAGATACGTTGTATTGCAAAGGAGCAATCATGTTGGAAATCTTCTTTCTCATTGGTTTTGTGGTGATGCTGATGGTGACCGGCATCTCGCTGCTGGGGATCTTCGCAGCGCTGTTGGCGGCGGCGGCATTCATGCTGTTGGGCGGGCTGTTCGCAGTGGTCATTAAGCTGCTGCCGTGGCTGATTTTGGCGGTGGTTGGGGTATGGATTTACCGTTCAATGCAGAAACCCCAGATCCGGCGTTACTGATTTTTTGCTGAATAATCAGACAGTCACACTGAAACTTGCACAATTTCCCGCACCGCGAATGCGGCAGCGATCACAGCTTGGCAGTTTTCCCCGGCGATGTGGCACATAAAGCGTGTTTTTTGCCGGACGGGGCTGTTAGGATGTGGGTCGATGCAGTGATGCGACCGATTTCATCACCGTGAGAGACACCTAAAATTCGTGTTGCTAAAGCAACCCCTGTCTCTGGCGGACTCTGCTCTACCCCTACAAAACGCAGTAACAGAAAGGGCTCCGCAAGGAGCCCTTTTCTTTGGCCGCGATCAGGGGATCAGCAGGCTGGAACCGCTGGTGCTGCGGCTTTCCAGCACCTGGTGCGCACGCTGGGCGTCGGCCAGCGCGAATTTCTGCTCGTCTCTCACCTCCACCCGAATGGCGCCGCTGCCGATCAGCGAGAACAGCTCGTTGCTGGCGTACTGCAGCTCGGCGCGGTTGGTGATGTAGCCGTTGAGGGAAGGGCGGGTGACGTACAGCGAGCCCTTCTGATTCAGCAGCGCCAGATCGACGCCGGTCACCGGGCCGGACGCGTTGCCGAAGCTGACCATCAGGCCGCGCCGCTTCAGGCTGTTGAGCGAGGCCTGCCAGGTGCTTTGCCCCACCGAATCGTACACCACGCCGACCTTCTCGCCGTGCGTCAGCTCGGCCACCCGCTGGGCGATATCCTCTTTATGGTAGTTGATGGTGGCCCAGGCGCCGGCCTGCTTCGCCAGCGCCGCCTTCTCGTCGGAGCCGACGCTGCCGATCAGGCGCGCGCCCAGCGCTTTGGCCCACTGACAGGCGATCAGCCCGACGCCGCCGGCGGCTGCATGGAACAAAAATACTTCACCCGGCTGCACTTCGTGGGTCTGGCGCAGCAGATAGTGCACCGTCAGCCCTTTCAGGAAAGAAGCGGCGCCTTGCTCAAAGCTCAGGTTGTGCGGCAGCAGCGCCACTTTCTCTTCCGGCACGTTGTGGATCTCGCTGTAGGCGCCGAGCGACGACTGCGCATACACCACCCGGTCGCCCGGTTTGATCGCGCTGACCCCGGCGCCGACCTTGACCACCACGCCGGCCGCTTCGGTGCCGAGGCCGCTCGGCAGGCTGGCCGGCGCGTACAGCCCGCTGCGCACATAGGTGTCGATGTAGTTGATGCCGATCGCCTTGTTCTCGATCTGCACTTCACCGGCAGCCGGATCGAGCGGTGTAAAATCAACGTATTGCAAGACTTCCGGTCCGCCGACGGCGGAGAATTGAATGCGCTTGGCCATAGGGTTACCTCGTTGGAGTGTCTGATTTCACCCTATTCTTTTTATTATCGGAGATCCAGTTCGCCCGTGCGGGGGTCAATACCTTTTTTGCATCGGTTATGACGCAAAAATCACGTATACTCTCGCGTCAGGATCCTTCATTCGCAACCGGATAAAGACTACGTTTCATGGCAGGAAAAAAACCAACCAACAAAACAAACGCGGACGAAACCAGAGAGCGTTCCAGAGATCGTCAGATGGAAGGGCTGAAGATGCCGCCGCACTCGCTGGAGGCCGAGCAGTCGGTGTTGGGCGGTTTGATGCTGGATAACGAGCGTTGGGACAACGTGGCGGAACGCGTGGTCGCCAACGACTTCTTCAGCCGCCCGCATCGCCTGATCTTTACCGAGATGCAGCGTCTGCTGGAGATGAGCAAGCCTATCGACCTCATCACCCTGTCCGAATCGCTCGAACAGAAGGGCGAACTGGACTCGGTGGGGGGCTTCGCCTACCTGGCCGAGCTGTCGAAAAACACCCCGAGCGCCGCCAACATCGGCGCCTACGCCGACATCGTACGCGAGCGCGCGGTGGTGCGCGAAATGATCTCGGTGGCTAACGAAATCGCCGACGCCGGCTACGATCCGCAGGGGCGCAGCAGCGAAGACCTGCTCGATCTGGCGGAATCCCGCGTATTCCAAATCGCCGAGAACCGCGCCAGCAAAGACGAGGGCCCGAAGGGCATCGAACGCATCCTGGAAGACACCGTCTCGCGCATCGAACAGCTGTATCAGCAGCCGCATGACGGCGTGACCGGGGTCGATACCGGCTATCAGGACCTCAACAAGAAAACCGCGGGCATGCAAAAGTCCGATCTGATCATCGTCGCCGCCCGTCCATCGATGGGGAAAACCACCTTCGCCATGAACCTGTGCGAAAACGCCGCGATGACCCAGGAGAAACCGGTGCTGATCTTCAGCCTGGAGATGCCCGGCGAGCAGATCATGATGCGTATGCTGGCGTCACTGTCGCGCGTGGATCAGACGCGCATCCGTACCGGCCAGCTCGACGACGAGGACTGGGCGCGCATTTCCAGCACCATGGGCATCCTGCTGGAGAAGCGCAACATGTACATCGACGACTCCTCCGGCCTGACGCCGACCGAGGTGCGCTCGCGCGCGCGGCGCATTTTCCGTGAGCACGACGGGCTTAGCCTGATCATGATCGACTACCTGCAGCTGATGCGCGTGCCGGCCTTGTCCGACAACCGTACGCTGGAGATCGCCGAGATTTCGCGCTCGCTGAAGGCGCTGGCGAAAGAGCTGCAGGTGCCGGTGGTGGCGCTGTCGCAGCTGAACCGAAGCCTGGAGCAGCGCGCCGACAAACGCCCGGTCAACTCCGACCTGCGTGAATCCGGCTCCATCGAGCAGGACGCCGACCTGATTATGTTCATCTATCGTGATGAGGTGTATCACGAGAACAGCGATCTGAAAGGGATCGCGGAAATTATTATCGGTAAGCAGCGTAACGGCCCAATCGGCACCGTGCGCCTTACCTTTAACGGCCAGTGGTCGCGTTTCGATAACTACGCGGGGCCACAATACGATGACGAATAATCAGCTAAGGAACTGAAATGAAAGCGGCAACCGCTGTAATCGACCGCCGCGCTCTGCGACATAATCTGCAACAGGTGCGCCGCCAGGCGCCGCAAAGCCGCCTGATTGCCGTTGTGAAAGCAAACGCTTATGGACATGGCCTGCTGGAAACAGCACACACCCTGCAAGACGCCGACTGCTACGGCGTAGCGCGCATCGGCGAGGCGCTGATGCTGCGCTCCGGCGGCATTGTCAAGCCGATCCTGCTGCTGGAAGGCTTCTTCAGCGCCGAAGACCTGCCGGTGCTGGTGGCGAACAACATCGAAACCGCGGTGCACAGCATCGAACAGCTCGAGGCGCTGGAACAGGCCGAGCTGGCGCGCCCGGTGCCGGTGTGGATGAAGCTCGATACCGGCATGCATCGGCTGGGGGTGCGTCCCGAACAGGCGGAGGCGTTTTATCAGCGTCTGTGCGCCTGCCGCAACGTGGCGCAGCCGGTCAATATCATGAGCCACTTCAGCCGCGCCGACGAGCCGGAGTCCGACGCCACCCTGAAACAGATCGCCTGCTTCGAGCAGTTCGCGCGCGGCAAACCGGGCCATCGCTCGGTCGCCGCCTCCGGCGGCACGCTGCTGTGGCCGGACGCCCACAACGAGTGGGTGCGCCCCGGCATCATTCTGTACGGCGTGTCGCCGCTGGATAACGGCAGCGGCGCCGAGCATGGTCTGCAGCCGGCGATGACGCTGAAATCCAGCCTGATCGCGGTGCGCGAGCACAAGGCTGGTGAAGCGGTGGGCTATGGCGGCACCTGGATCAGCCCGCGCGATACTCGCCTTGGCGTGGTGGCGATGGGGTACGGCGACGGCTACCCGCGCAGCGCGCCGACCGGCACGCCGATCCTGATCAACGGCCGCGAAGTGCCGATCGTCGGCCGGGTGTCGATGGACATGATTTCGGTCGATCTCGGGCTGGACGCCGCCGATAAGGTGGGGGATGAAGCGGTGCTGTGGGGGCCGGCGTTGCCGGTCGAGCGCATCGCCGCCTGTACCGGCATCAGCGCTTATGAACTGATCACCAAGCTCACGCAGCGCGTGGCGATGGAATACATCGGCGACTGATACGCCGCAGGGGCCGACGCGCGTCGGCCCCGTTTCTCAGCGGGTTACTTCTTTACCGCCAACCACTTGTCGATAACCTTCTGATACTCGCCGGTCGCCTTGGCCAGGTGCAGCCACTGATCCACATACAGTTTCCAGCTCAGATCGTCGCGCGGCAGCATATAAGCCTTTTCGCCGTACTGCATCGGTTTGGTCGGATTCACCGCGCACAGCTTCGGATAGCGCTTCTGCTGGTACAGCGCCTCGGAGGCGTCGGTGATCATCACGTCCGCCTTGCGATCCACCAACTGCTGGAAAATGCTCATGTTGTCGTGCGTCAGCGTCAGCTTGGCTTTTGGCAGATAGGCGTGCACGAAGGCTTCGTTGGTGCCGCCCGCCGGTTCCAGCAGACGCACCGACGGTTTGTTGATCTGTTCTATCGTGCGGTATTTCTTCACGTCGGTGCAGCGCACCAGCGGAATTTTGCCGTCGGTATCCAGCTTGTCGGCGAAGAACACCTGTTTTTGTCGCTCCAGCGTGACGGAGATGCCGCCCATGGCGATGTCGCACTTGCCGGAGGCGAAGTCCGGCGTCAGGGTTTTCCAGCTGGTTTTCACCCACTTCACCTTGGCACCGAGGCTCTTCGCCAGCGATTCCGCCATGTCGATATCGATGCCTTCATAGCTGCCATCTTCCTTGAGGAAGGTGTAGGGCTTGTAGTCGCCGGTGGTGCAGACCTCCAGGGTCTTTTGCTGCAGCACTTTGTCCAGGTGGGATTGCGCGCCGGCGCTGCCGGCGGCGAGCAGCAGCGCGAGAGGGAGTAACTTTTTCATCTGGCGTCCTTTTTATACATTCGTGGTTTTATGCGTTACTTCGCCGTTAATTGTCGTTTGCCTGCATGAGTTAGCCGTTTTTTATGCCGCTTACCGGCGAAAACGCCGGGCGTTGCTGCTGTACGCGATTTAAGCGCCAGGGTGTGACGTCGGCAACGGTAAAAAAACTGGTAGGCTGTAACGTCAACATTTATTAACACAGTTTACAGGTGGCTATGTACAACATTGACGATTTTGATATGAAAATCCTGACGCTGTTACAGGCCAACGGCCGTTTGACCAATCAGGAGCTGAGCGAACTGGTGGGGCTTTCCGCTTCCCAGTGTTCACGGCGGCGCATCAGCCTGGAGCAGGCGCAGCTGATCCGCGGCTACCACGCGCGGCTGGCGCCGGAGGCGGTCGGCCTGGGGCTGGTGGGGCTGATTGAAGTCAGCCTGATCACGCACGCTCAGGAGCAGATCGACAGCTTTCATCAGATGCTGGAGGACGTGGACGCGATCCTGGACGCTTACAAGACCACCGGCGACGCCGATTACCTGCTGAAAGTGGCGGTGGCGGACCTGCCGGCGCTGAGCGAGTTCATCAGCCAGACGCTGTCGCCGCACAAAAGCGTGGCGCATATCAAAACGGCGGTGGTGCTCAATCGCATCAAGGAAAACGGTTTGTTGCCGGTGACGCGAGAAAGCTGAAACCGAATACGCTTTTCCGTCTATATTAGGAACGTAACGCTGTGCCCAAACCACAATAAATAAACCAGGAGAAAAAAACGTGTTCCAGAACGTTGACGCCTATGCCGGCGATCCCATTCTGTCGCTGATGGAAAAATTCAAACAAGACCCGCGCGCGCACAAGGTGAACCTGAGCATTGGCCTGTACTACGATGCGCAGGGCGTTATTCCGCAGATGCGCGCGGTCGCCGCGGCGCAAGCGCAGTTGAACAGCGTCGAGCACGGCGCCTCGGTATACCTGCCGATGGAAGGGCTGCAATCCTACCGCACCGCCATCCAGCATTTGCTGTTCGGCGAGCAGCACCCGATGCTGCAGCAGGGGCGCATCGCCACCATTCAGACCGTCGGCGGTTCCGGCGCGCTGAAAGTGGGCGCGGACTTCCTGAAAAGCTACTTCCCGAATTCGCAGGTGTGGGTCAGCGATCCCACCTGGGAAAACCACGTCGCCATCTTCAGCGGCGCCGGTTTCAAGGTGAATGCCTATCCGTATTTTGACGGCGAAAGCCTGGGCGTGAAGTTCGACGCCATGCTGGCTGCGCTAAAACAGCTGCCGAAGCACAGCATCGCGCTGCTGCATCCGTGCTGTCACAACCCGACCGGCTCAGACCTGACCCCCGCCCAGTGGGACGAAGTGATCAAGGTGATCGCCGATCGTGAGATCATTCCGTTCCTCGACATCGCCTATCAGGGCTTCGGCGGCGGTATGGAGCAGGACGTCTACGCCATTCGCGCCATTGCGGCGGCCGGCTTGCCGTGCCTGGTGAGCAACTCGTTCTCGAAGATCTTCTCGCTGTACGGCGAGCGCGTCGGCGGCCTGTCGGTGGTGTGTGAAAGCGAAGAAGCGGCCGGGCGCGTGCTGGGCCAGCTGAAGGCGACCGTGCGCCGCAACTACTCGAGCCCGCCGAACTTCGGCGCGCAGCTGGTGGCTAAAGTGCTGAACGACGCTGAGCTGAAAACCCAGTGGCTCAATGAAGTGGAAAGCATGCGCACCCGCATTCTCGAAATGCGCCACGCGTTGGTGGACACCCTGAAGAGCGCGCTGCCGCAGCGCAACTTCGATTACCTGCTGGCGCAGCGCGGCATGTTCAGCTACACCGGCTTCAGCGCGGCGCAGGTCGATCGCCTGCGCGAAGAGTTCGGCGTCTACCTGATCCACAGCGGCCGCATGTGCGTGGCCGGCCTGAACCACGACAACGTGCGTCAGGTAGCCGAGGCGTTTGCTGCGGTGCAGTAACGCCTGTTAGTCTGAACGGACGTTCATCGGGAGCGATAGCGATATCGCTCCTTTTTTATTGCCGGCGCGCCGCCGAAGTTGCCGCAAACCGGAGAGAGAATATACTGATTGAGGGGCGCTCACTCATGTGGCATCAGCAAACGCTAATCCTCAGCGCAAAAGCGCGTGGCTTTCATCTGGTTACCGACGAGATCACCAACCAGTTAACCCACTTACACCGCCTGCAAACCGGCCTGCTGCATCTGTTGCTGCAGCATACCTCGGCCTCGCTGACGCTCAACGAGAACTGCGATCCCACGGTGCGAGCCGATATGGAGCAGCATTTTCTGCGTCAGGTGCCGGAAAACGCCCCCTATCAACATGACTACGAAGGGCCGGACGACATGCCGGCGCACATCAAATCCTCGTTGCTGGGCGCTTCCTTGACGCTGCCCGTCAGGCACGGGCGGCTGATGTTGGGCACATGGCAGGGCATCTGGCTGGGGGAGCACCGCATCCACGGCGGAGCACGCCGTATTGTGGCCACATTACAGGGGGAATAACCCAATGAATAACAGCGCATTGCTGGAGTACTGCATGGCGAAGCCGGGCGCGGAGCAAAGCGACCAGAACCAGTGGCAGGCCAGCCAGATAAAGGTGGGCGACGTGATGTTCGCCATGGTGTGCGAAGTGGAAGGGCGGCCGGCGCTGGCGGTCAAGTCCAGCCCGGAGCTGGCGGAAAGCCTGCGCGAACACCACCCTGAGATCGTCGCCTGCAATGGCCTGAACAAGGCGCATTGGAATACGGTATTTCTCGACGGCAACCTGCCGAACTCGCAGTTTTATACGTTGATCGACAGCTCCTATCAACTGGTGGTGGAAGGCCTGCCCGAACACGTGCGCCAGGAACTGCGCGCCTGATTGCCGGGCGGCGGCGCCGCCCGTTTTCTCCTGCTTTCTCGCGTTAAACCGTGATCAGGGCTTTAAATTGGGAACGTTCCCTTTTTATTGCCGGGCTAAAGCGGCTACGCTTGGGCATTCAAGAAACGCGGATGAAGGAGGCCGACATGGCCATGAGCGAAGAAAAGCGCAAGATGATCGCCGGGGAACTGTACGACGCCGGCGATGAACTGCTGCGCAGCGAGCGTCGGCGCGCGCGCCAGATAACGCATCGCTACAACCACTCATCGCCGGAAGAGGGCGAGCTGCGCAAACAGTGGCTGGACGAGCTACTGGGCGGCTATCAAGGCGGCGCCATCGAGCCGACGTTCCGCTGCGACTACGGCTATAACATCTATCTCGGCAAGAACTTCTACGCCAATTTCGACTGCGTGATCCTCGACGTGTGCGAGGTGCATATCGGCGACAACTGCCTGCTGGCGCCGGGCGTGCATATCTACACCGCCACTCATCCGCTGGACGCCGAGACCCGCGCCGGCGGCGCGGAGTTCGGCAAGCCGGTCAAGATTGGCAACAACGTGTGGATCGGCGGGCGCGCGGTGATCAATCCGGGCGTGACCATCGGCGATAATGCGGTCGTGGCCTCCGGCGCGGTGGTGACCAAAGACGTGCCGGCCAACTGCGTGGTGGGCGGCAACCCGGCGCGCGTGCTGAAAACGCTGTAAGCCCTCGGGCGGATTAAAACATGCTGCCATGGCGCTCGAAGCCGTGCATCTCGATGTCTTTGAGCGCCTTGAAGCGTTTGACCATCACCGCATGGTCTGACAGCAGATTGCTGATGCGAACAAACAGCTCCTTGTTCTCTTCTTCGCACTGCTCCAGCCAGGCCTGCGGATTCACGCCGTGCTGCATCCAGGGGCCGACGGCCAGCAGCCGCACCGTGTTGGCGTAGTTCGGGCACACCGCGAGCGCCACGCGATCGGCGGAATACTCCTGCGCGCGAGTGGTCGCCAGGCCGGGCAGCACCAGCGACTGCGGCACAACGCCGATCGCCAGACGCCACAGCGACACGTGCCGCAGCTTGTGATGGGCCAATTCATGGGCCAGCACGAACTCCACGATCTCCGGCGCGGTGGGCATCAGCATGGCGATTTCAGCATGGATCACCACGTAGCGCTGGCGGCGGTTGCATTCCAGCGCGAAGGCGTTGACCACGCCGTTGCCGTTGGTCAGATAAAGCTTGGGCAGCGTCTTGAGTTCCAGCCGACGGCCGATATCCTGATACAGCGCGAACAGTTCCGGAAATTGCGCCGGCCCGATGCGCAAGGCGTTGGATTTCGCCTGTGCGGCGAGATAGAAACGGTAAATATAGAAAGCGATCGGGATCAGCGGTAATAACGCGAGCAGGCTGAGGGTATCCAATGTTTCCTTGGCGTCGTCTCCCAACCCAAGTGCAGTTCCATCCGTATTTACCACGACGGCGGCGATGCCAAATAAAAAACCGAACAAGGTAATTATCGCAGATAGCCAGATCATGGGCATTTCCCAGCGGTGGCGAAATGCGGTGAAATTACGACATTCCGTCGCATGATGTTGACACATAAAATATCCTTAATAAGGGAAAGCCACGCCTGACATTGTCAGGTAAATAATGAATGTTTAATTATCCATCCGTTTACCTAACACTCAGCTAAACTGTAGTTCGTTTTTTAATCATGGCGTTTATCCCTTCCTGCACAGACTTAGGCAAAAACGTCAAAAACTGTAGCTGGCGCTGGTGAAGGCCATGCCCGAGGTGGTTTTCTCAACGATGGGGCTGTCGGCCGCGTCGCCCAGCAGGCGCGTTACGCCGACCCCGGCCTGGAAGGCCACGTTCGGTCGCCATTGGTAGTTGAGTGCGGCGGTGAGCGTCGCGTCCTTGAAGCCGCTGCCCGGCCGATATGCGCTGAAGGCGCTGTGCTGCGCCTGCTGCGACGTCACGCCGAAATAGCCGCGCTGATAGCCGCTGTTGGCCCAGGTGGTGGAGAGATTGCCGATAAGCGTCAGCTGTTCGCTGAGCGGATATTGCCCGGTCAGTCCGCTTTCCACATAGGCGGTGTGGCCCAGTTCTTCCCCGCCGTAGCTGCGTTTGCGCGTCGCCTGCATCCCTTTGACATAGGCGCGGAAGGGGTCGAGTTGGTAGCTCAGCTCAGCGCCGGCTTCCAGCGCGCCGCCCAGTTTGCCCATGCCTTTGAGTCGAGTGTTGCGCCCGCGCAAGGTTTTGATTTCCTCGTCACGGCCGGCGTCATAGTTGAGCAATAACGCGATGCCGACGGGCCCGGCGATGGGGAATTGCCAGCGCGCCCCTTCGCTGCCCGCGCTGAATTCTCCCCAACTGGCGTTTTGATAGCCGGCATTCACCTGATACAGCGGTTCAATGCTGTAAAAAGACGAGCCTTCATAGGCGGGAGCGACGGCGAGGCCGCCGGCGAGCGTTAAAGACGCTTCGCCGTCCTGCGCCTGACCGGCGAGGGGAAAAAGAAAGAGCAGGGCGGCGGCAGAGGTACCCAGTTTATTATCCACGTTAAACACCTTCATATCATCCCATTGAATAAACGGCCCGCAGGCCCACGTTTAAATGACGGCTTATTGATAAACGCCATGTTTATATTGATTAATCGACAGGCGACGGCGCGCCATTGGCGTTATTTCACCGCAATAGTGAAACGCATGGGGAATAAACAAAAGCCAAACAAATGGCATGATGGGGCGAGTTTATTATTGGCTGGGTTCAAAGCGCCTGTTTTTAAAGGAATGATGCAGAGAAGGGTATTTAATGTTTCTCGCAGAGGGATAGGTTGATTGCTCAACGAGGCGGAATAGGGCGCCTCGTTGAGCGTATCATCCGCCGTTATTTTTCCAACAGCGGTTTCAGGAAGCGCGCGGTGTGCGATTTTTCACACTCGGCGACCGTTTCCGGCGTGCCGGCGACCAGGATCTCGCCGCCGCCGCTGCCGCCTTCCGGCCCCAGATCGACGATCCAGTCGGCGGTTTTGATCACGTCCAGGTTATGCTCGATGACCACGATGGTATTGCCCTGATCGCGCAGCTGATGCAGCACCGCCAACAGCTGTTGGATATCGGCGAAGTGCAGACCGGTGGTCGGCTCGTCGAGAATATACAGCGTCTGGCCGGTGCCGCGTTTCGACAGCTCGCGCGCCAGCTTGACGCGCTGTGCCTCACCGCCGGAGAGCGTGGTGGCCGACTGGCCGAGGCGGATGTAGGACAGGCCGACATCCATCAGGGTTTGCAGCTTGCGCGCCAGCGCCGGCACCGCGTCGAAGAAATCGCGCGCTTCTTCGATGGTCATCTCCAGCACTTCGTGGATGCTCTTGCCTTTGTACTTCACTTCCAGCGTTTCGCGGTTATAGCGTTTGCCTTTGCACTGGTCGCACGGGACGTAGATGTCCGGCAGGAAGTGCATCTCGACTTTGATCACCCCGTCGCCCTGGCAGGCTTCACAGCGCCCGCCCTTGACGTTGAAGCTGAAGCGGCCCGGCGTATAGCCGCGGCTGCGCGACTCCGGCACGCCGGCGAACAGCTCGCGCACCGGGGTGAAGATGCCGGTGTAAGTGGCCGGGTTGGAGCGCGGCGTGCGGCCGATCGGGCTCTGATCGATATCGATCACCTTGTCGAAATGTTCCAGGCCGGTCACTTCGCGGAACGGCGCAGGCTCGGCGATGGTAGCGCCGTTAAGCTGGCGCTGGGCGATCGGGAACAGCGTATCGTTGATCAGCGTCGACTTGCCGGAGCCGGACACGCCGGTGATGCAGGTAAACAGACCGACCGGCAGCGTCAGCGTCACGTCCTTCAGGTTGTTGCCGCGCGCGCCGCTCAGCTTCAGCACCTTGGTCGGATCGGCCTGCACGCGCTGCGCCGGGATGGCGATCTCGCGTTTGCCGCTGAGGAACTGGCCGGTCAGCGATTCCGGCTGCGCCATGATGTCATCGACGGTGCCTTCCGCCACCACCTGGCCGCCGTGCACGCCGGCGCCGGGGCCGATGTCGATCACGTGGTCGGCGGCGCGGATGGCGTCTTCGTCATGCTCCACCACGATCACCGTGTTGCCGAGGTTGCGCAGGTGGATCAGCGTTTCCAGCAGGCGCTCGTTGTCGCGCTGGTGCAGGCCGATCGACGGCTCATCCAGCACGTACATCACGCCCACCAAACCGGCGCCGATCTGGCTGGCCAAACGGATACGCTGCGCTTCGCCGCCGGAGAGCGTTTCCGCCGAACGGGACAGCGACAGGTAGTTCAGGCCGACGTTCACCAGGAACTTCAGGCGATCGCCGATCTCTTTCAGGACTTTCTCGGCGATCTTGGCGCGCTGGCCGCTGAGCTTCATGTTCTGGAAGAACGTCATCGCATGGCCGATGCTCAGATCGGAGATCTCCGGCAGCGTGGTGTCTTCGACGAACACGTTGCGCGCCTCTTCACGCAGGCGGGTGCCGTGGCACGAGGCGCAAGGGCGGTTGCTGATGAACTTCGCCAGCTCTTCGCGCACCGCGCTGGATTCGGTCTCTTTATAGCGGCGCTCCATGTTGTGCAGCACGCCTTCGAACGGGTGGCGGCGCACGGTGGTGTCACCGCGATCGTTGATGTATTTGAATTCGATCGACTCTTTGCCGGAGCCGCTCAGCACCGCCTTCTGCACGTTGGCGCTCAGGGTGTTGAACGGCGCTTCGACGTCGAACTCATAGTGCTCCGCCAGCGAGCGCAGCATCTGGAAGTAATAGAAGTTGCGGCGATCCCAGCCGCGGATCGCGCCGCCGGCCAGCGACAGCTCGGGGTTTTGCACCACGCGATCCGGATCGAAGAACTGTTGCACGCCCAGGCCGTCGCAGGTCGGGCAGGCGCCGGCCGGGTTGTTGAAGGAAAACAGGCGCGGTTCCAGTTCGCGCATGCTGTAGCCGCAGATCGGGCAGGCGAAGTTAGCGGAGAACAGCAGCTCGTCCGCTTTTTCGTCGTCCATGTCCGCCACCACCGCGGTGCCGCCCGAGAGCTCCAGCGCGGTTTCGAACGATTCGGCCAGGCGCTGCGCCATGTCGTCGCGCACCTTGAAACGGTCGACCACCACTTCGATGGTGTGTTTTTTCTGCAGCTCCAGCTTCGGCGGATCGGACAGATCGCACACTTCACCGTCGATGCGCGCGCGGATATAGCCTTGGGCGGCCAGGTTTTCCAGCGTTTTGGTGTGTTCGCCCTTGCGATCTTTCACCACCGGCGCCAGCAGCATCAGGCGCTTGCCTTCCGGCTGGCTCAGCACGTTGTCCACCATCTGGCTGACGGTTTGCGCCGCCAGCGGCACATGGTGATCCGGGCAGCGCGGCTCGCCGACGCGGGCGAACAGCAGGCGCAGGTAGTCGTGGATCTCGGTGATGGTGCCGACCGTGGATCGCGGGTTGTGCGAGGTGGATTTTTGCTCGATGGAGATCGCCGGCGACAGACCTTCAATATGGTCGACGTCCGGTTTTTCCATCAGCGACAGGAACTGGCGCGCATAGGCGGAGAGTGATTCGACATAGCGCCGCTGCCCTTCGGCATACAGCGTATCGAAAGCCAGCGAAGACTTGCCGGAACCGGACAGGCCGGTGACGACGATCAGTTTGTCACGCGGGATGATCAGGTTGATGTTTTTCAGATTATGGGTTCGAGCACCACGAACTTCGATATTGTCCATTTACACTTCCCGTCTTGATGATACACCGCGCCTGTCGCGATTTTTGCGGGGGATTTTGTGATGGATCTCGCAAAAAACCGGCACAGCCAGGTCGAAACGCATAATTATGACACAAAAAAACCTGAATGGATATCCAGTATGCGAATGCAATAAGGTCGATTGGAAAGACAATTCTGGAATGCAATTCGCACTTATCAACACGGGTGTGGTTTCGTACTCAGCGTGGTAAACTGACGCGTTTATACTGTGTAGAAATCAATCATCGGGAGAAGTGCTCATGGCCAGCAGAGGCGTAAACAAAGTAATTCTGGTCGGGAATCTGGGTCAGGATCCAGAAGTCCGTTACATGCCGAACGGCGGCGCAGTGGCCAACATTACCCTGGCGACCTCCGAAAGCTGGCGTGACAAAGCGACCGGCGAACAGAAAGAGAAGACCGAGTGGCACCGCGTTGTGCTGTTCGGCAAACTGGCTGAAGTGGCGGGCGAATACCTGCGCAAAGGCTCTCAGGTCTATATCGAAGGCTCCCTGCAGACCCGTAAATGGCAGGATCAGAGCGGCCAGGATCGCTACACCACCGAGATCGTGGTTAACGTCGGCGGCACCATGCAGATGTTGGGCGGCCGTCAGGGCGGCGGCGCACCGGCCGGTCAATCTGCCGGCGGCCAGGGCGGTTGGGGCCAGCCTCAACAGCCACAGGGCGGCAACCAGTTCAGCGGCGGCCAGCAGCAGTCTCGTCCGGCGCAGAACAGCGCTCCGGCGACCAGCAACGAACCGCCAATGGATTTCGACGACGATATTCCGTTCTAAGCCTGGCAACAGCGCTAAAAAAACCCCGCTCAGGCGGGGTTTTTTGTGGGCGCTCACTGCCGATTTTCTACGGCGGTGTCGCCAATCAGTAAATTGCTACCGGGTTGATGTTGACCTGGGTTGAGCCGACATACAGCGGTTGCCCCAGTACGAACAGGAATTCCCAGGTTTTCGTGCGCACCAGTGGGCGGCTGTCGATCAGTTCCAGGTTATAGACGCCGCGTTTGGCCAGCAGGTATTGGTTGACCGGGAACTCTTCGTCATTTTTCGGGTTAGGGTATACTTCGGAAGCCCAGGTATCACCGCCAAAGGCCACGATGCCTTGGTCAGCCAACCACTTCGCCGCTTCCATGCCAATACCCGGCTCGACCTCCAGGAATTTTTTATTGTCCTTACCAATCAGCTCCAGCCAACCGGTATTAAATAAAACAACGTCGCCTTTCTTTAAGCTAATGCCCTGCTTCTTAAGCACCGCTTGAATATCCGCAACGGAAAATTCGGTGCCGCCCGGAACGATGTCTTTATGATAATAAGCCGTCATATCGAGTACGACGCCGCGTGTGACCATGGGCGGCACTTTTTCCACGCCCAATTTTTTCACGCCATCTACGGTGACGAAATCCGCCGCCTTATTGCCGTTATAATAAACATTGTCGATGCCGATATGGCCAATGCCATTCAACTGAGTGCCGACACCGGTCCAGGCATTCACCAATTCATCATTAAAGGTGAATTTATTTGGGCCAAGCGTTTTACCGTCCTGCTGACCAGGCTGAATATTATATAAGCGGAAGCTGCGGTGGCGGAACGCCGGGAAATCTTTATCGACGGGCACCGCCAATGACAATGTCTTGCCTTGTTTTACCAACTGCACGGACTGTAATACGACCTCTGGCGTGAGCAGGTTGGCCGCGCCGATTTCGTCTTTTGCACCGTAAACGGAAGGATACCAGTCTGACGGCTGAGCGGCGGACTCTGCGGCGTGTGCAGGCACTGTGGCAAGCAAAGGCAGCAAGAGGGAGAGGCGATACAATGATTTCATCAGTGACTCATCCTTATAACAACGTATTGCAGGGTGAATGAAAATGAGCCGTCCGGACATGGCGACATCAGGCCGCCGAATAATAACCGGTGGAGAAAGAAGCTCATTTTTGGGTGCGCGGGGTGTATTAGCGTAATGCCTTATAACAAGGCGTGGTGAATAACCACCCGACGATGACTTCCTTATGCGGAAATAAATAACGCCGGGCGAGCGGCGTCATTGATATTATTTTTTCAGCTCAGCACTCATGGTGACGAAATTACCCATATAGGCGCTGGTGATTTTGTAGCCGCTTGCGCCGGCCTCTTGCGCTTTTTTAGCGATGAGGGCTTCGGTGGAATCCAGCGTGCTGCCGGTTGCGGTAACGCTCTCTGCTGCAGCGTTAAACGACAGCGTGGAAAACAGAGCGAGTGAAATAACGGTGGTCATGGTTTTCATATCTTTATCCTGTGTTCGAAGATTCGAAAAATAAGGGTGTCCGGTACGACACGATGGAACGAAGGATAAAGGGGGCAGTGAGGTGAATAAATAACAGAATCGTCAATAAACTATTCCGTTTTTGTACATAAACTGATTCGATTGTTGTCTTTCACGCGGGATTGGCGGCGTAAAGCGTGGGAAGGGGAAACAAGCGTGCATCGACGTCGTCAGGCTTGCATACCGCGGCAAGCCAATAAAAAGCCCCTCGCGGGGCTTGGATGTTACGCCGAGAAGCCGCCGTCGATGCTCAGGCTGGCGCCGGTGATATAACCCGCCTGCGGGCCCGCCAGGTAGGCGACAAAACCGGCGATCTCTTCATCTTTGCCGTAGCGGCCGATCGCCATCAGCTGCTTGAGCTGATCGGCGAACTCGCCGGCGTCCGGGTTCATTTCGGTGTCCACCGGGCCGGGCTGCACGTTGTTGACGGTGATGCCGCGCGGGCCGAGATCGCGCGCCATGCCTTTGGTCAGGCCGACCAGCGCCGATTTGCTCATCGCGTACACCGCCGCGCCGCCGAACGGCACGCGCTCGGCGTTGGTGCTGCCGATGTGGATGATACGGCCGCCGTCGTTCATGTGGCGCGCCGCCTCTTGGCTGGCGACGAATACGCTGCGCACGTTGACCGCCAGCATGCGATCCAGGTCGTCCAGCGCCAGTTCCTCGGTGCCGCCCAGCGTAAATACCCCGGCGTTGTTCACCAGAATATCCAGGTTGCCGAAGTGGCTCACCGCCTGGCGAACCGCCTGCTGCAGCGCCGCAGCATCGGCGCTGTCGGCCTTGATGGCGAGGGCTTTGCCGCCGGCGGCGGTCACGGCGCTCGCCACCGCTTCGGCGCGATCGGCCGAGGCGGCGTAGGTAAAGGCGACGGCGGCGCCTTCGTTCGCCAACCGTTTCACGATGGCGGCGCCGATGCCGCGGGAGCCGCCCTGAACGAATGCGACTTTGCCTTGCAGAGGTTGTGCTGTCGTCATGCTATTTCTCCAAAGTGGGTGAGGGTATTGCGCTGTCATTCAGTATGGGTGAAATGAATGGCGATCACTGTCCACAAAGAGCTCTGGCCGCCTGAAACGAGAAAAGCCCCTTGCGGGGCTTCTTTCTTCCGTCGATTGGCTGTCCGACGATCAGTTGAAGATTTCTGCGGTGCCGTACAGTTTGTTTTGGCCGCCGGCGGCGACGATGCGGTAGGAACTGGCGCCCGACGCGGCGGCTTTGCTGGCCAGTTCGCTTTCCAGCGCGCTCAGGTTGGCGGCGCCGCTCACGGTGACTACGCCGATTTTCTGCGCGTCTGCGGCTGGCTGGCTGGTTGGCAGGTCAGCGGCGAAGGTAGCGAAAGAAGCGGTAGCCAGCAGTGCAGCGGTAGCAAAAATTTTGACGTTTTTCATGATGTGTTCCTCAGAGTATTTATTAGGTGAGAGCGCGTTGTCTCTCGATGTGTTAAATACTAGTGCACCGGGTGTGAATAAAAAATCGGAGAGTTTTGAGTATCTCTGTCAAATAAATTGACGGTTTTTCAGCCGTTGGCGTGCGGCAAAAATTGCCACTACCCTTTACAGACGATCCTTAACCGGAGAAGCGTCATGACGGTAAACGCGTTTATCGGCAGCTGGGCGTTGGTGTCGTCGGCGTTCAAAGACCAGAACGGCGAGCTGAATTACCCGCTGGGCGAGCAGGTGTTGGGGCGCATCCACTATGAGGCCAACGGCACGATGGCGGCGCAGCTATACAGCGCCGTGCGGCCGCGTTTCGTCGCCGACGATTTGGCGCAGGGATCCGAGCGGGAGATCCATGCCGCCTTCATCAATATGATTTGCTATTTCGGCCGTTATCAGGTGGAAGAAAGCGAGCAACGGGTGGTGCATCAGGTTGAAGGCTGCTCGTTCCCCAATTGGATAGGCAGCCGTCAGGTGCGCTTTTACGCCTTTAACGCCGATCGGCTGACGTTGCGCACGGTGCCGCTGCAGCTCGGCAACGGCGTGCAGATCGGCGAACTGGTGTGGCAGCGGACAGGAGCGTCATCATGATCATTGTTCATCATCTCAATCACTCGCGGTCGCAGCGCATTCTGTGGTTTTTGGAAGAGCTGGGCGTGCCCTATCAGGTGCAACGCTACGAGCGCGATCCGCACACTCTGCTGGCGCCGCCGGCGCTGAAAAAGATCCACCCGCTGGGCAAATCGCCGGTGATCGTCGATGGCGATCTGACGCTGGCGGAATCCGGCGCCATTATCGAATACTTGCAGGAAGCCTACGACGCACAGGGCATGTTTATGCCGACGGACTTCCACGCGCGCCAGCAATACCGCTACTGGTTGCACTACGCTGAGGGATCGCTGATGCCGCTGTTGGTGATGAAGCTGGTGTTCAGCCGTCTCGGCCAGCCGCCGATCCCCTGGCTGCTGCGGCCGGTGGCGGGCGCGATCGGCAAGGGCGTACAGCGCGAATACCTCGACAAACAGATCGCGCCGCACTGCGAGTATCTCGAACAGCACCTGAACAAGGGCAGCTGGTTCGTCGGCAACGATTTCAGCGCGGCGGACATACAGATGAGCTTCCCGCTCGAGGCGATGGCGGCGCGCGGCGCGTTGGACAATTGCCCGAAACTGCGTGGCTTCCTGCAGCGCATCCACGCCCGGCCCGCCTACCAGCGGGCGCTGGAACAGGGCGGCCCTTACGACCTGCTGAGTTAAGCGGATGGGCTATACTCGATGGGGTCATTCTTCATCGGAGGTAGCCCATGGCTACGCAAATCTTCGTAAATCTGCCCGTACGCGATCTGCCCGCCTCAATGGCGTTTTTCACCCAGCTCGGCTTCAGCTTCAACCCGCAATTTACCGACGATACCGCCGCCTGCATGGTGGTCAGCGACACGATTTACGTGATGCTGCTGACCCACGACAAATTCAGGATGTTTACCCCGAACCCGATCGGCGACGCCAAACAGGCCACCGAAGTGTTGGTGTGCCTGTCGCAACCCAGCCGGGCGGCGGTGGACGAACTGGTGCGCAAGGCGATCGCCGGCGGCGGCAATACCTATCATCCGCCGCGGGACTATGGCGTGATGTACGGCCACGGATTTCAGGACCTGGACGGCCATATCTGGGAATTGATGTATATGGATCCCGCAGCGGTGCAGGCGCAATAAGATCGCCGTGAAGCAGGTCGGCAGGGGCGCCGGATCGCCCCGTCTTTTCGCGCAGAAGCCCTTCCCGCCGCTTTCTGCATAAATTGCCGCGATCTTTAGTTGATTAGACGCTAGGGAAGGCAGGATAATCGTTTGCCTTGAATAAACCACCATAAATCACCCGTACCGCGCGCTGCGAGTTAAACGTTTGCCTTGGTGCGCATCGCCGTTGGCGGTGCGACGGAAGGGCAAGGAAGCGGAACGTGACGTAAACGATTACGTGGCGATCAGGCGCGGGCGAGATTACAGGCCTGCTGCGACGGGCCGATTCATGAAACACAGGGGAAGTAACCTATGTCGAACTCTCAAGCGAACCACGCCGCAAAACCAACCGGCGGGCTTGATGGCTATTTTAAAATTTCCGCGCGCGGCAGCAGCGTGCGTCAGGAGGTGGTGGCGGGGCTGACCACCTTCCTGGCGATGGTGTACTCGGTGATCGTGGTGCCGAGCATGCTGGGTAAAGCGGGCTTCCCGCCGGCGGCGGTGTTCGTTTCCACCTGTCTGGTGGCCGGTCTGGGCTCGCTGCTGATGGGGCTGTGGGCTAACCTGCCGATGGCCATCGGCTGTGCGATCTCGTTGACCGCCTTTACCGCTTTCAGCCTGGTGCTCGGCCAACATATCAGCATTCCGGTGGCGCTGGGCGCGGTGTTCCTGATGGGCGTGCTGTTTACCGTCATCTCGGTCACCGGCATCCGCGCCTGGATCCTGCGCAACCTGCCGATGGGCGTGGCGCACGGCACCGGCATCGGCATCGGGCTGTTCCTGCTGCTGATCGCCGCCAACGGCGTCGGCCTGGTGGTGAAGAACCCGCTGGATGGCTTGCCGGTGGCGCTCGGCGCGTTCACCTCTTTCCCGGTCGTCATGACGCTGGTCGGCCTGGCGGTGATCTTCGGCCTGGAGAAACTGCGCGTGCCCGGCGGCATTCTGCTGGTGATCATCGCCATTTCCATCATCGGCCTGATCTTCGACCCGGCGGTGAAATATCAGGGGCTGTTCGCCATGCCGAGCCTGGCGGACGCTGACGGTAAATCGTTGATCTTCAGCCTGGATATCATGGGCGCATTGCAGCCGGTGGTGTTGCCGAGCGTGCTGGCGCTGGTGATGACCGCGGTGTTCGACGCCACCGGCACCATCCGCGCGGTAGCCGGGCAGGCCAACCTGCTGGACAAAGACGGCCAGATCATCAACGGCGGCAAGGCGCTGACCTCGGATTCCCTGAGCAGCATCTTCTCCGGGCTGGTGGGCGCCGCGCCCGCCGCGGTCTACATCGAGTCCGCCGCCGGCACCGCCGCAGGCGGCAAGACCGGCCTGACCGCCACCGTGGTCGGCGTTCTGTTCCTGCTGATCCTGTTCCTGTCGCCGCTGGCCTATCTGGTGCCGGTCTACGCCACCGCGCCGGCGCTGATGTACGTCGGCCTGTTGATGCTGAGCAACGTCACCAAGCTGGACTTCAACGACTTCGTCGACGCGATGGCCGGCCTGCTGTGCGCCGTGTTCATCGTGCTGACCTGCAACATCGTCACCGGCATCATGCTGGGCTTCAGCTCGCTGGTCATCGGCCGCATCTTCTCCGGCGAATGGCGCAAGCTGAACATCGGCACCGTGCTGATCGCCGTGGCGCTGGTGGCGTTCTACGCCGGCGGTTGGGCGATTTAAGCCTCTTGGGTTTCCCTCGCCCATCGGGCGGGGGAGCCTGTGACGGCAATTCCCTTCTTAAGATAAGTCTTCTTCTGCTCTGCACCGCGTTTTGAAAGGCACAACAAGCTTTAACGGCTGTAAAAAAAGTGATCTACTATCGGGACCAACGCAGGCCCTGAGCCGATGTCGTCTGAATCGTAGAGTCTAAGGAAAGCATGGAAATCTTTTTTACAATCCTCATTTTGATCCTGGTGGTCTCCCTGTCCGGGGTGGTGACGCGCATGTTGCCGTTCCAGGTGCCGCTGCCGCTGATGCAAATCGCCATCGGGGCCCTGTTGGCCTGGCCGCATTTCGGGCTGCACGTCGATTTTGATCCCGAACTGTTCCTGGTGCTGTTCATCCCGCCGTTGCTGTTCGCCGACGGCTGGAAAACGCCGACGCGCGAGTTCCTGCATCACGGGCGTGAAATTCTCGGCCTGGCGCTGGTGCTGGTGCTGATCACCGTGGTCGGCGTCGGTTATCTGATCTACGCCATGGTGCCGGGCATTCCGCTGGTGGCGGCCTTCGCACTGGCGGCGGTGCTGTCGCCGACCGATGCCGTGGCGCTGTCCGGCATCGTCGGCAAAGGGCGGATTCCCAAGCCGATCATGGGCGTGCTCGAGGGCGAGGCGCTGATGAATGACGCGTCCGGCCTGGTGTCGCTCAAGTTCGCCATCGCGGTGGCGATGGGCACGATGGTGTTCACCGTGGGCGGCGCGACCCTTGAATTCCTCAAAGTGGCGATCGGCGGCCTGTTGGCCGGCGTGGCGGTCACCTGGACTTACAGTAAATCGCTGCGGGTGATGAGCCGCTGGAGCGGCGACGATCCGGCGACCCAGATCGTGTTCCTGCTGCTGCTGCCGTTCGCGTCCTACCTGATCGCCGAACATATCGGCGTTTCCGGCATCCTGGCGGCGGTGGCGGCGGGGATGACCATCAGCCAATCCGGCGTGATCCGCAACGCGCCGCTGGCGATGCGCCTGCGCGCCAACAGCGTGTGGGCGATGCTGGAATTCGTGTTCAACGGCATGGTGTTCATCATGCTGGGCCTGCAGCTGCCGGGCATTCTTGAAACCTCCATCCTGCAGGCGGAGCTGGATCCGACCATCCAGACCTGGTATCTGTTCGCCGACGTGGCCACCATCTACGCCGCGCTGCTGGTGCTGCGTTTCACCTGGCTGTGGGTGATGAAGAAGGCCAGCAACCGCTTTATGAAAAAGCGTCCGCTGCAGTTCGGCGATTACAGCACGCGTGAGCTGTGGGTGGCGTCGTTCGCCGGGGTGCGCGGGGCGATTACCCTGGCCGGCGTGCTGTCGATACCGCTGTTGCTGAGCGACGGCACCGCCTTCCCGGCGCGCTATCAGCTGGTGTTTATCGCCGCCGGGGTGATCCTGCTGTCGTTGATTGTCGGCGTGCTGGCGTTGCCGCTGCTGTTGCGCGGCGTGCAGGTGACCGACAAGAGCGCCAGCAAGCAGGAAGAGCGCATGGCGATCGCCATGGCGGCCGAGGTGGCGATCGAGAGCGTGAATAAAATGGAAGAGCGCCTGGTCGCCGATACCGAAGAGAACCTCGATCCGCAGGTGTTGAAAGAGGTCAGCTCGCGGGTGACGGGCATGCTGCGGCGGCGTATCGCGTCGAAAGACGATATCGAGAATGCGCTGGCGATGGAAAACCTCGAGCGGCGTTTCCGCCTGACGGCGCTGCGCGCCGAGCGCGGCGAGCTGTACCACCTGCGTGCCACGCAGAAAATCAGCAACGAGACGCTGCAAAAACTGCTGCACGATCTCGATTTGCTCGAAGCGCTGTTGATCGAGCGCGAGGGGTAAACGCAGAAGGAGGAATAAACGTTTTTCCTCGTTATCCCCATCCTGAAGGGCCGCCTGTGCGGCCCTTGTTTTTTGGCTACTTGACCGGCGGCCAGTAGTCGCGGCAGCAGGCGATCCAGGCCTGCGCGCTGTGCGACAAATAGCTGCCCTGGCGCCAGATCAGGCCGATTTTCCATTCCATGCGCGGTTCCAGCGGCAGCCAGACCAGGTTTTCCTTATCCAGCCAGCGGCAAACCGGCTCCGGCAGCATGGCGATGCCCACGCCGGCCTGCACCATCGAGGCGAGGAAGTCCCATTGGCCGCTGCGCACCGCGATTTGCGGTTCAAAACCGGCCAGGCGAAACGCCTTCATCAGCATCTTGTACAGCGCAAAGTCTTCGTTATAAATCAGGATCGGGCTGTCGGCCAATTCGGCGATATTGATGCTGGTGCGGTTGAGCCACTGCGGCGTGCGCGGCGCCACCACGCACATCGGGTGGCCCAGCAGCGGCAGAAAGGTCAGCGGCTGCTCCGAGTCGAAGGGCAACACCGTCATCGCCAGATCCAGTTCGCCGGACATCACCGCCTGTTCGACCGACAGCCCGCCCAGCTCGGAAATCTTCAATTCGATGCCGGGGTAGGTCTGACGAAAGCGGCGGATCAGATCGGCGATCTGCCTGCCGACCATCGGCGGAATGCCCAGCCGCAACACGCCCTTTTTCACCGAGCTGATGTCTTCCAGCTCCGCCTCCAACTGGCGGAATTCGTCGAGGATCGTCAGGCCGCGCTGATACACCGCCTGGCCGCTGTCGGTCAGGCGCAGCTTGCGGCCTTCGCGGATCAGCAGCGTGCATTCCAGCTCCTCCTCCAGATGCCGCAGCATTTTGCTGATGGTGGGCTGGGTGACGAACAGTTTTTCCGCCGCGCGGGTGAAGCTTTGCTGGCGCACCACTTCAACGAAGTAGCGCAGGGTGCGGACATCCACGTTAGGGTTCTCCTTGGGGACGCTACCGGCGGGAAACTATTCCCGGACGGCATGATGTCGATAATTTTAATTCATTTCAGGCGTGGTTTCCCGGCTGCGTATACTGTAGGCCGTCAATTATTTATTGTTTGAGGTCATCTTTCATGTCTCTGGCGTTACGCCGCGTTGCCCCCTCCCTGCTGACCCGTTTGCAGGTGCCGATTCAGGTGGCGTTGTATGCGGCGCTGTTCCTGATCGCCGATCGCCTGGTGCAACAATTCCACCTGCCGCTCCCCGCCAATATCGTCGGCATGCTGATGCTGCTGGCGCTGATCCTGCTGCGCATTCTGCCGCTCAACTGGGTCAAGGCCGGCTCCCGCTGGCTGCTGGCGGAAATGCTGCTGTTTTTCGTGCCGGCGGTGGTGGCGGTGGTCAACTATGCCCAGCTGCTGATGGTCGAGGGCTGGAAGATCTTTCTGGTGATCGCAGTCAGCACCATGCTGACGCTGGGCGCCACCGGGCTGGTGGTGGACAGGGTGTATCGGCTGGAGATTTGGCTGCAGCGGCGGAAGCAGCGCCATGAATGATTTTATCCTTAGCCTGGCCTGTTTTCTGGCGACGCTGGCGCTGTATTTCGCCAACAAGAAACTCTATCGCCGCCGCCGCACGTTGCTGCTGATGCCGCTGGTGCTGACGCCGATGATTCTGGTGTTGCTGCTGGTGGTCACCCATATCTCCTATCAGGACTACATCGGTGAAACCCACTGGCTGCTGTGGCTGCTGGGGCCGGCGACCATCGCCTTCGCGGTGCCGGTGTACGAGAATCTGCATATCATCCGTCGCCACTGGCTGTCGCTGACCGCCGGGGTAACGACCGCGGTGCTGGTGGCGGTGTACAGCTCGGTGTGGCTGGCGCGCCTGTTGACGCTGCCGGAAGAGGTGCAGCGCAGCCTGGCGGTGCGGTCGATCACCACGCCGTTCGCGCTGGAGGCCGCCAAACAGATGGGCGGGCAGCCGGATCTGGTGGCGCTGTTCGTGGTGATCACCGGGGTGTTCGGCATGGCGGTGGGGGATATTTTGTTTTTGCGGCTGGCGGTGCGCAGCCGTCTGGCGAAGGGCGCCGGATTTGGCGCCTCGTCGCACGGCGCCGGCACTGCCCGCGCCTATGAGCTGGGTCCGCAGGAGGGCGTGGTGTCGAGTTTGGTGATGATGCTGGCCGGCATCATCACGGTGGTGGCCGCGCCATTGATCGGCCGGCTGATGTGGTAAGACCTCTTGGGGCGGGCTCTGCCGCCCCATTGACATTGTCTGCGGTTGGGAACGGTGCCGTTGATTTGCGCACGAAAAAACGCAAAATTTTTTCAGCATAATTTTTCCCATTGTTATAACAAAAAGCGATAGAGCCGCTGCCGATAAAACCGGGCATAAATTTCGATGACAATGAATTAATTAAATTATTAATTATTGTTTTTCAAACAATAAAGTATAACTTATTGATATGGAGAGGCTCTTATCGTAAGAATTGCTGCATATTAATCTAGATGAATAATACAAAAAAATATTAATTATTCTCTAATCATCTCAGGTTAATACAAGTTCAATACCCTCGTCATCCCTGAGTAATATCGGGGAAATAAAATGGTCATTTATTCCCTTTCGCACGTTTCGCCAAAAAAAATATCCTCTCCTATACTTCACAGCTCAGCAAATTGAGGCACAGGGGGGACCTCTGGATTAGCCATTTTATCCTTTCTTAGTTGGGGGAGACCCAGCTTTTCTACGGTTTTTTTATTCTGACTTGAACTGTCGGGCGGCCTGTCTTTGCCTAAATCCTGACGGTCTATTTCATTAACGTAATGAAAACGTGCTAGAGAATATTATGAACAAACAAACTGATGTGAAGAGTGGGGAATTCCGTGCAGGGTCTCAGGCCGCAACGGAGAAAGTTGAGCTGCATGAAATAACAACCGCCCAGCGTGAACTCTGGCTGGGGGAAAACATCTCCAAAGATTTGTCGTTCAATATCTGGGGCTACGGACAGGTCGACGGGCCGCTCAACGTTAAACTGCTGCGGCAAGCCATCGACGCCATCGTCGAAGAAACGCCGGCTCTGCAAGCGCATTTTGTGGAAAAAGACGGTGAGCTTTATCAATACCGCGCGCCACGTACACATGAGCCGCTGTTCACGCTCGATCTCAGCAAGGAACCCGATCCTCTGCAGGCGGCCAGACGTTGGATGGTGGCGGATTCGGCGCTGCCGCGCCGCGCTACGGGAGAAGAACCTTTTAGTTTTTATGTCATTACGCTCGCACCGCAGCGCTACATCCTCTATCGCCGTTTCCACCATATGATCACCGACGGCCGCAGCGCTGAGGAAGTGATGCGGCGCATCGCGGCTTACTATAACGCGCTGGCGTCCGGCGGCGTCATCCCTGAATTCGCCAACTGCAATTTCTCTCTGCTGTATGAAAACGACATCAAGTACCGCGACTCTTCGCGCTTTTCTTCCGATCAGGCGTTTTGGCGGGAATACACCGCCGCCGCGCCGCAGAGCTTGTCACGCAGGGCCGTATTGACGCCGGACGCTGCGATGCACCACAACACGCAGCTGCTGGAAAAAGACGTCCTGGATCGGCTGCAGCGGCAGGCCGACAATATCGGCGTACACCGTGCGCATATATTGGCCGCTGCCGTAGCATTATGTTTCTACAGCTTAACCGGCAGCGAATATCTTAATTTCAGCATGCCGGTGACCGGGACAAGGGAACGAAACAGTATTGGTATGACCTCTAACGTTGTCCCTTTGATTATTAAGGTTGAACCTCAACTAAGTCTGGCTGAATTTATCCAGAAAGTGGCGGCTGAAATAGCGAAAGTGGTTCGCCATCAATTATATCGCGGGGAGGATATTCGGCGTGATAATGGCGCGACGGATTCCGCCTGGTTTGGCCCTTCAATTAACATCGTTTCTTTCGACCACGGCGATCCTTTCTGGGGATGCCGCACCCGTTGGTATTACGGTGGCAATATTCCGTCCGGCGATCTACAGATTATGCTGTATGAAGACCAGCAGGCGAATGAACTGGACGTCACTTTTTCTGACGCCGCCTATGCAAATTCATTAGACGATCTGGATGTTTTGCAGCGTCGTTTCCAGTTCATTTTACGCGCGCTGAACGCTTCAACGACGGGAACGATCGAAGCGTTGGATCGGCAAGTGGCGACGTTGGCTGATGCCGGGGCCGGCGGCAGCTTTTACGCCAACCGGCGGCAACCGCCTGCCGGCGGCATCATCCGTTGGGATCGCCCGGCTCAGGCGCTGCAGCGCCTGGTGAGCTCGCTGAGCCATGGCGCGGGATGCGCGGCGAAGATACTGTTGGCGGAGCGCGTGCTGGGCGTGACGACGCTGCTGGCGGTGAGCGATGAACGCCAGGCCGAACCCGGCACCCTGCTGCGCATTGAGACCGACGGCTGGGAGATCGCCGCGCATCCCGGCGTGGTGCGCGTCGGGCCGTTCTTGCGCGCCGACGGCTCGATTCAGCCGGGTGATGCGCTGGCGCAGGCCTGCGGCCTGTCTGTCGGCTCGGTCTTGCCGACGCTTAGCGATGCCGAAGCTTCGCTGTTAGGCGCGGCGTATGGCGCCAGCGCCGACAGCGCCGCTTTCTGGCAACCGCGTCTGACACGCTTTTATCCGGCGCCGTTCCCGCCAGGGCCTGACCGCCGGGCGGCCCTTCCCGCACGCTGGCAGGCCACGGCCTGGCAGCGCCTGGAAAAGATTGCCGGCGAGCAGGTGCTGGCGGCAGCAACCCTCTATCTGGCGCGCATGTGTAATGAAACCGATTTTCAGCTGGGTTGGATTACGTCGAACGATCGGGATTGGGGACGTTGGGCTCACCTGAGCGCGCGCGTGCTGCCGCTGCAGGTCTCAGTTGATCACTCCTACAATTTCCAGCAGGCATTGGCCGCGCTGGAACAAGAATACGGCCGGTTGCGCGCTCATGCTGATTATCATCCCGCGTTGCTGACGGGCGATGCGGATCTGCGGGCGCCCCAAGCTTGGCCGACGGCGGTATCGATCGTCAGCCGGCGTTCAGAGACAGGGTTGCAGCCTGAAGACGAGGGCGTGGCTGCCATCATGGCTTCCGGCTCGCGCGCGGTATTGCAAATCTGCAAGGCTGACGGCGCCTTCCGTTGGGTATACGACGCCGCCTCAGTGGCTGACGAACAGATGTTGCGTGCGACGCAACATCTGCTGATGCTGCTCAACGACGCGGTGAGAGCGGGCTCTCATCGTCGCACCATCGGCGAACTCAATCTGGTTTCCGAGGAAGAACGCACGCAGTTGCTGCAGAGCCTCAATCACACCGTTGCTTCGCACTCGCCGGCGGCGTGTCTGCATCGGCTGTTCGAAGCGCAGGTCAAACGCACGCCAGATGCGACGGCGATGACATACGGCGACGACAGCCTGACTTACGCTGAATTGAATACCTGGGCGAACCGATGGGCCCATCGGCTGGTAGAGCTTGGCGTACAACCGGACAGTCTGGTGGCGCTGTGCGCCGGACGCGGTCTGCCGATGCTGGCCGGGTTGCTGGGGATCCTCAAAGCCGGCGGCGCCTATGTGCCGTTGGATCCCGCCTATAGCGGAGAGCGGCTACAGTACATCCTGGCGGACTCCGCGCCGGTGCTGCTGTTGGCGGATGAACTTGGCAGGCAAGCGCTGGGCGGCTGCGAGGTGCCGGTATTGGCGCTGGAACAGCCGTTGACGGGGAAAAGCGACGATCTGCAGGACGTCGAGGTGCGGCCATCACACCTGGCGTATGTGATTTACACCTCCGGTTCGACCGGCAAACCGAAAGGGGTCATGGTGGAGCATCGCCAGGTCGCGCGCTTGTTCAGCGCCACCAACGCCTGGTTTAACTTCAGCGCCGCCGACAAGTGGTGCCTGTTCCACTCATTCGCCTTCGACTTTTCGGTTTGGGAGATCTGGGGCGCCTGGTTGTATGGCGGCCAGCTGTTCATCGTACCGCAGGAGATCGCCCGTTCGGCGCCGGACTTTTATCATTTCGTCTGCCGCAGCGGCATCACGGTACTGAATCAGACGCCGAGCGCCTTCAAAGCCTTTATCCAGGCTCAGGCACACAGCGAAGCGCGCCATCAGCTGCGCGAGATCGTGTTCGGTGGTGAAATGCTGAAGCCTTCCGATCTCGCGCCGTGGTTTGCTCGTCCAGAGAACCGGCAGACGCGATTGGTCAACATGTACGGCATCACCGAAACCACGGTGCACGTGACGTACCGGCCGCTGTCGGCGCAGGATACGGCGATCGTCGCCAGCCCGATCGGCTGCCGTATTCCGGATTTGCGGCTGTATCTGCTGGGCGGCGATGGCGAACCGGTGCCGATGGGGGCGATCGGCGAACTGTACGTCGGCGGTGAAGGGGTGGCGCGAGGGTACCTGAACCGGCCCGAATTGACGGCGGAACGTTTTCTCGAAGACCCTTTCAACCGGGCGCCGGGTGCGCGCATGTATCGCACCGGCGATCTGGCGCGCTATCTGCCGGGGGGGGATATCGAATACCTGGGGCGCAACGACCAGCAGGTGAAAATCCGCGGCTTCCGCATCGAGTGCGGTGAGGTGGAAGCGCAGCTGAGCGCCGATCCGCGCGTGCGCAGCGTAGCCGTGGACGCTATCGACGATGGCGACGGGAATAAGCGACTGGTGGCGTGGGTGGTTCCGGCTCCGGAGACGGAACGCGCTACGCTGGCGACCGAATTGCGCCGGCATCTGCAGGCGCGGTTGCCGGACTATATGGTGCCGGCGGCTTACGTTTGGCTGGAGGCGTTGCCGCTGACCGGCAACGGCAAATTGGACAAGCGCGCCCTGCCGGTGCCGCAGGTCGACGCCTGTGCGCGCGAGGCCTATGCGCCGCCGCAGGGCGAGGCAGAAAATCTGTTGGCGGCTATCTGGCATGAGCTGTTGGGCGTAGAACGGATTGGCCGTTACGACCACTTCTTCGAACTGGGCGGGCATTCGCTGATGGCGGTGCGCCTGGCGAACCGCGTGCAACAGGCCGGATGGCAGCTGCCGTTGCAGGCGCTGTTCGCCAGTCCGGTGTTGCACGTGTTGGCCCAGGCGCTGCAGGTTGCGCCGACGCAGGAATCGATCCCGATGCTGCCGGTGGCGCGCGATGGGGAATTGCCGCTGTCGTTTGCTCAGCAGCGTCTGTGGTTCCTGACCCAGTTGGAGGGGATGAGCGAAACCTACCATATCCCGCTGGCGTTGCGGCTGCGCGGTCGGTTGGACCGGCAGGCGTTGCAACAGGGGCTGGACGCGCTCTATGCGCGCCACGAATCGCTGCGCAGCCGGTTCATCACCCGGGAAGATCGGCCACAGGTACAGATTTTGCCGGCAAACGGGTTACCGCTTGCGTTCCACGATCTGCGACGTCACCCCGCGCAGGCTGAAACGCTGTGTCGTCAGGCGGCCACTCAATCGTTCGATTTGACGCAGGGGCCGCTGGTGCGCGCCGCGCTGCTCCGCCTGGCGGATGAGGAGCATCTGTTCCTGCTCACCTGCCATCACATCGTCTCCGACGGCTGGTCTACCGGCATACTGCTGCGCGAATTGGGCGCGCTGTACGGCGCTTTCCGTCGAGGCGAGGCCGATCCGCTGCCGCCGCCGACCTTGCAATACCCGGATTACGCAGCCTGGCAGCGTCGCTACCTGACGCCGGAACGGCTGGCGGCGCAGGCGCAATACTGGCGTGAAACGCTGAGCGATGCGCCGGCGCTGCTGACGTTGCCGACCGACCGGCCGCGTCCGACGGTACAGTCTTTCAGCGGCGCAGAAGTGCCGATCGCGATCGACGCCGAGTTGACGCAGGCGCTGCGTCAATTCAGCCG
>Ga0256408_1000112_pt1 | contig 124240 bp, 110 predicted proteins | sample PhyAR1_FD_185998 | JGI IMG/M metagenome (GOLD analysis project Ga0256408, IMG submission 185998) | Leaf surface microbial communities from alfalfa plants in UC Gill Tract Community Farm, Albany, California, United States - DLSL A.R1 | ecosystem: Host-associated > Plants > Phyllosphere >...
GGTAAAACTTTAGGCCGTCTCGCTACTGAACTGGCTCGTCGTCTGCGCGGCAAGCATAAAGCGGAATACACCCCGCACGTTGATACCGGTGACTACATCATCGTTCTGAACGCAGAAAAAGTTGCTGTAACCGGCAACAAGCGTACAGACAAGGTGTATTACCACCACACCGGCCACATCGGTGGTATCAAGCAAGCGACCTTTGAAGAGATGATTGCCCGCCGTCCTGAGCGCGTGATTGAAATCGCGGTTAAAGGCATGCTGCCAAAGGGTCCGTTGGGTCGTGCAATGTTCCGTAAACTGAAAGTTTACGCGGGCACCGAGCACACTCACGCGGCACAGCAACCGCAAGTTCTTGACATCTAATCGGGATTATAGGCAATGGCTGAAAATCAATACTACGGCACTGGTCGCCGCAAAAGCTCCGCCGCTCGCGTTTTTATCAAGCCGGGCAGTGGTAACATCGTTATTAACCAGCGCAGCCTGGAACAGTACTTCGGTCGCGAAACTGCCCGCATGGTAGTTCGTCAACCGCTGGAACTGATCGACATGGTTGGCAAATTCGATTTGTACATCACCGTTAAAGGTGGTGGCATCTCTGGTCAAGCTGGCGCTATCCGTCACGGTATCACCCGTGCACTGATGGAGTACGACGAGACTCTGCGTGGTGAATTGCGTAAAGCTGGCTTCGTCACTCGTGACGCGCGTAAAGTTGAGCGTAAGAAAGTCGGTCTGCGTAAAGCACGTCGCCGTCCGCAGTTCTCCAAGCGTTAATTTTTTCTGCTTCGGCAGAACGATTTACGCGAAAAACCCGCCTCTTCGGCGGGTTTTTTTATGCCTGCAATAAGATTAAACTTCATATAAATCAGTTTGTTAGGTGATAAAGCGACGCATAATCACCACAAAACAGTCAAAATCTGGTAAACTATCATCCACTTTTGCGCCTGTTCGCCGTGCAGTGCTGTCAGTCTACCTCCGAGGCCGTTTTCCAGACCTAAGGTTTATCTGTGAGCTGCGGGCTTGCGGTCACGATTATTCAGGATAGCAGCCTGAGATACCCAATCAATTTCACGTCGTAGCCAGGCGGCAACAACGCAATGGCTCGTGGAGTGATGGATATTTTGGCTATTCGCCGTATTTTCTAGATAACTTGGAGGTTTTCATGGCTGTCGCTGCCAACAAACGTTCGGTAATGACGCTGTTCTCTGGCCCGACCGACATCTTTAGCCATCAAGTACGTATCGTACTGGCGGAAAAAGGCGTCAGCGTCGAGATCGAGCAGGTAGAACCCGATAATCTGCCGCAGGATCTGATCGACCTCAACCCATACCAGACGGTACCGACGTTGGTCGATCGCGAGCTGACGCTGTATGAATCCCGTATCATCATGGAATACCTTGATGAGCGTTTCCCTCACCCGCCGTTGATGCCGGTGTATCCGGTGGCACGTGGTGAAAGCCGTCTGATGATGCTGCGTATCGAGAGAAACTGGTACACGCTGATGTACAAAATCGAGCAGAGCAACGGCCAGGAAGCTGAATCAGCACGCCGTCAACTGCGCGAAGAGCTGCTGGCGATTGCGCCAATCTTCGGCCAGACCCCGTATTTCATGAGCGAAGAGTTCAGCCTAGTAGACTGCTACCTGGCCCCGCTGCTGTGGCGTTTGCCGCAACTGGGTATCGAACTGAGCGGTGCCGGCTCCAAAGAGCTGAAAGGCTACATGACCCGCGTCTTCGAGCGTGATGCATTCCTGGCCTCTCTGACCGAAGCCGAGCGCGAAATGCGCCTGCAGACTCGGGGCTAAGCATCATGGATATGTCTCAGATGACCCCGCGCCGTCCTTATCTTTTGCGGGCATTCTATGACTGGCTGTTGGATAACCAACTGACTCCGCATCTGGTCGTAGACGTAATGCGCCCAGACGTGCAGGTTCCGATGGAATTTGCACGCGATGGTCAGATTGTGCTGAACATTGCTCCGCGTGCCGTAGGCAACCTGCAACTGGGCGACGACGAAGTGACCTTCAACGCGCGCTTTGGTGGCGTACCTCGTCAGGTGCTGGTGCCAATGGCGGCCGTGCTGGCGATTTATGCACGGGAGAACGGGGCTGGTACCCTGTTTGAACCGGAAGCCAAGTATGAAGATGAAGGGGCTTTCGAGGGGCTGGAAGAGGTGTCTAGCCCTACGAGTAGTCTGATGTCAGTGGTTGATAGCGATCGTCAGGATAGCTTGGAAGACGACAACGGCCCTGATGATGAACCGCCACAGCCGCCACGCGGTGGTGGCCGTCCGGCGTTGCGTGTCGTGAAGTAAGCTACGGCGGGCAGGGAAAAAGGTGCAACTCAGGTTGCGCCTTTTTTATTGCCTGTAGATTGGGGGGATATCTAGGCTGCTGAGTCGTTGTTTCCCCTCACCCCAACCCTCTCCCAAAGGGCGAGGGGGCTGGCCGGAGCACGTAGTCAGCCCGTGCAACTTTGGCAAGTAGGGAATTAAAACAAGCAAGGCAAGGTATTACGCAGAAAAACCAGCGAACTCGATCGGTTCCCTCTCCCTGTGGGAGAGGGTTAGGGTGAGGGGGCATCATCTGAAGCATGACGCCACCTCTAGCCCTCAACCGATATAAATCACACTTCCAAATAACACATGATGCCTTCGGCAGCTTTGCGCCCTTCGGCAATCGCGGTAACCACCAGATCGGAACCGCGAACCGCATCGCCACCGGCGAAGATTTTCGGGTTGCTGGTCTGGAAGGCGTTATCGACCGATTCCGGTGCCACGATGCGGCCCTGCTTGTCCAACTGCACGTCGTGTGCGGCCAACCAGTCCATCTGGTGCGGGCGGAAGCCAAAGGCCATCACCACCGCATCGGCGTCAATCACATGCTCGGATCCAGGTACCTGCTCGGCAATCTGGCGGCCATTGGCATCCGGGGCACCCAACTGAGTACGCACCATCTTGACGCCAGCGACGCGCCCTGCGCTATTAAGCTCAATGCTCAACGGTTGCAGGTTGAACTGGAACTCGACCCCTTCCTCGCGCGCATTCTTCACTTCGCGTTTGGAACCCGGCATGTTCGCTTCATCCCGGCGATAGGCACAGATGACCTGAGTCGCGCCTTGACGAATAGAGGTGCGTACGCAGTCCATGGCGGTGTCACCACCACCCAGTACTACCACACGCTTGCCTTCCATGCTGACATACGGCTCGTGCTGCTCTGGCTGGTAGCCCATCAGCTGCTTGGTGTTGGCGATCAGGAACGGCAGCGCATCGTACACGCCCGGTGCCTCTTCGTTCTCCAATCCACCACGCATCGATTGATAGGTACCTACGCCGAGGAACACCGCATCGTATTCGCTCAGCAGCGCATCCATGGTGATGTCTTTACCGACTTCGGTATTGAGCTGGAACTCGATACCCATCTCGCTGAAGATGCCGCGGCGTTTTACCATCACCTCTTTTTCCAGCTTAAAGGCCGGGATACCGAAGGTCAGCAAACCGCCGATCTCTGGATGACGATCGTAAACCACCGCTTTCACGCCGTTACGGGTCAATACGTCGGCACAGGCTAGGCCCGCCGGGCCTGCACCAATAACGGCCACCCGCTTACCGGTTGGGTGCACGTGGGACATATCCGGCTTCCAGCCCATCTCGATGGCTTTATCGCTGATGTAACGCTCGATATTGCCGATGGTCACTGCACCAAACTCGTCGTTCAGGGTGCAGGAGCCTTCACACAGGCGATCTTGCGGGCAAACACGGCCACACACTTCCGGCAGGCTGTTGGTCTGGTGTGCCAGATCCGCCGCCTCCATGATGCGGCCTTCATTCGCCAGTTTCAGCCAGTTCGGAATATAGTTGTGAACCGGGCATTTCCATTCGCAATAGGGGTTGCCGCAGGACAGGCAACGGTCGGCCTGCGATTTCGCCTGGGTTTCCGAAAAGGGTTCATAGATCTCTACAAACTCAATTTTGCGGATCTTCAGCGGTTTCTTTGGCGGATCAACGCGCTGCAGGTCGATAAATTGATAAACGTTCTGACTCATTCAATGACCCCTTACTGCGCCTGAACCCGCAGCTCGGCTGCGGAACGACTACGGTGACCCAACAATGCTTTGACATCACTGGACTTCGGTTTGACCAGCGCAAACTTCGGCGCCCATACCGGCCAGTTAGCCAAGATCTCTTCTGCCCGTGATGAACCGGTCAGTTGCACATGCTCGGTGATCAAACCACGCAGGTGCTCTTCATGGATCGCCAGTTGATCGACGTCCAGCACTTCCACCAGTTCCGGGTTGACGCGTTTGCGGAACTCGCCGTCTTCATCCAGTACATAGGCGAAGCCGCCGGTCATGCCCGCACCAAAGTTGATGCCGGTCTTGCCCAAGACGCAGACGATGCCACCGGTCATGTATTCACAGCCGTTATCGCCAATGCCTTCAACCACGGTAATTGCCCCGGAGTTACGCACGGCGAAACGCTCCCCGGCACGGCCTGCGGCGAACAGCTTGCCACCGGTTGCGCCATACAGACAGGTGTTGCCGATGATGCTGGCCTCGTGGCTGCGGAAGGCAGAGCCCACCGGAGGACGCACGGCGATACGGCCACCGGCCATCCCTTTACCGACGTAGTCGTTGGCATCGCCGGTCAGGGTCAGCTCAACGCCACCGGCATTCCATACGCCGAAGCTCTGGCCTGCGGTACCGGAGAAATGCGCCTTGATCGGATCGGCTGCCATCCCTTGGTCGCCGTGCAGTGTGGCAATGGCCCCTGACAAGGTCGCGCCGACGGAACGATCGGTGTTACGAATATCGAAATAGAAGGTCTTGCTGTGCTTGGCCTCGATATGCGGTTGCGCCTGTGCCATCAGCTCCTTGTTCAGCACGCCCTGATCGAACGGCGGGTTGCTGCTTTCGGTGCAGTGCAGGGCTTTGCCTGCGTGTGGCGTGGCGGTTTTCAGCAACGGCGACAGATCCAGCTTGTTCTGCTTGGCGGAGATCCCGTCGAGCTCGGTCAGGAACTCGGTGCGGCCAATCAGATCGACCAGTTGGCTGACACCCAACGTAGCCATGATCTCGCGGGTTTCCCGAGCGATAAACTGGAAGTAGTTGGTCACGCGCTCTGGCAGGCCGTGATAGTGATCGCGGCGCAGTTTTTCATCTTGAGTTGCTACGCCGGTCGCGCAGTTGTTCAAGTGGCAGATACGCAGGTATTTACAGCCCAGCGCCACCATCGGACCGGTGCCGAAGCCGAAGCTCTCTGCACCCAGAATGGCAGCTTTTACAATGTCGACACCGGTTTTCAGGCCACCATCCACCTGCAGGCGGATCTTGTGGCGCAGGCCGTTGGCCACCAGTGCCTGCTGAGTTTCCACCAGGCCAAGCTCCCATGGGCAGCCAGCATATTTAACTGAAGATAACGGGCTTGCACCGGTGCCGCCGTCGTATCCGGCAATGGTGATCAGGTCGGCATAGGCTTTCGCTACGCCGGTGGCAATGGTGCCCACGCCCGGCTCGGAAACCAGCTTCACCGAAATCATCGCCTTCGGGTTCACCTGTTTCAGATCGAAAATAAGCTGTGCCAGATCTTCAATCGAATAGATATCGTGATGCGGCGGAGGCGAAATCAGGGTAACGCCCGGCACCGAATAACGCAGTTTGGCGATATACGGCGTGACCTTATCACCAGGCAACTGACCGCCTTCACCCGGCTTGGCACCTTGGGCTACCTTAATCTGGATCACGTCGGCGTTCACCAGATAGGCTGGCGTCACGCCGAAGCGGCCAGAGGCCACCTGCTTGATACGGGACACTTTGTTGGTGCCGTAGCGCGCTGGATCTTCACCGCCTTCACCGGAGTTGGAGAAACCGCCCAGGCTGTTCATGGCAATCGCCAGCGACTCATGGGCTTCCGGGCTGAGTGCCCCGATGGACATGGCGGCGGTATCGAAGCGTTTGAACAGCGATTCGGCTGGCTCAACCTGATCGACTGGGATCGGCGTGCCTTTCGGTGTGATCGCCAGCAGATCGCGCAGTGTGGCAATCGGGCGCTCATTCACCAGCTTGGCATAAGTCTGGTAATCGCTGTATTCACCGCTGTGCACCGCTTTTTGCAGAGAGTTCACCACGTCTGGGTTATACGCATGGTATTCGCCATTGTGGACGAACTTCAGCAGGCCACCTTGATCCAGCGGCTTGCGTTTCAGCCAGGCGCGTTTGGACAGGTTTTGCAGATCCTGCTGGAAGTCGCTGAAGCTGGCACCGCCGATGCGGCTGACCACGCCCTGGAAACAGAGATCGGACAGGTCACGGTGCAGGCCGACGGCTTCAAACAGTTTGGAACAGCGGTAAGAGGCGATAGTCGAGATGCCCATTTTGGACATGATCTTGTACAGCCCTTTATTGATGCCGTTGCGGTAGTTGAGCATCACGTCGCGGTATTTTTTGTCGATCGCCTGGCTATCGACCAGCTTGGCCAGCGTTTCGTAGGCCAGATACGGGTAGACGGCGGTGGCACCAAAGCCCAGCAACACGGCGAAGTGATGCGGGTCGCGGGCGCTGGCGGTTTCAACGATGATGTTGGCATCGCAGCGCAGGTTCTTGTCCACCAGGCGAGTCTGGATTGCCCCCACCGCCATTGGCGCCGGTACCGGCAGACGCTGGTTGCTGATGGCACGGTCGGACAGGACCAGCAACACTGCGCCGTCACGGACTTTGCGTTCCGCTTCGTCGCACAGGGCATGGATGGTCTGCTCCAGATCCTGCTCCGCCGGATCGAAGGTCAGATCGAGGGTGTCGGCACGGTAATATTCGCCTTCCAGCGTCGTGAGCTGCTTGAAGTCTGAATACAGCAGGATTGGCGATTTGAAGCTCAGGCGGTGAGCCTGGCCTTCGGCTTCGCAGAATACGTTCATCTCGCGGCCGATGCTGGTAGCCAGAGACATCACGTGGGCTTCACGCAGCGGATCGATCGGCGGGTTGGTGACCTGAGCGAACTGCTGGCGGAAGTAGTCATAAATAATGCGTGGACGGCTGGAAAGCACGGCGAATGGGGTATCGTCACCCATCGAACCGGTGGCTTCCTGGCCGATCTCGCCCAGTACGCGGATCACCTGGTCTAGCTCTTCGCTGCTGTAGCCGAACTGCTTCTGGTAGGTTTCCAGCGTGGCGTCATCCAGCTCGCGGCTGCCCACCTGATCTTCCGGCAGGTCTTCGAACGGCACCAGACGTTTGACGTTCTTCTCCATCCACTCTTTATACGGGTGGCGGCTTTTCAGATCGTTGTCGGTTTCGGCTGAGTGCAGGATCTTGCCGCTGCGGGTGTCGATCACCATCAGTTCGCCTGGCCCAACGCGGCCTTTTTCAATGACTTCATCCGGCTGGTAATCCCAGATGCCGACTTCTGAGGCACAGGTGATCAGCTTGTCTTTGGTGATGACGTAGCGCGCCGGACGCAGACCGTTACGGTCCAGGTTACAGGCGGCGTAGCGGCCATCGGACATCACGATGCCTGCCGGGCCGTCCCACGGCTCCATGTGCATCGAGTTGAAGTCAAAGAAGGCGCGCAGATCGGTGTCCATATCCGGGTTGTTCTGCCAGGCCGGTGGTACCAGCAAACGCATGGCACGGATCAGATCCATACCGCCTGCCAGCAACAGTTCCAGCATGTTATCCAGCGAGCTGGAGTCGGAGCCGGTTTCGTTAACGAAAGGTGCGGCAGCCTGCAAATCCGGGATCAGCGGGGTCTGGAACTTGTAGGTACGGGCACGTGCCCACTGGCGGTTACCGGTGATGGTGTTGATCTCACCGTTGTGCGCCAGATAGCGGAACGGCTGTGCCAAAGGCCAGCGCGGCACGGTATTGGTTGAGAAGCGTTGGTGGAACAGGCAGATGGCCGATTCCAGCCGCAGGTCGGCCAGATCCAGATAGAAGCGTGGCAGATCGGCTGGCATGCACAGACCTTTGTAGATCGTCACCAGGTTGGAGAAACTGCACACATAGAAGCTGTCGTCCTGGACGCGCTTCTCGATACGGCGACGGGCCACAAACAGGCGGCGCTCCATATCGCGTGGACGCCAGCCCGCAGGGGCGTTCACGAAAATCTGTTCAATACGCGGCAGGGAAGAGAGGGCGATCTCACCCAGAACGTCCGGGTTGGTAGGAACTTCGCGCCAGCCGACGATCGACAGCGTTTCGTTCTGCAGCTCTTCTTCAACAATGCGGCGGCTGGCACGGGCTTCCTCTTCGTTCTGGCTGAGGAACATCATGCCAACGGCGTAGTTCTTGGCTAAACGCCAGCCGCGCTCTTCCGCCACCATGCGGAAAAAGCGATCGGGCTTTTGCAATAACAGGCCGCAACCGTCGCCAGTCTTGCCGTCAGCAAGAATTGCACCACGGTGTTGCATACGGGCCAGTGCGTGAATAGCGGTCCTCACCACTTTGTGGCTAGGTTCGCCTTCTATGTGGGCGATCAGGCCGAAACCACAGTTGTCCCTCTCATGGGATTTATCGTACAGCATATCAGTGAACCTCCCCAGGCTCTGTGTGACTCTTACAACCCACTGCGAAGGGCCTGCTCAATTTCAGGCAGAAGTCCAATCAGCAAGGTTAATATCGCCAATCTGCTTTTCCGCCCTCCATCAATGGCCTCTCGTGACGGTTCTCACAAGTGGTAAATGACTTGTTTTAAGAGGGAGTCTTAAATTACTGCATAATTATGACGAGACGTTTGCCCGTCCAGAAAGCTTCCAGCGGACCTCCAACTTAGCGAGAAAGAATACGCAGGTCAAATATGGGCTTAACAGGGATTTCGATGGCTTGCATGAGGTTTATGATGATGAAAAATAAGTTTTTTCAGACGATTTCGGCTCAATGGAAAGGCAGGGGGAGTGCCGCAAAAATGTGAGCTGTCTCACTATAGTGCAATGCCTGAATCTCTGCACCATGCTAGTGCTGGCGGCAATGTCGGAATTTTATGCTGATAAATTTATATTTATTGTTGTTTATAACTATTTTTCATCGCTTTGTCATAAAGCTGTTAACAGTGCGCTGAGGATTAGAAACTTTCATCGAGATAAAAATGATTTTATTTGCACTAATAATGAATAGTTATGCCTGCGGCGGCCTTTGGGGAAAAGCGTTGATCCCTGTCATCGCGGGAAAAGCCTTATTATCATACCCTATGGAGTTCAAGTTGCAGCTAGGCGGCCAGCTTGCTCATCCCCAGGAGCTTACTTTTGGGTAAGTGACTGGGGTGTGCAAGTGCAGTCAACAACGCTGCGGCTTGAAATACGACGGGTATAGCGTAACGGCCTTCAAATACAGAGAACACCAAGATTATGCAGTTGCCGCAATTAGTCAATATGTTTGGTAGCGATCTTCAGCGCCGTTATGGGGAGAAGATCCACAAACTCACGCTGCACGGTGGGTTTAGCTGCCCAAACCGCGACGGCACGCTGGGGCGCGGCGGCTGTACTTTCTGCAACGTGGCCTCTTTTGCCGATGAACAGATGCAGCAGCAAAGCATTGCGGAGCAACTGGCCATTCAGGCGCAGAAGGTTAACCGGGCCAAGCGCTATCTTGCCTATTTCCAGGCCTATACCAGCACCTATGCCGAAGTTGAACTGTTGGCCAACATGTACCAACAGGCGCTGACGCAGGCTGAGATGGTAGGCATCTGTGTCGGCACCCGGCCAGATTGCGTGCCGGAAGCGGCGCTCGATCTGCTGGCAGGCTACCGTGAACAGGGCTTCGAGGTGTGGTTGGAACTGGGGCTGCAAACGGCGCACGATAAAACACTAAAGCGCATCAACCGTGGCCACGACTTCTCCTGTTACCAGCAGACCAGCCGTCTGGCGCGGGAACGCGGCCTGAAGGTATGCAGCCATCTGATCGTTGGCCTGCCCGGAGAGACTCATCAACACCATTTGGCCACGCTGCAAGCGGTGGCTGAGAGCGGGGTAGACGGCATCAAACTGCACCCGCTGCATATCGTCACCGGTAGCACCATGGCGCGAGCCTGGCAGGCAGGGCGTTTGCCCGAGCTGTCGCTGGAGGATTACGCATTCAGCGCCGGGGAAATGATCCGCCATACGCCGAAGGAGATTATCTACCACCGCATCTCGGCCAGCGCCCGTCGCCCCACCCTGTTGGCACCATTATGGTGCGAAAACCGTTGGAACGGCATGCAGGCCGTCGGCGGCTATCTTCAGCGGCATGGTGGCCAGGGTTCGGCTTTGGCCACAGACCAGCAATACCTGCCTTAAAACCCCGTTCTCAGGTTGCGAATTGCAACCATTCCCACAGTTCACAGTAAGGTTTCTTATCTTGACCGTATTTTACGGTATGATTTGAGAGATTATGTCTGTTGGGAATGGCTCATGAAGCAAATCCGGGTGTTAGCCCAGTACTACGTTGATTTGATGGTAAAACTGGGGCTGGTGCGCTTTTCACTGTTGCTGGCTTCAGCGCTGGTGATACTGGCGATGGTGGTGCAGATGGCGGTCACCATGCTGCTGCGTGGTGAAGTGGAAAGCATCGACGTGGTGCGCTCCATCTTCTTCGGTCTGCTGATCACGCCGTGGGCGGTTTATTTCCTTTCGGTGGTGGTGGAGCAACTGGAAGAGTCGCGCCAGCGCCTGGCTCGGCTGGTGGATAAGCTTGAGGAGATGCGCAATCGCGATCTCGCGCTGAACCAACAGATGCAAGAGAACATCAGCCAGCTCAATCAGGAAATTGCCGACCGTATCAAGGCGGAGCAAGATCGCCAACAGGTGATGGATAAGCTGACCGAAGAGATGGAGCAGCGCGAACAGGCACAGGTGGAGTTGGGCCAACAATCGGCATTGCTACGCTCTTTCCTCGATGCCTCCCCCGATCTGGTTTACTACCGCAACGAAGAAAAAGAGTTTTCCGGCTGCAACCGGGCGATGGAGCTGCTGACCGGCAAGAGTGAAAAACAGCTGATCGGCCTGACCCCCTTTGATGTCTACAGCAAAGAGATCGCCGAAAAAGTCATCGAAACCGATGAGAAAGTATTCCGCCACAACGTCTCCCTGACCTATGAACAATGGCTGGTGTACCCAGACGGTCGCAAAGCCTGTTTTGAACTGCGCAAGGTGCCGTTTTACGACCGCGTGGGCAAACGTCACGGGCTGATGGGCTTTGGCCGCGATATAACCGAGCGTAAGCGCTACCAGGACGCGCTGGAGAATGCCAGCAGGGAGAAGACCACCTTTATTTCAACGATCAGCCACGAGCTTCGTACGCCGCTTAATGGCATCGTCGGCCTGAGCCGTATTCTGCTCGATACCGAACTGAACGATGAGCAACTGAAGTATTTGAAAACCATCCACGTCAGCGCCATCACTCTGGGCAATATTTTCAACGACATCATCGAGATGGATAAACTCGAGCGGCGTAAGGTCCAGTTGGACAATCAGCCGGTCGACTTTACCAGCTTCCTGGCGGATCTGGAGAACCTCTCTGGCCTGCTGGTGCAGCCGAAAGGGCTACAGTTCGTGATGGAACCCGAGCTGCCGCTACCGGAGAAAATCATTACGGACGGCACACGCCTGCGGCAGATCCTGTGGAACCTGATCGGCAATGCGGTGAAGTTCACCCAGCAAGGCCAGATCGTGGTGCGCGTCAGGCGTGAAGAGCAGGAACAGATCGTGTTTGAGGTTGAAGACTCAGGCATGGGGATCCCTCAGGATGAGCAAGACAAGATTTTCGCCATGTATTATCAGGTCAAAGACCAGAACGGCGGGCGTCCGGCGACCGGGACCGGGATCGGCCTGGCGGTCTCCAAACGGCTGGCGCAGAGTATGGGCGGGGATATCACGGTAAACAGCGCACAAGGGCACGGTTCTTGCTTCACCTTGACCATCAAGGCGCCAGCGGTGGAGGAAGTGGTCAATGAGGTCCAGGCGGTGGAAGAAATGCCGCTACCGGCGTTGCATATCCTGCTGGTGGAAGATATCGAACTGAACGTGATCGTGGCCCGTTCGGTATTGGAGAAGCTGGGCAACAGCGTTGCGGTGGCCATGAACGGCCGCGATGCGTTAGCCATGTTCGACCCGGACGAGTTCGATCTGGCCCTGTTGGATATTCAACTGCCGGACATGAGCGGGCTGGATATCGCCCGTGAGCTGCGCGAGCGTTATGCGGGCCGCTCCTTACCGCCGTTGATTGCGTTGACAGCTAATGTCCTGAAAGACAAGAAAGAGTATCTTGAAGCAGGCATGGACGATGTGCTTAGCAAGCCGTTGTCGGTACCGGCCTTGACCAAGATGATCAAACATTACTGGGATCATCAACCCCAACATACCACAAAGAAAACGGAGCAAAAGTCGATGCAGATTAATGAATCGTTATTGGATACAGCAATGCTGGAGCAGTACATGGATCTGGTGGGGCCGCAGCTGATCCATCAGAGCCTGGCGATGTTTGAACAGGTGATGCCGGGGTATCTGGCGGTGCTGGATTCCAACATGACCGCGAAGGATGAGAAAGGGATCACCGAAGAAGGGCACAAAATCAAGGGTGCCGCTGGCTCCGTCGGGCTAAAACATCTGCAACAACTGGCCCAGCAGATCCAGACGCCAACGTTACCAGCCTGGCAAGACAACGTGCAAGAGTGGGTCGATGAGCTGAAGCAGGAATGGCGCAATGACGTGGCGGTGCTGCGAGCTTGGGTAGAGAACGCTGAAAAAAAATGACCCCAGCCGAGGCCGGGGTGCGCGAATATTGCGCCAACACCAGGGAAATCATTAACCTGCGTATTGGTTTTTAGCGTTCTGGTAGAGCAGGTGGTACAAAATTCGTATACATCATACAGCGAACAACATAGCAAATGTAAGCGCTCTTGTTAGAAGAATCATTAAAATATGTGATGTAGTTAGTATTTGTCGCCTCTGGGCCTGCCTTTGCCGGCGGTCCTGGCTGGGAGAATGTCGATGAAACAGGTCGCTGTAGTGCTAAGTGGTTGTGGTGTTTATGACGGGGCAGAAATCCATGAGGCGGTGCTCACCTTGCTGGCTCTGGATCGTGCCGGTGCGCAGGCGGTATGCTTTGCACCCGATAAGGCACAACTGCATGTTATTAATCATTTATCCGGCGAAGAAATGCCAGAGAGTCGCAACGTTTTGCAGGAGTCGGCACGCATCGCTCGTGGCAAAATTCAGGCGCTTTCGCAGGCGGACGCCGAGCAGTTGGATGCCCTGATCGTACCCGGTGGATTTGGTGCGGCGAAGAATTTGAGCAGCTTTGCCACGCAAGGGGCGGAATGTTCCGTGGATCCCGATTTGTCTAAGCTTATTCTGGAAATGCATAAGAGAAACAAACCAATGGGTTTTATGTGCATTGCGCCCACGCTGTTGCCGAAAGTTTTCGATCAACCGTTACGATTGACCATTGGTAACGATCCCGATCTGGGTGAAGTGATTGATGCCATGGGCGGTGAGCCGGTGATCTGTCCGGTAGATGACATCGTGGTTGATATTGAAAACAAGGTTGTCACGACCCCGGCTTACATGTTGGCCCAGTCGATCGGCGAGGCGGCGCAGGGAATTGATAAGCTGGTGTCACGAGTGCTGGATCTGGTGGAATGATAAGGTTTTCTCGTAAATCGTGGATTGTTCGCCTGTGGTTTTGGTTTAAACGAGGCGTTCTTGCGGTTATTGGCCTGTGGCTGGCGGGGATCATTCTGTTCGCTTTTCTGCCGGTGCCGTTTTCTGCGGTGATGGTGGAGCGGCAGCTCGGTGCCTGGCTGAGCGGGGATTTTGGCTATGTGGCGCATTCCGACTGGGTAGCGATGGACGATATTGCCCCCTCGATGGCGCTGGCAGTGATGGCGGCAGAGGATCAGAAATTCCCCGACCACTGGGGGTTTGACGTGGCGGCCATTGAAAAGGCGCTCAGCCACAATGAAAAGCGGCCAACGCGCATCCGTGGTGCTTCTACCCTTTCTCAGCAAACGGCAAAGAACCTGTTTTTGTGGGATGGGCGCAGCTGGGTGCGCAAGGGGCTGGAGGCTGGGCTAACGGCGGGGATTGAGCTGGTTTGGACCAAGCGGCGTATTCTGACGGTGTACTTGAATATCGTCGAGTTTGGTGACGGCATCTTCGGCGTGGAAGCGGCGGCTCAGCACTTTTTCCACAAGCCGGCAAGCCGTCTGACGGCGTCTGAAGCGGCCCTGCTGGCGGCGGTGCTGCCTAATCCGCATCGTTTCAAGGCCGGAGCTCCTTCGGGTTACGTAACCCAACGCCAACAGTGGATTATGCGTCAGATGCGCCAGTTGGGTGGGGAAGGATTTCTTAAGGCCAACGATCTGAAATAATGACCCCTCACCCCAACCCTCTCCCACAGGGAGAGGGAGCTGAACGGAGCGCGTGCTTGGGTGTGAAGTTATTATTTAACTCTTTGATATAAAGCAATTTACTGTCGTTAAGTGGTGGCTCGATCGGTCCCCTCTCCCAGTGGGAGAGGGTTAGGGTGAGGGCAGCCGACAACGCCGAATCCACCTCAGTTCGCGAGATTATTTAACGTAGGTAAACGCCGTTGTCACGTGTTTCACGCCGCTAACCTGGCTGGCAATCTGCGCCGCAGACTGGCCTTCCTGCTGTGTCACCAAACCTAACAAGAACACTTCGCCATTTTCGGTAGTGACCTTCACGTTTGAAGATTTGACGGTATCGCTGGTCAGGATCTGCGAACGTACCTTGGTGGTGATCCAGGTATCGGAAGAGGCGGTACCCAAGCTGACTGGTGTGCCCTGGCGGATCTCGTTATACACCTCAGCGGCGCCATCGACGCCAAGTGCGATCTGCTTCGCCCGGCTGGCGAGCTCGGTGGTAGGAGCCTGGCCGGTCAACAGCACTTTGCCCTGATAGGCGGTGGCTACGACACGGGCCTCTTTCTTCAGTTGCTGATCTTTGCTGATGGCATTTTCGACCCGGGCTTCCAACGTGCCGTCATCGACCTGTGTGCCTACGGTACGTGGATCGGTCGCCGTTTTGGTGGCAACTGCGGCACTGCCAACGACAACGCCCGCGACGCAACCCTGCAACAATAGGGCGCTGAACAGCACTGCAAATGTGGCTCTTAGCTTCATCTCGGTTCCTTTAATCGTCCTGGTGGGGGAACAATGTGTTATCAATCAGGTCGCATAGGCAATTGACGGTAAGCATATGCATCTCCTGAATGCGTGCACTGCGGTGAGAGGGGATACGTATCTCCACATCCTGCTGGCCGAGTAAACCCGCCAACTCTCCGCCATCGTAGCCGGTAAGCGCAACAATGGTCATATCACGCGTTACCGCAGCTTCGACCGCTTTTACAATATCACGGCTATTGCCGCGGGTGGAAATCGCCAGCAGCACGTCACCGGTGTGGCCGAGTGCCCGCACCTGTTTGGCATACATTTCATCATGCAGACGATCGTTGCCGATGGCGGTCAGCACCACGTTATCGGCGTTTAGCGCGATCGCGGGCAGGCTAGGGCGTTCGGTTTCAAAGCGGTTGATCATGCAGGCGGCAAAATGCTGAGCGTTAGCCGCCGAGGTGCCGTTGCCACAGCACAGGATCTTGTTGCCGTTCAATAACGATTGAACCAGGGTCATCGCGGCACGGGATATCGCGTCAGGTAAGGCTTCCGCCGCCGCAATCTGGGTTTGGATACTCTCGGTAAAACAGACTTTGATTCTATCCAGCACGTTGTTTTAATCCACTAGGTCAAAGGGCCGGCATACACCGGTCAACAGGGTTTAATCCGCATTGAAGGCATTGGGTATCCATTCTAACTGGCTACCGGTAATGGCTAAAACATCAAAACGGCAAGATGATGTGTCAAAACTGGCTCCTCGCCCCGCCAGCCAAACGGCGGCGGCATGCAGCAATCGCCGTTGCTTGCGGTAAGTCACGCTGGCCGCTGCGTCACCAAAGGCGTCACTGCGGCGGTAGCGGACTTCGACGAACACCCAGGTTTGACCATCACGCATGATAAGATCGAGCTCACCCCCACGTACCGCCACGTTGGCGGCGGTGAAGGTAAGCCCCGCGCGCTCCAGGTATTGGCGGGCCTGGATCTCATAGCCCGCCCCCTTGGCGCGTTGACTCAGGAGACCGGAACGACCGAGCCCTGGCGGTATTGCAGCCAAGTCAGTTTCCTGGTGATCACGCAGTTAGGTGAAGATGTCAGCACACCGGTGGTTCCTGAAATCTGGAATCCTGGCAACTGGCGCATTTGAGCAAAGTGGTTGGCCAATGTCCAGGCATCCATCCCCATGGCGTAGAGACGCACCAGGGAATAGTCGTTGCGGAATTTGGCGGTAGCTTGCTGTTGCAACTGTGGATTGGCCCCTGCCAGCAGAGGAATATCACTGAATTGCAGGCCTTCCATTTCCAGACGGAAGTCTGGACCCGCACCGGCCTGATAGCTGCGCGAGCTGGCAAACATGGCAGGTTTGCTACGAGAGCTGGTGGTCATGTCGATCATTGGCTTGATCAGCGTCAGCTGGTCTTGCGTGGCGACGATATACACCGAATCCACGCTGCCGCCGGTAGAGGCCGGGATATCGCTTGGTGGCGCTGGAATAGTCAGGCCAGCGATAGTCACAGACTGCTGCACGGGTGCCTGGGTGGCCACCGGGGTGCCACTCATGCGGATCCCGCCGCTGTTGACCATCTGGCGTAGCTCACCGGCAGAACCAATCCCTTGCTGCAGCACGGTCTGGCCACCGAGTTTTTGCCACTCTTCGGCGAAGGCTTTGGCAATACGATCGCCAAATGCGCCGCGAGGCAGCAGCAGTAACGGCTGACGCTTTTGCTGTTCCCAGATATGGCGGGCGGCATCGCGGGCTTCATCTTCCGGTGACAGGGCGAAGTAACAGATATTCGGGCTGTCCTTCGGCTGCTCAGGCTGGTTGAGTGCCAGCACGTTCAGCGTCGTTGGGGTAGTGGCGAGCTGATCGACGTTGGCCTTCAGTAGTGGGCCTACGATCAGGGTTGCGCCATCCTGTTGGGCTTGAGCCAACAACGCTGGCAGAGGCTGGCTGGTGGTATCGTAGACCTTTACCTGCCCACCGGTTGCCGGGGATGGAGTGACCGGGACCGGAGCAGGGGTAGCAGGTTGTACTGCGGCTACCTGAGTTGCATCCGCTTCAGGTGCTGAAGTACTGACGGCACCGTTGGCATTGTCTGGCGTTGCTGCCAGGGTCTGATCTGGATTAGTGGTTGGTTCCATTGCCTGAACAGGCGCGGTGAGTGCGATGCCACTTTGCGCAGCGTTAAAACCCTGTTGGATCGCATCGGCAAACACTTTGGCCTGGCCGTTCAGCGGCAGCAGCAGGGCGATATGCGAAGTCGAAGCCTGGGTGAAATTCAGCACCTGATTCAACTGGGCTGGCAGGTTTTTCGCCGCCGGATTCTGCGGATAGCGGTTCTGCCAGTCTTTGATCCCGGCCTTCAGCAGATCGGGATCCTGACGGTTGTCCTGATAGACACGTAACAGATCCAGCCAGCCTTGCAGCACGTTTTCGTTGGCGTTAATCACCAGGCTGTTCATGTCGGCCGGTTTCAGGCCAAGCAGCGTTTGCCAGGTTTTATCCAGATTATCCTGATGAGCCTGGCCGCTCAGTAACGGCTCCTGGGCAATATAGGCGCGGATCAGTGGCAGTGAGGCTTGGCCCTGATTTGCCGCGATCTGCGCCTGATACAGGCGAATCAGCTGATTCGGTGACAGCGCGCTACTGTCTATTTTATTTAACGCATCGCGGGCTGCGCCAAGATTCTTGTTGGCTACCTGCAGTTCTGCGCTCAAAAGCTGGCGCTCAAGCTGTTGTGTACTCGTCAGATTTTGCGGCAAGGTGCTCAGTTGCTCGTTAGCCTGTGGCAGTTTGCCTTCGCGAGTTAATGCGCGAATCGCAAGTAATTGCCAGTCAGCCTTGTTATCATCGCTGCTTTGCTGCAATTGTTGCAGATAGTAATCAGAGTTGGCACTGGCTTCGTCCTGGATATTTGAGGGCGGAGTTTGTGGAACCTGACTTGGACAACCAGCTAACAGCAAGGCTGCCAGTACAACAGGTACTAATCGCCCTGCTTTGGTACGAAGGAATGTTGAGGAAAGCATACTGTATCCAGTGATGTTTTTTTCAAGATGCTCAATATTAAATCGGCAATCCGGATGAAACAATGAATCAACACCAACAATCAGCTATTTCTGCATCGACACTGTACGTGGTGCCCACCCCCATCGGTAACCTGGGGGATATGACTCATCGGGCCATAGAGGTACTGAAAAGCGTCGATCTGATTGCGGCGGAAGATACGCGCCATACCGGGTTGCTGCTGCAACACTTTGCTATTAGCGCGCGGTTGTTTGCGCTGCACGACCATAACGAACAGCAGAAGGCGGACCAACTGCTGGCAAAACTGCAGGAAGGCCAAAGCATAGCACTGGTGAGTGACGCAGGCACGCCACTGATTAACGATCCGGGTTATCACCTGGTGCGCCGTTGCCGCGAAGCGGGGATCCGCGTCGTGCCGCTGCCGGGCGCCTGTGCTGCCACCACCGCGTTGTGTGCCGCCGGTGTGGCTTCCGATCGTTTCTGCTACGAAGGCTTCCTGCCAGCCAAAACCAAAGGCCGTAAGGATACCCTGCTGGCGCTGGCAGAGGAACCGCGAACGCTGATTTTCTATGAATCTACCCACCGTTTGTTGGAAAGTTTGCAGGACATGGTCACCGTGTGGGGGCCACAGCGCTACGTGGTGTTGGCGCGTGAACTGACCAAAACCTGGGAATCTATCCACGGTGCTCCAGTGGGGGAACTGCTGGCCTGGGTGCTGGAAGATGAGATGCGCCGCCGGGGGGAGATGGTGCTGATTGTGGAAGGCCACAAGGCGCAGGAAGACGATTTGCCGCTCGAGGCACTACGTACCTTGGCTCTGCTGCAAAAAGAGCTGCCGCTGAAAAAGGCAGCGGCGTTAACCGCAGAGATCCACGGCGTGAAGAAAAATGCGCTGTATAAACATGCGCTGGAGCAACAGGAACAGGCTAACTGAGCCCCAGCTTTGTGACTCAGCTATGCCGAATGATGTTGAACCCTTCCTGGTCATTCGGCTCAACAAAATGGCGAGTGATGAGATCAAACTGCTCATCGGTCGCGGCAAAATCATGAGTGCCCGACTGATTGCGGGCATGAAGTCTGGCCTTGCAGACATCATCGGGCACGTTGAGATAATGCAGTTGGTTATCGGCGCCCGACTCGCGGATGATATCCATCATCCATTCACGGCTGGCCACGGTATTGGCTGGAAAGTCCAGAATGAGGGTTACCCCGGCGTTAAGCAGCGCAATCAGATGGGGTTTGATGGCGTTTTTCAGCTTGGTACTACAGCGGACATAGTCTGCAACGGTCTGCATCTCATCGGCGTATAGCTGGGCAAGCCAGCGATCTTCCGCGATTATCACGCTACCAGGCTGGGTTGCCAACGTGGCTGAAAGCGTGGATTTTCCTGACGCTATTTTCCCACATAGAAGATGTAGGGTTGGTTTCTGGGGCGAACGGGTCATGGTTAACCTCACTGGAGTGATGCCGGTAAGGCCCGCCTCACCGGCGGGAACAAACTGACGAGCGTCATCCCACCTTGGTTGGTAAGCGGTAAATAATAATCTCGACGCAAATCAGAGCTGAAGGTCTTTGTTTCATATCGCCAAGCTAGCATATCCATAGGGCGCGCCTCTAGATCTGTTTTCCTTTCCCCTAAAACGGTTGACCTGCCGCAACCACAACGCTACTATCCGCGCCGGAGTTGACCAGACAGTCGCCGCTTCATTGCCGTCCTCTTCGGGGGAGACAGATGGAGGGGAGGAAAGTCCGGGCTCCATAGGGCAGGGTGCCAGGTAACGCCTGGGAGGCGCAAGCCTACGACTAGTGCAACAGAGAGCAAACCGCCGATGGCCCGCGCAAGCGGGATCAGGTAAGGGTGAAAGGGTGCGGTAAGAGCGCACCGCGCGGCTGGCAACAGTCCGTGGCACGGTAAACTCCACCCGGAGCAAGGCCAAATAGGGGTTCACATGGTACGGCCCGTACTGAACCCGGGTAGGCTGCTTGAGCCAGTGAGCGATTGCTGGCCTAGAGGAATGACTGTCCACGACAGAACCCGGCTTACCGGTCAGCTCCCTCTATACAGATAACCCCGCGTGACGAGAGTCGCGCGGGGTTTTTCTTTATCTATATCCTACACTGGCAAATCAATCAGCAGCGCACGTAGCGGTGCTTCGGCCTGGATGGTGAGGCGGTTTTCCTCGCGGATAAACGCACCATCTCCACAGGTTAGGCGCTGGCTCTGGTGATGGTCGCCATTGACCTCAACGGTACCGTGGATCGATTGCAGGTAGGCACGTGGCCCATGCAAAGTAAGCGTCTGCTGTGCTCCCGCCGGTAAGTTCAAATGATGTATCCAGACCTGTTGGCGCAGTTGCAGGCTGCCTTGAGCACCATCCGGTGAGGCCAGCAGCGTATAGGGCTGATCTGGCAGGCTCAAACGCTGCACACGCTCGTTACTGCGCTCTGGGCAGGCATCCAGCCACAGCTGCATCCGGGTCAGTGGCGTGCTGCTGCTGACGTTCTGTTCGCTATAGCTAAGCCCCGGTTGCGTAGCCAGCAATAACGCCTCTCCTGCCGCTGCGCGTACGGTATTGCCGTCGCTGTCCCGGTATTCGGCTTCACCTTGCAGGATCAGATTCAGGATATCTACGTTGGGATAGGTGCGTGGCTGGAAGGCGGCACCCGGTGCTAATACCTCTTGATTCAGTACCCGCAGCGACGCATAGCCCATCAGCTTGGGATCGAAGTAGTGGCCAAAGGAAAAGGTATAACGAGCCTGCAGCCAACCAAAGTCAGCTTGCCCGCATTGTTGTGCTGTTCTGCATGTGATCATGGCAATCGGCTCTCTAAATTCATTCTCTTGATGGTAAGCATCTGGACGGCGGATTGTTAGCCAGTTAATCTGGTCGGTATATTCAAATTTCCTGATAGAGAGTTTCGATGGCCAGAGATCGGGCGTTAACGCTTGAAGCGCTTAGGGTTATGGATGCGATCGACCGCCGTGGCAGCTTTGCCGCTGCTGCCGATGAGCTGGGGCGAGTGCCTTCGGCACTCAGCTACACCATGCAAAAATTGGAAGAAGAACTGGATGTGGTGCTGTTTGACCGATCCGGGCATCGCACCAAATTTACTAATGTTGGGCGCATGCTGCTTGAGCGTGGCCGCGTACTGCTCGAGGCGGCGGACAAGCTGACGACCGATGCAGAGGCATTGGCGCGGGGGTGGGAAACCCATCTCACCATCGTCAGCGAAGCGCTATCCCCTGCCTACAAGCTGTTCCCTTTGGTTGATAAGCTGGCGCTGAAGGCCAATACCCAGGTTTCGATCTTTACCGAAGTGTTGGCCGGGGCATGGGAGCGGCTGGAGCAAGGGCGGGCCGATATCGTTATTGCGCCGGATATGCACTTTCGCGCCTCTTCCGAAATCAACACCCGCAAGCTGTATAAGGTGATGAGCGTGTACGTTGCTGCACCGGAACATCCAATCCACCTGGAGCCGGAGCCGCTGTCGGAGCTGACGCGGGTGAAATACCGCGGTATTGCGGTTGCAGATACCGCGCGGGAGCGGCCAGTGCTGACGGTGCAATTGCTGGATAAACAGCAGCGCCTGACGGTGAGCACCATCGAAGATAAGCGCCGCGCCTTGCTGGCCGGGCTGGGGGTTGCCACCATGCCTTATCAGATGGTGGAGAAGGATATCGAGCAGGGGCGTTTACGCGTGGTGGGGCCGGAATATAGCCGTGAGGCGGACATTATCATGGCCTGGCGGCGCGACAGCATGGGCGAGGCTAAATCCTGGTTCCTGCGTGAGATCCCACGCCTGTTTGCACGCGAGGAGAATCAGTAACTTCTTCGCATTCTCGCATTTTATAAGGCCCCTCACCCTAACCCTCTCCCACAGGGAGAGGGGACCGATCGAGTTCGCTAATTGCTCAGCGTTTTATCTTGCCTGCTCCCTATTTTCCGAAGTTGTACGGGCTAATTACGCACTCCGGGCAGCTCCCTCTCCTTTTGGGGAGAGGGCTGGGGTGAGGGGGGAATTGCGACGACGGAATAACAGACAGCACGCTATTTTCTCGCCCAACCTATCAACCAAAGCGCACATCGCGCCCGTGGGGTTCATCCAGATCCTGCGCGGGGCCGATCGAAATAATCCCGTGCGGGTTGATGGTGGCATGGCTGCGATAATAGTGGTTGCGGATATGCGCCATATCGACCGTTTCGGCAATCCCTGGCATCTGGTAGATATCGCGCAGGAAGCCGTACAGGTTGAGATAGTCGCTGATGCGGCGCTGGTCACATTTGAAATGAGTGACGTAGACCGGATCGAAACGGATCAGCGTGGTCCACAGGCGCAGATCGGCCTCGGTGAGTTGATCACCGGTCAGATAACGGTGCTGGCCGAGGATCTGCTCCAGCCGCTCCAAAGAGGCAAACACGCCGTTTACCGCTTCGTCATAGGCATCCTGGCTGGTAGCAAAACCGGCCTTGTACACTCCGTTGTTTACCGAGTCGTAAATCCAGCCGTTGAGTGAATCGATCTTTTCACGCAGTTCTGCCGGGTAGTAATCTCCAGCCCGTGCGCCGACGGCGTCGAAAGCGCTGTTGAACATGCGGATAATATCGGCAGACTCATTGCTGACGATGGTCTGCTGCTGTTTATCCCACAGCACTGGCACGGTAACGCGGCCGCTGTACTGCGGATCGGCCCGTAGATAGAGCTGGTAAAGAAAATCGGAGTGATACAGCGCATCGCCGGTTGCTGCCGGGAAATCCTGGCCGAAGGTCCAGCCGTTTTCCAACATCAGCGGATGCACCACGGAAACCGGGATGGTTTGCTCCAGCCCCTTCAGCTTGCGCATCAGCAGGGTACGGTGTGCCCAAGGGCAAGCCAGGGAAACATACAGATGGTAGCGATCTTGCTCGGCTTTAAAACCCGCTTTGCCATGCTCTCCCGCAGCGCCATCTGGGGTGACCCAATTGCGAAACTGAGAGGTTGAACGCTTGAAACGGCCCCCGGTGGATTTGGTGTCATACCAGGTGTCTTGCCAAACGCCATCAACGAGTTGTCCCATGAGATCCTCCAAAATATCCGAGAGTGAAAGTCAAAAGGCCCGGCATGAAGAGCCGAGCCTTTATCCCCGTCGTCTTTCAAGCTGCAGCGTTGTTACCTGCACTTAGCTACTCGACCCATCCCTGGGTCTCGCCCCTTCGGGGCCGCTGTGTACAGCGTTCAAATCTGTTCCCGACAGATTTGTCACCCTAGTCACTTACCCAAAAGTAAGCTCCTAGGGATGAGTAAGCTTGTCGCCTAGCTGCAGCTTGAAATCCATAGGGTATGCTTTAAAAGTTTACCACTTTTTGTTCAAAATGCGGTCAATGCTGAAGCCGCCAGGGCCTGCAACCGCCAGCACGATGAAGCCACCGGCAATGGTCAGGTTTTTCATAAACATCAGCTGGTTCACGCCTTCGGCAAAGTTGGTGTGGAACAGCAGCGCGGTCAGGATGGTGAAACCGGCAGTGAACAGCGCCACGGTACGGGTCAGGAAGCCGAACAGGATCGCCAGGCCACCGCCGAACTCCAGCAGGATGGTCAGTGGCAGCAAGAAGCCAGGTACGCCCATCGACTGCATGTATTGTTGGGTGCCGGCATAGGCATCACCCATTTTGCCGTAACCTGCAACGATAAACAGGATTGGCATCAGAATACGAGCAACCAGCAAACCTGCATCTTCTAATTTTTTCATCATTAACTCCAAAAAGTGTTGTTGCTTGCCAAACTTGGCATTGGTACCGCCAGGGGGTCTGTAGCCACCATGTCCGGTTGATGGAGTGAATGTTAGACGGGAACGCTGCGGGTTGTTAGCAAGTAAAACTGTCGTAATTTTTCAAAAAATCTGAATATCTGCCATGAGATAAAAGAGTTTTTAAATCAATGCGTTAGCATGTTACGTTGAATTTTTGGATAGAAACCACGCAGAGTGGAGGGATTACCAACGGGATAATTGAACCTGTGGCAGCGCGGTTATTTTTTAGGAAGGGCGTTACGGATCAGGCGAACGGTGCCCCAGACGCTGAGTGCCCGTCGTGACCAACGGATCAACTTGCTTGGATGGCGGATGCCGTACAGCGCAATCACGCTGGAGCCAATAGCCATATACTTACGCAGACCATATAGGGTCTGCCAGCTGCGATCAAAGGATTCAGTCTTTTGCAGCCACTGACTTTTGTTGGCGGTCAGATCCAGACGTTGTTGCTGGATCTGCCGGATGAGTTGCTCTTTTCTGCGTTCACGGTACTGGCGGCGATTCATGTTTCTCCTCCAGTTCAGCGCGGTCGAGTTCCAATTGCTGACGTGTTGCCCCTAACAGTGTCGAACGGCGAGCCTTGGACAGTGTCCAGACAAGCCCCACAACGGCCAGGAACAGCAGAACGGCGGTAGTCGTACCCAACGCCATCAGGCGATAAGCGGGGTCGATAGCCCAAAAGATGAGGATTAACAGGCTCATCAGGCCGAAGGCGGTAAACAGCAGGGTAAGCCCCGCCATCATCAGCAACTGGATGAGGTTGGCTTTCTCCTCTTCTAGCTCGATAACGGCCAGACGCACCCGGGTTTCCACCATGCCGACCATAATGGTGACAATCCGTTGGGCGATATCCAGGACCCCTTTACCGGGGCCCTGAGCGCGCGTTTGCGGCTGCTCTGCCATAATCAGCGGCGCGCGAGCAGAACGCCTAACACCACGCCAACCGCGGCGCCGATACCGATACCGGTCCACGGGTTTTCACGCACGTAATCATCAGCCTGGCCAGCCATCTGCTTGGTCTGGTGGGCCAGTTTGTCACTGGCATCGCTCAGACGGGCACGTGTTTCTTTCAGTGCACCTTCTGCTTTGGAGCGCAGTTTGTCCAGTTCAGCTTTAGGTTTATCGGTGGAAGAGTTCAGCACTTCTTCCAGCGTATCGGCCAGGGACTTCAGTTCAGCGCGTAAATTTTCTGCATGTGAATCATGTGCCATTTCGATAACTCCTTAACATTAACTTCGACAGACTTTTAACATAGCGGATTTATTCACTTAAGCAAAGGGCTTATCCCCGGTGGATATCACTAACCAATGTCATTATTGATTGGTAAAATCCCGCCAGATGGGGCTCTTAGCGATAAATCCGCTAATATAAAAAATTATTCGGCCTGCGCGGCTTTCAGCTCTGCCTGGGCTTCTGCCAGCTTTCTCTGCTTGTTGGCGATTTTATCTGCCTTGCCGGTTTCCTGAGCCTCTTTCAGCTCCTGCTCACGCTCGGCCACTTTCTCCTGCTTATCAGCAATCTTCTTCTGGCGATCGGCTTGTAAACCGGCCTCGGTGCAGTGGGTCTGTACTTCGCTCAGGGCTTTCTGCAGGCCTGCCACGCGGTGGCTGTTGCCGTGCTTAGTGGCATAATCGATCTGGGTCTGGATCTCCTGGGCTTTGCTGGCACAAGTCTCGACCGCTGCCTGTGAAAGCGCAGAAAAAGTGAACAGGGGGATGGCCAGTAACAATGTGTGGCGTAATTTCATGATTTCAATTCCTTAATGCTGGGAGATAACAAGGTTGCTCCCGGTTTCCTGCTGCCCAAGGGGCAGTGCGACAGGTGGCCTACGCGGCTGACCCATGCAGACAATCAGCATAGTCACAAATTGCGTAGAACCCCAAATGTAGGGGCGCTGCATGCTGCGCCCGATTAGCCGGATGTAACGACAGCCAAGATAATCCCTTAAATGAGAAAGGGATTATCCCAGATTAAGTGGTGCACGTGCAAATTTACGCACCCAGCGGCTGGGGATAGGAGACTCGTTCAGGGCAATGGTATAACCGGGGGGCAGGATGTTTTCCAGGGCTTCACGGGCCAGCAGTTGCTGTTCAGGGGAATCCAGGCGGATCACCAGGCCATCGCCCTCCGGCGTAATGCTTTTGATGCGAATACCGCGTTCATCCAGGCGCTGATAGACGTAAAAACCATCTGGCAACGATAAGCCCTGCTGAACCACGTGAATACGCAGTTCGTTTTCCGTACGTAAAATGTATGGCGCCAGCACGGCGGCCAATGCCAGCAATGGCAATAAAAGCATCAGCGCGTATTGCCAGCGTGGGCGTTTGGCTTTCACGCGTCTTTGCCTGCACGGTCGGCGCGCTTTTTGCGCCACAGTACCACTAGCGAACCGACCAGCCCGGCGACCAGTAGCACCAGTGGCAGCATCATCAGGCCGAACATCAACTGGTCTTCATACTTGCGGAACATCGGGGTTTTCCCGAGGGCAAAACCGACCGATACCAGGATCAGAACCCACAGCAGGCCACTCATCCAGTTAAAGAACTGGAAGCGTGCGTTGCTCAAACCGGACAACCCGGCAATGGTAGGCAACAGCGTACGGACGAAAGCCAGGAAACGGCCAACCAGCAGGGCCGACAGGCCATGGCGGTGGAACAACTGGTGGGCACGTTGATGATAGTGGGCCGGTAGATGAGCTAGCCAACCCTGTACCGTAGGCGTATTGCCTAGCCATCGGCCTTGTATGTAGCTAACCCAGCACCCCAGGCTGGCTGCGGTGGTCAGGATAAGAATGGTCACCGGGAAATTCATGGTGCCTTTGGCGACCAGGACGCCGACCAGGATCAGCAGGCTATCACCCGGCAGGAAGGCAGCGGGCAGCAGGCCATTTTCCAGAAATAAAATCATAAACAGCAAGACGTACAGCGTCCAGACCAACGAGGGGTTGGCCAGCGTTTCAAAGTCTTGCTGCCATAAGGCATCCAACAGTTGCTTAATGATATCCATCCGGTGTTCCTAAAAACGTCATTGTTATTTTCGTTCAGCGGCTGGGGGGCGGTAAGCTCGCGGAGGGCCCTGGCTGCTGAAGATGATGAACGGTGTTGCTTTATTCTTTGGTTCTTTTGGGGCGACACCGGATCATGAGTGATACGTTAGCGAGCCACGGTAAAGTATATTGCTTTCTTTCCAACCCCCGAGCCTGCTTTGCTGCTGCGGGAAGTTCAGCGTCCAATTGACCTGCCGCAACCGGTTAGGGGCTGGGTTATCTGCCTGCCGCTGAGGCCTCAGGCGGTAGCCCAGATCTGTTGCTAAAGTATAGGTCGGAACCGACTGGGTCGGGGCCTGCAACGAGCTGGGGTAGGAATGCATCCGGGGCAAAGACAGCAGTAGTTTGCTGAGGGGCTTGCGGCGGAGTTCACTGTGCGGACGGTAATCCTGATCGTAGGGGGAAACCACATGCTCATCAAATAATGCCTGAGCACTTAACGCGGAGGCTAAGGCTGCGGTTTGTGCTGCATAGAGCTTTGGGCCGGAGACCGAACCGGTCCAGCAGGAAAGAGCAATAAGCATGGCAAACAACCAGCGCATGTATTCGCGTTCCACCCCAAAGTCAGTCGATAAAAAAGTGGGCTAACTCTACCAAAATAGCACGATTGGCAACAGGGAAATCTACGTGGTCGCTGGGGAAATATCGCGCAGTGGGCGGCTGTACCGGGATCGATTCAGCCGTTTTTACAATACCTGACATTCGGTGCGATTTCTTGACGCCAAAACCCTATTTGGTGGTGGTGGCCATGTTATCCAAATGGATCACCGGATTCTCGGCAAACAGGTAGCGATCGGCGTTGTATTCGAAATCGTCGGTGGTGGCATTGAACAGCATCTGCTTGGTGTTTTCCAGATGTTGCCACATGGCCAGTTTGGCACCGTGAGGATCTTTACGTATCAGCGCTTTAAGGATCTCATCGTGATCGTCGCACCAGCTGGCAATGGAGCGCTCATCGATATGTTCGTGCAGTTTGATCCAGTAAGGGTTGCTGACACGCTGAGCCCACATTTTTTCCACTATGGTGGCCATGGCGGTATTCTGGGTCGCCAGTGCGACCTGAACGTGGAATTTGAGATCCCATTGCGAATCGCGGAAGCGATCCTCTTTGCGCGCCTGCTCCTGGATCTCCATCAGTTGGACGATATCCTGCTTGGTCACCTGGGTGGCGGCAAACTCGGCGATGTTACTTTCGATCAACTGGCGTGCCTGTAGCAGTTCAAAAGGCCCAGAGGTAGCGAATTCGAGGCTTTCGCCCGGAACCACCAGGTGCTTCTGCTGGTTGGAGATCACATGGATGCCCGAGCCTTTGCGCACTTCGACGTAACCTTCCACCTCCAGCATGATGATCGCCTCACGCACCACGGTGCGGCTAACGTTCATCTCTTCTGCGATATAACGCTCGGCTGGCAGTTTCTCACCGACCGGGTAGACCCCGCCCTCAATGCGCCGTTTTAGCTCGGCGGCCAATTGCTGATAAAGGCGTCTGGTTTCAGTGAATTCCATAGTGAATACTCGGTGGTAGAAGGGCGTGATGCCATAGGACCTGTTATACCACTTATCCGTTGTAGCTGCTAGCGAGTCAGATACGAAAAACCCGGCACAAAGGCCGGGCTGTGGGGGGTTAGCTGCTGGCATCTACCGTTTGTAATCGTTCCTGTTCCAGTTCGGAAACCGGCTTGTTTTGCAGCACGGTCCAGATCACGATGGCGGCCAGGATATCGAACACCGACAGGGCGGCGAACAGCGGGCTGAAGCCCATGGTATCAGCCAATGCGCCGACCACCAGAGCGAACATGGTGCTCGCCGTCCAGGCGGCCATCCCGGTCAGCCCATTGGCGGTAGCGACTTCGTTGCGACCAAAGACGTCCGACGATAGCGTAATCAGCGCACCGGACAGTGCCTGGTGGGCAAAGCCCCCGATGCACAGTAAGGCAATGGCGACATAAGGGCTGGTGAACAAGCCGATCATGCCTGGGCCAATCATCAACACGGCGCCCAGGGTGACCACCAGTTTACGTGAGACGATCAGGTTGACGCCGAAATGCTTTTGGAAGAATGGCGGCAGATAGCCACCCAGGATGCAGCCGAAATCGGCGAACAGCATCGGCATCCAGGCGAACATGGCAATTTCTTTCAGGTTGAAGCCGTAAGCCTTGAACATGAATAACGGGATCCAGGCGTTGAAGGTCCCCCAGGCGGGTTCTGCCAGGAAACGCGGCAGCGCGATGCCCCAGAACTGACGGTTACGCAGGATCTGCCAGGCGGACATCTTCTTGGCATTGCTGGTCTGGTGGTGCGCTTCCTGACCATCCAGAATGTAGCTGCGTTCTTCGGAACTGAGTTTCTTCTGGTCTTTCGGGTGCTTATAGAAGATCAGCCAGCAGATGGCCCAGATCAGGCTCAGGACACCGGTAATGATAAACGCCATTTCCCAGCTGTGGGCCACAATCGCCCAGACCACCAAAGGGGGAGCGAGCATCGCGCCCACCGAGGATCCGACGTTAAAGTAACCCACCGCGATGGAGCGCTCTTTGGCCGGGAACCATTCGCTACTGGCTTTCAACCCGGCAGGGATCATCGCCGCTTCGGCCATACCGACCGCACCACGGGCCATAGCCAGACCGACCCAGCTGTTGGCCAGCGCGGTGCCCATACAGAAGATGGCCCACAGGATGGCAAACATCGCATAGCCGATTTTAGTGCCGAGCACGTCGAGGATATAGCCTGCAACGGGCTGCATCAGGGTATAGCAGGCTGAATAGGCGGCAACAATATAGGAATACTGTTGGGTCGTGATCCCCAGTGAACCTTCCAGCGAGGGGGCTGCGACGGACATCGCATTGCGGGTCAGATAACCGAGCACGGTGCCGATAGTCACCAGGCCGATCATATACCAGCGTAAGCCTTTAATTTTACGCATCCCAAATCTCTCCCAGTCTAAAAATTTCGGCCACCGGCAAGCCTGTGGCGGTCATGGTGGTGATTCCTTTTCATCTGGTTGCCGGTATTCCGCTTACCGACGCCGTCCTGCGCGTTGCCATTGAACCGTGGTTATAAACCAGTAGCAGGGTGGCGAGAAGATAACTTGTCATACAGATTTAAAAGTTGAGTGATATCACAAAAACCATTATTTTTTTAAGTGATAATGCTGGTCATCATAAGGCATTGGTTTAATGGGGTCGTCTGGATAGGCGCTTGGAAGCCGTAATTATGGGTTAACCAAGGTGAAATTTAGCTAGACTCTACGATGAATTGGTGTGATAACTTTCCAAAAGTTGACAGCAAGGCTAGCCAGGAAAAAGGTGAGGAACCCATATGGCCACGTTTTTGAGCGATGATTTCTTGTTAGACAGTGAATTTGCCCGCCGCCTGTATCACGACTATGCAGCGGATCAGCCTATTTTCGACTATCACTGCCATCTGCCACCGCAACAGATTGCCGAAAACACTCGTTTTAAGAACATGTACGATATCTGGCTGAAGGGCGATCACTATAAGTGGCGCGCGATGCGCACCAACGGCGTGGCTGAACGCCTGTGTACCGGCGATGCCACTGACCGGGAAAAATTTGATGCCTGGGCGGCAACGGTGCCGCATACCATTGGCAACCCCCTGTATCACTGGACGCACCTGGAATTGCGCCGTCCGTTTGGCATCACCGGCAAGCTGCTCTCCCCGACTACCGCAGATGAAATCTGGCAGCGCGGTAATGAACTGCTGTCGCAGGAGGCTTTCAGCGCTCGCGGCATCATGAAACAGATGAAGGTGAAAATGGTGGGCACCACCGACGATCCGATCGACGATCTGCGCCACCATCAAGCCATCGCTGATGACAGCAGCTTCGATATCAAAGTATTGCCAAGCTGGCGCCCAGACAAGGCCTTCAATATTGAAGCCGCTGGGTTTAATGACTATATGCAACAGCTGGAAGCCGCCGCAGACACGTCCATCAGCCGCTTCAGCGATTTGTGCGATGCACTGAAAAAACGCCTGGATCACTTTGCCGCTCACGGTTGTAAAGTTTCCGATCACGCGTTAGACGTGGTGATGTACGGCGAGGCCGATGAGGCCACGTTAGACAAGATCCTGGCTCAGCGCCTAAGCGGAGAGCTGCCAACGCAGCCGCAGGTTGCCCAGTTCAAGACCGCCGTCCTGCTGTTCCTGGCTGCTGAATATCAGCGCCGCGAATGGGTGCAGCAATACCACATCGGCGCGCTGCGTAATAACAATAGCCGGATGTTCAAGACTATCGGCCCGGACATTGGCTTCGATTCCATTAACGATCAGCCGGTAGCCGAATCACTGTCCCGCCTGCTGGATGCTCAAGCCAAGCAGGGGGCGTTGCCGAAGACCATTCTTTACTGCCTGAATCCACGGGATAACGAAGTGATCGGCACCATGGTCGGCAACTTCCAGGGCGAAGGTACGCCGGGCAAGATCCAGTTTGGTTCAGGCTGGTGGTTTAACGATCAGAAAGACGGCATGCAGCGCCAGATGACGCAGTTGGCACAGCTTGGGCTACTTAGCCGCTTTGTGGGCATGCTGACCGACAGCCGCAGCTTCCTTTCCTACACGCGTCACGAATACTTCCGCCGCATCCTGTGCCAGATGATTGGCCGCTGGGTGGAAGATGGCGAAGCACCGGCGGACATTGCGTTGCTGGGTGAGATGGTGAAAAACATCTGCTTCGACAATGCCAAACACTATTTCGCTATCGAATTAGCGTAGTTCTAGCTCGAGGTTGGTTTATGCAAAGCATCATAAAGATCCATGCAAAAGATAATGTGGCGGTCGCACTGTGTGATTTGGCGGCTGGTGACCAGCCTGTCTGGGAAGGGCAGGCGATCGCACTGGCGCAGGACGTTGCTCGGGGGCACAAATTTGCACTTGAACCGATCGCTGCCAGTGAGATGATCGTCAAGTACGGCTTGCCGATCGGCCATGCGCTGGTGGCCATCGCTGCGGGCGAACATATTCATTCGCAAAATGCCAAAACCAACCTGAGCGATCTCGACAGCTATCAGTATCAACCGGAGTTCCAGACCTTACCGGCGCAGGCGGCAGATCGTGAGGTACAGATTTACCGCCGCAGCAACGGTGATGTAGGGATCCGCAACGAACTGTGGATCATCCCGACCGTGGGCTGTGTGAACGGCATCGCCCGTCAGATCCTGCAACGTTTTTTGAAGGAAACCGGAGAAGCAGAGGGGATCGACGGCGTGCATCTGTTCAGCCACCCCTTCGGCTGCTCACAGCTCGGACAGGATCATGAGAATACCCGCACCATGCTGCAAAATATGGTGCGTCACCCCAATGCCGGGGCGGTGCTGGTGATAGGCCTGGGCTGTGAAAACAACCAGGTGGATGCCTTCCGCACTACGCTGGGTGAATATGATGAGCAGCGTGTGCGCTTTATGGTCTGCCAGCAACAGGATGATGAAGTTGCCGACGGATTGGCACATTTGCATGCGCTATACCAAATTATGCGCGACGATCGCCGCCAGCCGGGCAAGCTCAGCGAGCTGAAGTTTGGCCTGGAATGCGGGGGATCGGACGGTTTATCGGGGATCACGGCCAATCCGTTATTGGGCTGCTTCTCGGATTATGTGATTGCCAACGGCGGCACCACGGTACTGACCGAAGTGCCAGAAATGTTTGGTGCCGAGCGCATTCTGATGAGCCGCTGCCGCGATGAAGACACCTTTGAAAAAACTGTCAGCATGGTCAACGACTTCAAACAGTACTTTATTGCCCACAACCAACCGATTTACGAGAATCCTTCACCAGGCAACAAGGCTGGGGGCATCACCACGTTAGAAGAGAAATCTTTGGGTTGTACCCAAAAAGCCGGGCAGAGCCAGGTGGTGGACGTGTTGAAATACGGTGAGCGCCTGCGTCTGCCGGGGCTGAACCTGCTGAGTGCGCCGGGCAATGATGCGGTCGCTACCAGCGCGCTGGCGGGAGCAGGGTGCCATATGGTGCTGTTCAGCACCGGGCGGGGGACGCCTTATGGTGGCTTTGTGCCAACGGTAAAACTGGCGACCAACTCGGAGCTGGCGGCGAAGAAACCGCACTGGATCGATTTTGATGCAGGCCGCCTGATCCACGGCTTGCCGATGGCGCAGATGCTGGAGCAGTTTGTCGATCTGATCGTGGACATTGCCGATGGCGCTCCGGCGCGTAATGAAGTGAATGATTTCCGCGAGTTGGCGATCTTTAAAAGCGGTGTCACGTTGTAAAGCCTAGCCAGCGGGAGTAGCATAAAACGGCGTTTTGTTTTAAACGCCTTGCTACTTCCGCCCCAGGATCTCCCTAATGACGTTTTATTGGTTTGCGCAGTCCGTTGGCGTGCTGGCTTTTTTGGTTGGTATCACCAGCTTTTTTAATCGCGATGACCAGCGTTTCAAACTGCAACTGTCGGGTTACAGCCTGATTATCGGCATCCACTTTCTCCTGATGGGGGCGAATGCTGCAGGGAGTAGCGCACTGCTCAGCGCCTGCCGCAACCTGGTCTCGATGAAGACTCGCAGCCTATGGGTAATGTGGATCTTTATCTCCCTCACGCTCATCATCGGTTTATCCCGCTTTCACCACTGGATCGAAATACTGCCGATCTGCGGTACGACCGTCAGCACCTGGGCGTTGTTCCGCACCCGGGGTTTGACCACCCGCTGCGTAATGTGGTGTTCAACGGCCTGCTGGGTTACCCACAACATCTGGCTTGGTTCGATCGGGGGTTCGCTGATTGAAGGCAGTTTCCTGCTGATGAACGGTTTCAACATTATCCGCTTCCGCCGCCTGCAACTGCGCGGCATCGATCCTTTTGCGGTCGAGAAAAAGGTGTCTGATGAAGAGCATCAGGCCCCTCACCCTAACCCTCTCCCACAGGGAGAGGGGACCGATCGAGTGGATTTGAAATTGTAGTGACTCATTGGATGAGGAGGATCGAGTTTGCCGAGATTGTCTTTCTACTTCCAACAGAGCAGAGGCTATCAGCTCCCTCTCCCTGTGGGAGAGGGTTGGGGTGAGGGGACTTAGCGAACTTTCAGCGGATCTTCATTGGCCAAGCGCTGGTCTTCCGCCTGACAGGCCGCTGCGGTAAACAGCACGTCGGTGGAGGAGTTGAGCGCGGTTTCAGCCGAGTCCTGCAGTACGCCGATGATAAAGCCGACGGCAACGACCTGCATCGCAATTTCGTTAGGAATACCGAACATGTTGCAAGCCAGCGGGATCAACAGCAGTGAACCACCGGCCACGCCGGAAGCCCCACAGGCGCAGATCGCAGCAACCACGCTCAACAGCAGTGCAGTCGGCACATCGACAGGAATACCCAGCGTATGAACCGCCGCCAGCGTCAGTACGGTGATGGTGATCGCGGCACCGGCCATGTTGATGGTCGCCCCTAACGGGATAGAAACCGAATAGGTATCTTCGTTCAGATTCAGCTTTCTGCTCAGTTCCATATTCACCGGAATGTTGGCTGCGGAGCTGCGGGTAAAGAAGGCGGTAACGCCACTTTCGCGCAGGCAGGTGAACACCAGTGGATAAGGATTACGGCGGATCTTCCAGTAAACGATCAGCGGGTTCAGCACCAACGCCACCAGCAGCATACAGCCGATCAGCACGAACAACAGTTGGGCATAGCCCCACAGTGCGCTAAAGCCGGTATCGGCCAGGGTCGACGCTACCAGGCCAAAGATACCCAGCGGCGCACAGCGGATCACCGCACGAACCACCATGGTCACGGCATGGGACATATCGGTGATCAGCGATTTGGTGGTATCAGAGGCATGGCGTAGTGCCAGCCCCAAACCCACGGCCCAGGCCAGGATGCCGATATAGTTGGCGTTGATCAGTGCATGGAATGGGTTGGCCACCACGCTCATCAGCAAGCCTTTGAGCACTTCAACGATGCCACCCGGCGGGTTGATGTCGGTAGTACCCACGGCCAGAGCTAAGGTGGAAGGAAAAATAAAGCTGATCACCACGGCGGTAAGCGCGGCGGCAAAGGTACCCAGCAGGTAGAGGAACAGGATGGGGCGGATATTGGTTTTTTGGCCCTGCTTATGGTTGGCAATGGAGGCCATGACCAACACCAGTACCAGCAGCGGTGCCACCGCCTTCAGCGCGCCAACGAACAACGAGCCGAGCAGGCCAACGGCTGCTGCAGCGGCTGGCGAAACCAGTGCCACCACAATGCCCGCTACCAGGCCGATCAATATTTGCTTAACCAGGCTGCCCTGAGTGATGCGTAGTAAGAGTTTATTCATGATGCGCTTGCGTTTCCGCTCCCTGAGAATGTGATGTACAGATTGCTGCGCCTCGGCTGAAACGTGGCCGGGCAACTTATCGTCATATCTGTAACTAAGTATGTTTGCTATGCCAGTATTCAGTAAACGGGGGATCTTGAAAAGGGGAGATGATGAAATTACCTGCATGGATCAATGATTGATAACATGCTGTTTACATTTGTGTGATCGTCATAACATTTGGCGTTTATGGCTATTTGCCAAATAATCGCGGGGCGTCTAGCGCCCCGGATAACAGATTATGGCGGCTAACCTCAACCGACCCCGGCCAATGCCTGCTGGACGCCAAGGCTGGCGACAAAGTCCTGCAGCAACAGCTGGCTGAACGGGGTATCGCTAACCTGTTGTTGTTTAAGCCGATAAGTTTGCTGCTTGGCCGGTTCCAACTCGCTCAGCCAGCTCAGGTAGCGCTGCATGATCGCCCCGTTAAATTCCGGGTGGAACTGGGTGGTCAGGGCGTTATCGCCGTAACGCAGGATTTGGCAGGCGTCCTGTTGCGAGCGGGCCAGCACTTCAGCCCCTGGCGGCGGTGTTAGTACGCTTTGCGCATGGATCAGGTTCACGTTGAAGCGAGCAGGCAGGGTGGCAAGACGCTTATCTGAGCGGGCAGCGGGTAATAACTCGATCTCGAGAGTGCCGACTTCCATGCCCTGTGGGTGGTAGCCCACCTCGCCGCCCAGCGCATAAGCCAGAAGCTGGTGGCCGTAGCACACGCCAAATATCGGCAGATTGATTTGCATTGCCTGGCGCAACCATTCTGCTGCCCGTTCGCTCCAGGGAAGTCGTTCGGTCACCATCGCAGCTGAACCGGTGATCACCACGCCGCAGTAATCTTCCGGAGGCAGCGGTGTTTCACCGGCGAGGACGTGCACGATATGTACTCGATCGGCGTCGATATTCCCCTGTTTTAGGAACATCTGCTCAAAGTTGTCCTGCTCCTGCTGGATCATCTGCGGTGCATCACCGGTTTGCATCAACAACAGCGGTTTCATTTCATTCTCCGTCAGCGGGGAACACTACGCCGGTCTGGCGGCGGATCTCCGTCAGCAGGCTGGCGACGATCAGGGAATTCTCCAGGCCCACATGCTCGACCTGCCGTTTTTCCACCAGTTCGGCAAACACTTGTGCTTCATACAGCATGGTATTGATATGTTGCGGCTGGGTCAGTACCTGGCTATTTTCACCGCGTGGCGTCAGCACCACGCCTTGGGCTTCGGAGATTTTTTCAATCACCAGCGTGCCTTCTTCGCCCTGGATCTCGCTCGGAATGTCCGAGTTGCTGACCTTGGAATGGCTGATCACCACGTCAAAGTCACCATAGTTCAGGCACACGCTGCCGTGGGCATCCACCCCGGTATCAAGCAATGTTGCGCTAGCCAATACCGTTTGCGGCGCACCAAACAGCGCCACGGTGCTGGCCACGCAGTAATAGCCAATGTCCATGATCGAGCCGTTGGAAAAGTGCGGGTTGAAGGTATTCGGATTTTCACCGGCCAGGTAACGGGGATAGCGAGAGGAGTATTGGCAATAGTTGATAAATGCCTTACGCAGTTTGCCAATCTTCGGCAATGCCTGTTGCAGGATAAGAAAATTGGGCAAGTGGGCGCTTTTGAACGCTTCAAACAGCACCACCTGATTTTCCCGTGCGCAGGCCACCAGTTGTTCCACTTCGCGCAGATTTGACGCCAGCGGCTTCTCGCAAATCACATGCTTTTTATGGCATAGGAATAGCAGAGATTGTTGGCAGTGCAGAGAGTTGGGGCTGGCAATATACACCGCATCAATCACGTCGGATTGCGCCAGCGCTTCCAGCGAGTCAAAGAAGTGTTCAACCGGATAGTTGGCGCCAAAGGCCTGCGCCTGTTCGAGCTTACGCGAATAGATGGCGGTCAGCCTCATCTTGCCGCTTTCGTGAGCCGCATCGATAAAACGTTCGGTGATCCAGTTGGTGCCGACAACAGCAAAGCGAATCATGGGTGACTCCAGTTTCCACAGGAAGATAGCTCAAGGAACCAGATTATCACGCCGCAGAGATTAGGCGAATATTTGCTTAAAAAGGCTGATTATTCATAGAGCTCACCGAATAAGGAGAGATGGGTCAGATACAGGCGGGTATCAAACTCCAACTGGTGATAGCTGGGTTCCATATGGCAGCACAGGCTGTAAAACGCCTTGTTGTGGTCTTTCTCTTTCAGGTGCGCCAACTCGTGGACCACGATCATGCGCAGGAAAGGCTCTGGGGCGTTTTTAAACACCGTCGCCACGCGGATCTCGGCTTTGGCCTTCAGCTTGCCACCTTGCACCCGGGAAATGGCGGTATGCAGCCCCAAGGCGTGCTTCATCACCTGGATTTTGCTGTCGTAGGCCACCTTGCTCAGCGGTTGAGCATTACGCAGATACTGATTTTTCAGATCGACGGTAAACTGATAAAGCGACTTGTCGGTGGTGCAGCCATGAACCTGCGGATAGCGTTGCAACAAAACCTCGCCCAGACGCTGTTGCTGGATGAGTTGTTGCACCTGCATTTGCAGATGATCGGGGTAGCCTTGCAGGTAGCTCAGTTCAGACATGTTATTCAGTATTCAGTGGTAAACCGGGGCGAGCATTGTATGACGTTTTGTTGCTCAAATCCCTTAAAGGGTAATTAATCCCAAAAAACATTTTACTGCCGAGCGTTTTTAGGGGATAAACAGCCCAAATTTACTATTCAGGAGGGGCAATGAGCCAACTCGATCTGGGAACACAGCAACTTGAGCTGGAGCGTTATCCCCAACAGGAAGAAGCCACCCAGCTGCAGGCGTGGGAAGCGGCGGACGAATATCTGCTGCAACAGCTGGAAAATGTCGATATCGGTGAACGCCCGGTACTGATTTTTAACGACAACTTCGGCACGCTGGCCTGTGCCCTGCATGGCTATAAGCCTTACAGCATCAGCGACTCATACATGAGCCAACTGGCGACGCGCCATAACCTCAAGCTGAATGAGCTCGATGTTGAGCAGGTCACCTTGCAAGACAGCCTGGCCGAACTGCCTGCCAACCCGGCGGTGGTGTTGATCCGTATCCCGAAAGCGTTGGCGCTTCTGGAGCAGCAATTACGTGCCCTGCGTGACGTGGTGGCACCCGATACGCTGATCGTGGCCGGTGCCAAAGCGCGTGACGTGCATACCTCGACCATGCAAGTGTTTGAGCGAGTGCTTGGCCCAACCCGCACCAGCCTGGCCTGGAAAAAGGCCCGCCTGATTTATTGCCAGGTAGCTGACATCGTGCCACCGGCAGCGCCGGAAACCACCGACTGGCTGCTTGACGGCACGGACTGGCTGATCCACAACCATGCCAACGTGTTCTCACGCGGTAGCCTGGATATTGGCGCACGCCTGTTCCTGGAAAACCTGCCGAAGGATTTGCAGGGCCATATTGTCGATCTCGGCTGTGGCAACGGTATTATAGGTATGTGTGCATTGGTGCAGAACCCGCAAGCGCAGATGACCTTCGTCGATGAGTCTTACATGGCGGTGGCTTCCAGCGAACTGAACGTGGAGCACAACCTGCCGCAGGAGATGGATCGCTGTCAGTTTGAAGTGAACAACTCGCTGGCGGGCATTGAGCGTGAAAGCCTGCAGGCGGTACTGTGCAACCCACCGTTCCACCAGCAGCATGCGATCACCGATCATACCGCCTGGCAGATGTTCTGCGACGCCAAGCGCTGCCTGCAAGTAGGTGGTGAGCTGTGGATCGTGGGCAACCGCCATCTGGATTACTACCAGAAGCTGAGACGTTTGTTCGGCAACTGCACCACCGTGGCCTCCAACCAGAAGTTCTTGATCCTCAAAGCGGTCAAGTCTGGCGCGCGCTATTAATTTAGGGGCGCAGCATGCTGCGCCCGTCTAATCAATGGGTTACAGAGCCATTGCCAGCCGCGTGCCCTGATCGATAGCGCGGCGGGCATCCAGCTCGGCAGCCACGTCGGCTCCGCCAATCAGATGTACCGTTTTCCCCATCTCCAGCAGCGGCTGCTGCAATTCACGGCGCGGTTCCTGCCCGGCACAAATTACCACCGTATCCACCGGCAAGCAGCTTTCCTGCTCGGCACGCAGGATATGCAGCCCTTCGTCGTCAATACGTTGATAGTTCACGCTGTTAAGCATCTTCACGCCACGTACCGCCAGGCTGGTGCGATGGATCCAACCGGTGGTTTTACCCAGGCCTTCACCCACCTTGCTGGTTTTACGTTGCAACAGGAATATCTGGCGTGGCGAGGCTGGCACTTCCGGCCCTTGGGCGCTCAGGCCCCCGCGCTGATCGAGCTGCGAATCGATCCCCCATTCGCGGTTAAATGCTGCCGGATCCAGGCTACTGGAGGTGCCGTGCTGGCTGAGGTATTCGGCGACGTCGAAGCCAATTCCCCCGGCCCCAATGATGGCGACCCGTTGCCCAACCGGTTTTTTATCCCGTAAAACATCGAGATAGTTCATCACCTTGGCGTGTTCGATGCCCGCAATGGCTGGCATACGCGGCACGATGCCGCAGGCGAGGATCACCTCATCGAAATCCGCCAGATCCTGCGGTTGCACCTGCTGCCCCAGCTTCAGTTCCACTTCATTGAGCGCCAACTGACGGCGGAAATAGCGCAACGTCTGGTGAAACTCCTCCTTGCCGGGGATTTGCTTGGCGATATTAAACTGGCCGCCGATCTGCTCGGCGGCGTCAAACAGGGTTACCTGATGCCCACGGCTGGCGGCGGTGGTGGCAAACGCCAACCCGGCAGGCCCGGCTCCCACCACGGCCAGTTTTTTAGGCGTTGCCGTGGTGACCAATGGCATTTCGGTTTCGCGACAGGCGCGAGGGTTGACCAGGCACGAGGTGAGCTTGTGGTCAAAAATCTGATCCAGGCAGGCCTGATTGCAGCCAATGCAGGTGTTGATTTCGTCTGCACGGCCCTCAGCGGCCTTCTGCACGAACGCTGCATCCGCCAGGAACGGGCGCGCCATGGACACCATGTCGGCACAGCCATCGGCCAACACCTGTTCCGCCACCGCTGGATCGTTGATGCGGTTGGTAGTGATCAGCGGGATCTTCACTTTGCCCATCAGCTTGCGCGTCACCCAACTGAACCCGGCGCGTGGCACCATGGTGGCGATGGTAGGAATGCGTGCTTCGTGCCAGCCGATACCGGTGTTGATCAGCGTTGCGCCAGCCTGTTCGATCGCCACGGCAAGCTGTTCGATCTCCTGCCAGCTGGAGCCATCCTCCACCAGATCGAGCATCGACAGGCGGTAGATCAGAATAAATTCCGGCCCGGTCGCTTCGCGCACGGCCCGCACAATCTCGACGGCGAAACGCATGCGGTTGCTGAAACTGCCGCCCCATTGGTCGGTGCGCTGGTTGGTGCGCGAGACCAGGAACTGGTTAATCAGGTAGCCCTCAGACCCCATGACTTCCACGCCGTCATAGCCAGCCTGCTGAGCCAAAGCCGCGCAGTTGGCGAAGTCGGCAATAGTCTGTTCGACCTCTTGATGGGTAAGTGCTGCTGGGCTGAATGGGTTAATCGGCGCTTGCAGCGCCGAAGGGGCTACCGGCTGTGGCTGATAGCTATAGCGCCCGGTATGCAGGATTTGCAGGGCAATCTTGCCCCCAGCCTGATGGACTGCCTCAGTTACGATCCGGTGATGGGCAACCTGCTGTGGCTGGTTCAGGACCGATGCCCCGCGATACACCACGCCTTTCTCATTGGGGGCAATACCGCCGGTCACGATAAGGGCGACACCGGCAGCGGCCCGCTCGGCATAGAATGCCGCCATACGCTCGGGGCCATCAGGCAGTTCTTCCAGGCCGGTGTGCATCGATCCCATCAGCACCCGGTTTTTCAGGGTGGTGAAGCCAAGATCCAACGGCGCAAGCAGGTTAGGGTAAGCACGCATTGCAGTCTCCACAATATTTATCGTTATAGTTTTGACGACCCTCAAGTGGTCGGATGAGATAAATCTAGCCGTTGTTGGCGCACTTGGGAAACGCGGATGTGCTGAATGTGATAGACCTCATGTTTGCAATCGGTATAAAAGATCGGCTAACATCGGCTCGCTTTATCCTTTTTCTCTCTGCGGAGCCATTACCGAAAATGAACAACCACACCTGCTGATATCTGGCCCTATACCGAGCACGCCCGTGCCGTATGGGGATGTTTTGATTTCATACAGGAGTGTTTATGGCTCATTTTGCGCAGTCCCCTTATTTCGTTTTACATCAATTAACCTGTCAGTTTGCCAATGGCGAGACCCTATTTGGCCCGCTTAATCTGGCCGTTGAACAGCAGCACTGTGGCCTGGTGGGGCGTAACGGCGTGGGAAAAACTCGCCTGCTACGTCTGATTGCCGGGTTGGATCAACACGCCTCAGGCCATATTGAGACGCAGGCAACCTTTGCCTATGTGGCTCAGCAGTCGCACTTCACCGAACAGACAACCCTGGCAACGCTGCTGGGCTACGGCGAGGTGTTTGCCGCCCAGGCCCGTCTTGAGCAAGGTTGCCCACGGCTGGACGATATCGATCGTCTTGAGGGCCAGTGGGATCTGGCGGATCGCCTGAGCACGGCTTTTGCGGCGGCGGGATTGCCTGATTTTGACCCGCAACGGCCAGCCGGAGAGCTGAGTGGCGGCGAGCGTATGCGTGCGGCTTTGTGTGGCGCGTTAATGTCGGGGGCCGATTTCCTGTTGTTGGACGAACCGACCAATCACCTCGATAGCACGGGGCGCGAATGGCTGTATCAGCAATTGGCACAGTGGCGCGGCGGTCTGTTGATTGCCAGCCACGATCGGCAACTGCTGTCACGGATGCAGCGGATCGTCGAACTGAACCCCGAGGCACTGCGCAGCTACGGTGGCAATTATCACGATTACTATCGGCTGCGGGAGCAAGATCAACAGGCGGCGCGTGCCCAACTGGAACATGCCGCGTTAGAAAGACGGCGCGTCCGCGCCCGCCAGCAGAAAGAGCATGACAATTACCAGCGCCACTCCGCCCGTACGCTGAGAACCGTGGACTCGCTGAATATCGCCTCTTTTGAAAAAGCGGCCCTCAAAGGGGCTGCGCGCGACACGATGGGGACTTTGCGTAAACAGCATCAGGGGCAAAAGAACACACTGGATGAAGCAGTGCGCGAGGCGAGGGAGCGGGTTGAAGAAGATAACCCGGTGATGCTGACCTTACCGGGCAGCACGGTGGCCGCAGGTAAGCAGGTGTTGGTGCTGGAACAGTTACAGCTGCCGTTTGTCAGCTTACCGCCGCTCGACTGGCGGATGGATGGCCCGATGCGCGTCGCCATCACCGGCCCGAACGGCTGTGGCAAATCCACGCTGTTGAAGGTGATCCTGGGGCAGCTGGCTGCCAGCGCTGGTCATTGCCATTGCTCGGTATCGCTGGCCTATCTCGATCAAAACCTGTCCCAGCTCGATCTGACGCGTTCGGTGGTCGATCATCTGGGTTTACAGGATACCCCGCTGGCCGAAGGGGCGTTGCGTAGCCAACTGGCGCAGCTGCAACTGAATGCCGATCGGGTCACGCTGCCGCTGGCGGCATTGAGTGGCGGAGAGCGGTTGAAAGCGGCGCTGGCCTGTGTGCTGTGGCGGCGTGAGCCTGCGCAACTCCTGCTGCTGGATGAACCGACCAACCATTTGGATCTGGCCTCATCGCAGGCAATTGAAGCGGCGCTGGCGGAGTTCCCGGGGGCGATGCTGGTGGTATCGCACGATGAGGATTTCTTGCAGGCGCTGCGATTGACCCATCGTTTGGCTTGGTCGGCAGCGGGTTGGTGCTTTCAAGCAATGTAACCCCGCCTGAGGGGCCAAGCTGGGGAGTTTTTGGTATACTTAAGGTCATTTTGTGAGGTTTCGAGACAATGACTATGACTCCAGTGGCAACAGCAGCCGAGGTAATTTATTACAACGGCACTATCTTCACCGCAGATGCGGAAAATCGTGTTTGTAGTGCGTTGGCGATAGGGCAGGGATACATTCTTGCGGTAGGGACTGATGAGCAGGTGCTTGCGCTGGCGACCCCCACCACCGAACGCATCGATCTGCACGGTAAAATGATGATGCCGGGCCTGATCGACAGCCATATGCACCCATTCTGGGGTGGCAAACAGCTCAAGGGATGCAGCCTGCACTATGCGGCGCTGACGGTAGAGCAGACCTTGCAGCATATACAGGCGCATCTGGATAAATATCCGGCTGGCGATGACGAATGGCTGACGGTGCGCGCCTGGCAGCGTCAGGCGATGATCCCGGTGGGTGCGGACATGAGCCGTGCGCTGCTGGACTCTCTGAACACCCGCCGCCCGGTAGCGTTGTTCGCTAACGATTGCCACACGCTGGCGGCTAACAGCCGTGCGCTGGAGATGTTGGGCATTGATGAAAATACGCCAGTGCCGCCAGATGGCAAGATCGCCCGCGATGCCGATGGTCAACTGACCGGGATCCTGGAAGATGCTCCGGCCATGCGCGCCTTCGACAGCATTCCTTCCGGCACGGCGGAACAGAACGTGCAGGTGGCGGCTCATGTGCAGCAGGTACTGCATGAGCAGGGCGTAACCACGGTGATGGACACCCGCGTGTTTGCGGAGCAACTGGAGGCTTTCGCCGTACTGCGCGATCGCGGAGAGCTGACCTTACGCGTGCTGGGGGCCAAAGAAGTCACGCCAGACAGCGTACAAGGGCCCGAAGACGCTGCCCGTGCGGTGCAGGAAGTTGTCGCCTTTGCCGAACAGTGGAGCAGCCAGCCTTGGACACCGCAGGCCGGGATCTCTGTTGGCCATCTCAAACTGTTCGTCGACGGCGTGTTGCAGCCACCGACCATGACGGCGGCGCTGCTGGAGCCTTACCGTGAACATCATGGGGAAGCCAAGAGTGAGCGTTATGGCGATCTCTACTTCACCACGCCGGTACTGAACGCACTGATCGTCGAATGTGGTCGTGCTGGCCTGCATCCGCATACCCATACGGTAGGCGATGGGGCAATCGAGCAGGTGTTGGATGCGGTTGAGCTGATGCGTGCGGCCTGCCCGGGCAAGGATATCCGCCCAGGGTTGGCCCATAACGAACTGGTTGCGCCGCATCAGTATGCGCGCTTTGCCTCTTTGGCCGCGACGGCGGTACTTTCGTTCCAGTGGGCCGGTTTACCAGGCGTGCTGATCGATGAAGAGCGCGAGATGCTGGGTGAAGCTCGTTTCCCTCACCTGGAGCCCGCGGCACGCTTCCTGGATGCTGGTGCGCGGCTGGCCTATGGCAGCGACTGGCCGATCGATCGCCTGGATGAATGGTATAACCTGCAGGTGGGGATGACCCGCCGCGCGTGGGATAGCGAAGGCAACCCTGCTGGGCCACGTCTGGATAACGATCGCGATCTGACCCTGATCGAGACGCTGCGCGCAGCCACCATCGATGCGGCCTATATGATCGCCAAAGAGCAGTACATTGGCTCACTGGAAGTGGGCAAATTTGCTGATGCGATCGTCCTGCACCATAATCTGTTTGAGCAACCGGCAGAGAAACTGTACCAAACCCGCATCGAGCGGACGTTGGTTGGTGGGAAGATCAGCTATCAATCCTAAACCGGCTCACTACGTAGGGGCGCTGCATGCTGCGCCCGTCTAGATAATCAATGAGTTAGCAAGGTTTGGCACGGTTCGACTTCTCTAAATTGAGCGACTTTGCCACTTTGTCATCAATCTGAAGCGGTAATTTTTACCGCTTTTCCTCATCCTGCAAACAATAAATCAACGGGTTGTGCCCCAGTTCTTTACCTATTGCCACCTGGTTTTCTGAAAGCGGATTGTTAGCTTCCCCGGCAGCCTAACTTGTGCCAGAATCCGTCCCCTTGTTTTTACCGCAGCGAATCAAATAGCCTATTGGGATTGGCCCTGAATAGCGCTGAGCTGCGCCAGGAGATGATACGGTAATGCCGCAAAACATTCGGTTGCAACGAGTTCTTAAAACCCCCGCCCTGGTTGCGTTTGGCCTTGCCTATATGGTGCCACTGGGCGTGTTTACCACCTACGGTCAGGTTACCGTGTTAAGCCAGGGCCACTTACCCGTCGCTTATCTGGTTACCATCGTGACCATCCTGTTTACCGCCCTGAGCTATTGCCGGATGACCAACGCCATGCCGCTGGCAGGTTCGGCCTATTCCTACGTACAGCGCAGTTTTGGTGGTAAAACCGGTTTCCTGGTAGGTTGGGCGCAGATCCTCGATTATCTGTTCCTGCCGATGCTTAACTATCTGGTTTTAGGTATCTTCTTGCACGAGGCATTCCCGTCGATCCCTGCTTACGTGTTTATTCTTGGCTCGATTGCCAGCGTCAGCGCGCTGAATATTCTGGGCGTGCGCCTGCTTAGCTCGGTGAACTTCACGCTGATTGCCTTGCAGATGGTGTTTATCGTGCTGTTTATCGTGCTGGCGTTTAGCGAGGCCGATCTCAGCCCGGCGTCATTGATGAAGCCGCTGCTGGTGGATGCCGGTGACTTCTCTGGCCTGATCGCCGGGGCTGCGGTGTTGTGCCTGGCCTTCCTAGGTTTTGATGCCATTGCTACCATGGCCGAAGAGGCCGCCGACGCCAAACGTACTTTGCCGCGCGCGATCCTGATTACCGTGATCTGTGCCGGTGGCATCTTTGTTGCCGTCTCCTACGCCGCGCATCTGGCCTATCCTGACTGGCAATCACTGATCCCGCATCAGGACACCGCCAGCCTGATTATTTCGGAGCACGTGGGCGGCAAGTGGATGTACAACTTCTTTATGGCCACTTACCTCACCGGGGTGTATGCCTCTTCCATGTCTGCACAAACCGGCGTCTCACGTATTTTCTACGCCATGGGGCGTGAAGGCGTGTTGCCGCGCAAAGTGTTCTACCACCTTCATCCTCGTTTCCGCACTCCGTGGCGCGCGATTGTGTTTGTCGCGATCATCTCGTTGCTGGCGTTGTGGATGGATTTGAGCATGGTGGTGTCGATGATCAGCTTTGGCGCACTGGGGGCGTTCACCTTCGTTAACCTTAGCGTGATCAAACACTTCCTGATTAACCAAAAACGCCGTGGGCTGAACGCGATGTTCAAATACGGCCTGCTGCCGCTGATTGGTTTCGGTATGTCGGTATGGCTATGGGTCAACCTGGATCCCGAAGCGCTGAAAGTGGGCTTCACCTGGCTGTTTGCCGGTTTTATTTATCTGCTGTGGCTGACCAAGGGGATGCGTCAGGATCCTCCATCCACCCAGGATGATATCGGCGATCTGCTGGATTGATGCCCCTCACCCCAACCCTCTCCCACAGGGAGAGGGAGCTGTTAGCCCCTGCTCTTTTAGCAGTAACTCGCTCGGTTCCCACAATGGAGGGCGCTGTTAGTCTCTACTCTTTTTGCTGTAACTCGATCGGTTCCCAGAAGGGAGGGAGCTGTTAGTTTCTGCTCTTTTGGCAGTCACTCGATCGGTTCCCAAAAGGGAGGGAGCTGTTAGTCTCTGCTCTTTTGGCAGTAAATAGGCAATCTCAGCAAACGCGAACGTCCCTTCAACCAAGGCGAATCAGCCGGTGCTCATGAAGAATCACGATACTTTCAGCCCACTCGATCGGTTCCCTCTCCCTGTGGGAGAGGGTTAGGGTGAGGGGAACCTATACACTCCAATAACACGTCAAACGCCGCCGCCATCTGCTCTTCGGGCACGCAGGCAAAGCCCATTAGCAGCCCGCGCCGCGCGTTTGGCAGCATGTAATACCGTGACAACGCTCTTACCAACACCCCACGTTCATTGGCCGCCGCAGCGATGGCGACATCGTCGGCATCATCCGGCAGATTGAGCACCAGGTGCAGCCCGGCATTGCTGTTGAACTCGCTTAACGCCTGCTTACCCAGATGCTGCTCAATCAACGCGGTGAGGAACCCACGGCGTTTGGCATACAGCAACCGCATGCGGCGGATATGCGCCGTATAGTGGCCCTCCTGAATAAACTGTGCCAGCGCCGCCTGAATGATCAGGTGACCACCACGATAAAGCTCGGCGTGGGCCGTTTTTAACTCGTCCATCAGTGGCTTGGGAAGCACAACATAGCCCAGTCGGAGGGCCGGATAGAGCGTTTTGCTGAAGGTGCCGATATAGATCACCGGAGCATCGGCTTCCAACCCCTGCAAGGCCGGGATCGGTTGGCCGGAGAAGCGGAATTCGCTGTCATAATCATCCTCCACGATCCAGCCGCCAGCCGCACGGGCCAAAGCTAGCAGCCGTTGCCGACGTGCCAGGCTCATCACCGAGCCCAACGGGTATTGGTGCGAAGGGGTGACAAAAATCAGCCGTGGCAAGGCCGCTGGTTGTTCTGGTGGCACCATCCCGGCCTCGTCCACCGCCCAGGGGCAGATATTGACGCCGTTCATGCGCAGGATATTGCGGATCCCCCAATAACCGGGCTCCTCGATCCAGGCGTCATCTCCCGGATTACATAGCATGCGAGTAACCAGATCGATCGCCTGGTGAATGCCTTCGGTGATCAGAATTTGTTCCGGTGAGCAGCGCACCGAACGCGACACCCGCAGATAGTCCACCAGCGCATGCCGCAGCTCCGGGCTGCCGCCCTGGTTGCTGTAGGTTAAGCGTTGCGATGTCGGGCGGCGGCTGATGCGTGCCTGGAGTTTGCTGAAGATGTGATGCGGGAATGCATTCACGTCGGGGACGCCGGGGATAAAGGCTCCCCACTGTTTCGGGCTGGCACTGGCGTGTTGCAGTAGCGTGATGCCACGTTGTGACAGCTCGGCACGCCGTGGCTCACCGTCACCACCAATCGGCTGGCTGGCGGTGGATAAACAGCTGTCGGGTACCGTTTCTGCGACGAAGGTTCCACTTCCCTGGCGCGAAAACACATATCCTTCCGCCAGCAATTGTTCATAAACGGTTAAAACCGTATTACGTGAGAGACCCAGCTCTTGTGCCAGATCGCGTGACGCCAGCAGGCGGCTGGAAGGAGGCAGGCTGCCGTCCAGAATACTGGTACGAATGGCATTGTATAACCGCTTGTGCAGTTTATCATCGGGCTGCTCGCCGAGGCGTTGCAGCAGCAGGTCACCACTCAATGAGCGCAATTGGATCCCTCAATTAATCGTAACTGGCACTCGATTATAGGGCCACATCAGGTGTAAATAAACGCAATGTTTCACGTTTGTGAACAAAACCGATAACTGGTCCCGCCCGGAGAAAACAGCATGAAAAACGCAGAACTGAATCAACGTCGTCTGGCCGCTACCCCAAGAGGGATTGGCGTGATGTGTGGTTTTTACGCCGAGCGTGCAGAAAATGCCACCCTGTGGGATGTGGAAGGCAATGAGGTGATCGACTTTGCCTCGGGCATTGCGGTGCTCAATACCGGCCACCGTCATCCCAAAGTGATCGCCGCCATTGAAAAGCAGCTCCAGGCGTTTACCCATACGGCATACCAGATCGTTCCTTATGAAAGCTATATTTCGCTGGCAGAGCGTATCAACCAACGCGCTCCGATCGAAGGCACCTGTAAAACCGCTTTCTTTACTACTGGCGCAGAAGCGGTAGAGAACGCGGTGAAGATCGCCCGTGCTTATACCGGGCGCCCAGGCCTGATCACCTTCGGCGGCGGATTCCATGGCCGTACCTATATGACCATGGCGCTGACGGGTAAAGTGGCCCCTTACAAGCTGGGCTTTGGCCCGTTCCCTGGCTCCGTTTTCCACGGCCAGTATCCGAATGCGCTGTATGGCGTCAGCACCGAAGATGCCATGAACAGTCTGGAACGCATCTTTAAAGCCGATATCGATCCCAAGCAGGTTGCCGCGATAGTACTGGAGCCGGTGCAGGGTGAAGGGGGCTTTAACGTGGCTCCGGCAGAATTCATGCAGGCGCTGCGTACGCTGTGTGACCAACACGGTATCCTGCTGATCGCCGATGAAGTGCAAACCGGCTTTGCCCGTACCGGCAAGCTGTTTGCGATGGACCACTATGCGGTGAAACCGGACCTGATCACTATGGCGAAGAGCCTGGCTGGCGGTATGCCGCTGTCTGCCGTGGCGGGCCGTGCTGAAGTGATGGATGCCCCAGCCCCCGGTGGCCTTGGCGGTACCTACGCCGGTAACCCATTAGCCGTTGCTGCCGCGCTGGCGGTATTGGACGTAATTGAAGAAGAGCAGCTGTGCCAACGCTCCCAGCGTTTGGGGCAACATTTGGTGGAAGTGCTGCAACAGGCACGTAGCCACTGCCCGGCGATTGTGGATATTCGCGCGCTGGGTTCCATGGTGGCAGTAGAGTTCAACGACCCGGCAACCGGTAAACCGTCGCCGGAGTTTACCCGTCAGGTACAGCAAAAAGCTCAGGAAGAAGGACTGTTGCTACTCAGCTGTGGGGTGAACGGTAACGTGATCCGTTTCCTGTACCCGCTGACCATTCCTGATGCCCAGTTTAACCAGGCGCTGGCAATCCTTTCCCGCGCGCTGGCCCAATAAGGAGCAATATCCATGAAACTGCAAAATCCCGATCTGCTGCGTAGCCAATGCTTGATTAACGGCGAGTGGTGCGATGCGCGCAGCGGCAAACGTGAAGCCGTGATCAACCCGGCCAACGGTGTGGAGCTGACAACGGTGCCTCTGGTGAGTGCAGAGGAAACTCAGCAGGCAATTAATGCCGCGCAGCAGGCACAAATCGGCTGGAAGCAACAGACCGCCAAGCAGCGTTCCGTATTGCTGCTGGCCTGGGCCGATAAAATCATGGCGGCTCAGGAAGATCTGGCGCAGCTGATGACCGCTGAGCAGGGTAAATCGCTGGCGGAAGCGCGTGGCGAAGTGGCCTATGCCGCCTCGTTTATTACCTGGTTCGCCGAGGAAGCCAAGCGTGTAGACGGTGCCGTATTACAGGCACCACAGGCTTCACAACGTCTGGTCGTGGTGAAACAGCCGATCGGCGTCTGTGCGGCGATCACGCCGTGGAACTTCCCGGCAGCGATGATCACCCGTAAGGCAGCACCTGCGCTGGCCGCAGGCTGCACCATGATCGTTAAACCGGCTGAGCAAACGCCGCTGACCGCATTGGCATTGGCCAAACTGGCGCAGGATGCCGGTATTCCCGCTGGCGTATTGCAGGTGGTAACAGGCGAAGCGGCGCAGGTGGGTAAAGTGCTGTGCGATAGCCCGGTAGTGCGCAAGCTGAGCTTTACCGGATCGACCGAGGTTGGGCGCATCCTGATGGCCCAATGTGCGCCAACCATTAAAAAGCTTTCGTTGGAACTGGGCGGCAACGCTCCGGTGATCGTGTTTGACGACGCGAATCTGGACGCGGCCGTCGCCGGGATCATGGCCTCCAAATTCCGCAACAGCGGGCAGACCTGCGTTTGCGCCAACCGCATCTACGTTCAGGACGGTATCTACGATCGCCTGGTGGATAAGCTGGTGGCCGCGGTTGAGCAACTGAAAGTCGGTGATGGCACACAGGAAGGGACAACGCAGGGGCCGCTGATCGATGAGGCCGCGATAGAGAAAGTGCAGAGCCACATTGATGATGCGCTGATCAAAGGGGCGCAGATCGCCACCGGCGGGCAGCCGCATGCGCTGGGCCGTACCTTCTTCCAGCCAACGGTGGTTACCGGTGTGACCCAGCAGATGCGCTTTGCCAAAGAAGAAACCTTTGGTCCGGTGGCGCCGCTGTTCCGTTTCCATGACGAAGCGGAAGCTATCGCGATGGCCAACGATACCGAATTTGGTCTGGCTGCTTACCTGTTTACGCAAAACGCTGCTCGTCAATGGCGGGTGCCGGAGGCGTTGGAATACGGCATGGTGGGCATCAATACCGGTTTGATCTCTAACGAGGTGGCGCCTTTCGGCGGTATCAAACAGTCTGGGCTGGGTCGCGAAGGCTCTCGCTACGGCATTGAAGAGTATCTGGAACTGAAATATCTGTGTATTGACGTGAGCTGTTAACCCTCAAGACTTGAACGTTCCCCGCTGGCCTACGCTGGGGAGCGTTTCCTCCAAGCAAGAAGTGATGTTTCTCACCGTTGAGAACGGCGGCGTCGTGGCCGCCGGTTTTTTTAGCTCCGCATTTTCTCTGGTAATGCCAACCACGCCTGCACTGATGGGCGCTGCCACTGTTTTTGTGCATAGTGGCGCAGCGGCTCCGGCACCTGATCGCCATGTATCACCAGCCGGTTGAGCATCAGCGCCAGATCGGTATCGGCGATGCACCATTCGTGGAACAGATGATCCTGGCCGTGGCTCAGCAACTTTTGCGCCGCGGTCAGCAGTTTGTTGGCTGCCCGTTGGGCATCTGCACTTAATGGGGCAAATTTGACCGCGCTGAAAATCACCTCGGTTGGGCGTTCGGCCCGCAGCGGCAACAGATCGCTACGCAACCATGCCTGGATCTCACGGGCTTTGGCACGCTGTTTGATGTCACGCGGGTAGAGCTGATGGGCTGGGTGGAGTTCTTCCAAATATTCCTCAATGGCGGAAGACTCGGAAAGCTGGAAGCTGCCCATCACCAACGTCGGTACCCGCAGCGTTAGCGAAAGGCTGCCGTAGGCCTGGCTTTGCTGTTCCCCCAGTGAAAGATCCACCGGCTTGACGGTAAACGGCATGCCTTTCTCCGTGAGCGCCACAAAGGTCGACATGGCATAGGGGCTGAAAAAGTCGCTATCAGTGTAGAGAACAGTGGCCGATGGGTTCATACAGATCCTTGAGGATGGAAAAAGTATTTGGAATCATTGGCGAACGGCGCAATAAAATCAAGGCGATGGCCGATGATTAATCTTAATGGCGTATTAGGCACTGTGATGGCAGCTGGCAATCAGGAGTCACTGACCAGGATTATCCCCAGCCGATCGATTAGCCCAACGACTTGCTGGCTATCCAACTGTATCCCCTCCAGATCAACCTGGCGGATATCCATCTCCCCCAGCTCTGCGCCGGTCAGATTGCAGTGGTTGAAGGTGGCGGCCCGCCAGTCAAACTGATTGAACTCCCCGCCGGACAGATCGGAGCCAATAAAGCTGGCACCCAACACGTTAGCGCCACTCCAGCGGTTTTCCCACAGCTCACATTTCTCCAGCACCACCTTGGAGAAATTGCTGTAGCTCAGATTGCTTTTGATGATGAAGGCACTGCAAAAATAGCTGCGCTGCGAAATCATGTTGATAAAGCTGGCACCTCGAAAATCGGCACCCTGTGCTTTACATTCACGGATCTCCAGACCGAGGGCCTGGGCATTTCTGAAATCGGCCAGCGACAGATCGCAGCTTTTAAAGCTGGCGTCTTTCAATATCGCCCGGTTGAAGTTGCAGCCAAGCTGGGTCTCTTCATCATAGAAAACGCAGCCGATAAATTGAGTATCAGTCAGATCGACGCCGGAGAAATCGCAGTTGAGGAACTTGCCGTTGGTGATGGTTTCACCACGGAACTGATCGCGCGCGATCTTGGCGGATTGCAGCAGTAAGGGTTGCATGTGGTTACCTGTTTTTTTATACAGCTTATCGCGATAGTACCGAAGCAGGGCGGAGAAGGGAATGGTGAGTGCGAGATTTTGCCAACCCGATCGATAAACACTTTGTTGCCATTGTGTTGATTGGTGAGGAAAGAAAACCTTGCAGAATAAGCGCTGATAAATCATCATTTGAAACGACGTTTCACTTCCTTTCTACAGGCCAACCTTGAACCTAAACGGGCTACTGCGCCAACGCGTTATCAAGACGCATTGGTATGCCAAGCGAAAAAGCTATCGCGTGCTTTTTTGGCGTGAGATCACGCCACTGGCGGTACCGATCTTTCTAGAGAACACCTGCGTACTGCTGATGGGGGTGCTCAGCACCTTCCTGGTGAGCTGGCTCGGCAAAGAGTCGATGGCGGGCGTTGGTCTGGCAGACAGCTTCAACATGGTCATCATGGCCTTTTTCGCTGCGGTGGATCTGGGGACTACGGTGGTGGTTGCCTTTAGCCTTGGCACACGTGACCGCAAGCGAGCGAGAGCGGCGGCTCGCCAGTCACTGGTGTTGATGACCGTGGTGGCGCTGGCGCTAGCTATTGGGATCCATCTGGCCGGCGAGCAGATCATTAACGTGATCGCCGGTGAAGCCACGCCAGAGGTAAAAGCATTGGCGCTCTCGTATCTGCAAACCACCGTCTGGAGCTACCCGGCAGCCGCTATTGCCCTGATTGGCAGCGGCGCACTGCGTGGCGCTGGCAACACCAAGATCCCGCTGCTGATCAACGTTGGCATGAATATCCTCAATATCCTCATCAGCAGCACGCTGATTTATGGCGTATTTAGCTGGCCGGGTCTGGGTTTTGTTGGCGCAGGGCTGGGGCTGACCATTGCCCGCTATATTGGCGCGATTGCCATTATTGCCGTGCTGGCGGTGGGTTTTAATCCGGCGCTGCGGATCACGCTCAAAAGCTATTTGACGCCACTCAACAGCAGCATCCTGCGTGAGGTGCTGGGGATTGGTATTCCAGCCAGTATTGAATCGGTGCTGTTCAACGCCGGTAAACTGCTGACACAAATGTTTGTGGCTGGCATGGGCACCAACGTCATCGCCGGGAACTTTATCGCTTTCTCTATTGCGGCGCTGATTAACCTGCCGGGCAATGCTTTGGGCTCTGCGTCGACCATTATCGTCGGCAGGCGTCTGGGGAAAGGGCAGATTGCTCAGGCCGAGCGGCAGATGAAATATATTTTCTGGCTGGCAACGATCGGCCTGACGGCACTTGCCTGGGGAACGGCCCCCTTTGCCGGGCTGTTTGCCTCATTTTATACCCAGGAGGATGATGTTAAGGATGTCATCAAGATCCTGATTTGGCTCAACGCCGCGTTTATGCCGATCTGGGCTGCGTCCTGGGTGTTACCTGCCGGGTTAAAGGGGGCGCGCGATGTCCGTTTTGCCATGTGGGTGACGATGCTGGGTATGTGGGGGTGCCGGGTCGTCGCCGGTTATTTCCTGGGCATCGTGCTGGGTATGGGCGTGGTGGGTGTCTGGATGGGAATGTTTATGGACTGGGCCGTGCGCGGCGTCTTTTTCTACTGGCGTATGGTCAGCGGGCGCTGGCTATGGAAGTATCCACGGCTCAAAAAAAGCCAGCCTGAGTCAGTCACAGAGCTGCCGCCGAGTTAACGGTATTTTATTGGCCTGAGCCGGGTCTACAGTATCAATCCATTGTCGGCGGTTATGTTTTGGTGTAAGACTGATGCCACGATAAATGAGCTAAAGGCTGCACCATGGACGGATTGTTATTTATCGCTGGTCTGGCATTGTTCTTGTGCCTGGTGGTGTTGCCCATTTCAGTGGTGATATCGCTTGGCCGTGGCAACCGCAACCAGCGAGAGATTGCACAACTCACACTCACCATCAGCCAGTTGCAAAAACAGGTGGATGACCTGCGGTTCGTTGAAAACGGAAGAGCGCGGCCAACGCCGACTCCTGAGCACGTGGTGCAACCGGTGGTAGCGAAGAAAACGCATGACTTTGCGGCACACGCGGCACAACCGCCTGCCGTTAAACCCGTTGCTGACATCGTACCTCCCTCGATTACAGTTCCATTGACGCCTGCCGTAGCAGCAATCCCCCTCCCTCAGCCACCAGCGACTAAACCTGCTGCTGATATACCGCAAGAACCGAAAAATGACCTGCTCAGCGGGCTGGTTAGCTGGTTTATGCAAGGTAACCCGTTGGCGAAGCTGGGGGTGTTGTTACTGTTCTTCGGCTTGGCCTACCTGATGAAATACACCGTCGAACGCGACATGTTGCCTATTGAGTTCAGACTAATCGGGGCGGCAGCGGCGAGCGGCGTGTTGCTGTGGTTGGGCTGGCGGCTGCGTGCTAAACAGACGCTATATGCCCTGATCCTGCAAGGGGGCGCGGTCGGCGCGCTCTATATCACGGTGTTTGGTGCCTTCCGGCTTTATCAGTTATTGCCACATACGCTGGCATTTGGCCTGATGCTGGTGATCTGCGCTGCCAGCGTGGGGCTGGCCGTAATGCAACGCGCTCTCAGCCTGGCGATGCTTGCCAGCATTGGCGGCTATCTTTCACCGTTGCTATTGTCCACCGGTGGCGGCAGTTATATCGCCCTGTTCTCTTATTACCTGTTGCTTTCGTTGGGCATTCTGACGATCAGCGTCTGGCAGCCATGGCGGCCACTCAACCTGTTGGGTTTTGTATTTTCCTTTGGCGTTGCCGGGTTGTGGGGAGTAAACAACTACCTGCCCGAATACTACCTGGGCTGCCAGCTGTTCCTGATTGCCAATATCGTGATTTTTGGTGTGCTCTGCCTGGCCCTGACGCTACGCGCACAACTGCCCGGTGAGAAGATCATTGATGGCACGCTGCTGTTTGGCCCACCGTTAATCGGTTTTGGCATGCAGTATCTGATCACCCGCCAGTGGGAATTTGGCCCGGCGTTCTCGGCGCTGGGCTTCGGTTTGGCTTACCTGTTACTCGCATGGGCTGTCTTGAAGCGTTACCCCTCTCTGGGCCGCATGTTGGCGGTTTCCAGCTTGGCGTTGGGTGGGGTGTTCACTACGCTGGCGATCCCATTGGCGCTGTCCGCAGAGTGGACCTCAATGGCCTGGGCGCTGGAAGGGCTGGGCATTCTTTGGCTGGGCCGCCAGCAAAAACAAATCCGCATGAGCCTCAGTGGTTCAGGTCTGCTGGTGCTAGCCTTGGCTTCCGCCTTGGTAGCCCTTGGCGCCGGTATGACGACGCTTTCCTTCACCTTGGTATTTGCCGTGTTGGCACTAACCTGGCTGGCTGCAGCCTTCCTCTGGCGTGATATGGGAGGCGATGCCGTATTCCGGCAGGTTGTCAGCCGTGGTCTGCTGGCTGGCGGTATCCTGCTCTGGCTGGTATGCCTGCTTGGTTTTACCGGCAGGTTGCCACTTTACTATCGCCAAGGGGCCTTCCTGGCACTGGCCTTGTTGACGCTATCTGTCGTGCTGTGGCGTTGGGCGGCACAACGGCTGGCCTGGCTCGAACTGCGTTACAGCATTTGGCTGCTGTGGCCAGCTATGTTGGCAATGCTGATGTCCCAATTAAATGGTCTGGATCCTTTGTTAGCCTCTGGCTGGCTGAACCTGGTCTGGTTGTTGGCTTTGTCTGTCGCGTACTGGCTGTTGAAGCGTGAGGCTGGCTCTCTGCCGTTACTGCGTTTGCAACAAGGATTACACCTGTCGCTGTTCTGGCTGGTGGTGTTTGCACTGGGTTATGAAGTTTTGTGGCACACGCTGCGCTTGCCATGGGGCATGGACGAGTGGCAACTGGGCCTGCAAATGGGCTTCCTTTCCCTGATCATGTTGGCCACCCATGGTGCACTGCGTAAAGGATGCTGGCCGTTCGACGAACATCGTCAATTGTACGGTGCTATTGCTCTGGCTCCCTTGGCAGCGCTGGCTTTGCTGCTGTTGCTGGTAGGTAACGTGTTGGATGGGGTCAGTATGGGCTGGCACTATTTGCCACTGTTGAACCCGTTGGAAGAGGGGGCTGGTTTTGCCCTGTTGGCACTGGTGACTCTGGGGCTGTTTGTCCGCAGGGAATACCCACAATACGCCACATTGCTGAGACGGATATTGCCGTTGTTTACCTTGGCGGCCCTGTTCTGGTGGGGCAATGGCACAATACTGCGTGCGCTTGCCTATTACGCCGATATTGCCTGGCGCGTTGATACGCTCTGGGGCTCACGTCTGGTGCAGACGACCTTTGCTTTACTGTGGATGCTGATAGCACTAATTGTCATGGTGTGGTCCACTCGCCGTGGACAGCGTGAAGTGTGGTTTGGCGGTGCGGCATTGCTGGGTATCGTTATTGTTAAGCTGATACTGGTTGATAGCGCCAGAGGTGGCGGGCTGGCCCGGGCCATCTCGTTTATCGGCGTGGCGATACTGGTGTTGATCGTGGGATATTTTTCCCCATTGCCACCCAAAGCGGTGCGCGGTAAGGCGCCAACTGTGGCAAGCGAACGAGGGAATGTATGAAAGTAAAACTGAATAACTGGTTGCTGCTGGGCTCGCTTTGTCTGGCTGGTGCGGTCAATGCGCAGACGATGGCTGAAAAACCACAGGATTTCGCCTACGGTATACCGCTCACCACGGAAGGTAACGAGCCGTTCTTCCGTATCGAACTACCTGAAGTGGCGTATACCGCGAGCGTATGGCCAGATATGCGCGATGTACGGGTGTTCAACAATCAGGGGCAGGCGGTACCTTTTGCCTTGGTGGCGAATGTCACTACCCAGAAGGATAGTCAGATTTTCCCTCTGCGCCTGTTCCCGATGAATGGTAAAAGGGTCACCAATCAGGAACAACAGGTGATTTCACTCAAGTCTGCTGGTGGTGTTGAAGTCACCTTGCCGATAGATAGTGACAAGCCAATGGGAAACACTTACCTGCTGGAGATCCCGCAGCATGGGGACAACTATCCCCGTCTGACTCAGTTGAAACTGGCCTGGGAGCGTCTGCCCGAGAATTGGCAGACCCGCGTAAGCCTGTTTTATAGCAATGACTTAAAAGACTGGTCGAGCAGTGCTGAAGATGTTCCCTTGATGGATCTGGTTTCCGGCAGCGATCGCCTGCTGTTGGATACTATTGATTTGGGTGGTTATGGCAGCCCTCGTTATCTGTTACTGGTATTCAACGATGCCAAGGTGGTCTCGAATTTGAAAATCCAGTCAGTGCAGGGAATTGCAGCCTCTAGCCGCACCGAACAACAAAGGATCGGCCTGACGTTCAGTCAACAAGCCATTTCGGCCAGCGAGGCTGAATATAGTTGGTCAAATCCGCAACCTTTGAACAATATCAGCATCCAGCCGACACAGGGAAATACGGTATTACCGCTTGAGATTGATTACCGCAGTACCGTGAATGAGCGTTGGCATCCACTGACCAAGCAAGTGGTGTTCTCTGTCAACGGCCGCACGGCAGAACCGATCCCGCTGAATGGCTTGCTGGTACAAGGCATCCGTTTGAAAGGCATTAACCAGCAATGGGGGAAATCGCTGCCAGAGGTTACGGCGCAGAGGGACAGGCAAACCGTGATTTTCAATGCCCAGGGAAGCTCGCCGTTCCTGTTGGCATGGGGAAATAAAGCGGCTCAGGTTCAAGCGCTGCCATTAGATAGCCTGATCCCGGCAGAACTGCGTAAGACGGTGGACGCCGATACGTTGCCAGAAGCCGGATTGCAATCCCAGATGACGCTGGGTGGCACCGAGCGCTTGAGCGCGGTAGACGCTGCAGAAGAGGCCAGCATGTGGAAGAAAGGTCTGCTCTGGCTGCTGTTGGTGTTGGGAGCAGGCGGTTTGGTGTTATTGGCGCTGAAGCTGTGGAAAGAGGTACAGCAGAAGCCGCAATAAGCTGAGTGATTGCTGGTTGGTGGATGAAAGCAAGGGGGCTGTTTGTACCGCCCCATGGTGATTGACTGGTTCAGGCGGAAGGGAATTGTAAACGAGGTTATGTCATTGCTTGTTTTTGACTATCTGGCCGTCTTTCATAATGACAGTCAGGTTTTTGCCAGGATCTGCCAGCAGGCCGATATCCGCGATCGGATCGCCGTTAACCAGCAATAAATCGGCTAAGGCTCCAACTTCGACCACACCCAGTTTTCCTGGATAGGGATTACGTCGATCTGATAGTGCCAACAGTTGAGCATTAACAGCGGTTGCCATTTTGAGCACTTCGGCTGGAGTGTACCACCGTGTCATGGTAGAAAGTTGCGAGCCTTGTCGGGTAGCCAAATTGGCATCAAATAAAATGTCGGTACCGAATGCGACTTTCACGCCGTATTTTTTCGCCAAACGATAGGCATTATCCGTTCCAGCAAACACTTGTGCTGCCCTGGCTTGCCCGGCAGCATCGGGTAATTGATTGGCATTTTCGTCAGCTAAAAAGGGTTGCAAACTCCACCAGGTTCCCGTCTCAGCCATCAATTTTGCCGTTGCATCATCAGCCAATTGGCCATGTTCAATCACTTTTGCACCGGCCTTAATGGCATTGCGAATGGCCTCCGGGGTATACGCATGGACTGTCACATAGGTACCCCAATTAGCCGCGGCTTCTACTGCAGCGCGAATTTCATCAACGCTAAGTTGTACCGTATCTATCGGGCCATAGGGAGAAGAGACGCCACCGCCTCCGGTCAGCTTGATCTGGCTGGCCCCCTGCAATAATTGTTCTCTGGTACGTTTACGCACCTCATCGGCTGAGTCAGCAATCGCTGATATGCCAATTCGCTCTGGGTAGCTCAATTGGTCTGGGGTCGAGGGTATCTCTGAAAGCATTCGAAAGTCGCCATGGCCACCCGTTTGCGAAATCATTGCCCCCGATGGCCAGATACGCGGCCCTTTGATGACACCATTATCAATGGCAAACTTTAAGCCGAACGCTGGTCCACCCAAATCGCGAACGCTGGTAAATCCACGCAGCAGTGTGGACTCGGCTTCTGCACCGGCCAACAAGGTAATAAAACTTAACGGGGCAATTGATGCCTGGGCCATAGAAGGACGAACCATAAAGGTGTGCCAGTGAACATCGATAAGGCCCGGCATCAGTGTTTGACCCTTGCCAGGGATATGCACTGCATCGGCCGTAGGAGTAATCGGTTGAGAGGATATTTGCGTAATTTTATTACCTTCAACAGCTACATTCATCTTGGCTGTTAAGGTGGTGCCGTCAAAGATCCGCACCTCCTCGAAAATCGTCATGGTCGATTGGGCATTGGATAACGAGGGTAAAAAGCCAGCAACGCAGGCGAACCAGAATGTTTTTTTGAGTGTATTTGGCATGTTATCCTCTCGCGTCTCTCAATCCGCTGCTGTTTGTTATTTTTTAATGCAGGGCTATTCACCTCTTTATCTCGCAAAATATGAGAAGACCTAGCCTCAATAGAGTGTAGGAGGTTTCAAAAATTAGTGCTCAACGATGCCAAATCGATCTCGTCAGACGGTGTCCCTCAATAATATATTCGTCGTAAAAACAGCCGGATACAGCCCTGTTCAACCATCGCCAGTTAGTTCCTTGCCATTTTTTATAACGCGTCGCTACGCGGCGGTTTTCTTTCCCATAGCATTCTGGAGGTAATAATGGCAGGATGAGTGTCCATGTAGGACTCAGCAAGATCGTAGCGAGAAGTAGCATTAACTGTATGAAAATCAATCGATTAGTATACCCTCTTTAATTGAGAGACACTGCCTGATTTCTAAGAAACCCGCAGCGGAGTCAGCACACTCTTTAAAGTTTGCCTTTTATTCAATAATTAGATGGAGGCTTTCCAATCAATTAAATATGCAATAAAAACAATGACATGCTCCGCATGGATTTAACGTACAAGAGTGATTAAAGAAATTTTTATTTTTTTTTATTCTGAATTATACTATAAGTATAATTTTGGTTTTCATAAACATGGTTACTTAACACACTGATACTGAAAATGAAAATAAAGTTTCTTATAAATGATGTTATTTACTTTCATCCCACCAGGCAACTTTTGCAGCCAGTTTCAGCGGAGGCGAATACTATTTCGCTAAATACTCCAGCAAGTCGCTGCTTGCTTTTACTACTCCAAAAAAAAGGAGAAGTTGTTACACAAACAGATTTTTTTCAACAAGTATGGGAAAATAAAGGGCTGTATGCAAACACGAACACCTTGTATCAGAATATATCTTTAATACGTAAAGCTCTAAGGAAGGCTGGAGTTCAGGAAGATGTAATCCATACCCTGCCTCGAGAAGGGTTCAGCTTTTTAGGTACGGTAATCTTGTTAGAGGATGATTGTAACGTTGCTGATGATAATACAACTTTATTTCTTACAGATTCAACACTTGCTACAGACAGTGTTGATAGCATAGATAATAGCGTCTCGATAGAGTCAAAACTTACAACCACTGCAAATGATAGTTTTTTTTCTAGAATATCTGTTTCTGTGAGTAAATATTTACAATCAATTTATGGTAATAAAAAAACATTACTTCTGATTGCAATTTCACTGACATTATATGTTTTGCTTTTTATTTATATACATCGTCTATTTAAAGATGAACAATATTACTTTTCTAATTATATAAATATCGGAGTGGTAAACCAATGTACTATATTCAGAAAAGGTACTGATAGTTTAAGGAGGAATGATGACTATCTGGATTTTTTCAAGAAAAAGAACATTCATTGCGAACCAAGACAAAATGCTTTCATTGCAATGAACGCTCAGGGGGTGAAAGTTTTCGTACATTTCTGTGAAAATGAACGAGATACTCTATCCTGTTACTCAAATTTTTATATTGAGTAGGAAGATGAAAAGTAAAATTATTTATTTTATTTTGCTACTAACAATAGTGGTTTCACCATTTTTATTTAAATGGTTGATTGAACATAATGAGGATAATTTTTCCTGTCGGGGGAAAATCACCTTCTATAAAGATAATACTCAATATTCAGTACAGGTTAAGTATGTTTTCGACGGGGGGAAGGGAAACGTGGTAAGTATAGGTGAGTATAGTGAGTTGGGGAAAAAAACCAGGCTAATAACGCAGGATTTATCATTTAATTATTATCGGAAAGGTAATGAGTTTACCATGGTATCAACACAATCTTTGCTTACTGAAACTCAGGCTAAAATTTTGAACCCACTTGTTCCAGATTTTTATCTTTACAAAGACCGAGGTTTTAGGATAGAAATTCACCAGCAAGGGAAACGTGGTCTTGTTTTTACAACGGCATCGTTACCTATCTTTACCTGTACATTACAATAGCATCTGGGGGGGTGCCGCCATATTTTTTGCGTTACATATAAAATGCGGCACTGGAAAACTTATCACAACTTGCTTCGGGAAAAACAACCTGTTCTTCGGTAGAACGTGACTTTGACCTGCACAGCCAACCTTCAGATGGTTATTATAATGCCGCAATTACACATCTAAGTGGATCATCTTTTTTGATCTGTGTCGACAATATGCCTGTTCAACTCGTCTTTAAATTTCCTCATATAGAGTTCATTAAAGTTTCTTAGGCCATGTCTTTTTACCGCTCTAACTTTGTAACCACTAATGGTTTTCACTGACAAGTTTAGCATTTGAGCTATTTGGTTTTGTGAATAACCTTTAAACAAAAGCTCTAACACTTTGTATTCTTTCTGTGATTGATTCAAAACCCCTCCCCAAACATCACCAAAGATAAAATCATCTATAGCTTTCGGTGGGGCATTCAGCATTCGCTCAATTGATTTTTTTAAAACTTCAAATTCTATTTTTTTTCTAACGATAATATCGGAAATATGATTGATAACGGATGAATAGGTATCCATTTTAGATACTAATGTAACCATAAATACTGCTATGTTCTTTTTTCTTTTCAGATAAACTTGCTTTGCAAAAAAATTTATTTTTGTTGAGTCGCCATCTACAAAATAGATATAGAAATCATTTTCAAAACATGGTTGATTACCTTGCATATTTAGCTCATCAACAATTTTTTTAAACGTAATATTGCTTAATGGACAAGGGTAGTTTGACTCAATAATAATCACTTTTTTTTCCTGTGTATATTAACTGTATTTCAATTTTTGTCATGATTTGCTACTTGTTACTGGTGTTGAAATTCAAATTAACTATATTGCATTTTCCCTGGCATAATTGATTTTGAAATATGATACATTCTTGATGGGAATTATCTTAGTAAATTTTTCTTATTATTAACAATATTAGATAAAATAATAAATAAGAAAAAATAAGAATCCGATCTATGATTGGCCGTTACACTAATTTATTGATTTTGTTATATTTTTTATGTATTCGTATTGTGTATCAATGGCTTTATGCATTTTATAATTGATCTGTCTGACAATCTTTAAGCCAGTTTAGATAACATTGGACAAATTGTTGTTGAATATATTTAATTTTAAATTATCTGTAACTCACCATTTGCGGGTTTACGCGCTCAACCGAGTAAGGCATAACTCTATACCAAGCTCTTGTGCCAATAGTAAAGTTCATCTCAGTTGGGCTTGCCGCGAAATAGTGAGTAAAACTAACAACGTTTTTCCTGCTCATAAACCATAATCAATCGAAGTAGGCCCAAGCACGAATGATTTCGGGCCAAGACCGTCATAAATACCACAGTAATATTTATAGATTTGGCCATCCTTCGCAACGATATTGACCACCCAATAACGGCATGAGATGACAGACCGATAGCAATCGTTATATACAACCAATTCCCATTGGCACATGAATATGTACAATTTTAGGTTATGACTACTCCAAAATGTTATGAATAAAAGGTGTGTATAAGACTCCCTTTAGTTCGCCCGGCCTAACATTCTTTATTGATACGAGAATGTAATACTAGCCAGTGCGTTAGCACTACCTACTGTAATTTCCCCAGTTTGTACATACCTTGCAGTCAAGGGGATTTCTATCTTAAAATTATCAGTATCGCTAGTGAGCAGTTTTATTTGATTAGTGGTTCCTTTTAATGAACTATCAGGTCCTAAATTAAAAGGTTGAACCGCGGCATCACCAGCAAAAAATTGTACCCCGATCCCTTTAGCCTGGGAGTCCGATGTCAACTTCACAGTATTGCTGGTATTCGTTTGATCTGTCTGATCGGTCACTACCATGGCTACCGTAACATTGGCAGCACAAGTCAGATAAGTTGCCGCAGACACTCTTTCAGAGCCGCTACCGACACCGTTAAACACGCTTTCACTGACTTCTCCCATCGAAAAATTCAATACTGACTGATCAACGTCACAGCCTTGAACAGTAACTGTAATCGTCGTGGGATTAATAACGATTTTTGAGGTTGCACTCCAACCCGTCGATTTTTCAAAACCTGTCATTACCGCCGCAGTGATTGTTGGCGTGGTAATTGTTCCGGTCACCAAGCGGCTATCGGTCTTAATGAAATAAACCTGCGCGGTAAATCCTATATTAGAAACAGAACCGCTCCATGTTACTTGTTCTTTGTCTGTCAATGGGATAAATTTAGTTGCGTTGGTATCCTTGACGCCAATAATAAATCCGATACCGGGCACGCCAGTATTATAAACACCGTAGGTAATACCATTGACTGTAGCAGTAATACCTGAAGGTTGTATGCTACTATCTAGTTTGACATTGGCAGATGTACAAGGAGAAAAAATTGAAGTACAGGAAAAAACTGTCGTGACATTTGCCGTTGTCGCATTACCCAGAAGTTGCCCAAACTCAGAAGCATCCGCATTTTGTGTAAGAGAAATAGGTGTTGGAGAAAGAACTATCTGTGGTGTCGTAACAGATATCGCCATCGCTGACAGGCTAAATAAAATGGTGATTACCGCTACTAGTCCTGTGATTACTTTGCGTACCATTGTTTACGCTCCTTTACTTTATCGCAATCCATCTGAATACCTTTAGCGCAGATGACTACATAGGTGAAAATTTACTTCCCTACACACAACGAGTATAAAATTCATTGTTATGGGAATGTTACGGTGTAGGTCGCCGTAGCGTTAGCATCACCTGGTTGGATCGATGGTCCGGTGGCAACATACTGCGCGTAAAACTGTAATTCGGCATCATTCCCATCAGTAAGGGGATAGTTTTTAGATGCGGTATTTATTGGGATAATCGTTTTATCATCATCCATGATTTTTATTGCCAACCCGCGAGCCTCACCAGAAGCTAACCTTAGCAGTTGATTATTATCAGTATCTGATTGACCTGAAAATTTAACAACAGCCCCTGTTACAGAAGTTGTACAATCACGCAATTTAATTTTAAATGGAATCTCCGGTGTTTTAGCCCCTGCAAAGGTAAGTTGTGTACGGTTTACTTCCTGCATGTCCACTTCAAGTAATTCGGACTCCGCATCAAGTGTGCAGCCACTTGCTACTATGGTCCCTGTGACATTCATAAAAATATCATAGGGCCATGCCATATTTAGCCAAAATATTGCGATCAGTAATGACAATATTTTTAAGATTTTCATTATTTACACCTTACCGATGTAGTAAAAATTCCTGTTATTTCATTACGTTTTAATCCACTGATATTGTAATCAACAACGCAGGATTGATCGTCCATTTTTCCCCATTGAGCAGTTAACCGACCTTTATCAGATAACCCATTGATATAGACTGTACCAGTATCATCCACAATGCCACTGTTCATATTACTATCCGCGGAGGTCACGATCGTGCCAAATGGTAATACTTGTCCATTGGTACGTAGTATGTTGAACATGACTTTATTGCCCACACGGGCTTTAAACGTAACTCTGGCCATTGCACCTTCTGTTGGTACTATGGTTTTAAAAGTCTCATCTAGCTCAACGTCCTGACCTAATGTCTCTACTTTTAGCTGAACACGATTTTCACGGTAAGGGGTGGCGTAAGGGATAATCGCATACCCGCGGCTGTCCGTCCGAATACCGGTACTATTAACAACTTCGACATCAGATGCGCCTTCAGCCTTGACCAGAATATTGGTATTACCAAGCTTTTGCCCCAAGGTTATCCCATCTTCATGCATCACTAAACTGCCATTCACACCATATTTCAGAAATTGGCTTTCACTGGTATAGCTGTACCCAAGGTCAGCAATACCATAGCGGCCCTTATAGTTGGCGGATGCATTACCACCATTAGCTGAATTTCTTCGGTAATACTGATATATATTATAGCTTAACTTATTATCTTCCAAAGAACTCCCACTCAGACCAAGGGTTTCCATACGTTCTCCGTTATTGGAGGCCATGGTGGAAATATTTATTCTGGATGAACTCATCAATGAGTTTGGCAACAAACTTGCTAAAGGTAATGATAACGATAAGTTGAATATCTTATCGGTTTCTGCTACCCAAGGCGTTCTATTCTGTGAATAAGACAGAGAGTAAGAAGCAGCCGCCAAATTACCTGCATATCCAACCTGTACATTAGAGGCCGCTTTCTCCGTATTCCAGTAATTCTGACGATTAAAGGAAATATAAGCTGAACCATAGTCTTTCAAGTTTTGTGAAAGTAAAATTTGTGACATCGCCTTTTTAGCGTAACGTAAATTGTAGCTGTTTGTCGTATTAACAATGGCTTTTCCATCTTCACCAATAGCATATTCAGTATTCCCTCCGCTCATGCTTTTGTAAGTGGTATCACTCAGAGAGTAAAAGCCATCCGTTGAATACCGATAAGCTGCAAAGTTAAAGTTGGTTCCAATGTCATTCATGGATTTAGCATAACGTAATGATAAGGAGTTACCACTGTATTTTTTACCATCGGCTAATTCACTACCTGCATGAGTAACGTCAGCAGAGACAGCACCCCATACTCCCATATTCTGGGCCGCTCCCAAGGCAACAGCCTGGTATTTCCCCGTCAACTGCGTTCCTCCGTACATTGTCCAGCCAGAACCCAACCCCCAGAATAAAGAACTTTGGAAGTAAACTGGTTTATCCTGCATACCATTGTAACCAGAACGGTATTCACCTGCGCTAACGGCATACTTCATATGCCCTTCCCTGACAAGATTAGGCACACTGGAATAGGGCACCACATAGTTTGTGGTTTGACCATTTTCTTCCTCTATCTCAACCTGTAAGTTACCACTGGAGGCGGTTGGGTATAGGTCATCAATAGCAAATGCCCCTGGTGCAACAAATGTTTGATATATGACGTTATTATTCTGCCTGATAGTGATTTTGGCGTTGCTTTTGGCAATACCACGTACCGTTGGCGCGAACCCTTGTAAACTATCAGGTAACATTGAATCTTTAGACTCAAGTTGGATCCCCCGCAGTCCTACGGAATCAAACACGTTGAACGATGTGTTGGTATCACCTAGCGTAAGTTGGCTTCGTAAAAACTGAATATCACGTTGTAAGTAGCTGTTAATATTACTCCACTCGCCACTATTCTGCTTGTTGTAGTTCCAGCTTTGCTGATTCCTGAGACGCCATGCCCCCCAGTTGATCCCACTGTCCAAGCCAAGGAAATAGCTTTGCCGATCAGAGTCATTATTGCCTCGATAACGGTAATCACTACCATTAAAGGTGTAGTTGAGCATGGCGGTAGGTAACCCACCGTCCCACATTTCCGGGTCAATATACCCTCTGGCACTTTTATCTAACATGATCTGAGGAATAGAAAAATAGACCTTCATCGCTTGCTGATCAAACTGTACAGAAAATTCTGGTAGCAGGCTTAAATCAACGCATTCCGAATCCACAGGCGTTTTTAACACGTCTAATGCAACTTGGCTGATCCCTAATGCGCTTAAAGCCGAACGTGACATACACGGCCATAAAACAGTATTAGCATTATCCTGTTTAATTTGGAACGATAATGTTTCTGTTTTTACGTGATTTTTATTAACAAAAATATCAACCTGGTAATTACCGGGTAGTAATTCCAATCCCTGTTCAAATGAGGAAAGATCTGCAATGTTTGAGTTATTTTCATTAATGAAGTCAGGATTGAATTTATAAGATGAAGCTTTGCTTTCATTTATTCCAACACCAACCAGGATGCTAATTCCGGTGATCAAGAAAGCATTGTTACGTTTTTTGGTAAAGCGTTTAGCATCCATGTTGCTCTGATTTCCAAATATATTTAAAAATAACTGAAAAAAAGATCAGTAAGTTATTGTTGTCAATTTAGTTTGAGCGCCATAATCATTAATGGTCTGAAACTTTAATTGACCACTGCTTGCCGAATTCTGAGATTTTAATTTTACGCTATCTTTTGGCGGAACCATGATTGAACCAAGCTTTTCTCCACCGAGAAAGACATTCACTAACGTGATAAAATAAGGGGAGGGGTTTGATAATATAATATCCTGTCCAACCCTTTTAGCCGTGAGCATGTCTGGCGCATCTTGAACCGCTGTGGTCAACCCCACTGGTCGGTAAAAAATTTTTATTCTGTTTGCCGAGGCCAACTGCAATACGTTTTTACCGCTTTCCTTTTCATTTAAAGGTGGCACGGCTTTCACTGTTAACCAAAAAATGCTCTCTCTATCTTTTGGCAATGTTGGACCCGTATAAATAATCCGTAACGAGTTTTCATTTTTAGGTTTAAGTACTGACAACGGTGGGGTGATCACAAAGTCACTAGTCTTATTCCCATTACTGTCCTCAACCCAGGGTTGGATCAGAAAAGCCAAGTTAGCGTCTGTATTTCTCACAGAAACTGAGATTTGCTTTGTATCGGAAGGATAAATCAAACGGGTAACCCCTAACCCAACTCCGCCAGCAAAGGCAGTATTCGTCACCATTAAATTCAATAAAATACCAAAGGCCATAGGAAAAGCCCATTTTTTTAACATCACAACCTCACATTAAGACAAATTATGAATTTATAGATTATCGCTATTACTCTATCCATTCGAATTATTGACAAAGGGCATATTCATGCCCTTACACTAATTTCCACTGTCATATGTAATATATGACAGTGGGTTTTTTATAGGGGTAATTATGGGTAAATCATTGTAAATGTTGCTGTGGCGTTGGCTTCGCCGGCAGTTGATTTGCCCAATGCATAATATTTGGCAGTGAAGTTAAGCGTATTCTCACCATCAGTTAAGGTTGCTGTCGGTGTCGCTTCTTCAAGTTTAACCTCTGTATTATCACTGTTATACAATTTAATACCGACATTGGTTGCAGAGTTAGCGTCACCACTTAATGCCAATACACTTGGATCACCAGCTGAGCTTGTACCAGAGAATACAACCTGTACCTCATTAGAGATAGACGTATCACAATCTTCTAAAGTAATATCTACAGCTGTAGTGTTTGACGTATCGCCAACGACTTTCAGTAAAGTTGTACTTACCTGTCCCATATCTACAGCCTTCTCGGTGCTACTGGAAGCAAGAGTACAACTTGCATCAACTACCTTACCGGTAAATTGTAGTGTGCCGTCAGTAACAGGTGCAGCATAAGCCACTGTTACAACAGCAAACAGAGAAGAGGATACGATCAATGCGTGGAGAACTGATTTCTTGAACATACGAGCAATTCCTTGTTATAACGACATAAGTTTTTCTATGCTATTTTATTCGTTGAGCAACAATTAGTTATTACGTTGCTCAGCCTCCTTTAAAATAGCAAGCGCTTTATGAAGGAGTTCTATCACTCCAACCATAAAATGATGATCTCATGTAAATAATCACAACACGTAAATACCGATTTTGATTAATTATCAAATTACAATTAATGTCTCTTGTCGGCCTTGTTATTGATATGTTGTCATAATGAGATTTGGCCTTTAAATAATCATAAGGTGTTATTTGTTAGCTTGAATAGCATCTGAGCCAGGCCTCGTCAAAGGTTGTTACCTATCTATATAACTCAACAAAAAAACACTTATATAATCACAAGCAGGAAATGTATATTATATCTACAAACAGGGAAGCACAATAAGAATATCCCGGCCGAATGCAAGAAAAATCCTATTGAATGGGTGTTGCTAAAAATTGTTACAACCCTATATGTCATCACCGATCGAACTGTGGTTTTTCCGCAACTCGCGGTGGGAATATATTGATGAAACTTTTTAGTTAACAAGGATCTAAGCCACTTTAAGTTATGGAAAATGCTGCCTTCACTTTAGACGCGGCTTTGTTGAATAAATCGAACTGTTGCCGACGGGCAGAGCCAGAGCACTTATCGTCCTGGCAACAAAGGCAGTTCGGTAACAAAGCAAAATTTCAAAATCACCAATTGGAGTACTGGCAATACAGCCCTTGTCAAATGGGTTTTGTCACCTTGTGGTTGGACGAGGAGGCCATTAAGGGATGGTATGAGACTGCTCTAGATCACCGGGACGCCCTCAGCGTTATTCTGATCTTGCAATCACCACAGCTTTGATGGTTAAACGTATACTCTTGCTCTTCGTATACTCAGGGATTTGTTGATTTCATTTTACTCTGATGGGAGTGGCTGCGTAGTCCGAAATACTAAAGATGAGTTGTTGTGTAAGTACCCAGATTAACCGAACTATTCACTTTTACAGATCTTCCGGCATACTGATTATGCCCCTGAGGAGATCGCTATGCGCAAGATCCGATTCACCGACTACCAGATTATCGCCATTCTGAATTCTGTCGAAGCTGGTAGAACCGTCAAAGATGTGTGCCGCGAGGCCGCCATCTCTGAAGCCAGCTATTACAACTGGAAAGCAAATGTTTGCTGACCTGAGTCTGAAATGCCGGGCGTTGAAAGACGTTAATTGAAATAGCTTCAACACCAGCGATAAAGCGTGAACTCGTTAGTTATCTGGTAACACAGTTTCCGATGAGCATACGCCAGGCGTGCAGGGCGCTATCGCTGAGCAGGACGGTATTTCTTTTCCAGCCGGATACCCCCGTGACGAGCCAGTGATTCAAGCGCTGACCGAGGTGGCCGAACGCTATCCACGATGCAGGTTTAAAAAGCTTTTTCAGGTACTTCGCAGGCAGGGTTATATCTGGAACCATAAACGTATGCACCGGATTTACTGTCTGCTGAAACTGAATGTTCGTCGTAAGGGAAAGCAACGCCTGCCGGTTCGCCATCCGACTCCGCTGGCAACACCGGAAGCACTCAACCAGAGTTGGCTCATCGATTTTATGCATGATGCGCTAGTCTGCGGTAAACGTTTTCGGACCTACAACGTAGTAGATGATTATAACTGCGAGGCTCTGGCCATAGATATTGACCTGAATATCCCGGCATTTTTCATGCCCTCCTTATACTTGGCGGAAATATTTACTCCACCGTCCAGGCCTGACTGAATTCTTCCCCAGCGAACAGCTCCTTCAGACCGCTGATTTGCTTCAGGCGTAATACCTCGTCTGCATCCATTCCAAGCTCAGTGCCTATCTGAATATCATCCCAGCCCAGCCGACATAGATCCCGGACGATGTCGCTCATGGCCGGAATTTGATGTTTACCCCTGGCACGGTTATGGCGAATGGTCGCAGCGATGCAATCCCGCTGCTCCTGACGCGTACTGTTGACGTACGTCACCGGAAGATATCCCTGAAGCCGATCTCTTATCAGGCCTGAGGATTTCCCCACCGCCTGCCGGTGAAAGCCATCCACCACCAGATTCTTTTCTTCGTAACGAGCCGCCACTATTGGCTGGGTGAAACCGTCTTTCTCAATCGAACGTTCCAGCAGTTTTTTTTCTACGCCTGCCATCACGTTGGGATTATAGTCGTTGGCCGCCACGCTTTCCGCCCGCACCCACAGCACACAGTCAACCGGCTCCTGGCTGAACGGACTGTACTGATGGATAAGGGTTTTCAGCTCATTAATGGCCTGAACTTTTTGGTGTAGCTCTTCTTGTGACTCTAGATATTCTTTGATAATGCGGGTGATTTTAGGTGACATTACAGCACTCCCCATTGCATTCGTTTCTGACGGATATTCTGGCAATAACGGTTGTAATTCTGTGGTTTGGTTGGACTGAAAGAGAGCGTTTTACACCAGAAATCATTCTTGATCAGAGTCTTGCAGATGCGCCGCCAGGATGGAATATCCCGATAGCCAAGGTCTTTTTCCTGCTCGTCAGGTATGTCATCAGGAAAGCCCCGGCTTCGGTACCATTGCAGGTAGACGGCTATTTTATTTCGATAGTGCTCCGCGGTAATTGGGGGCATGCTGTCAAGCAGGAACATGACGTAGCTACGCCATGTGTGATGGGCAGGCTTGCTGATTTTCTTACGCAACGCGTAATATGCCCCGGTTTCATTACCGTAAACCTCGCCGCTGTGAGCCCCTGTTACACGGTTGCACAGCTTTTCCCAGGTTTCCGGCTCAAGGATATGATACAGCCACAGCCCCCGACGCTGTTCCGGGCCAAAGGGTTCACACACCCGCATGTTTTTCAGTGCAACGCCCGCCTGCTGCATAAGGTCATAAAGCTTATTGTAAGGCTGACCGCTTCGTGCGTGGAAAATCCAGATATCACGCGTTTTCCAGTCATAAAGCGGATAGCAAACATAGCTGAAACCCAACGGTGAAGCAGTTGTCCAGGGCTTATCAGTACTGAAACGCAGTTTTGTCTGTGATGTAAGAGCGAGGTAGCGATTAAGGGACTCTTCCGTTCTGATACCGATAAGTGTCGCTAGGCTTTTTTTCCCCGCCAACCATTCATTGAAGGCCGGAACAAATTCTTCAAAGGTCATCGCATACCGGTAAAACGGGAAGAAGTCTGGGCAGGTAATGGCATCATCGGGTGGTTTGCGCACCCATTTTACGTCTGGCTCCCAAGCTATCCATTCGGGCTGTATCTGGGAGACGCCGTTGACTGTGGTTAGGGGCAGCGCGACCCAGTAGAACTGCGAGGTTACGTCCTGATATCGCTTTTTCATAGCCTGGATGTGCTCAATGGTCAGGGAAAATTGCGCCTCCCAGTCAATAAACAACACGTCAAAGGTTTTACACTTCTTGCGTGCCACTGCGGCGGCAAGGTGATATAGGACGGTGGAATCCTTTCCCCCAGAGAAGGAAAGACAGACTTTATTAAAATTATCAAAAATCCATTCAAGCCGGAGTAAAGCCGCATCAAGAACACAAACGTCCAGTAATTTACGCTTCATTGTTATAAACCTCCGGATATCCCTGTGACATCCAGTTGGATGTACCATAACTGAGTGAGGTGGCGCTAGTTTGTCGGAAAATGCTTAAATAAATTGTATTTAAAATGCGCAAGGCCGCCATTTGGCACTCCTCATCTGCCAGCTCTTCATGTAATACGTTGGATATGTTCCGCAATAGCGGTTAAAACCTGATTTCTACATCATCATTATGATTTGGTGATAGCTTGGTGGCGCATAGAGTTCACACCTCATACTGGCTCAATGGAAGCGAAGCTGCGATTTGACGACATACGCGAGCTGCTACAGCATGCCCTTGATGCGAACCCGTTCTCCGGTTATCTGTTTATGGTGATACCGAGAAGATACTCTGGGCCGATGCTGGTGGCCTGTGTAGAGATCGAAATAGAGCATCTACGGGAACAGATAGAAAAACTGCGGCGAATGTTATTCGTCACCCGCTCTGAAAAGCTGCGCCGACAGGTCGAAGAAGCTGAAGCCCTGCTGAAACAGCAGGCGCAGCAAAGCGATCTGACAGAAAAGATGAATGATATTGTGGCGAAGCACTATCCGGGGATGCTGGCAGCGAGATGATGAAGAGGGCAGGGAATCAATTCCTTACCTGACCCATTACCTGACCCGATTCCAATAAAACGAAAAAGGAGCCAGATGATTTCTCATCTAACTCCTTGTTTTATTTGGTGGCCCCTACTGGACTTGAACCAGTGACCAAGCGATTATGAGTCGCCTGCTCTAACCAACTGAGCTAAGGGGCCAGGCGGCGAGATTATACGGTAATCAAGGGACGCAGGTCTACACTCATCAAACTATATGATGTTTTTATGTACAGCCCTAGCCTGTTGTAATTGCAGACAGATTTTGCGATAACCGTTATCAATTCCTGTTAACGGACTCGCAATACTATGGAACTCTTGGCGCCAAATCTACAGGTGGTGTTCTGCGGCATCAATCCTGGCCTTTCCTCTGCCCATCAGGGCTTTCCGTTCGCCAACGGCAGCAACCGCTTCTGGAAGGTGATCCATCAGGCGGGTTTCACCGATCGTCAGTTGGCTCCAGAGCAATGGTTACAACTGCAAGATAACGGTTGTGGGATCACCGCTCTGGTTACGCGCCCAACGGTGGCCGCCAGCGAACTTTCACGTGATGAACTGCGCGGTGGCGGTGAGGTGCTCAAAGAAAAAATTCTGCGTTACCAACCTCGTGCTTTGGCGATCCTGGGGAAGCAGGCGTTCAGCAGTGCGTTTGGCGTGCGTAATGCCGCCTGGGGGCGTCAGGAGATGATGCTGGGTAAAACCGAGGTGTGGGTATTGCCTAATCCCAGCGGATTGAATCGTGCCACGCTGGAGCAGCTTACCGAGAGTTATCGCGAGCTATTCCTGGCGTTAAAATAAGGCATAAAAAAACCCCGGCGAGCCGGGGTTCTTACGAGGTCGTTAAACCTTAGTCATCCAGGAAGCTACGCAGCACTTCTGAACGGCTTGGGTGGCGCAGTTTACGCAACGCTTTGGCTTCGATTTGACGAATACGCTCACGGGTAACGTCGAACTGTTTGCCCACTTCTTCCAGCGTGTGGTCAGTGTTCATATCGATACCGAAACGCATACGCAGCACCTTCGCTTCACGTGCGGTCAGGCCAGCCAGGACGTCGTGCGTGGCAGAACGCAGGCTTTCAGAAGTGGCAGAATCCAGTGGCAGCTCGAGGGTGGTATCCTCGATGAAATCGCCCAGATGTGAATCTTCATCATCACCAATCGGCGTTTCCATGGAGATCGGCTCTTTGGCGATCTTCAGCACCTTACGGATTTTGTCTTCTGGCATCAGCATACGCTCGGCCAGCTCTTCCGGCGTTGGCTCACGGCCCATCTCTTGCAGCATCTGGCGCGAAATACGGTTGAGCTTGTTGATAGTCTCAATCATATGCACCGGAATACGGATGGTACGTGCCTGGTCGGCGATAGAGCGGGTGATAGCCTGACGGATCCACCAGGTGGCGTAAGTTGAGAACTTGTAGCCACGACGGTATTCAAACTTGTCTACCGCTTTCATCAAGCCGATGTTGCCTTCCTGGATCAGATCCAGGAACTGCAGGCCACGGTTGGTGTATTTTTTGGCGATCGAGATAACCAGACGCAAGTTGGCTTCAACCATCTCTTTCTTCGCGCGGCGGGCTTTCGCTTCACCGATCGACATACGACGGTTGATATCTTTCACCTGCTCGATGGTCAGGCCGGTTTCTTCTTCGATCTGACGCAGTTTTTGCAGGCTGCGCTGAACATCTTCATTAACGTCTTTCAGCTTCTCTGACCATGGTTTACCCATTGCCAGTGCCGCTGCGAACCAGGTATCGCTGGTTTCGTTGCCGGCGAACAGGGTGACGAAGTTTTTCTTCGGCATTTTGCACTGCTCAACGCACAGTTTCATGATGATACGTTCTTGCGTACGAACGCGATCCATCATGGTACGCATGCTGTTGACCAGGAAGTCGAACTGTTTTGGCACCAGGCGGAACTGCTTGAACACTTCAGACAGCTTCAGGATCTCTTCTGCTGCGCTGGCGTGGCTGCGGCCGTTCTTTTTGATAACCAGACGAGTGGCTTCGTACTGATCGCGCAGATCGGTAAACTTCTGGCGCGCCAGTTCTGGATCGATGCTGTTGTCGTCTTCAGCTTCGTCTTCTTCGTCTTCGTCTTTGTCGTCGTCGTCCTGCTCTTCGGTGGTTAATTCAGAACCGATGTGCGTAGCGGTAGGGGCGATGTCCTCTTCCGCGTTAGGATCGACGAAGCCGGTGATCAGATCGGACAGGCGTGCTTCGCCAGCCTCGACACGATCGTACTGCTCCAGCAGATAGGTGATGGCTTCAGGGTACTCAGCAACCGAGCACTGCACCTGGTTGATGCCGTCTTCGATACGCTTGGCGATGTCGATTTCGCCTTCACGCGTCAGCAACTCAACGGTACCCATTTCACGCATGTACATGCGCACTGGGTCAGTGGTACGCCCGATTTCAGACTCTACGCTGGACAGCACCTGAGCGGCAGCTTCTTCCGCATCTTCGTCTGTGCTGTTGGTGTTTTCAGCCAGCAGCAGGTCATCGGCGTCCGGTGCTTCTTCCATCACCTGGATGCCCATGTCGTTAATCATCTGGATGATGTCTTCGATCTGGTCGGAGTCGACGATATCTTCCGGCAGATGGTCATTGACCTCAGCATAGGTCAGATAGCCTTGCTCCTTACCACGTTGGACAAGAAGTTTAAGCTGTGACTGCGGGTTTTGCTCCATAAGACGGTATCCACACTTCAGAGTATTTGGGTTGGTGTCGGTCGGCGAAACCGCCAACAATAGCATTTGGGGCGTTTTTGTTGTTGCCGCGGCCCACTGTGGCGGCATATTGCAGGGCTCTGCCCTCGCATTTATCGGCACTTAAGCCGTTTGGTATTCAGTCTTTCTTCGCCAATGCCAGTTGTAATGACCAGAGTTCCTTGCGTTCGTCTGCATTCAGGCCATGCGTTCTGTCACGTGCGATCAAATCTTCCTGACGTTTTTCCAGCACTGAGTCATAGAGATTCGTCAGAGTATCTAAAAAGTGTTGCTCAACTTGTTCCTCAACGATCATATGGTTCCATGTCGCCAAGGTTTCAAGCTGCGGGCTCAATTTGTTATCTCGGTACAACTCCAGCAACTGGCCGGTAGTCAGGCCCGGCTGCGCTAAACAGGTCTGCACCAGTTCAACAAATAGCGGTAAACCCGCCTGTTTAGTCTGCTCGAGCCCTTCCAGAGAAGGGATAAGTGTAGCCAAACGCGGATTTTGCACCAGTAATCCTATCAGTATACGCATGGTTGTGCGTTTTAGCTGGGGCGCCTGATAAGTATTCGCATTTTCCGCCTGTTTGGGCATCAGCTTGTCGAGCTGGCTATCGTCCAGCAGGCCCAGTTTGCTGCCTAGCTGTTGGCGCAGGTAGAGACGTAATGTCTCACCCGGCACCTGAGTGATCAGCGGTAGTGCCAAGGTACTCAGTTTGGCACGGCCATCCGGGCTGCTCAGGTCGACCTGTGGCATCAACGTTTCGAACAGGAAAGTGGAAAGCGGCTGCGCCAGCTCCATTCGTTGTTCGAAGGCGTCTTTGCCTTCTTTACGGACCAGGGTGTCCGGGTCTTCGCCGTCTGGCAAAAACATAAACCGTAACTGACGCCCATCGTTCAGATAGGGCAGTGCGGTTTCCAACGCGCGCCAGGCGGCTTCACGGCCAGCCCTGTCGCCGTCGTAACAGCAGACAACGTTATCGGTGGCGCGGAACAGCAGCTGAATATGTTCAGCCGTTGTCGAGGTTCCGAGTGAGGCAACGGCATAATCAATGCCATATTGCGCTAACGCCACCACGTCCATATAGCCTTCGACCACCAGCAAACGTTGCGGGTTGGCGTGGCTCTGCTGCGCTTCATACAGGCCGTACAACTGACGGCCCTTGTGGAATACTTCGGTTTCCGGCGAGTTCAGGTACTTGGGCATACCGTCGCCCAATACGCGTCCACCAAAAGCGATTACCCGCCCGCGTTTGTCGCGGATGGGGAACATCACGCGTTCGCGGAAGCGATCGTAAGTGCGCCCTTGATCGTTAGTCACCAACATTCCGGCATCGTTCAGTGCTGCCCGGCTGTCGTTATCACGCCCGAAACGTTTTAACGCATTATCCCAACCGGCAGGTGCAAAGCCGATGGCAAAATGGCGGATAACGTCGTCACTCAATCCGCGCTGTTGCAGGTAGTTGCGCGCCTGCGTACCGTTAGATTGATGCAGTGACTGTTGATAGAACGCGCTGAGCTGTTCCATCAGTTGATATAGGCTTTGACGCTGATGGCGTTCGATTGGCGTCGGTCCGGTACCTGCCTCGTAAGGCACTTCCAGCCCGTGCATGGTGGCCAGTTCCTCGATGGTTTCGACAAACTCGAGTCTGTCGTAATTCATCAGGAAGTCGACGGCGTTACCGTGCGCTCCACAACCAAAACAGTGATAAAACTGTTTGTCGCCATTAACGGTGAATGAAGGCGTTTTTTCGTGGTGGAACGGACAGCACGCGTGATAGTTCTTGCCCTGCTTTTTAAGCTTTACCCGGGCGTCGATCAGATCGACAATGTCGGTGCGAGCCAGCAAGTCATTGATAAATACACGCGGAATTCGTCCAGCCATAAGCCCCTGTTACGATTGCCTATAAACGAGAACAAGCCGCGCATTCCTTTCGGAAAGCACGGCCTTCGTATGCAACTACTCGGTCTGCGTGTTCTTGAAAAAGAAAAAAATCACGCGGTGGGGTTACCCCCGAAGGATTAATACAGACGAGTGCGGCGTGCGTTTTCGCGAGCCAGTTTCTTCGCGTGGCGTTTTACTGCAGAAGCTTTAGCGCGTTTACGTTCGGTAGTCGGTTTTTCATAGAACTCACGACGACGAACTTCAGCTAAAACACCTGCTTTTTCGCAGGAACGCTTGAAACGACGCAGTGCAACGTCAAATGGCTCGTTTTCACGTACTTTAATTACCGGCATGTGCCTCTCACCTCAATAGAATTCGGTTTGCTGCTGGCCAAGCGCCAGCCTTTTCAAAATGGTGCGGAATTTTACTTCAATGGATGCTGCTTTGTAAAGCACCATAGCAAATTGAAACACGCCGCGTTCCGGCAAACTCGCGCAATTATGCATCGGCCGCCGATTATAGACTAATCAGAAAAAATTGCTCGTTTTTAATCACCCGGCAGGCAACCTTGTGAATCATCGACATAGCGCACCATGGCGGCCAGGGTGCTGCAGGCTGGCGGTAAATGGCGTTGATTGTGATAAACTGGCGGCCGCACGTGAATGATGGGAAATGTAATGCGCGTATTGGGTATAGAAACGTCCTGCGATGAAACCGGTATTGCAGTGTATGACGATCAAGCCGGTTTGTTAGCCAACCAACTCTACAGCCAGGTGAAACTGCATGCCGATTACGGCGGCGTGGTGCCGGAGCTGGCTTCTCGCGATCACGTGCGCAAGACCGTGCCGCTGATCCAGGCCGCACTGAAAGAGGCGAACCTGAAGCCTACCGATATCGATGGCGTGGCGTATACTGCCGGGCCGGGTCTGGTGGGGGCCTTGTTGGTCGGGGCAACCATTGGCCGCGCATTGGCGTTTGCCTGGGGCGTGCCTGCGGTGCCGGTGCATCATATGGAAGGCCACTTGCTGGCACCGATGCTGGAAGACAACCCTCCGGAGTTTCCATTTGTGGCACTGCTGGTGTCTGGCGGCCATACCCAACTGATTAGCGTGACCGGGATCGGTGAATATACCTTGCTGGGGGAGTCGGTTGACGACGCCGCAGGCGAAGCGTTCGACAAAACCGCCAAGCTGTTAGGGCTGGATTATCCCGGCGGGCCGATGTTGTCGAAAATGGCGCAGCAGGGCACGGAAGGGCGTTTTACCTTCCCACGCCCAATGACCGACCGCCCAGGGCTGGATTTCAGCTTCTCCGGCCTGAAAACCTTTGCTGCCAACACCATCCGCTCTAACGGCAACGACGATCAAACCCGTGCCGATATCGCCCGTGCTTTTGAAGATGCGGTGGTGGATACGCTGGCGATCAAATGCAAACGCGCGCTGGAGCAGACTGGGTTTAAACGCCTGGTGATGGCCGGTGGCGTCAGCGCCAACCGCACGTTGCGCAGCAAGCTGGCAGAGTTGATGAAAAAACGCGGTGGTGAAGTCTTCTATGCCCGCCCGGAGTTCTGTACCGACAATGGGGCCATGATCGCCTATGCCGGGATGGTTCGGATGAAAAACGGGGGTAACCCGGAGTTGGGCGTTACCGTACGCCCTCGCTGGCCGCTGGCAGAGTTGCCTGCGGTGTAAAAGCCAAGGGCCGGAATCCCCGGCCCTTCAATCATTCTTCTTTGTGCTCTTCCTGCTCTAAAACACCGTCTTTCTTCTTGCGGAACTTACCCCAGATCTTCCCTTCCTGGCCGCGCCACAGTCGCTGGATATTGTCGTGATGGCGCATCAGGATCAGGCAGGAGAGCATCGCCACTGGGAAGGTAAACTGCGGTTTGAACCACCAGACGTAGAACGGCGCAATCAGCGCGCTGACGATCGCTCCGAGCGAAGAATAGCCGCTCAGCAGCACGGTCAGCAGCCAGGTGCCGGTCATCAGGCCGGTGAGATCCCAGCCGATCGGCGCAATGGCACCGAATGCCGTCGCCACGCCCTTGCCCCCACGGAAGTGGAAGAATACCGGGTAGATATGCCCAAGACAGGCCGCGATTGCCGTCAGGCCCAGATACAGCGGTGGGACGTTGAACGCATAGGCCAACCAGACTGGCAGCATCCCTTTGAGAATATCGAACACCAACACCGTAGCCGCCGCCAGGCGGCCACCGATACGCAGGACGTTGGTCGCCCCTGGATTTCCCGATCCATGTTCACGCGGATCCGGTAGCCTGGCGATCCGGCAAACCAGGATCGCGCTGGAAATTGAGCCACACAGATACGCGAAGATAATCATGCCAAGCGCGGTAGCACTCATAACGCGGTTCCGTTTAATAATGGTCGTTTTACTCGCAACATCTATGGATAATACGCATATTCCGTCGGAAGTGGTATCCGGCAAGGCCAAAAACTGAGAATGACGTGATGGATATCGTATTTATTGAAGAGCTTACCGTGATCACCACCATTGGCGTTTATGATTGGGAACAAACCATTCAGCAAAAGCTGGTGTTCGATATCGAAATGGCGTGGGACAACCGCCAGGCAGCCGCCAGCGATGATGTGAATGATTGCCTGAGCTATGCCGATATCAGCGATGCGGTCATTCAGCATGTGCAGCCCAATCGTTTTGCGTTGGTGGAGCGTGTAGCAGAGGAGGTATCCGAAATTTTGCTACGGCGCTTTAAATCTCCCTGGGTCCGTATTAAGGTCAGCAAGCCGGGTGCAGTCGCGCACGCCAGCCGGGTTGGGGTGATCATCGAGCGCGGTCAGCGCCCAGCCTGACAAGTTGTCACCAATATGCAACTAAAGACCGATATGCTGGTCTGTAACTAGAATTGTTTAAGCGGCAAGGTATTGAACATTGCCGCTTTTTTGTGCTTGTACCTTTAATAGCGTTAATTTTGAAATGGGGTAGTGGTCTGATGGCGGACATGCATTCATTGTTTGTGGCATTTGTGCTTGGGGTAGTCGAAGGGCTGACAGAGTTCCTACCGGTTTCCTCAACTGGGCACATGATTATAGTTGGTGAGTTACTGGGTTTTACCGGCGATAAGGCGAAAACCTTCGAAGTTATTATCCAACTGGGGTCGATCCTGGCGGTGGTAGTGGTGTTCTGGCGCCGTCTGTTTGGCCTGATCGGCATTCACTTTGGTGGCAAACCGGTACCCCATGAAGGGCACACGGCAGGGCGGCTGAAGCTGGGCCATATCCTGCTGGCGATGATCCCGGCGGTTGTCCTGGGGCTGATCTTCCACGATGTGATCAAATCCCTGTTTGAACCGAAAAACGTGATGTATGCCTTGGTCGTTGGGGGGCTGTTGCTGCTGGCTGCCGAATGGCTGAAGCCGAAAAAGCCGCGCGCGGTCGGGCTGGATGATATTACCTACCGTCAGGCATTTTTGATCGGTTGCTTCCAGTGTCTGGCGCTGTGGCCTGGTTTTTCCCGTTCCGGCTCTACCATTTCGGGCGGTATGCTGGTCGGCGTGAGCCGCTATGCGGCCTCTGAGTTTTCCTTCATTCTGGCGGTGCCGATGATGCTCGGGGCCAGCGGTCTGGATCTGTACAAGAGCCTGCACTTCCTGACGCTCAGTGACTTGCCGATGTTTGCAGTCGGTTTTGCTACTGCGTTTGTGGTAGCGCTAATCGCCATCAAGACCTTCCTGCAGTTGATCAAGCGTATCTCGTTTGTGCCTTTCGCCATCTACCGCTTTATCGTCGCGGCGGCGGTCTACATGGTGTTTATTAATTAATCCTGGCACCCAGCTCGAACGTTTTCTCCTCTCCAATAGTGGGCTTTTTGCCCACTATGTTTATATTTAGTTGCCTTCGCCTCCCCCCTTTTGGTCCGACCAATGCCGGAAAAATGTGAACCTCTGGCACATAAACGGCAAAAATCCAAACAGACACATTGCATGTTTTTTAACAGTAAGTTAACTATCGGTTATCAATTATATGACTTCGCCCTGTTGGTACGACCCATTAAGCGGAGGAGTATGTGAATAATCGCGGGAGTTATCTACATGGAAGTCTGGCAACAAGTTTATGATCCCATTGGCAATATTTGGCTATCAAGTGCGATCGCGGCGCTGCCCATTGCGTTTTTTTTCTTGGCGCTGATTAAACTGAAGCTCAAGGGGCATATTGCAGCAACGTTAACCGTTGGGATAGCTTTGCTGGTGGCGTTATTCCTCTACCGGATGCCCATTGACCGAGCGCTTGCTGCGATGGTTTATGGCTTTTTCTACGGGCTGTGGCCGATAGCCTGGATCATTATTGCCGCAGTATTTGTCTACCAGATTTCGGTGAAGACCGGGCAGTTTGACATCATCCGCTCCTCCATTCTCTCTATCACCCCCGACCAACGTTTACAGATGTTGATCGTCGGCTTCTGTTTTGGTGCCTTTCTGGAAGGTGCCGCCGGGTTTGGCGCACCGGTAGCCATTACCGCCGCCTTGTTGGTTGGGCTGGGGTTCAATCCTTTGTATGCCGCAGGGCTGTGTCTGATCGTCAACACCGCCCCGGTGGCTTTCGGCGCTATGGGCATCCCGATTATCGTTGCGGGCCAGGTGACCGGGTTGGACAGCTTTGAAATCGGCCAGATGGTCGGGCGCCAATTGCCGTTCCTGACGATTATCGTGCTGTTCTGGATCATGGCGATTATGGACGGTTGGCGCGGCATTAAAGAAACCTGGCCTGCGGTGGTCGTGGCGGGGGGAAGCTTTGCCTTGGCGCAGTATCTCAGCTCCAACTTTCTTGGGCCAGAGTTGCCAGACATCATCTCCTCGCTGGTTTCACTGGTATGCCTGACGCTGTTTCTGCGCGTTTGGCAGCCAAAACGCCTGTTCCGGTTTGATAATGCCGAGGGGGCGGTTGTCGACCAAAAGCTGGTGCAGCAACACTATGCTTTAGGGCAGATTATTCGCGCCTGGATGCCGTTTATTTTCCTGACCGCTACGGTCACCCTGTGGAGCATCCCTCCGTTTAAAGCGCTGTTCGCTCAAGGTGGTGCGCTGTACGATTGGGTATTCTCTATTCCGGTGCCTTTTCTGGATAAGCTGGTGGCCAAAATGCCGCCGGTGGTGGCAAACATCACGCCTTATGTCGCCGTTTTCAAACTTGACTGGTTCTCTGCCACCGGCACCGCCATTATGGTTGCTGCGATCGCCTCTGTGATTTACCTGCGCATGAAGCCCAAAGATGCGCTCACCACGCTGGCTGAAACGCTAAAGGCGTTGATGCTGCCCATTTATTCCATTGGCATGGTGTTAGCCTTTGCCTTTATTTCCAACTATTCCGGCCTGTCGGCAACGTTGGCACTGGCATTGGCGCATACCGGCAGCGCGTTCACCTTTTTCTCACCGTTCCTTGGCTGGTTGGGCGTGTTCCTGACCGGCTCAGACACTTCGTCCAATGCGTTGTTCGCCGCTCTGCAAGCCACCACCGCCCAGCAGATCGGTGTTTCGGATGTGCTGTTGGTTGCGGCTAACACCACCGGCGGAGTGACAGGCAAAATGATTTCACCACAGTCTATCGCGATTGCCTGTGCTGCCGTGGGGTTGGTGGGGAAAGAGTCTGACCTGTTCCGCTTTACGGTAAAACACAGCCTGATCTTCACCTGTATGGTGGGGGTTATTACTACGCTTCAGGCTTACTGGCTGACCTGGATGATCCCATGACTGCAAATCTTCAACCCACTGATCCACTACGCTCGGCCGATCGCTTGGTTGAGCGTATCAAGGTGATGATCCGCGAACGCCAACTGGAAATGGGGATGCGCTTGCCCGCTGAGCGCCAGTTGGCCAACGAATTGGGTGTCTCGCGTTCCTCTTTACGCGAGGCGATTCAAAAGCTGATTGGTGAAAAAACGCTCATCAGCCGACGTGGCGGCGGAACCTATGTCTGCGACGAGCTTTCCCCCTGGTCGGAGCAATGCATCGTGGAACCGCTGAGAACCTTGGTTGCCGACGATCCTGACTATCGTTATGACATTCTGGAAGCTCGCCACGCCATTGAGGCCAGCACCGCCTGGCACGCGGCAATGCGAGCCACCGCCGCAGACAAAGAAAAGCTACAGGCTTGCTTTGACGCCATGTTAGCGCTTCAGGAGAGCGATCATCCTGAACTTGCCGCTCAGGCGGATGTGCGCTTCCATTTGGCGATTGCCGAGGCTTCACACAACGTGGTGTTACTGCAAACCATGCGCGGCTTTTTCGATTTAATGCGCTCCTCCGTCATGCATAGCCGCCAGCGTATGTACACCCAGCTGACGATCTTCACCCGGCTGACTGAACAGCACGAGGAACTGCTGCTGGCGATCCTGGCAGGCGATCCTGAACGGGCGGGTAAAGCGGCAAAATCTCACCTGGGATTCGTGCACTCCACCATTAAGAATCTGCATGAAGATGAGGCCAGGCAGGCGCGAATTACCCGCCTTCCTGATGACAATTCACTGTAACAAGGAAGATCGCTTGATGATTATCTCAGCAGCCACGGACTATCGCGCAGCGGCGCAACGTAAACTGCCGCCGTTTCTGTTTCACTACATCGATGGCGGCGCTTATGCCGAACACACTTTACGGCGTAACGTGGAAGATCTGGCTCAGGTCGCATTGAGGCAGCGTGTTCTTAAGAACATGTCGGCGCTCAGCCTGGAAACCAAACTGTTTAACGAAACTTTGGCCATGCCCGTCGTCCTTGGCCCGGTAGGGTTGTGTGGCATGTATGCCCGCCGTGGCGAGGTGCAGGCCGCGCGCGCCGCAGAGCAACAAGGCATTCCGTTTACGCTTTCCACCGTATCGGTGTGCCCAATCGAAGAGGTGGCGCCGGCCATCAAGCGGCCCATGTGGTTTCAACTGTATGTGTTGAAAGATCGTGGATTCATGCGTAATGCCTTGGAGCGGGCGAAAGCCGCGGGCTGTACCACCTTGGTCTTCACCGTGGATATGCCGACACCAGGCGCCCGTTACCGCGATGCGCATTCGGCAATGAGTGGCCCCTATGCTGCCCAACGGCGGTATTGGCAAGCCGTTACCCATCCTGCCTGGGCGTGGGATGTTGGCCTGAATGGGCGTCCGCACGATCTGGGGAATATTTCCGCTTACCTCGGAAAGCCCACCGGATTAGAAGATTATATCGGGTGGTTGGGGGCCAACTTTGACCCTTCGATTTCATGGAGTGATTTGGAATGGATCCGTGATTTCTGGCAGGGGCCGATGGTGATAAAGGGCATTCTCGACGCCGACGATGCACGTGATGCTGTACGCTTTGGCGCCGACGGCATTGTGGTTTCTAACCACGGTGGTCGGCAACTGGATGGGGTGCTCTCCTCTGCCCGTGCGCTGCCGATGATTGCCGACGCGGTGAAAGGGGATATCACCATCCTGGCAGACAGCGGGATACGCAGCGGGTTAGACGTGGTACGCATGATCGCGCTTGGGGCGGACAGTGTGCTGCTTGGGCGCGCTTATCTCTATGCGCTGGCGACTGCAGGCCAGGCTGGGGTGGAAAACCTGCTCGCATTGATCAAAAAAGAGATGTGCGTAGCGATGACGCTAACGGGGGCGAAAAGTATCGCTGAAATCAGCCGTGATTCGTTGGTGCTGGAGGGATAGGTAGGGGCGCATGCTGCGCCCGTTTTTACTTAAGACTGAGGTTCCTGCTGTTTCTTCCATTCCGCCAGCGCCTGCTGACGGCGGCGTTTGACCTCGTCGCGGATCGCCAGCCCTTGCAGGCCACTTTCCACCACCTCTTTGACCGAAACCGCGTTGGCGACCTGATAGGCCTGGCGCAGGTAATCGCCCTGCGGATAAGAGTTGTTTTCAAAACCGGTACGCCCGCGGGCATCGGCTTCGCTGGTGAGGATCATCTGCTCCAGCCGCTGCGGTTTACGCCACACGTCGATGGCATCAAACAGTTTTAACAGCGTTTCTGGCCGCAGTTTATTAACCGTGTGGATCAGGTCGTGATACTCCGCCACCAGCTTCGCCAGTTCACGTACTGGATTAGGCACACGCAGCCGTTGGCAAAGCTTCTCTACCAGCCTGACGCCCGCAGGGCCATGGCCATAGTGGTGTGGCCAGAGTTCTTGCGGCGTGAGGCCTTTCCCGAGATCGTGGCACAGCGCCGAGAAACGGATATCTACCTCGGGGCTGAGCTGGGTGGCAATCGCCAGCGTCATCAGCGTGTGTACGCCGGTATCAATTTCCGGGTGCCATTTCTCTGGAGCTGGTACGCCAAACAGGGCGTCGATTTCCGGGAATAACACTTTCAACGCTCCGCAGTCGCGAAGCACCTGGAAATACACCTGCGGGCTCTGGCTCTGTAACGCCTTTTCGGTCTCTTTCCACACGCGCTCCGCCGTCAGGGAGGCCAGTTCACCGCTTTCGGCCATCTGCTGCATCAGCACGCTGGTTTCAGGGGCAACGGTAAAGCCCAGGGAGGCAAAGCGAGCGGCAAAACGCGCCACGCGTAACACTCGCAGCGGATCTTCGCCAAAAGCGTCGGAGACATGGCGCAGCAGGCGGGCTTCGAGATCGGCCTTGCCGTTATAGGGGTCAACCAGTACTCCATCATCACCCCGCGCCATGGCGTTGATGGTGAGATCGCGCCGTAGCAGATCCTCTTCCAGCGTCACGTCCGGTGCGGCGTAGCAGGTAAATCCGGTGTAACCCTGGCCGGATTTACGTTCGGTGCGGGCCAGCGCATATTCCTCATGAGTTTGCGGGTTGAGGAATACCGGGAAGTCTTTACCCACCTGCTGATAGCCAAGAGCCAACAGATCGGCAGGCGTTGCGCCGACCACCACCCAGTCGTGATCCACTACCGGTAAGTTAAGCAGGGTGTCACGGACGGCACCGCCGACCAGGTAAATATTCACGGTTTAACTCCTAAATGCGGTATACCCGTCGTCTTTCAAGCTGCAGCGTTGTTACCTGCGCTTGTCCACCCCAGTCACTTACAAAAGTAAGCTCCTGGGGATGAACAAGCTTGTCGCCTAGCTGCAGCTTGAAATCCATAGGGTATATATAGGTGGTTCGTTTGATCAGATTACATCAATTAGGCAACGGATGCGCCAGGCAATAAAAAAGCGCCCGTAGGCGCTTAAACTGGCGGAACAGCAATCAGTTCATCCAGCGATTATTCTTGCGACGTGGGATCAGGTGCGGCAACAGCAGACCGAGCAGCAAACCAACGCCGGCAACGCCGCCGCCGTACATAAACCATTGCAGGATAATGGTGCGCTGTTTGTCGTCAAGTTGCAGATTCACCGCATTCACCTTCTTCTGCGCCACAACCAGCTGATTTTTCAGATCCTGGTTTTCCTGCTGCAGGCCGCTGATGGTGCTGTCGCTGGCAGCCACTTTCTGCTGCATTTCAGCGGTGCGCTGGTTCCAGCTATTATCAATATTGGCCAGCTTGTCGGTCAGGGTTTTCACCTGCTGTTCCAGCTCTGGCACTTGGGTGCGCAGGCTTGGCGTCTGGCTCAGCTGATCCAGCGGGATCCAGACGCTGCGTCCTTTGGAATCGCGGATCTGGCCGTAGCTGGTGCTGTCGTTGACGCTCAACAGCGTGACTTCTTCACCGGCATTCAAGGTGCCGACGATACGGTATTGGTTACCTGGGCCGCTATGGACATAAGTATTTAATTCATCGGAGATATAGCGTTTATCTTCGGCATGTGCGCCCCAAGTGATGCTAAAACTTAGCACGGCAAGGCAAATCAGGCGTAATTTCTGCATTATGTCATCGTTTCTGCGTGGATTTATGGAACGATAGTAGAGCGTTCAGTCTGACGGCGCAACGCCAAAACCGGAATGGGAACTATCTTACTATGCTAAATCCCGTCAGTTGCGCAGCATTCTATAACGTAACAGGTTTTTTCTGCAGTTGGCAGAGTCAAGTCAGGGGGAATCGCGGTAAGATACTCTCACTGTGCGTCGTCGGGCTGAGTGCGGCCGGCAGACTCCGCCGCCGTGAACACTCACGCGAATGCCTAACCTATTGGTGTAAAAGAACTATGAGCGTTGAAATAGAACTGAAGTTTATTGTTTCCCCCGCAGCGATTGCCAGCTTACCGGAGCGGATTGCCGCCTGGCCTAATCAGCATTCTGCGCCACAGAAGCTGACCAATATCTACTATGAAACCGCCGACAACTTCCTGCGCAACCATGATATGGGCCTGCGTATCCGCGGTTTTGACGATAGCTATGAAATGACCATCAAAACCGCCGGTTCGGTGGTGGGTGGGTTGCACCAGCGGCCGGAATATAACGTCGCCATCGCCAAACCCGCGCTGGCGCTGAAAAAATTCCCGGCGGATATCTGGCCGGAGGGCTGTAAATTGGCTCCGCTGCAAAAGGCGTTACAGCCGCTGTTCCGCACCGACTTTGTACGTGAAAAGTGGGTGGTCACTTACGGCGCAAGCGAGATTGAGATTGGCCTCGACCAGGGTGAAGTGCGCGCGGGTGAACTGGCCGAACCGTTATGCGAGCTGGAGCTGGAGCTGAAAAGCGGTGAGACTGCTGATTTGCTGGCATTGGCCACCGCATTGGCGGAACAGGGGGGTTTACGCCAGGGCAGCCTCAGCAAAGCGGCTCGCGGCTATCATCTGGCGCAGGGCAATGCCGAACGTGAATTACGCCCATTGAGCGTGTTGAAGCCAGCCCCTAAATCCACGGTAGAACAGGGCATGGTGGCCGCTTTCGAGCTGGCGCTGAGCCATTGGCAGTATCACGAAGAGCTGTGGCTGCGTGGCGACAAGCAGGCACGTCGCGCGGTAATGGAAGCGATCGGCCTGATCCGCCAGGCGTTGGTGATCTTTGGCGGATTGGTTCCGCGCAAGGCAAGCACCGATCTGCGCGCTCGGCTGACGGCTTTGGAGCCTTTGCTGGTGGATAAAACCACCCAGCCGCAGGAGCTGTGCTATGGCACGGAGTATCTGCAATGTAAGTTGGCACTCACATCGTGGTTGATCACCGGTGCATGGCGGCCATTTATCGATGCCAAATCGCAGGCCAAGCTGGATGGTTCATTCAAGCGTTTTAGCGACATCATGCTGGGCCGTAGCGCTTCAGAGCTGAAAGAAGCCTTTACGCGCACCCTGAATGAAGATGAATATCAAGAGCAACTGCCCCGTCTGACGCGCCAGGTGCTGGCGTTTATCCTGCTTTCTGGTGCCTATCCGGATAGCGAAACTGGGCCGTATATCGACAGCTGGCGCGAACTGCAATCAGCCATTGCCGAGCGTCGTCAGGGTTGGTACGAAGCCAGCCGCAAACAGGCATTATCCCATGCGCCATTCTGGTTAAACGGCGCGGTTCGTTAACTCCAGCGGGTCTGCCGGGCTGCAGGCCACAGAACGGGTCATTCACTATGTTGCCACTCTCTGCTGCGTTACAGCTTCAGGCACAGAACATCGTGCAGCGATTTCAGGAAACTCAGGGCGCGGAGTTGATGCTCAGCGCCGCAGAACAAAGCGTTCTGGCCTCGAGTGATTTTGTCAGCGACATGTTGCTCGGCCATCCTGAATGGTTGGTAACGTTACGCCAGCAGCCGCCGGTGGCCGATGAGTGGCAGCACTATGCCGCCTGGTTGCAGGATGAGCTTGAAGAGGTGCAGGAAGAAGCGCAGTTAATGCGTGTGCTCCGTCTGTTCCGCCGTGAGAGCCTGGTGCGCATTGCCTGGGCGCAGGCTCTGCAGCTATGTACCACGCAGGAAACGCTACAGCAGCTGAGTGCTCTGGCAGAAACGCTGATCGTCAGTGCTCGTGACTGGCTCTATCAAACCTGTTGCCGTGAGTGGGGCACGCCTTGCAATGCCGATGGCGTGCCACAGCCTTTGCTAATCCTGGGGATGGGCAAACTCGGCGGTGGCGAACTGAATTTCTCCTCTGATATCGATCTGATCTTTGCCTATCCGGAGAACGGCCACACCCAAGGCGGGCGGCGTGAGCTGGATAACGCCCAATTCTTTACCCGCCTGGGGCAACGGCTGATCAAAGCGTTGGATCAGCAAACCATCGACGGCTTTGTCTACCGCGTCGATATGCGTCTGCGGCCGTTTGGCGATAGCGGCCCGCTGGTGATGAGCTTCGCAGCGCTGGAAGATTATTACCAGGAGCAGGGGCGCGATTGGGAACGTTATGCGATGGTCAAGGCGCGCCTGATGGGGGGCCATGAAGATGCCTACAGCCAGGAACTGCGCAAGACATTGCGGCCATTCGTGTTCCGTCGCTATATCGATTTCAGCGTGATCCAGTCGCTGCGTAATATGAAGGGCATGATTGCCCGCGAAGTGCGGCGGCGGGGGCTGAAGGACAACATCAAGCTGGGTGCCGGTGGCATCCGCGAAATCGAATTTATCACCCAGGTGTTCCAACTGATCCGTGGCGGGCGTGAGCCCAGTTTGCAGGGGCGCTCATTGCTGCCGACGTTGCAGGCGGTTGGTGAACTGGGGTTGTTGACTGCGCAGCAGGTCGCTGAGCTGAGTGACGGTTATCTGTTCCTGCGGCGTCTGGAGAATCTGTTGCAGGCGATTGCCGACCAGCAGACGCAAACCTTACCGCAGGACGAGCTGGATCAGGCGCGCCTGGCCTGGGGAATGGACCAGCCAGACTGGCCGTCGTTGATGGCGGTGCTGGAAGAGCATATGCGCCAGGTCCGTGCGGTATTTGATGACCTGATCGGCGACGATAGCCCAGACGTAGGCGAAGATCCGAACTACCAGCATTATCACAGCCTGTGGCAGGATGCGCTGGACGAGAACGAGCTAGCGCCACTGACGCCCCATCTGGACGAAGAAGCGCGGCGGCAGATGTTGCGATCCATCGCCGACTTCCGCCACGACGTGGACAAACGCACCATTGGCCCGCGTGGCCGTGACGTGCTGGATCAACTGATGCCACGCTTGCTGGCCGAAGTGTGTTCGCGCGTGGACGCAGCCACGGCTCTGACGCGACTGACCCAGCTGTTGCTGAGCATCGTGACCCGAACTACCTACCTTGAGCTGCTGGTGGAATACCATGCCGCGCTCAGCCACCTGATCCGCCTTTGTGCTGCATCTCCGATGGTGGCCAGCCAACTGGCGCGTTACCCGCTGTTGCTCGACGAGCTGTTGGATCCGGCCACGCTGTACCAACCGGTGGCCCCGGATGCCTATCGTAGCGAACTGCGCCAATATCGCCTGCGGGTGCCGGAAGACGATGAAGAACAGCAGTTGGAAGCGTTGCGGCAGTTCAAACAGGCACAGCACTTGCGCATTGCCGCTGCGGATATCGCCGAGGCGTTGCCGGTAATGAAAGTGAGCGATCACTTAACCTATCTGGCCGAGGCGATCATTGATGCGGTGGTGCAGCAGGCGTGGAAAGACATGGTCGCGCGCTACGGCCAACCGACCCATCTGCATGAGCGGGAGGGGTTAGGGTTCGCGGTGATCGGCTACGGGAAGCTGGGGGGCTGGGAGCTAGGTTACAGCTCGGATCTCGACCTGGTGTTCCTGCTGGATTGTCCACCAGACGTAATGACGGATGGCGATCGTTGCATCGATGGACGCCAGTTCTATCTGCGCCTGGCACAACGGGTGATGCATCTGTTCAGCACCCGCACCTCTTCCGGCATTCTCTATGAGGTGGATGCCCGTCTGCGTCCTTCCGGTGCTGCCGGGATGTTGGTCAGCACCGTCGAAGCCTTTGCCGATTATCAGCGTAACGAAGCCTGGACCTGGGAGCATCAGGCCCTGGTGCGGGCGCGCATTGTGTATGGCGATCCGGCGCTGCATCAGCAGTTCGATGCGATCCGCCGCGAAATTTTGTGCAAACCGCGTGAAGTGAATAAGCTGCAGCAGGAGGTGCGTGAAATGCGCGAGAAAATGCGCAACCATCTGGGCAGCAAACAGCGCGATCTGTTTGATATCAAAGCGGACGAAGGCGGGATCACCGATATCGAATTTATTGCCCAATACCTGGTCTTAGGTTATGCCGCGGGCGAACCGCGCCTGACGCGTTGGTCGGATAACGTGCGTATCTTTGAGTTGATGGCCAATTACGACATCATGCCGGAAGACGAGGCCCGGGCGTTGACCCAGGCCTATGTCACCATGCGTGATGAGATCCACCATCTGGCGTTGCAGGAGCACTCCAGCAAAGTCAGCAGCGAACTGTTTGCTGCCGAGCGTGAGCAGGTGCGTGTCAGTTGGAGCAAATGGCTGGGCTGAGGGGGTCATATGTGTTCCCTCACCCTAACCCTCTCCCACAGGGAGAGGGGACCGATAGAGTGTGGTTTGAAATTATAGTGACTCACCCTGGCTTAGGAGGCGATTGAGATTATCGCTTTACTGCCAAACGAACAGGGACTACCAGCTCCCTCTCCTGGGGTGAGGAGATCGTCCATGCCACAACTTGGCTCTGTCATTTGGCTGTAGCTCCATCAGGGAGGGCGGATTTAACGTGTCAAAGATAGACCCCGGTACCTGACAGCAACTCCGTACCAGCTCCCTCTCCTTGGGGAGAGGGTTGGGGTGAGGGAGACGTATCGTTTGCTGAAGCATTGCGCTGGTTGGCAGTTTTTACGGGTATTGCAGGCTATTATGCTAATATCTGCCGAATTTATTTTTATGACTTGTTTGGAGTTATCGGATGAAAGTTACACTACCTGATTTTCGCCGCGCCGGTGTGTTGGTGGTTGGTGACGTCATGTTGGATCGCTATTGGTATGGGCCGACCAGCCGAATTTCACCGGAAGCGCCGGTGCCGGTGGTCAAGGTTGAAACCATCGAAGAGCGTCCCGGTGGTGCGGCTAACGTCGCGATGAACATCGCCTCGTTGGGTGCTAATTCACGCCTGGTGGGCCTGACGGGGATCGACGACGCGGCGCGTGCGCTGAGCGCCAAGCTCAACGAAGTTAACGTGCGTTGTGACTTTGTCTCGGTGCCTACGCATCCAACCATCACCAAGTTGCGTGTACTTTCCCGTAACCAACAGCTGATCCGCCTGGACTTCGAGGAAGGTTTCTCCAACGTCGATCCGCAGCCAATCATGGAACGTATCCAGCAGGCATTGCCGCAGATTGGCGCACTGGTACTGTCGGATTACGCCAAGGGCGCGTTGAGCAAGGTGCAGGGCATGATCGCGCTGGCACGTGCTGCGAAGGTTCCGGTACTGATCGACCCGAAAGGCACCGATTTTGAACGTTACCGTGGCGCCACGCTGCTGACACCAAACCTGTCCGAATTTGAAGCCGTAGTCGGTCATTGCCAAAGCGAAGAAGAGCTGGTGGCGCGTGGGATGAAGCTGGTGGCGGACTTTGAACTGTCTGCATTGCTGATCACCCGTTCCGAGCAGGGGATGACGTTGCTGCAACCGGGCCGTGAGCCGTTGCATCTGCCAACTCAGGCGCAGGAAGTGTTCGACGTGACCGGGGCCGGTGATACGGTGATCGGTGTACTGGCTGCCGCCCTGGCTGCGGGTAATACGCTGGAAGAGTCATGCTTCCTGGCCAACGCCGCCGCTGGTGTGGTAGTGGGTAAGTTGGGCACCTCGACCGTCTCGCCAGTCGAACTGGAAAACGCCATTCGTGGCCGCGCCGAAACCGGGTTTGGTGTAATGACCGAGGCCGAGCTGAAAAAAGCGGTAGCGCAGGCGCGCCAACGCGGCGAGAAAGTGGTGATGACCAACGGCATCTTCGACATTCTGCACGCAGGCCATGTCTCGTACCTGGCGAATGCGCGTAAATTGGGCGATCGCCTGATTGTTGCAGTGAACAGCGATGCGTCAACCAAACGCCTGAAAGGGGAAACCCGCCCGGTTAACCTGTTGGAAAACCGTATGGTGGTATTGGGCGCGCTGGGTGCCGTGGACTGGGTAGTGCCGTTTGAAGAAGATACGCCGCAACGCCTGATCGCCGAAGTTCTGCCAGATTTACTGGTGAAGGGCGGCGACTACCAACCGCATGAAATTGCCGGCAGTGCCGAGGTCTGGGCCAACGGTGGCGATGTGCGGGTACTGAACTTTGAAGATGGGTTATCCACCACCAACATCATCAAGGCCATCAAGGATGGGCGCGGTTAACTTTATCTGTATATCTATACCCTATGGATTTCAAGCTGGCCGCTCTCAGTGCATCCCTGCACTCGCGGCATTTGTACATCCCTGTACAGCACAGCGGCGACAAGCTTACCCATCCCCAGGAGCTTACTTTTGTAAGTGACTGGGGTGGGTAAGCGCAGGTAACAACGCTGCAGCTTGAAAGACGACGGGTAAACAGGGTGGTTTGCAGTGAGTGGACTTAAGCAGGAGCTGAGTTTAGCGCAGGGCGTTGGGCTATTGTCCACTTCACTGCTGGGCACCGGGGTCTTTGCCGTCCCTGCATTAGCGGCGCAGGTGGCGGGCGGCGATAGCCTGTGGGCCTGGCCAATACTGATTGTGCTGGTATTCCCGATCGCCATCGCTTTTGCGGCGTTGGGACGCCATTTCCCTAGCGCCGGTGGTGCAGCGCATTTTGTCGGCCTGGCCTTTGGGCCACGCATGGCAAAGGTAACCGCTTGGCTGTTCCTCTCTGTGATCCCCGTGGGCTTGCCCGCCGCATTACAAATCGCCGCAGGATTCTGGCAGGCCACCTTTGGTTGGGATGCCAACGGCCTGTTGCTGGTGCAAATTGTCACGCTGGTGGTGATTTGGCTGCTTGGCACACGCAGCGCCGGTTCCAGTGCCAATATTCAGACCTTGATTGCCCTTCTGGTGATCGCTCTGGTGGGGGCTATCTGGTGGCAAGGCGGTATTACTCCATCCCAAATCCCATGGCCAGCGGTCAGCGATATTTCTCCTCCTAATATGTTCCACGCGTTGGCGGTGATGTTCTGGTGCTTTGTCGGGCTGGAGGCATTTGCTCATCTGGCGACCGAGTTTCGCCATCCAGAGCGGGACTTTCCACGTGCGTTAATACTCGGGCTGTTGGTGGCGGGAGCGGTCTATTGGGGTTGTACCGTAGCGGTGCTGCACTTCCATGCTTACGGCGAACATCAGGCGGCGGCCGCTTCGTTGCCGGGGATTGTGGTGCAACTGTTTGGCGAACATGCGCTGTGGATTGCCTGCATCATCGGCTATCTGGCCTGTTTTGCCAGCGTGAATATCTACACCCAGAGCTTTGCCCGCCTGGTCTGGTCTCAGGCCCAGGAAAAGCCTGCTAGCGGCTTAGCCAAACTCTCTGCGGGCCAGGTGCCGGTCAATGCACTGAGCGCAGTGGTCGGTTGTTGCCTGCTGTTCACTTTGCTGATTTATACCCTGAAGCTGCCGCTGGATACGCTGCTGGTATACGCCAATGGCATTTTCGTGCTGATTTATCTGCTGTGTATGTTGGCGGGTTGGCGGATCTTGCAGGGGCGTTCGCGGTTGATGGCGATCGTTGGCTCCGCGTTGTGCTTGTTATTGCTGGTGATTATCGGCTGGAAAAGCCTGTATGCGTTGGCGATGCTGGTGCTGATTTGGCTGGTGCTGCCGCGTAAAACGCAGGCGGTGGTCTCCAAGTAATAAGGGCGCATTGATGCGCCCCTTACAACAACTTATTCGTCTGCTGGCTTGGCTACCGGCGCGGTGTTCAGCTTGCCTTCCAGCTCGGTCAGACGCTGTTCCAGCAATGCCAGCTTTTCACGGGTGCGCAGCAGGACTTGAGTCTGCACGTCAAATTCTTCGCGGTTAACCAGATCCAGACGGGTCAACTGCGCTTGCAGCACCTGACGGATTTTTTTCTCAACGTCTTCCCCGAATTCACGTACGCCTTTAGGCATCGACTCTTGGACCTGGCGTGCGATCTGTTCAATTTTTTTCGGGTCAATCATGGCGTTTCCCTTTCTGATATTTGGTGGCTGACGCCTAGTGTAATGCGAGTTGCTCGCCGGATAAACCATTACCGTGTTTGCTGCGCGATCCCTCATTACGCGACCGGATGGCTTGAAACACTAAAGCGATGGGGTTATAGTCGAGATGCTTATTCTCAGGGCGGGGTGCAAGTCCCCACCGGCGGTAAATCACCATTCACGGTGAAAGCCCGCGAGCGCTCAACCTATCTCTCAGGAGTGGGTTAGAGGTCAGCAGATCCGGTGTAATTCCGGGGCCGACGGTTATAGTCCGGATGGGAGAGAGTAACGACACCTGTCGGGCGTATGCCCCGCTTGCGTTATTTTTTTGGCTATTGGCATAGCCACTCCTCAAGATCGCCCTGGTTCTGGTAATCCATAATTTTAATGAGGTTTTTTTACCATGAATCAGACTCTACTTTCAGATTTCGGCACGCCGGAAGAACGCGTTGAACGCGCTCTAGATGCACTGCGCAACGGGCGCGGTGTGATGGTGCTTGATGATGAAAACCGTGAAAACGAAGGTGACATGATCTTCGCCGCAGAAACCATGACCGTTGAGCAGATGGCACTGACCATTCGCCACGGTAGCGGCATTGTTTGCCTGTGTATCACTGAAGATCGTCGCCAGCAGCTTGAGCTGCCGATGATGGTCACCAACAACTCCAGCCAGTTCCAGACCGCCTTTACCGTAACGATTGAAGCGGCGCAGGGCGTGACCACTGGCGTATCGGCTGGCGATCGCCTGACGACCATCCGTGCGGCCATTGCAGACGGTGCCAAGCCAAGCGATTTGAACCGCCCTGGCCACGTGTTCCCGTTGCGTGCTCAGCCTGGTGGCGTATTGAACCGCCGTGGCCACACTGAAGCGACCATCGATCTGGTCTCAATGGCCGGTTTCAAACCCGCTGGCGTGCTGTGCGAGCTGACTAACGATGACGGCAGCATGGCGCATGCGCCGGAAGTGATCACCTTTGCCAAGCAGCATGACATGGTGGTGCTGACTATCGAAGATCTGGTGGCTTACCGCCAGTCGCACGAAAAGAAAGCCAGCTAAGTCGCTGACTGAAATGAAAAAGCCGCTTATGAAGCGGCTTTTTTTGTGCTTAAAATTCTTTAACCGATGCCACCGCTTTGCAACAGCGTCAGGCTAAACCCCATCACCGCCATGCCGCACAGCACGCCATAGCTTGGATTATTGTGTGGGTCGATCTCTTTGGCCAAGGGCATCAATTCATCTACCGACAGCGCCACCATAATCCCGGCTACCGCAGCCATAATCGACGCCATCACCACCGGTGAAACCATCGGGCCGAGCACCAGGAAGGCCAGTACGCCACCCAGAATTTCTGCCATCCCGGAGATCCCGGACCACAGTAGCGCTTTAGTTTTGGAGCCGGTTGCTGCATACACCGGCCCGGCGACTGCCAACCCTTCTGGAATATTGTGGATGGCGACCGCGAGCGCAATGCCCATCCCCAGTTCCAGATCGGCGCTGGCGGTGACAAAGGTGGCAATCCCTTCCGGGAAGTTGTGCAGGCTGATGCCGAGCGTCAGCAGCATGGCGGTGCGTTTCAGGTTATGGGGCTTGATGGGCTTTTGCACCAGGTCTTGCGGGTGCTGGTGTGGCAGCATGCGATCCAGCGCAAAGTAACCTAACAGCCCGAGCATAAACATGCCGTAGCCAAGCATGGGTGACATGCCGACGGTGTGCAGCGCAGCGGGCAGCATTTCCATCAATGAAATTAACAGCATAATCCCTGCGGCAAAGCCGAGCGCAAACGCCAGCAGGCGGTTGGAGGGCTTCTGGCCAATAATGCCGAGCAGGGCACCGACAAAGGTAGCGCCCCCGGCTAACAAGGTCAGGATCAGCGGTACAGACATGCATTCTCCTTGTATGCCAATAATATTTATCAGTTTCTGATACTAACAGAGCCAAAGCATAAATCGAGTGGATTTGGCTGATGGTTTCAATCGCTCCAGCCATTCAAATTTCTTGAAGATCACCATCAGGGTTATCCGGCTGCCTTGGTAGGACAAACAGCGTAATGTAGTCAGCAGAACACTTGTCATGCTAACCAAGGATATTTTATGACCACCTCTCGTATGCCTGCACTCTTTCTTGGTCACGGAAGCCCGATGAACGTGCTGGAAGAAAACCGCTATACCCAGGCCTGGCGTGCGTTGGGTGAGCAATTGCCACGGCCAAAGGCGATCGTTGCTGTGTCTGCCCACTGGTACACTCGTGGGACGGCAGTGACGGCGATGGAACATCCAAAAACTATTCACGATTTTGGCGGCTTCCCGCAGGCGCTGTTTGATACGCAGTATCCGGCACCGGGTTCACCAGAGCTGGCGGCAGAGCTGCAAAGCCTGTTGGCCCCGGCGCAGGTGATTGCCGATACCAGTGAATGGGGTTTGGATCACGGCAGTTGGGGCGTGCTGATCAAGATGTACCCGCAAGCTGATATCCCGGTGGTGCAACTGAGCATCGATGGGACTCAGCCAGCGGAATACCATTTTGAGCTGGGCCGTAAGCTGGCGGCGCTGCGCGATCGTGGGATAATGATCGTGGCCAGCGGCAACGTGGTGCATAACCTGCGCATGGTGAAATGGCAGGGTGACACCAGCCCGTATCCTTGGGCGGAGTCATTCAACCAGTACGTACGTGATAACCTGGATTATCAGGGCGAACATCACCCGCTGGTGAATTTTATGCAGCATGAAGGTGCAGCGTTGTCGAATCCGACGCCAGAGCATTATCTGCCGTTGCTGTATGTGTTGGGCGGCTGGGATGGTAAAGAGGCGATCTCGGTACCGATTGATGGGATCGAAATGGCCGCGCTGAGCATGCTTTCGGTGCAGATTGGTTGATTGCTTGGGGTTGAGACTGCTAACTCAATCGGCTCACTACAAGGGGCGCTGCATGCTACGCCCCTTGTGATAATCAACGGGTTAGTCGCAGTCTTGCTGGGTAAGGCGAATGCGTCATTAATAGATATCCATATCCTGTGAAAGACGAGTCAGTTCATCCATTGCTGCAGCAGCTTCGATGTCTCGCTGCTCTTTGTAGGCCATAAGGTCTGCAAAGCGTATGCGGCGATGACGCCCTGTTTTATGGAATTCGATTTTGCCTTCTTCTAGCATTTTCACAACATGTGGCCTGGATACATTAAGTAAATTGGCGGCTTCTTGGGTAGTCAATTCCGCATGAACGGGCACAACCTGAACAGCGTTCCCGTTTGCTAGTTCTCCTAGTATCTCAACGAGCATTTTCACCGCAGAAGGTGGAACCTCAATAGAGTGTTCATTTTGCTCATCGTCCCTGATCGAGAAGTGGCGAATATCTAGTTTTGTTGCCAACATCGCCGATAAATCTCGATAACCTTTTTGGGCAATCTCTTTTTCTTGCACACCAGGCAAGTTGATTTTGGAAAAAGTTGCACTGGTCATATGGCATGTCTCTCTGATTTCTATAGCACGAAATACAATATATTCGAAATAATCGAAAATCGAAATATTCGAAACGCTGTGGATTGCCTTGATGACGTTTAGGAAAACTATTGAGTAAAAAAAAAGCAAAATGGTATGCTTGCAAGGGTTCAGATAGGCAAGCACCTCCAGGGGGGAACAAGGATGAAAAAATGGACTTTCCAACCTGAAAAGGTCAAGCGTGCCATTGCAGCGCTAAAAAAATCCGGACGTAAAATCCCGAGTATTGAGCGGCATGCAGGTGAGGTTCTAAAGCGTCATCAATGGCAGCGTTATGCCAGTGCCATTAATTTTACCGCGCCTATAGAGGTGGAAAAATGTGGTCGGTTCAACCCTGTGGGAGGATGTATCGCAGTCTGGTACGCTTCTGATGCCGCGCTCACCGCAATGGCAGAGAGCTATGGCCGGATGGTGCAACTTGTGCAGACGGTTTCGTATCCTGAGTCTGTTCTAGACCAGCATTACATCTGCTCTGTGGATGTGCTCAAAGAGGTCGAGGTGATTGATGTCGTGGCGTTATTGGCGTTGCTTCACATACCTTTAGACAGTCTTGAAAATGAGGACTATACATTTCCTCAATGGCTAATGGAGCGGCTGTATACAGAGTTTGGGGATGAATATGATGGCATTGCTTACGACAGCAGACACCGTCGTTACAAGAAATGTTTTGCTTTCTGGCGTAAGCCGCAAAGTAATGAGCTATTCAAGGATACCGCTGGTGGTATGACATCATTGAAGGATTATAAAGAGTACGACGCCGAAATATTTCCCTCTGATTGGCGCTCTCTGTACATATCAGGCGAGGACATGCTTGAGGAACTGTTAAATTTTGAGATCACGCCAGAACTGCAATAAAGCAGGAGGAGCATAATCTGCCCCTCTTTTTTAGCTTGCGGTTTGGTGGCCTAAAAGGCTTGCGTTGCGAACCAACACTGCGATGTCTTTTTGATCTGCACCGTTTTGCAATATCTCGATAGGCGATTTTCGTATCCCATCCCCATGGATATCGATCGGTGCTTTCAACAGGTTCAAAATCATCATCGGATGAATTGTTGGGTCGAATGCAGCCATTATCTCTTCAAAACCAGGCAGCAATCCTTTTTCAGTAAACTGGAAGCGTGGATAGATAAAGTCGCCGTGCTGTTTGAAAGCCAGTAATTTGTTCTTTTTCACGCGTGCATATACGCCCTGGCGAGAAATACCCAGAATGTCAGCGACATCGTTGACTTTAATCGTGCCGCCTAGCTCCTGAAGCTGAGAGTAGAATTTCTCCAGGCTTTCACGACGGCGGCGAGCTTTACGCAGCTCGCTGTCCGATACGTGAGTGTTCTGCTCAAGCATCGTGGTGTACAGACGCTGGAACAGCGTTTTGTCATCTAAACTGACAGCATTCATGGCCTGTGCTTTATCTGCAAATTCAGGCATCAGCGCCAGAGCGATATTGTTAATGCGCTTAAGAAGGTTCAGTTGGTACTCGTTCAAATTGGCAGTAGCAACCGGGTCTCTTTCGAGAGTGGCATTCATCATAAGTCACCTCCATTTGACTAATAGTCTATTCTAACTTTACCAGTTCGTCAAATTTGGATTTGAAACTGGTAAACTAATCGCTCCGCCAAGATGAGATTTCGTAGAACATGGCGGAGATCCCACTACAACCCGTAACCGCAGGACTCACGGATCACCAGCGAAGGCGGCAGAATGATGCGCTTTGGCGGTTCATCGTTACCCTGAATGCGGCTATACAACAGTTCCCCGGCCTTGCGGCCAATCTCGCGTGAAGCGACGGATACCGTGGTCAGCCCCGGCTGTACCAGGGAAGCCTCGGTAATATCATCAAAGCCAATCAGCGCAAAGTCGCGGCCTACCTGGCGACCAAGTTTGCGTAAAGTCTGCATAACACCCAGCGCCACGATGTCCTGATAGCATAATGCGGCGGTGATCTCCGGGTACGCCGTAAACAGTTGCTCTGCGGTTTTAGCGCCGGAGCTTTGGCTAGCCTCACTGCAAACAATCCATTCCCCGTTGACCTGAATACCCCTTTCCAACAGCTTGCTGGTATAGCCACCCAGGCGTTGCGCGCGCGAGGTGGAACTGACCGAACCACCAATAAAGGCGATATGCCGATGGCCCAGATCCAGCAGGTGCTGCGTGGCTAGCTGAGTGCCCAAAAAGTTATCGGTACCGACAAAGTCAAAATGAGCGTCTGCAACCGGGCGAACCACCATAATGGCCGGGATCTTGCGGCGTTTGAGTGTTTCAAAGAACAGTGGTGGCGTTTGGCGTGCGGAGCACAGCACCATGCCACTGGCATTGTTCTGCAACAGCGAGTCGACAAATTTTTGCTGTCTGGGGGCAGACTCTTCGCTGTTAGCCAAAAACAGCATGAGCTGGTGGCGCTCCATCTCCTGGCTCAGCCCGGCGGTCATTTCCGCATAAAACGGGTTGGTGATGTCGTGTAGCAGCAGGCCGACCTGATTACTGCTGCGATTGCGCAGGTTAGCCGCGGTCTGGTTATAGACGTAGCCTAGCTCATCGATGGCGCTCAGTACGCGCTTGCGGGTTTCATCCGAGATGCGACCACGATTACGCAATACCATGGAAACCGTGGCGGTGGAGACTTTGGCTAGGGCGGCGACGTCGGCCAGCGTGATGGTGCTCATTTCATATCCTGTTTGCAGGCGGGATCTGTCATTAAGGTATAACGATTAACCTTATTCTGGCAATTGATGAAAATAATTTGTGATGTCCATTGCAATAATTTGGGTTTTAGTCCGCTTTATCGCCGTTGTTTGAGGTTAATCCCGTTAACCACGCTGTTTAAGAACGGGTTAATCGATTAATCTTTTATTATGTTTTCAGTGCATAGGCAAAAGATCATGTCCGAGCAACATCGTAAAGCAAACTATGACAAATACCCGGAACTGGTGGTGCAGGGGTTTGACCGCGCAGCCTGGCAAGGTTGGCCAGCCGTGGTGCAGGCCATCAGCAGCCATATCGCTGCGCAAGGATTGGCGAAAACCGTGCTGGTAGTGGATTGCTATCACGGTGTGGATCTGGAGGAGCTCAAGTCACAGCTGATCGATCCTTTGCTACCCGCTCTGGCGCTGAACGCAGAGCAGGCCAAATATGATGAAAGCCATATCCACGCGATGATCGAGCGTAATCTGACAGATGACCGGGTCTTTGGCGTGTTGTCCTGCCACGAAATGCCGGAGTTTTTTGCCGATGAGGCCGTGCAGCAGCAGCGTGCGGCAATCGCGGCTGTCGAAAGCGGCTTGGTGGTGGTGTATGGGCCAGGGGCGGCACTCATCGCGGCAGGGGATGTACTGGTCTATGCCGATCTGGCGCGCTGGGAGATACAACAACGTTTTCGCCGGGGTGAGTTGGGCAACTGGGGCGTTGCCAACCTGAATGAAGACGTACTGCGCCGCTATAAGCGCGCGTTTTTTGTGGAATGGCGGGTCTTCGATCGTCATAAAACCCCCTTGTTGCAACGAGCCAACTTTGTACTGGATACCAATCAGGCCGGTTCACCCAAGCTGGTAGCCGGTACCGCGTTCCACGCCGGGTTGCAACAGGCCACTCAGCAACCGTTTCGCGTAGTCCCGTTCTTTGACCCCGGTGTATGGGGCGGTCAATGGATGAAGCAACAGTTCGATCTCGACCCGGCGGCAGCCAACTATGCATGGTGTTTTGACTGCGTGCCCGAGGAAAACAGCCTGCTAATGCGGTTTGGTGACGTCCGGGTCGAGATCCCCTCACAGGATTTGGTGCTGTTGTATCCTCGCCCTCTGTTGGGTGAACGGGTTCATGCCCGGTTCGGCGCTGAATTCCCGATCCGTTTTGATTTCCTGGATACCGTCGGCGGGCAAAACCTCAGCTTCCAGGTGCACCCGATTACCGAATATATCCAGCAGCATTTCGGCATGCATTACACCCAGGATGAAAGTTACTACATTCTGGCGGCGGAGCCGGAAGCCAAGGTTTATCTGGGCGTGAAAACCGGCACCGACCCACAGGCTATGATGGCCGATCTGGCTGCTGCTCAGCGGGGTCAAAAAGCCTTTGATGATGAGAGGTTTGTTAACCAATTCCCGGCCAACAAACACGATCACTTCCTGATCCCGGCGGGAACGGTGCATTGCTCTGGCGATGGGGCAATGGTGCTGGAAATCAGCGCCACGCCTTATATCTTCACCTTTAAACTTTGGGACTGGGGTCGCCTGGGGCTGGATGGTTTACCGCGCCCGGTACATCTGGAGCATGGCGAGCAGGTGATCGACTGGCAGCGTGACACCGCCTGGGTGCAGGAACATCTGGTAAACCGTATCGAGCCGGTGGCCGAAGGGCCGGGCTGGCGGGAAGAGCGCACCGGCCTGCATGAACGTGAATTTATTGAAACTCGTCGCCATTGGTTCAGTGAACCGGTGTTGCACCATACCGAAGGGCGGGTGAACGTGCTGAATCTGATCGAAGGGGAAGAGGCCGTGGTCGACAGCCCTGAGGGCCGATTTGCCCCGTTTGTGGTGCATTATGCGGAAACCTTTATCGTCCCGGCAGCGGTGGGATCTTATCGTATCAGCCCTTATGGCAGCAGCCAGGGTAAAACCCTCGCCACCATCAAAGCCTGGGTAAGGGGATAAACCGATGTTGAAAGTGATTGTGATCTCGCATGGCCCACTAGCTGAGGCTCTGATGACCAGCGCCAGCATGGTTTATGGCGAGTTGCCACATACCAGTTACGTCAGCCTCGATGAAACCGGTGGTATTGAGGCTTTCAAGCAAGATTTTGCCACCGAACTGCAGCGGGTTAGCTCCGGTGCCGATGGTGTGTTGGTACTGTGCGATTTGCTGTGTGGCACCCCCTATAACGTGGCCTGTCGCCATGCGTTTGACCCGAATAACGCCGTGCCAATAGCGGTGGTGACCGGGGTGAACTTCCCCATGCTGTTGATGAGTGCCGACTTGCTGGAGGGCGTGGATGTGCAGCATGCCGCACAAGAGTTGGTGGCGCAGGGGGGCGAAACCATTGTGGTTGCCCGCCCGGCGCAAGCAGCACAACCGGACGATTTCTGAGGAAAAATCATGGCGATTTCATTTGTACGTATCGACGATCGGGTGATCCACGGCCAGCTGGTTACCCGTTGGGCGAAGGAGCTGCCCTGCGACGGGATTGTAGCGATCGACGATGAGGTAGCGGCAGATCCGCTGCTGTCATCGGTGATGAAAGGAGCGGTACAGGACACTAAAGTGTGGTTGTTCACCGTGGCACAGGCGATAGAAAAGCTGCCGAAGGTGATTGCCAGCGACAAGCAATACTTCGTGATCGGTAAATCGCCGGTCACGCTGCGCAGGCTGTTGGAAGCCGGTATCGATTTAAACAACCGTAACCAGAAGATCAACGTTGGGCCGATGTCGGCACGGGCACAGACCGTGACCATTGGTCCGAACCAGTCGGTAAATCACGAAGAGAGCGTTGCCTTCGATTTTCTCAGTGAACGTGGCCATGCGATCGAATTCCGTCTGGTACCCGACGCCAGCCATTTCAGCTGGCTAGATGCCAAAAAGAAACTCAAACAGGTCTGACTGACAGGAGTTAACTATGTGGTTTGAAGCGACGCTTATCGGGATACTCTGCTATCTCGGCGCGCTGAGTAGCCCTTGGCTGCTGGGGCTGACCGGAGGCTGGTATATTCTCAGCCGCCCGTTGGTCTCCGGTATGCTGGTGGGGGCGATCCTCGGCGATGTACAGACCGGTATCATCATCGGTGTTGCGGTTCAGGCGGTGTATATCGCCATGGTAACACCAGGAGGATCGATGCCGGCCGATCTCAACTTTGTCGCCTTCCCGGCGATCGCTCTGGGGATACTTTCCGGCAAGGGGCCGGAGGTGGCGGTCGCACTGGCGGCGACTATCGGCATCATGGGCACCGTGCTGTTCAACGCCATGATGGTGCTCAACTCCTATTGGAACCACCGTGCGGATGTGGCGGTAGAGCAGGGAGATGAGCGGGGGATCTATCTTAACAGCGCCATTTGGCCGCAGGTGACCAACTTCCTGCTGCGTTTTGTGCCGACCTTTATCGCGGTGTTCTTCGGGGCGCGCTACATCAACGCCTTTATGGACAGCCTGCCCGCGCTGGTGCTAACCACCATGAACGTGGTCGGTGGCATTCTGCCCGCGGTGGGGATTGCCATTCTTCTCAAGCAGATCATTAAAAACTACAGCATGCTGATTTACTTCCTGGTGGGGTTTATCTGCATCGTGTTCCTCAAGCTGAATATGGTGGCGCTGGTGATTGTTGGCGCGCTGTTAGCGCTGATCCACTACAACTATAAGCCGGAGCCGCAGGTTGCCAGCGCGCAGGCTGGGCCACAGGCCGATGATGAGGATGAATTCTGATGGAAACGCCAACACCCAAACTGAATAAACAGGATCTGCGCCGCTGCTGGCGCGCCTGGATGATGTATAACCTGTCCTCGATGAGCTTTGAGCGCTTGGAGTCTTATGGTTTTTGCCTGAGCATGATGCCGGCGCTGAAAAAGCTGTATCAGGACAAGCAGCAACGCATTGAAGCCATTCGCCGCCATACCTCATTTTATAATACCGAACCGCAGCTGGGCGCGATCGTCAACGGTATGGTGATCGGGCTGGAAGAGAAGCGGGCCAACGGGGAACCGATCGACGGTGAAACCATCAACACCTTGAAAGTGGGCCTGATGGGGCCAGTAGCCGGGATCGGCGATTCAATGCTACCGGGGATGTTGATCCCCATCCTGCTGAGTATCGGCATGGCGCTAGCCGCCGGCGGCAGCGTGATTGGGCCGCTGTTCTACATTATTGCCTTCAGCCTGATCGTTATCCCTGGCTCTTACTGGCTGTTTATGAAGGGCTATAACATGGGGTCCGGCTCGGTGGAGATGCTGGTCAGCAGCAAATCCTCCCGCCTGCGTGAAGCGCTCTCCCTGTTAGGGGTGTTTGTCATGGGCGGCGTGGCCGCCAGCTACGTCAAGCTGGGGACCGGGCTGGAGTTTATCACCAAGGATGGGGTGAACATTCAGCTGCAACACATGCTGGATGGTATTTTCCCTAACCTGATGCCGCTGATCGTAGTGCTGGCTACCTGGTATCTGATGGCTAAGCGCGGGCTTTCACCGGTGAAGGCGATGCTAGGCCTGCTGGTGTTGGCCGCTGCCGGAGTCGCCTGCGGTCTGTTTTCCTGATCCTTCTGCAATATCGGGCGCAACCAAAGGTTGCGCCCGTCTTCCATCAAGGTTCAAATCTCTGCCATTGTTCCGCTACGCTGCCCGGCTTGGAAATAAACTGGAAGCGTGCCGGGTCCGCCTCAAATTGCGCATAGAGCGGCTCATCGCTCAGACCAAACTCGGCGTAATGCCGTGGCCCGATGGCGTGCAACCTGCCGGATTGATAATGCGGGTTTTGCTGCCAGACGATGTTATCGCCCTGCAATAATGGATACCATGCCAGCCCTTTGTAGGCCCGTACCGCCTCATACTCAAAGCCGTATTCGCGATCGCACCAGGCGGCAAAGGTTAGCGGCTGATGGGGATCGGCGGAAATGGTGGCATGTGCCCAACCCGGTGGCACCAGCACTTTTTCCCCAGGCCCGGCATGGACGGCAAAGCAGCGGCCAGGGTCCCGCTCGACCCGTTCCTGCATATAGATGATCGCTTTGCCCTGCCAAATTTCGTACAGCTCCGGCGGGGACCAGCCGCTGTGCTGGCTGACGCGGTGAATATGCCCTTGGCTGCGTATCGGTTCACGCCCTAGTTGGCCTTTGGCATAGGTCACGATGCCAAACAACAACATGCGCTTCTTTAACTCCGCCAGATGTTGCTGCTTGGCCACGTCCATCACGATGGCGTATACCTGCTTTGGGCCATCACAGTCGGGGTCGCGTAGCGAAGGGCGGATTTGATCCAACGTGCGGATCTCTGGCAACGGACCTATCACCTCATCCCCATAGCCAAAACCCATCGGCTCGCGGGTAACGCGCACGTCCAACCCATACGGCAGCATGGAGTCACTCATATTGGGCCTCCTCTTTCCAACCTGCGCCGTCGGCGAACACCCGTAGTTTGAAGCCCTGCGGCTGTAAGGCACTGTAATCATGCCCGGCCACCGTTGGCCAGACCGCTAGCGCTGAGAGTAACTCATCGCCGATGTTAATCAGGCGGTGGGCGGTGAAGGAGGGAATATGGTGGACGCTGCCAGCAAACACTTGCTCAAGGATGCAGTCACCGTCCTGATGTTGCAGCAAGAGCAAGCCCTTACCGCGCAGCCCGAAGTAGAACTCGGCCTGTTCACGGCGCTGGTGGAAGTGCCCACGGGTCATAAAGAACTCGTTACCCACCTTGCCCGCCTGCAGGTGCGTAGTGCCAACAAACAGCTCACCTTCCTGCGAGGGAGAAGGCAGCATCTCTACGCTGTAGACGGCAAACTCTGCTGGCATCTCCTGCCAGGCGTGACGATCGGCAAATATCCCCGCCAGGTTGCCCAGAGTCGTGGATTTATGTTGTACATCAGGTGCAGTAAAACGCCCATCATGCAGGTTTACCTGCGGCGGGATAAGGGAAGTCAGCTTCATATCTGGTAGCTCCGCCCGAGGAGAACAGACGCTTTGAGTATATGAGGTTAATCGATTAATCACCAGCAGAGACCAATAAAAAAGGCGCGAAAATTTCGCGCCTCTACGGTCGAATAGGTTCGACCCTACGGATTAACCAAGAATAATATGCGGGTAGAAGCGTGACAGATCCTGGGTGATCAACTCGCGATCTTCACGCAGGCCGATGCCGCAAGGCTGATCGTTGACCAGCCAGCTGCCGATCAGCGTATAGCTGCCTTCAAACTGTGGCAACTGATGGAACTGCTGCACAATCATGCCTTCTTCGCCGTATGGCCCATCTACGCGCGCCACTTCCTGACCGTTCTGGACGATCTGGATGTTGGCACCCTCGCGTGAGAACAGCGGCTTGGTGACGTAATGATCCATCTGCGGATGATCGTCCTCGGCAAAGTAGGCTGGCAGCAGGTTTGGATGATCCGGGAACATTTCCCACAACAGCGGCAGCAGAGCCTTGTTGGAGATAATGCTCTTCCAGGCCGGTTCCAGCCAGCGTACGCCAGCGTCTTCCAGCTTGGTGGAGAACATCTCGCGCAGCATAAATTCCCACGGATAGAGCTTGAACAGGTTACTGATAACCTGATTTTGCAGATCGGTGAACTGGCCTTTCTCGCCCAGGCCAATCTCTTCCATAAACAGGAATTCGGTCGGCAGGCCCGCTTCCAGCGCGCAATCTTGCAGATATTGCACTGTACCGCGATCTTCCTCGCTGTCTTGGCAGCAGGCCAGATGCAGCAGGCTAAAGCCGTGGTTGGCTTGCAGATCGGCGAAACGTTCGATCAGTTTTTCTTGCAGGCTGTTGTACTGGTCAGCGGCGGGATCCAGCTTGCCGGCGTTGATCTGATCTTCCAGCCACAGCCATTGGAAGAACGCGGCCTCATACAGTGAGGTTGGCGTATCTGCGTTATTTTCCAATAGCTTGGGCGGATTGATGCCGTCATAGGCCAGATCGAGGCGTGAATACAGCGAAGGCTGATTAGTGCGCCAGGAGCTGCGAACGAATTCCCAGGTGTGCTTGGGGATGCAGAATTTGGTCATCAGTTGATCGCTGTTGACCACCTTATCAACCACCTTCAGGCACATTTGGTGCAGTTCGGCGGTGGCATCTTCAATCTCTTCGATCTGCGCCAATGTGAATTGGTAATAGGCATCTTCACACCAGTAGGGTTCGCCGTACATGGTGTGAAAGGCGAAACCAAATTCGGTGGCTTTTTCGCGCCAGTCTGGGCGCTCGCTAATCGCAACGCGTTTCATGTCTTAACCGCCCATGCTGCGTGAACTGCTGGAGGTGGCGCTGCTGCGCTGCATGCTGGTCTGTTTGGCCACGGACTCACCGAAACCACCACGGGTAACGGTATTGGTCACCGCGGGTTTAGGGGCCATTGCGGTTTTAGGTACCGTCATGGAGCGGCCGCCTGCGGTTGCCGGGCCATAGCTTTTACCGCTGGCGTCAACAAACTTGCCGTTTGCCGGGCTGGCGGCGTTTTTAGAGGAAAACAGCGGCTGTTGAGCGTAGCCCCCGCCACCCATCATGCGGCCCATCATGTAGCCGGCCATCAGCGGCATCCACATGCTGCCACTGCTTTGTGATTCTGCGGCCATACCAGCCTGTGCTGGAGCCTGAGTACATTGCGCTTCGCCGAATTCGGCTACGCAGTCTTCACGAGTGGCGTATTTAGGCGCGGTTTTTTCCGCTTCCTTCAGCGCGTTGTTATACGCGGTGGTGCACTGCTCGCTCATCGACGGGTTGGAGGTTGAACAATCGTCGGCATTTTTATACAGGGAAACCGTCTCATCCGCCTGTTCGCAGCCGGCCAGCATAAACACTGCGCTGATCGCCAAAGCTACGGGGGCAACACGGTAGCTGCGCCAGGATTTGCGGAAGGTGTCTTTGTTGATGTTTTTGGTCCGTTTCATCGATATTTATCCCATCATGCGGGCTGTATTCGCCCTTGCCCAGTAGTGGTCGATAGGATAGGGGAAAGATGCTCAAAATTAAAGCTGAAACACCCGCAGGATCCACTCTTTACGCACTTATACGTTACGGTGTGCGCCAGTTCGCTTTACGGCGCATAACTGCAGCAAAAGCGTTACATAATGGAACGTTTTGTCCGAAGCTACGTTCCATTATGTAACGTTTTTTTCCTTACTCGCCAAGCGGCCGGCAGGTCGTATAGTCAGCAACAGAACAATACGTCGATATCACCATCTGAAATCTGAACGTTATTTGGTTAACGTCCCTACAAGGAGTCAGTTATGTTGAGAATCATTCAATCCCCGAGCAAATACATCCAGGGAGCCAATGCGTTGGCCTCCGTTGGCCAATATGCCAAAGCCCTTGCCGATCATTACTTTGTGATCGCCGACGATTTCGTTATGAAACTGACAGGCGATACTGTGATGGGCAGCCTGCATCAGCATGGGGTGAAGTATCACGCTGGTACGTTTAATGGCGAATGCTGCCGCAAGGAAATCGACCGCCTTGGCCAGGAGCTGAAAAGCCACGGCTGCAAAGGGGTGATCGGCATCGGTGGCGGTAAAACGTTAGATACCGCCAAGGCGATTGCCTATTACCAGCATGTGCCGGTGGTTCTGATGCCGACCATTGCTTCGACGGATGCGCCTACCAGCGCGTTGTCGGTGATCTACAGCGAAAGCGGCGAGTTTGAAGAATACCTGATCTATCCCGCCAACCCGAATATGGTGGTGATGGACAGCGCGATTATCGCCAAAGCGCCGGTACGCCTGCTGGTGGCGGGCATGGGCGACGCGCTCTCCACCTATTTTGAAGCTCAGGCCTGCTTCGATGCTCAGGCCACCAGCATGGCGGGCGGCAAGTCTACGCTGGCGGCGCTCAATCTGGCGCGTCTATGCTATGAAACGCTGTTGGCTGAAGGAGTTAAGGCCAAGCTGGCTGCGGAGTCTGGTGTGGTCACTGAAGCGGTGGAGCGCATCATTGAAGCTAACACCTATCTGAGCGGTATTGGTTTTGAAAGCAGCGGCCTGGCGGCGGCACATGCCATCCACAACGGTTTTACCGTGCTGGAAGAGTGCCATCATCTTTATCACGGGGAAAAAGTGGCGTTCGGCACCCTGTCGCAACTGGTGCTGCAAAACAGCCCAATGGCACAGATTGAAACGGTGCTGAACTTCTGTCAGCAGGTCGGGCTGCCGATCACCCTGGCACAAATGGGCATCACTGGCGAACTGGCGGAAAAAATCAGCAAAGTAGCAGAGGCCAGCTGCGCCAAGGGTGAAACCATCCACAACATGCCGTTTAGCGTGACGCCGGAAAGTGTACTGGCGGCCATCCTGACGGCAGACAAACTGGGCAACGCCTGGTTGCAACGCGCATAAATCATCGGGCGCGGTTAACGCGCCCGCTGTTCCCTACAGAGGAATTAACCGTGAAAAAGCTAATCAATCAGGTCGATTCGGTACTTAACGAACAGTTACTCGGCATGGCTGCTGCTCACCCGGAGCTGCAGGTGCATCAGGATCCGGTATTTGTGACCCGCACGGCGGGGCCGATCCCAGGCAAAGTGGCGATCCTGTCTGGCGGTGGTAGCGGCCATGAGCCGATGCACTGCGGCTTCGTGGGCGAGGGAATGCTGGATGGTGCTTGCCCAGGGGAGATTTTCACCTCGCCGACGCCGGATAAAATGTACGACTGCGGCCAGGCCATTGACGGCGGTGCCGGGGTGTTGCTGATCATCAAGAACTACACCGGTGACATCCTCAACTTTGAGACGGCGACTGAATTGCTGCATGACAGCGGCGTGCCAGTGGCAACGGTGCTGGTGGATGACGACGTGGCGGTGAAAGACAGCCTATTTACCGCTGGCCGACGTGGGGTTGCCAATACGGTGCTGATGGAAAAACTGCTCGGCGCGGCAGCGGTACGGGGTGACGATCTGGACGCATTGGTCACGTTGGGGCACAAAATCAACAACCAAGGCCACTCACTGGGGATCGCTCTGGGCGCTTGCACCGTGCCTGCGGCAGGTAAACCGTCGTTTACTTTGGCGGATAACGAGATGGAGTTTGGCGTTGGCATCCACGGCGAACCGGGGATCGAACGGCGGACGTTCACCACCCTCGATCAAACGGTGGATGACATGTTTCATACCCTGATCGATCACGGTGATTACCAGCGCTCGATCCGCGTTTGGGATCGTCAGCAGGGGGAATGGCGTGAAGAGAGCCAGAGCAAACGAGCTTTGACGCAGGGCGACCGGGTGATTGCGCTGGTCAATAACCTGGGGGCTACGCCGCTTTCCGAACTGTACGGGGTTTACCACCGTTTGGCGCAGCGTTGCGCCGCTGCCGGGATCGTGATCGAGCGTAACCTGGTGGGCTCATACTGCACCGCATTGGATATGCAGGGGGTTTCCATCACCTTGCTGCAAGTGGATGACGAGTTGTTATCGCTGTGGGATGCGCCGGTGAACACGCCAGCGCTGCGCTGGGGCTGAGGAGGAAACATGACATTAAGCAAACAGCAGGTCGTTGAGTGGTTGATGCGTTGTGGTGAGGTCTTTACCCGCGAGCGTGATTTCTTGACTCAGTTGGATAGCGATATCGGCGATGGCGACCACGGCCTGAATATGAACCGTGGCTTTAGCAAGGTGGTAGAAAAGCTGCCTTCGGTAGCGGACAAGGACATCGGCTTTATTCTCAAAAACACCGGTATGACGCTGCTCTCCAGCGTTGGTGGTGCCAGTGGTCCGCTGTTCGGCACCTTCTTCATCCGTGCGGCTCAGGCAGCTAACGCCAAGCAGAGCCTGGATCTGGCGGAGTTGAAACAGGTGATCCAGGAAGGCGCGGAAGGCGTAGCGATGCGTGGCAAGGCAGAGCCGGGTGATAAAACCATGTGTGATGTCTGGGGGCCGGTCGTTGCAAGCCTGGGCGAGTCGCTACAGCAGCAGCTCAGCGTGACCCAGGCGCTACAACAGGCCGCCGTTCGGGCGGAGCAGGCCGCACAGGCCACTATCGTGATGCAGGCCCGTAAAGGGCGCGCCAGCTATTTGGGCGAACGCAGCATCGGCCATCAGGATCCGGGCGCAACCTCCGTGATGCTGATGATAAAAACCCTGGCCCAGGTGGTCGAGGAGGCAGGATGATCAACATCGTCGTGGTTTCGCACAGTGCACAATTGGCGCAGGGTGTTGAGCAACTCGCCCGCCAGATGATGCGCGGCGAGGGGTGCAAACTGGTGCTGGCGGCGGGGGTCGATGATGAGCTCCACCCGATCGGCACCGATGCGGTGAAAGTGATGGAAGCGATCGAATCCGTGGCGGACGGAGAGGGGATCGTGGTGCTGATGGATCTCGGCAGCGCATTATTGAGTGCAGAAACCGCGCTTGAGCTGCTCGACCCAGAGGTGGCGGCCAAGGTGGTGCTGTGTGCGGCACCGCTGGTGGAAGGCACGTTGGCGGCGGTCGTAGCGGCTAACGCGGGCGGTAGCCTGGAGCAGGTGCTGGCAGAGGCGCAAGGAGCCCTGCAGGCCAAGCAGGCACAGCTTGGTGAGGCGATACCCGCCAGCAAGCCACTTAATTTACCGCTGAGTCAGGGAAAAAGCCTGAGTTGGACGGTACAGAATCCACACGGGTTGCACGCTCGCCCGGCGGCGCGTCTGGCAGAGGTTCTGGCTCCTTTTGCAGCGGAACTGGTGCTGGAAAAGCATGGCCAATGTGCCAACCCACGCAGCCTGAATCAGCTGGCTTTGTTGCAGGTTCGCCACGGCGACACAATCCGTCTGATTGCCGATGGTGCCCAGGCCGATGAAGCGCTGGCGGCTTTCAAGGCGTTGGCTGAGCAGCATTTTGGTGAAACCGTGTCTGAGCAGCAACTGCCTTCGCTGCACGGTATCCCCGTGGAGGAAAGCGTCAGCAGTGGTCCGATATTCCAGGTGTCGAGCTTCTGGCCGCAAACGGAAGAACGCCAGCTAGGGGCCGATGACGTGCTCAATGAACAGCAGCGCCTGCGTATCGCATTGCAGCAGACGTTAGACGATCTGAACAAGCTGGCCGATCGCACTGGCAACCTGATCGGCAAACCGCAGGCGGCGATCTTTGGGGCGCACAGCATGCTGCTAGACGATCCCGACCTGCAACAGGCCGCCTTTACCCGTATCGCCCAACAGCAATGCAGCGCGGAACTGGCGTGGCGGCAGGAGTTGGAGCAGATTGCCGCCGAATATCGGGCGCTGGATGATGAGTATTTGCAGGCGCGGGAACTGGACGTGCGTGACATGCTGCGCCGTACGCTGAGCCATCTGGCACGGCAGCCTATCCCGGCGATCGTGCTCAATGAGCCAGCGATCCTGGTGATGGATGAACTGATGCCCTCCGACGTCGTGATGCTCGATCGGCGCATGGTACTCGGTATTTGCCTGAGCGGCGGCAACGCCTTGTCACACACCGCGATCCTGGCCAAAGCGATGGGGATCCCGATGGTAGTCGGCATGAGCGAATGTATGAGCAAGACCCGCAGCGGCCAGAAAGCGATGCTGGATGCGGCGCGCGGTACCTTACAGCTCAGCCATTAACCCCGCAGCTTGAACTGGCTGATATCGATATTCAGCTGTTTGACTTTACGCCACAGAGTGGTGCGGCTGATGCCCAGCAGCTGCGCCATCTCGTTAAGCTGCCCGTGGCTGACGTTGGCCACGCGGATAATCGCCTGCAGCTCCATTTCCGCCAGCGTCATCAGTGGCATGGCCGGCTGAGAGTCGCTTTCCACTAGCGGCTGATGGCTGAGCAAGTGAGCGGGTAGGTCGGCCAGTTGAATATGGTGGCCGTGGCAAATCATCGCGGCGCGCTCTATCACCCCTTTCAGTTCCAGATCGTTACCCGGCCACAGGTACAGACCAAGCTGGGTCATTACCTCGTCGTCTACCCGGAAGCGGCACTGGAAGTGTTGCTCCAGGGCGCGCAGATGATGCTGGACCAGCAAAGGGATGTCACTGAGGCGCTGGCGTAACGGCGGAATTTGGATCTCGAAGGCCTGCAGGCTATAAAACAGCTGGCGGCGGAAGCGGTTCTGTTGCACCAACAGCGGCAGGTTGGCGGCGCTGGTAGCGATCACCCGCACGTTCACCGGGATCACGCGGCTGGAATCCATACGCATCACCACGCCGGTTTTTAGCACCTGCAACAGGGCGGACTGCATGGCCAGTGGCAGGTATTCGACCTGTTCAAGATACAGTGTGCCGCCATTGGCCAGTTCGAACTTGCTGAGCTGGCCGGCCTGTTCTTCGTTGGCATCACTGCCCAACAGCTCCTTCAATCCTTGCGCCTCGGGCAGCAGCTGGCAGTTTAAGGCGATATAAGGCCCGGCGGCACGTTCGCTGGCATTGTGAATGGCCTGGCTGACCAGCTCTTTCCCCACCCCTTCTTCACCACACAGCAAAATCGGATGATGGCCCTTCGCCGCCTGCTGGCCATAGCGGATCAGGCGGCGCATTTCCTGAGTGCCTGAGGGCATCTGTTCGAAGGTATGGCTGACCCGGCCGATCTGGCTGCTGACGTATTGATGCAGCCTTTCCAGTGGGTGCAGCAAGGCGATAAAGCTACAGTGCTCACCGTCTACGATCGGTTTGAGGGTGAGCAACGCGGCGATAAACTGGCTCTGGCTTTCAAAGGTGACTTCCACATGCTGTAACGGCTGGCGTTGGCTGATGGCGCGGTTAAGCATGGCCGGTAACGTCAGCAACTGTGCCAGCGGCTTGCCCTGGCTCTGCTGTTCGTGCAGCTTCAGCATAGCGGCGGCGCGCGGGTTGATATATTGCAGATAGCCCCGGTGATCCCAGGCCAAGACGCCGTCGTCTACGCTGTCCAGTAGCCCGTTGAGCTGATTGAGATGGCGGTTGGATTCGGCCAGCAGGCCGTCGGCGTTCAGGGCATTGCCGATCTCCCGGGCGATCGCCAGGATCAATGAGAGATCGCCCGCATTGCAATCGGCCAGTTGGCAACCCAAAGCCAACATACCGCGCTGGCGGCCGCTATTGTCATGCACCGGTGCGGCACAGAATGACCAGCCATGCAGCGCCTGGCGCACGTGTTCATCGCTATGGATCTGTACCGGATGGCCCTCGGATGCGGCCAGGGAAGGGGCATTGGTGCCGATATCGCCTTCCGCCCAATAAGCACCAGGCGCAAAACCCAGTTCGAGCAGCTGTTCGCCGGTCGTCTTGTCGCCGCATTGCCACAGCGTGCAGCCGCTTTCGTCGAGGATCAGCAACACGCAGTGGCGCTGTTCCATATATTCCCAGGCATCTTCCAACGCCGCCTGGCCGAGCGTAATGAAATCATCCTTACGCCGACAGATCGAGTCGAAGGTGGTGCCCAGGGCACGATGTGGGGCTTTCCACACGGCGGGTTGCATCAGGTGGCTGCAGCGTAGCCAGGAGGCATAAATGGCCGGGGAGGGGCGCAGCTGTGGCGGTAACGCGCCTTCGGTGATCAACCGTTGCCAGAGTGAAGCGTTGTCCATCAGATCCCGTTCAGCAGGTAAACCCAAATAGGGAGCGAATCATAACATTAACCCATTTACAGAGGCTGTGAGGCGATGGGCAGAAGCGGGATTATTGGATAAAAAAACGGGGCGCGGCAAATGCCGGGCCCCGTTATTCGGTAGCTCAAAGCGGCTGGTTACGGTCTGGTGGTGCTGGAACCGTCAACATAGGCATCTTGCGCCGCTGTTGGTGGTGCTACCACGTCTGGCGCGGTGGAGATTGGCTTGCCTAGTGCTCCGTTCAGCATCATCAGATCGTTTTCGTTCAGCGTGCCGAGCGCCGATTTGATGTTCAACTGGTTGATCAGGTAAGAATAACGCGCATTGGAAAGCTGTTGCTTGGCGTTATACAGCGTGGTTGTCGCATCCAACACGTCAACGATGGTACGGGTACCCACTTCGTAACCGGCTTCGGTCGCATCCAGAGAACTCTGGGCAGAAACCACCGCTTGTTTATAAGCGCTGATGCTGCTGATAGACGCAGAAACGTTGTTGAAGGAGGAACGCACGGTTTGCACCACGCTGCGGTGGGCGCTTTCCAACTGTTCGCTGGCACCGACGAAGTTGTACTGCGCCTGTTCTACACGCGAGTTGGTTACGCCGCCGTTGTACAGTGGCACGCTAACGCTGATGCCGACCTGGTTCTGGCCATTAATCGAGTCGTTGCCACTAGTCCCGGTGTTAGCTCTGGAACCGCTGTATTTGGAATTGGTGATCCCGGTAGAAGCATTTAAATCAACCGTTGGCATATAGCCGGTTTGCGCCGATTTGATCTGCTCACGGGCCAGATCCTGGCTCAGGCGGGCAGACAGCAGGCTCAGGTTGCGGCTTTCCGCTTCCTTCAACAGGCTGTTGACGGCATCCGGGCGCTTGGTGCTGAACTTGTTGGTATCCAGCGAGGCCAGTTCCGGGTAGAAGGTGCCAGTGATTTGGCGTAACGATTCTACCGCGTTATCCAGGTTGTTACGGGCAGTCACTTCGTTGGCCAGCACGGTATCGTAGTTGGCACGGGCGTTCTGCACGTCGGTAATGGCAACCAAGCCTACGTTAAAACGTTGGGTGGTCTGATCCAAGGTACGGTAAACCGCTTGTTTATTCGCCTGGGTGTAGGACAGGGCATCGATCGCCTGTAGTACGTTGAAATAGGCGGTAGCCGTATCCAGGATCAATTTCTGGGATGAAGTCTGGAAAGTGACATCGGTAATACCGGCGGCCTTTTCCTGCAGCGTCAGCGCGCGCCATTTGGACATATCAAAGATAGTCTGGGTCAGCGCCAGCGAGCCTTGGGTGGTGTTGCTGTCAAGCCCATTGGCATCGCGGAAGCCGTTGTTATAGGTATAACCGGCAGATAAGCCAAGCTGCGGCAGCAACGGGCTGCGTGCTTCGTTGATTTTTTCAAACGCCGCATCACGGTCAGCAGCGGTTTTACGCAGATCTGGGTTACTTTCCCTGGCCTGTTTGTAAACCTGCAACAGGTTCTCTGCCTGGCTCATGGTGCTGAAGCCTGCGAGGCTCAGACCAATAAGAAGGGGGAGCAGTTTCTTCATTTGCATTCCTTGTTGTGCAGCAATATTGCTATGTTAGCGCTGACGATAGACGAATAGTTGCCAATTCTAGCAGAGTCTGCCGAGCGCTGAGGGTGGCTTAATGTGCCATCTCACAGAACTTTTACCTTGGTGTACGCTACGTTTACTGACACTGGGCTATTTGCATCGGCGCTACCTGATATCATGGTTCACAATCTAACACAAAGCGGGTGAAGATAATCCCGCCGTTTCTGTCATCAAATCCCTTTATTTTGCCGGCATAATCACACAGGAGAATTCGTAGATGAACCGCTCGCAACCTTCACCCGTTACTTTCGACAAAAATGATGTAGAAATTATTGCACGAGAGACGCTATACCGTGGTTTTTTTTCACTCGACTTATATCGCTTTCGCCATCGTCTGTTCAACGGTGAGATGAGCGGTGAGGTCACTCGCGAAGTTTTTGAGCGCGGCCATGCGGCGGTGTTGCTACCCTATGATCCCATCAGGGACGAAGTGGTGCTGGTTGAACAACTGCGGATCCCGGCCATTGATAGTTCAGCTTCTCCTTGGCTGCTGGAAATGGTTGCGGGTATGATCGAAACGGGAGAAAGCGTTGAAGACGTATGCCGCCGCGAAGCATTGGAAGAGGCTGGCGTGGTGGTGGGGCGCAGCAAGCCAGTGCTGAGCTATCTGGCCAGCCCTGGTGGCACCAGCGAACGCCTGTCTATTATGGTCGGCGAGGTTGACGCCCTGACGGCCGAAGGGATCCACGGATTGCCCGAAGAGCATGAAGATATCCGTGTCCACGTGGTCAGCCGCGAACAGGCTTACCGCTGGGTTGAAGAAGGCGCGATTGATAATGCCGCATCAGTGATTGCATTGCAGTGGCTGGCGTTGCACCATGAATCGCTTAAAGCAGAATGGGCCAACTAAATGCAAAAGCGCTATACCCCTGACTTCCCCGAAATGATGAGATTGTGTGAAACCAACTTCGCGCAATTGCGGCGTTTGATGCCGCGTAACGACGAAGTCGATGAAACCGTCACTTATCAGGTGAATGGCGCCCACTATCGTCTGACTATTGTTGAATCTACCCGTTACACCACGCTGGTGCAGATTGAGCAGACTGCGCCTGCGGTCAGCTACTGGAGCCTGCCTGCGATGACGGTGAGGCTGTACCACGACGCGATGGTTGCGGAAGTGTGTTCAAGTCAGCAGATCTATCGGTTTAAAGCGCGTTATGATTATCCGAACAAAAAGTTGCATCAACGCGACGAAAAGCATCAAATTAACCAGTTTCTTGCTGATTGGTTGCGCTACTGTTTAGCGCATGGAGCAATGGCGGTTCCGGCTTGTTAGGCAGAATGAGATAACAAAGGACACCATTTGGAAAGCCTGTTTAGACTGCCCGTGGCGAGTGGGGCCAAGGTCAGGATCCTACAAATAACTGATACCCACCTGTTTGCTGGCAAGCATGAGACCTTGCTTGGCATAAATACCTATGCCAGCTATCACGCGGTGCTGGATGCGGTGATCGCGCAGCAGCGTGAGTGCGACCTGATTGTGGCAACCGGCGATCTGGCGCAGGACCATTCCCAGGCGGCATACCGGCACTTTGCCGATGGCATCACCCGTTTGCCCGCGCCCTGTGTCTGGCTGCCGGGGAACCACGATTTTCAGCCTGCGATGGTAGATGCACTGGCCGCTGCCGGTATCTCGCCTTCCAAGCAGGTGCTGCTCGGGGACAACTGGCAGGTGCTATTGCTGGATAGCCAGGTGTTTGGCGTACCGCACGGCGAGCTGAGCGAATACCAGCTGGAGTGGATGGAGCGTTGCCTGGAGGCTTACCCAGAGCGTTATACGCTGCTATTACTGCATCACCATCCGTTGCCTTCCGGCTGCACCTGGCTTGATCAACACAGTTTGCGTAACCCGCATACGCTGGCGGCCATGCTGTGGCGCTATCCGAAAGTGAATACCCTGCTGTGCGGGCATATCCACCAGGAATTGGATCTGGGCTGGCACGGGCGTCGGCTGTTGGCCACGCCGTCCACCTGCGTGCAATTCAAACCGCACTGCACCAATTTTACGATCGACGACGTTTCCCCAGGTTGGCGCTATCTCGACCTGTTGCCGGATGGTCGGGTGGAAACCCAGGTATTCCGGCTGGAAAACGATGACTTCCGCCCCGACATGGATTCGGACGGCTACTGATGCCTTCAACCTTACTTTACCTGCACGGTTTCAACAGCTCGCCGCTTTCGGCCAAGGCCACGGCTTTCAAAGCCTGGCTGGCGGAACATCATCCCCATATCGACATGCTGGTACCGCAGTTGCCGCCTTACCCGGCGGAGGCGGCAGAAATGCTGGAAGATCTGGTGATGGCGCGGGCAGGCCAGACGATGGGCGTGGTAGGCTCCTCGTTGGGCGGCTATTATGCCACCTGGTTATCGCAGTGTTTTGCGTTGCCAGCGGTAGTGGTAAACCCTGCGGTGAAGCCGTATGAGCTGCTGATCGACTATCTGGGGCGCAACGAGAACCCCTACACCGGGCAGCAATATGTGTTAGAGTCACGCCACGTTTATGATCTGAAAGTGATGCAGGTCGATCCCTTGGAGTCGCCGGATTTAATCTGGTTGCTACAGCAAACGGGCGATGAAATTCTCGATTACGGTCAGGCAGTGGCTTATTACACCGCCTGCCGGCAAACGGTGGAGTCGGGCGGAAACCACGCTTTCGTCGGTTTCGAGCACTACTTCCCCCAGATTGTGGATTTTTTAGGGCTATGACGCCGCAGCAACTTCAGCTATCACAGATATACTGAACAGGCAGCGGGCGATTTCGGCACCTTCCCTCAACCACGAAAAAATAATCAACGATGACTCAATCCAGCTATAACGCTGATGCCATTGAAGTACTCAGCGGTCTAGAACCAGTGCGCCGTCGTCCCGGTATGTATACCGACACGACGCGTCCGAACCACCTCGGCCAAGAGGTGATAGATAACAGCGTCGATGAAGCGTTGGCGGGCCATGCCAAGCGTATCGACGTGATCCTGCACGCCGATCAGTCACTGGAAGTGATCGACGACGGCCGCGGCATGCCGGTGGATATCCACCCTGAAGAAGGCGTACCGGCGGTTGAGTTGATCATGTGTCGTCTGCACGCGGGCGGTAAATTCTCCAACAAGAACTACCAGTTCTCCGGCGGCCTGCACGGCGTGGGGATTTCGGTGGTTAACGCCCTGTCCAAACGGGTGGAAGTCAACGTCAAGCGCGACGGTAACGTCTATAGCATCGCTTTTGAGAACGGCGACAAGGTGCAGGATTTGGCGGTGACCGGTAGCTGCGGCAAGCGCAACACCGGTACCAGCATTCACTTCTGGCCTGACGAGCAGTTCTTCGACAGCCCGCGCTTCTCGGTTTCCCGCCTGTCGCACCTGCTGAAAGCCAAAGCGGTGCTGTGCCCCGGCGTTGAAATCTACTTTATCGACAAGCTGAACAATACCGAGCAGCGCTGGTGCTACCAGGACGGCCTGACCGACTACCTGATGGAAGCGGTGAATGGCCTGATCACCCTGCCGGAAAAGGCGTTTGTCGGCAATTTTGCCGGTGATACCGAAGCGGTGGACTGGGCGTTGCTGTGGCTGCCGGAGGGCGGGGAACTGCTGACGGAGAGCTACGTCAACCTGATCCCCACCATGCAGGGCGGGACGCACGTCAACGGCCTGCGCCAAGGGCTGCTGGATGCGATGCGTGAGTTCTGTGAATTCCGCAATATACTGCCGCGTGGCGTGAAGCTGTCTGCGGAAGATATCTGGGACCGCTGTGCCTACGTGCTGTCGGTGAAAATGCAGGATCCGCAATTCGCGGGCCAGACCAAAGAGCGGCTCTCTTCCCGTCAGTGCGCGGCGTTTGTTTCCGGCGTGGTGAAAGATGCCTTCAGCCTGTGGCTGAATCAGAACGTTCAGGCGGCCGAGCAACTGGCCGAACTGGCGATCTCCAGCGCTCAACGTCGCCTGCGTGCGGCGAAGAAAGTGGTGCGTAAGAAGCTGACCAGCGGGCCTGCGTTACCGGGCAAGCTGGCGGACTGCACCTCGCAGGATCTGAGCATGACCGAACTGTTCCTGGTGGAAGGGGACTCGGCGGGCGGCTCGGCCAAGCAGGCGCGCGATCGCGAATATCAGGCGATCATGCCGCTGAAGGGCAAGATCCTCAACACCTGGGAAGTGTCCTCAGACGAAGTGTTGGCCTCGCAGGAAGTGCATGATATCTCCGTGGCGATCGGCATCGATCCCGACAGCGAAGATCTCAGCCAACTGCGCTACGGCAAAATCTGTATCCTGGCGGATGCGGACTCCGACGGCCTGCACATCGCCACGCTGCTGTGTGCGCTGTTTGTCCGCCACTTCCGTTCGCTGGTAAAGGGTGGCCATGTGCACGTTGCGATGCCACCGCTATACCGTATCGACCTGGGCAAAGAAGTCTATTACGCCCTCGACGAGGAAGAGAAAGCCGGCGTGCTGGAGCAGTTGAAGCGTAAGAAGGGCAAGCCGAACGTACAGCGCTTTAAAGGGCTGGGTGAGATGAACCCGCTGCAACTGCGTGAAACGACGCTCGATCCCAACACTCGCCGTCTGGTGCAGTTGACCATCGATGACGAGAATACCGATCAGACCATGGCCATTATGGACATGCTGTTGGCGAAGAAGCGTTCGGAAGACCGCCGCAACTGGCTGCAAGACAAGGGCGACACCGCCGAGCTTTCAGTCTGATGCCTGTGGGGCCGCAACCGCGGCCCCAAGTTTTTACATTGTGCCATCCCTGGCGCACTGCGTGCTGCGCCCGATAACCCAGGGCGGAATGCATGAAAATCACCCTCGAAGAACTCTTGGCTTATACCTCCGTGGTCGACAGCGGTTCAATCACTGCTGCCGCCGAGCAGCTTGGCCAAACCACCTCTGGCATCAGCCGGGCGCTGAGCCGTCTGGAAAAAAAACTCGATACCACTTTACTGCGCCGCACTACGCGTCGTCTGGAATTAACCGAAGAGGGGCAGAGCTTTCTGGCCCATGCACGGGAAATTATCAACTCGGTGGAACATGCTGAGGAACAGATGGCGCTACGTCGTCTGAACCCCGCAGGCAGGCTACGGGTCAACGCTGCCGCGCCCTTTATGGAACATGTGATCGTGCCGCTGGTCGCCGGTTTCCGCCAACGTTTCCCACAGATTGAACTGGAGCTGAACACCGATAACCTGATTATCGATCTGCTGGAGAAACGCACCGATATCGCCATTCGTATTGGCGCATTGCGAGACTCCACTATTCACGCGCGCCTGCTGGGGGCGAGCCGGTTACGCATCCTTGCCAGCCCAGATTATATTGCCCGCTTTGGAGCACCGCAGAGTGTCGAAGAGCTAAACCACCATAGCCTGCTGGGCTTTACGCAGCCCGAGTCGCTCAACCTGTGGCCGTTGCGCTATCGGCAGGCGGAGCGCTTTGCCATTACCCCAACGCTATCAGCCTCCAGCGGCGAAACGCTGCGGCAACTGGCGCTACGCGGGGAAGGGATAGCCCAATTGGCCGATTTTATGACGCGGGAAGATCAGCGGGAAGGGCGTCTGGTTCAGCTGCTGGCGGCCGAAACGTTGGATGTCCGCCAGCCGATTAACGCGGTGTATTATCGCAATGCCCAGTTGGCGGCACGGATCACCTGTTTTCTGGACTATGTCAGCGCGCATATCACCGATGCACAGAGCCTGTAGAGCGGAGATGTCTGTTGCCCTCACCCCAGCCCTCTCCCACAGGGAGAGGGGGCTGATACGGAGCGCGTGATAGGCCCGTGCCGCTTCGGAAAGTAGGGCGTAAGAGCAAGAAATATAGAGTATTACGCAGCGCAATCAAAAAACTCGATAGCCCCTTCACTTAGGTGAGTCAGCCAGCGTTGATGGAGAATCACTATGCTTTCAGTCCAACTCGATCGGTCCCCTCTCCCTGTGGGAGTGTACAGACCGGGGACATCATGAACACTTGTTCGGGGACATGGTAGACACTTACAACATAGGTATGAGTACTTCTGAGTGGAGCTGCTTATGCCGTGGAATGAGAGATCT
>Ga0256408_1000117_pt1 | contig 121517 bp, 122 predicted proteins | sample PhyAR1_FD_185998 | JGI IMG/M metagenome (GOLD analysis project Ga0256408, IMG submission 185998) | Leaf surface microbial communities from alfalfa plants in UC Gill Tract Community Farm, Albany, California, United States - DLSL A.R1 | ecosystem: Host-associated > Plants > Phyllosphere >...
AACCTCTTCGCGCTGATGGTAGTGTGGCGTTAGCCATGTGAGAGTAAGTCATCGCCAGCTTTTAAATACTAAGCCCCCTTAACATAAATGTTAAGGGGGCTTTTTTATGCTTAAATGAAAGGGAAATAGAATAGAAATAGAAAATAAATAAAAAGTGCATATCAAATTAGAAAATACAAAATCTGCCCAGCACATCGATCACTTTACGTTATGATGAATGAAAACGGAGGGATCTTGTGTGCAGTTTAAGGTAATAAGCGCGAGCGATTTAACGCATAATCAAAGACAGCAAATCGCAAAATTATGTTTTGAGGCTTTTGATGAAGATCCTTGGAGCCAATATGCATTTATGCAAAATGCTGTGCATGTTATTGGATCAGTAGATAATGTGATTGTGTCACATGCTTTATGGACAAAAAGAAACTTCACTTTAAATACGCTTCAGAATATTGAAACGGCATATATTGAGTATGTCACTACCGATTTGAGTATGCGTGGTAAAGGCTATGCATCGCAGTTACTTAAGTATTTAATCCATTATTTAACTCTGAACCAGTATCCTCTTGCAGCTTTACAGCCTGAAGACGATGAGTTTTATAAAAAACTAGGTTGGTTACCATGGAAAGGCAATCTATACGTTCAAAATGGGCAGTCATTGTACCAAACTGAAGACGTCGAGATTTTACTTTATTCATTGAATAAGGAGATTGACGCATATCTCAAGTCACAACATCAGCTTCTGTGTACGGACTGGAGAGAAGGTGAGCCTTGGTAAATGAATCAGATTTTATGATGAGATTTGACATGCCTATTTTGATTCTGAATAATGCATGAGAATCATTCCAACGCTAATAAGGATAGTTATGTCTACCGATCCACACTTCAAAACGCCTGAAAATCGTGGTGTTGCAGTTTATGCGAATAATGCTGATGCCATTGGTAATACGCCTTTAGTACGAATTAACCGTATTATTCAAACGGGTGCAACCGTGTTGGCAAAGGTAGAAAGCCGTAATCCTGCATTTTCAGTGAAATGTCGTATCGGTGCTGCACTGATTGCGGATGCTGAAAAGCGTGGCGTGCTTAAGCCGGGCATGCACATTGTGGAGCCAACAAGCGGCAATACTGGTATCGCATTGGCATTTGTTGCTGCTGCAAAAGGTTATCCAATTACACTCACAATGCCTGCAAGTATGAGTCTTGAGCGTCGTAAAGTGCTGAAAGCCTTTGGTGCGAATTTGGTTTTGACAGAACCAGCGAAAGGTATGAAAGGTGCTGTCGATGAAGCTGTCAGACTGGCAACCGAGCAACCTGAGCTCTATTTTTTACCTCAGCAATTTGAAAATCCTGCAAATCCGAAAATTCATGAAGAAACGACCGGGCCTGAGATTTGGGAAGCCACGCAAGGTCAAGTGGATATTCTGGTAGCCGGTGTGGGAACTGGTGGTACGATCTCAGGTATTTCGCATTATTTTGAAAAAATACAAAACAAACCGATCTATTCGGTTGCAGTTGAGCCGGCAGAATCTCCAATTATCTCTCAAACCAAACGTGGTGAAGCCATCACTCCAGCTTCTCATAAAATTCAGGGAATTGGAGCGAACTTCATTCCAAAAAATCTAGATTTAGACATAGTCGATGAAGTGATCACGGTCGAGAGTGCAGATGCGATTGAGTGGGCACGCAAGTGCGCAACTCAAGAAGGGATTTTAGTGGGGATATCATGTGGTGCAGCATTGGCTGCAGCAGCAAAAATTGCTGAAAGACCAGAAAATGCTGGAAAAACAATAGTCGTAATTTTACCTGATGCGGGTGAGCGTTATTTGTCTTCTGTACTTTTTGAAGGCATGTTTGACGAGTAATATCAAGAAGGAAGAAGCCTATGTCGGGCTTCTTCTGATTTGGGTATCGCTCAATAGATGATACTAAAGTTCCTTTTTTAAAGTTTTTTCAAAACGCTTGACAGATCGCGCATATTTCTTAGCTTTGTGTCTTGTCCAAAAGCTCGATTTATATCCTGTTGGTCCTACATTATAGTAAGCGCTGGCTTTAAACCAACTTCCAGCCATGCTGTTATAGCGTTCTAAAATATAAGCACTACATTGAATATTGGTATATTCGTCCAACAAGTCGCCCGGACAGCTCTGTTGCCAGTAACTTGGAATAATTTGTGCCAGACCGACGGCTCCACCTGAAGAACGAGCGTAGGAATTATAATTCGACTCTTGACGAATCGTGGCTGCTATTAATAGTGGTGGTACATTATAGCGATCTGCACTTTGAATAATCATAGGTGAAATACGGTTCGCTGCATTCGGGGAAACTGAATAGGCACGCTGTAGTCCGTGAGCAAGTTTATTTGAGCGTTCGACTACGGTTCCACTGTGTGGTCCTAGTGTCGTACATCCTGTAAAAATTAGACCGATTGTCATCACACTTAAGGTTTTTAAAGAATGAATCGGATTAATAAGAAATTTATGTTTATAAGATAACTGCGTAAATAAAGCCAAGGTGACGATCTATCAGAAATACTATTGTTCTGGATAGTAGTGATAAGCACATTTGAGGTCAATATATGATAACTTTTCATAACAACATGTTGCTCGCAACAGTAAAATGATGCTTATAAGCAAAATAAGTGTTTTAACGCACGCTAAACTATGAAAGAAATTGCACTCAAGCTAATAATGTAGGACATCAAAAATGAAGTGGATGGTTATTGCGCAGTATTCATTTCCCTATGAAGCACACATTGCAAAGGCTCGACTGGAATCGGTTGGTATTCCAGCATATATTGAAAATGAACATACTATTAATATGTATTGGCTGTATTCAAATGCTTTAGGCGGGGTACGTGTTTTAGTGCCTGATGAGCAGGTAGACACGGCACGTTATTTAATTTCTCAAGATTTTAGTCAAGATCTAGATGATGAACTGAATCTGACTTCGGTACGATGCCCAAAATGCAACAGTACGCAAATTGAGCCATTTACTCAAGGCAAAAAAGCAGCTTTCATTGCGTTTTTTGTGATCAATGTTCCACTATTTATATACAAGCACGGCATGCGCTGTAAAACATGCCAGCACTTTTTTAATTAATATTTTGTTTGCTATTGATGCTTTAAGTCCACCAGTATCTCAAAATATGAAAGAAAATCGGCGCTGAAAAACAAACGGAGTCGATACGATCCAGCATCCCGCCATGACCTTGAATCAGTTGTCCCCAGTCTTTAACACCGCGATCGCGTTTGATTGCAGACATCACCAGTCCGCCAAAAAAGCCAAAAATACATACCACTAAACCAATTGCTGCTGCCTGCCAAAGATTAAAAGGCGTTAACCATTTCATGGCCACACCTAATGCGCTCGCCAGTATAACCCCACCAATTAAACCTTCAATCGTTTTAGACGGAGATAAAATAGGCGCAACTTTATGTTTGCCAAAGAGTTTGCCGCAGACGTATTGCAGTACATCTGAAGCTTGCACCACCATAATTAACCACATTGCCAGCCAGATTTTATCTCCATGAAAGTGAATTAAATTCAAATTAAGAAGTGCGGGCACATAAGAAACACAAAAGACACAGATCATCAGACCCCATTGAATTTTTGCACTTCGCTCTAAAAAATGTTTGGTATCTTCTTGTTTTAAACTTGCAATTGGAATAAGTAAAAAGGCGTAAAGTGGTATAAAAATAGAATATAACCCATACCAATCGGTATAAACCAAGTAATACTGATATGGAATCATAAAATAAAATGAAATGAGTAGAGGGAAATAATCACCACGTCGGGTCGGCAGTAGACTAATAAATTCACGTAAAGCAAATAACGAAATGAGCCCAAACAGCACAATAAATGCAATTTTTCCAAGCAAAATAGCGGTTGCAAGTACAATCAGCATGATCCACCATGCATTAATGCGTGCATTTAAATTGTCAATCACAGGGGAGGCTTGAGTGCCAGCGCGTTGCTTTAAAACAAAACCGATACTCGATGCAATAAGCAAAACGCCTGCAAAAATAGCAAAAAGAAGGTAGGTTTGATATAAATTATGCGCCATCATTGATATTCCGCCTGTTTAAGTTTAAGCAGTTCATCTTGAGCAAGACTTAAAAAATGGGCTTTGTCTAATGCAGAAGATACTTGCAACGGACATCCAAAAATGACGCTAGAGAGTAACGGTAAAGGAATAAATGCACCTTTTGGCATGACTCGTTTCAGGTTTGAAATCCATACGGGTACAACTTCCACCTCGGGAAATGTCTGACTTAAATGATATAAACCACTTTTAAATTCGAGTAGTTCAATATCATCGTTTAAATTACGTGTGCCTTCAGGAAAAAAAATGATCGAATAGCCTTCTTGTAACACATCTTTGACGGGCTGTAAGGGATCTTCATGATGTTCTCGTTGGCGTTTAATGGTCACACCAGAGAATGTATCTTGAATTAAAAAGCGTCTGAAGCCATCTTTTAACCAGTAATCCGATGCTGCAATGGGTCGGGTTTGTCTTCGAATCGCTTTGGGTAGTGATGACCAGAGCAAAATAAAATCGATATGGCTGGTGTGATTGGCATAGTAAATTCGTTGTTTCATTTCTGGTGCACAGCCCAACCAGACACTCCGCGCACCCGTCAATAACCGTGCACTGCGACGAATAATGAGCGAAATTAAACGTGCAAAAAGTCGACTGATTGTTGAGTTTGTGCGGGTAGTAGGATCAGATTGAGCAGGTATTGTCATTTTTATCTCTATGAATAGCCAGATATCATTTGAATCAAACTCATCATTAACACAGCGTATTGCAGCACAAGAAGAACAATTTGTAGTTTAAATAATCGCTTGCATCCATTTAAACGCTCTGTCCAAGTTCGACCTGCTTTACTGTTTGGCATTAACTTTAACGCGATTAAAGCCAAATCCAGATCATGAGTTCGTTCATTTAGCATCTTGGGGTCATGCTCAGCCAAGTAAAGCAAGAGTTCTGCATCGAGTTTGACACGGATAGAGACATAAAGATGACTAAATATCAGAATAAAAATTACAGCAAAATAACCCCATATCCAGATTGTTGGCCAGAGCGCATAAAAGAAACATAAAATGCATAACACAAAAGCCACATAGCCTGCCATTAACAATGAATGGGTGCTTTGTAATACTTTTGCCAGTACAATAAACTGCATATGCATCATTAAAACTCCAACTTTTGAGCATAGTCATGTAGACATTGCATTTGCTCAATGTTCAAACGTACCCATGGTCGCTCCGTTTGAACGATACGTAGTGCATCTTCTGGATCACGTGCAAAGTTTTGATCAATCAGCCAGGCACACAAAATAGCGGTACTGCGTGAATAACCGAGTGCACAAAAAACAAGTAATTCAAAAGGTTTTTCTACTGCTTTAGATTTTTGAACGAGATCATCAAAAATACGCACTGCATATTTTAACTGTTTGGGTTGAAGCGGAATAAGATCTAGACTGAAATATGCTTGATAATGTTTTTCTGTGTGAACAGGCAATTCCGCGCAGCAATCAAATAATGCAGTATAGTTCTTTGCCACAGATGACGTTGGTATTCTACCCAGATAAAGATTTCCAGATTGATAAATCAAAATTTTTGAATCTTCTGGATGTTTTTTGGTCCAAAGTCGACTATTTAGCCAAGCCATGACCAAATAAGGCCCCAACAATAAAGTCGCTGCATGCGTTAAGCGACCGTTGGCTTGTTTCTGAAAAAAATGCGGTCTGACCAACAGATATGCCAATCCGACAATGGTTAAACTGACGGCAGGATAGAGTAACCAGAGTGTCCAGCTGGCATAATAAAATGCAATAAAGCTAAGCCCTAAAGCGCCAACAAGATAATAACTGGCCAGACGAATGTGCCGTGATGTACGGTACTGAAGTGCATCCGCTTGATAAGGTGCTTTGACATGAAAAGGGAACAGCCAAATACATAAGGCACCCACCAACACACCTGTTGGAATGTCGATAAAATGATGTTGCCATGTCGTCAGCACTGAAAGACCAATCAAAAAAGACCACAGATCTACGATCCATTTATATGGAGCAACTACATGCCGACGGTAGAAATCCCACAAAATAACCAGAAGCACAATATGCAAAGAGGGCGCCTGATTAAATGGCTTGTCAAACCCCATCAGCACACCAAACCAAACACCAAAAAAACCATCAAGTGCGGGCCGATCAAAGCTAAATTTAAGCGGGAAAAGTAAGAAGCAACTTACAGCAATTAGCTGTGCGGTGAATAATCTTAGCGCATGTTGTTTAAGTTCTAAGCGATTCCAGCACAATAGCAACGATAAACCATAAAACAGATCAATTGACCAATATGGAACAATGGTCCAAGGCCACAGCGGAATTTTATGCTCCCAGTCAAATACAATACTTCCAACGTAAGGGAGATTGTCGGCATATTGATTGGCAAAGCCATAACTTAAGAAAAAAAAGGGTGCTAAAAAAACTAAACAGAGAAGTCCCCATTTCCATGTGCCAGCCTGTGGTTCAAAATCTTGCTGCATACGCGTCTTTCTCTGATCTCTATTTGATTTTTTGGGCAACCGATACACTAAATATTCCAAATTCATCAATACATTGATCAATTTTTTTAAATCCGACTTCTTCTACCAACGCATCAATTTCGGCTTGAGAACGTAAACGCATCACCCAAGCATCTCCCTGACGGTGTGAGGTGAGTGCACGAGCTATAAATTCTTGTTGAGGATGCCAGATTTGACCGGTGTAAATAAGGTAGCCTTCTTTTTCAATGGCTTGAGTAAGACCACGAAGTGACTGTCTGAGTAGATCATTATCACTAAAAAGCTCGTACAATCCAGAGACCACCGCCAAAGTGATTTTAGGCTCAATACTCGCCAGTGAGGCTTCATCAAAGGCATCACCTTGTTTAAATACTGCAATATCGTCCAAACCACGAGTGCGAATTAGTGTATTACCTGCATTTACGTTCAGTGGGCTGTAATCTCTTAAAAGCACATGGGCTGGGCGCACAGAGAGATTTTGTATGGCATCGAGAATATATCGGCCATGACCTGCGGCAATATCTAATAGCCTAAGCGGTTTTCCTGATTGATTCAGTTTTTCTGCATATTGAATAAGTAACTGCTCGATATGTTGCTTGCGTATACGAATTCCTCGCCAGCCTATGGCATTTAAATATTGTCGATCAATCAGCTTACCCAATATAGAGGTGCTTTCTGGCTGGTTGCGATACACAAAATCAAGGGTACTTCCTGAGTCATATCCTGTATCTTCACCCAATTGAAGCCCTTTAGAAAATCGGCTGCCTATTTTTAAATTTTGCTTTGTGATCGACCAAAACCAGTGTTTCAATGAATTATGAGGAAAAGGCGTACTTAACTGTTCAGCGGTCGCACAGCTTGGCCCGACTTTATCGGCATTTAATATATCTGGCGCGGTATAAGCGTGTGCGAAGCATTGGAGAATATAGCGGCGGATTTTCTGTACTGCAATATTGCGGTGCTGCTCTCCCAAAGTATCGTGATAAAAGCCTTCAAGTATATGGAATTCTTTATTGGGATGTGCCAGCCGCTGATAGAAAAGCTGTTGTGGTTTGCGATGTACGACAAAATCTGCGCCCGAACATAACACTTGAGTAGGCACAAAAATATGTTGAGCATCGGCAACGATACGTTGAGCAGCTGTATACAACCCAAGTAACATGCGCACTGAAATTGCTTTAGCGATCTGTGGATCTTGAGCGTAGTCCGTTGCACGTTCGCGGTCATGCGTGAGCATGTTGGCTTTCACATAACTGGTAATAAAAAAGTTACCTTTTATCTTGCTGAGTAATGACAAGCCTGGTTTTGCAAACGGAACATAGAGCTTAATATCAAAAGCAGGTGAGGCAAGACACAGTGCTCGAAGTGGCGGGGCATAATCATGTACCCAAGTGGCAGCTAAAACAGCGCCTACACTCTGTGCCACAATGGCGATATCGGATGTTTTGATCTGATACTCAGCTTCGATATGTCGCATAAAGTATTGAATATCTTTGACACAAGCCGAAAAACTTGGTGCATCTCCACGTTCGCCGGGTGATTGACCATGTCCTCGCGCATCCCATGCAAAAAAATCAAAATCTGGAAGATTCAGCTCTTCAACCAAGTGTGCCATACGTTCAGAGTGCTCATGACCCCGATGAAACAATACAATGGCTTTTTTTGCAGGTTGATGTGCTGCCGCCCAGCGCTGATAAAACAGGGTAGTTCCATCATGTGTGATAAATTGATGATGACTGTTGTGATGCATAGTATTTTGTCCTGTTTATTATTTTGAATGAATTGCGTGTCGAACTCGATTGGATATTGTGAGCATTAAAAGTAAAGCCATAATACCTAAGAGGCCGTTTGCTACAGAATGAAGGATCTGCTCTGAAATGATGGAATTCAACTTACTTGCCAAAACAATCCAGAGGGCAAGAAGACTAAAACAGAATGCTCGATCACTTTTACCCATGGGGCCATCATAGCGTCGTGCTTGACCAATAAGTGGCGCCATTACACCCGCATATTCACTTAAAATAGCCATAAAAATGACCGCCACTAAAAGTATCGGCTCGATAAAACCAAACGCGATAAAGCAGCCGTAGAGCGCCGTATCGGAAATCACATCACACAGCTCGTTTAAGTAAGCACCTAGCATGGTTTGCTGGTTGAATTCTCGTGCCAACATGCCATCTATAGCATTGAAGCCCATACGCACCAACATCCAGAGCGGAATGAATAACCAAATCAAATAAGGCGCTATACTTTCATGTAGCAGCAAATAGGCTGCCAGAGCGACAGAAATCAGCATTGCGAGTACTGTAACTTGGTTGGCGGTTACTCCCTTGTGATAGAGCTGTTTTACCAAAGGTCGTAAAAGATTCTGAAACGCTGGTTTTAATTGATAAATTGAAGGCATTTTTCGTTTTTTTAGTTCAATTTAAAACTTATTCTTATCATTTTGACTTATAACTTACAAGCTGATGTCGAATTTAACTAAAATAGCCTAAGTAATTTTAAAATCTATATAAAAGAATTTATACTCAATTTGCTTTCAATAACTGGACTAAAACAACATGACACCTGCCTGTAAGCTTCTTAAAAATCAAAAGATTGAATTTAGTCTGCATGAATACGAACACGATCCGCAGGCTAAAAGTTTTGGTCTGGAAGCCGCCGAAAAATTGAATCTGAATGTCGAAGATGTGTTTAAAACACTTTTAGTCACCGACGACAAAAACTATTTCGTTGCGATATTACCTGTTAATCATCAGCTTAATCTAAAAAAAATTGCGTCGGCTTTGGGCTGTAAAAAATTACATATGTCGGATCCTAAAGAAGCGGAACGGCTGACTGGATATTTAGTGGGGGGGATTAGTCCGCTTGGACAAAAGAAACGACTTAAAACAGTCATTGATGCAACTGCGATCAATAAACCCAAAATTTATGTCAGTGGTGGAAAGCGTGGTTTAGACATTGGCGTTTCACCACAAGATTTGTCCAAACTTCTTGGCGCAGCATTTGCCGATTTACTCGATATCTCATGATATTTAAATGAATGTCTTTAAATGGTCGTGAAAGCTTCATTAAAATGACATCTTGACTGCGCAAAATCAGTCAACTTTTTTTAATGCCTAAACAAAATGAAAACAAGAATGCTGCTTTTGATGATCTTGACGGGGAGTGGGTTGATCGGACTGACAGGCTGTAATGACAGTTCGAATGATGATTCGACTACTACAACTTCAATTACAACCAACACATCTGGTTATTTTCAGACCAAAACACCTTATCAGGCGCAGCAGAGCATTGGTAGCTATCAGGCAGCACCAGTTGGATTTGAGCCCGTATTTACAGAACTGGTTGCGCGTCATGGTTCGCGCGGTCTATCGAGTATGAAATACGACTTGGCATTGTACAATCTCTGGAAACAGGCCAAGACAGACAATGCATTAACACCATTGGGAGAAAAGCTCGGCTCAGATCTTGAAGCGATGATGAAAGCCAATATCGTCCTTGGTTACGGCGTCGAGGGAATTCGCCAACCGGGTTATGGCAATGAAACTGCACTGGGGATAGACGAGCATCGCGGGATTGCAGATCGTTTGCTGCAACGCTTACCAAAGCTTTTTAATGTCTCTGCGATGGGAAATCAGGATATTCTGGTGCAAAGTTCGGGGGTAGACCGAGCCGTAGACAGTGCCAAATTTTTTAGTAATGAACTTATACGCCAAAATGCCGCTTTATCAGGCAAAATTCGTCCTGCAAGCTATACGATTTTAAATACAAGTCTCAGTCCAACTGTTCAAGATCAGGGCGTCGACCGCTTCTTACTGTATTTTCACAGCTTAAATAAAGACACTGATGCAAGCGAAATCAATTCAAGCTTTAAACAACGCATTTTTGACGCCAGCATGAATTATCAAAACTTTGAAAGGAATGATCTTCAGTTACAGCAAAAGCTCAAACAACTTTCTAGTCAAACGCAAGCGCAGCAAGTTGCACTGACAGTGCTAGCTCCACTTTTTAAAGATGCATTTATTCAGAAGTTGGGAACGCCAGGTTATACCTTTAGCAACACGGGCTCTTTTTCAGCCACAGCATCAGACGGCACTGTGGTTACGGAAAAAGGAAAAGGCAAGAATACCATTAGTAGTGCAGTCGATGCTGCGGCATATTTATATGAGTTATATTCGATTGCACCGGGCATGAAAAAAGAATTGGTCAATACAGATTTTGCTCAATATATGCCACGAGAAGCAGCTAAATTTTATGCGGAATATAATGATGCCAACGATTTTTATGAAAAAGGACCAAGTTTTAGCGAGTCTAATCAGGTTACGAGTATGATGGCTCAAGGCTTGAAGCAAGACTTTTTTAACCAAGAGTCGATGCTTTGATGAATCAGCAGCAGTCACATAAAGCGGTTTTACGTTTTGCACATGCCGAAATCATCATCCCATTGGCGACTGCGTTTGAACTCAAAGGCATGATGACGCCGTTACCGCTTGTCCAAACTTATTCATACAGCAACAGCGCATGGCGTGGTGAAGATATTTCCCCAATGGCAGCCAATATGCAGTGGGATATTTATCAAAATGCGCAAGGTTATACCTTGGTCAAAATGCTTTACAACGAGAAAGAGACCTTATTTAAATCGAATTGTGACTATGCTCGCTACGCACCGAATAGCTATTTTTATGATTATCTGAAATTGAAACAGTGCTACAACATTTCAAATTTTTAACAGATTTTGCGTGGGCAGCAGTGTTTGACTGCTGTCCAATTCTTATATTTAGTTTCATAGATTTCTTATAAAAACAATATTTTCTGATTGATTTGATTAGAAATGTTGAATAATAGACTATATTTTGTTTAAAAAATAATCAAAAATGTTTCATTTATTAAGATCAGCCCGCAAAGGACGATTTATTGGTTACTCTAAAAAACAACAAATTATAAACAAAGGGGAAAAATATGCTGATATTTCACTCGTTTTCTGTTCAGGGCGCGCTTTTTGATATGGATGGTACAATGTTTGATACTGAACGACTTCGGTTTCAAACATTGAAACAGGCATCTCAAGAACTCCTTGGGCAGAGCTTTTCAGATGATTACTTAATGCAGTGTTTGGGTTTAAGTGTAACTACAGCAGAGCAGTTGGCCAAAGAGCGCTACGGCGAGCACGTTCCTTATCAGAAGATTCGCCAGCGCGCCGATGTGCTCGAACTCGAACGTGTCCGTAACGAAGGTGTACCGATTAAAAAAGGCTTGGTGCAAGTTTTGGAGCGTTTACGCAAATCGGGATTACGTATGGCAGTTGCCACGTCGAGCCGCCGTGCGATTGCAGAAGAATATCTGATTAATGCCAATGTATATAAGTTTTTTGATGTGCTGGTTTGTGGCGATGAGGTGACTTGCGGTAAACCGCATCCTGAAATTTTTGAAAAAGCGGCAGAGCAGCTCAACCTTAAGCCGACACAATGTTTAATGTTCGAAGATTCTGAAAATGGCATTTCATCTGCACATGCAGCGGGTGGTGTGACTATTTTGCTCAAAGACATTAAAACGCCAAATGACAACATGCTTTCAAAAGCAAATTTTTACTACGAAACCATGTATGACTGTTTGCATGATCTGGATCAATTTGTCGCAACGATGGACATGCCTGAACTCGATGCGTCATTTCCGCAGTCATTAAATCAGCTCACCGTTGGCATTCATGGTTTTGGGGCAATCGGCGGCGGATATCTGGCTCAGATTCTTTCGCATTGGGATGGTTATACACGACCGCAGCGCATCTTGGCTTCCACCAGAAATTCCTTATATCGTGAAGCCGTCAATGCATTTGGTACCTACTGTATCCGTTATGGGCAGCGTTCTTATGATGAGCGTATAGAATACATGTCGGTGATCGATGCCGATAATGAACAACAAATGCTGGATATGTACCTCGAATCGTCTTTGATCGCGTTATGCTTACCCGAACAAGCGATTCAAGATGAAGCCAAAATCATTGCAAAAGGCCTCTATGCACGTTATGCCTCCCAAACAATGCAAAATCATCATCCACTGACGTTTTTAATTATTTTAAATAAAGTCGGCGCTAAAAAGATGGTGATCGCTCATATCCGTGACGCTTTGGCTCAGCTTTCAACCGTTGAGATTGCAGAACAAATCATGCAACAGCATTATTTTTGCGACACGGTGGTCAACCGCATGGTTTCAAAATTGTCAGAGCAAAATCTATATCGACAACTTAAGATTAAATACAACTTTTTTAAGCAATATCAGTCGGATGTAGAATGCGATAATGTCGAGATTGAAGATACGTCTAAGTTATCGAGTGAGCAAGAGCATCAAGCTGCGATGTATATCGATGATATGCGTCGAAATTTTCAGCCAAGCCATATTTTGCAAACGATGGATCTGATTTTGTTCAATAGCGAAGTAGATATGCCAATTTATGTAGAAAATTGCAGTCCGCTTTTAGCTAAATTAAGGCAAGTCATCCGAGTAGATAACATTGCAGATATTCAATTGATCAAGAATCGTTTATGGAACGGTGTACACGCCATGATCGCTTGGTATGCAGCGACGCTCGAACACGACACCATTGGAATTGCGATGGGAGATTCACGTGTAAAGGATTTTGCTGATGCATTGATCGGTAATGTGCAGGCGGGATTGAGTCGGCAGTTGCCTCATCGTGAAAAAGATTTACAGCGTTTGGCTAAGAGCTTCATCGAATCGTGCCAATACGCCTATAAAGACCCATGTGAACGTGTGGCACGCGATCCCTTACGTAAACTCAGTTATCCTGAACGTGTTTTTGGTTCGATTGCCATAAATCTTCAGCATGACCAATCTATCGATGTCCTAATTGTTGGCGCAGCGTTGGGTTATTACTACGCACAACATGCGCAAAAGCAGCCTTTAACAACGATTCAGACACATTTACAGCAAACGTTAGATGCTATGAATATCGCTGCCAAGCACAAACATTTGATCAAGCAGCAAATCGTAAACTATTTAACCGAATGGAATGAAAACCCTGAACAGCTGCTGTCCACGAGTTTTTTGCAAGATGCATTAGAACATCATGCTGTAAGCGCTTGATCTAGACAATTGATTTCTAAATTTAAGCGCACTACAGAATCTAAAAGCATGTTTTAATATTGGTCTTAAAGTTTTCGGTGCCATGATGTGTTTATCAAGCCAAATCAGTTTGTTATACCAACCGAGCAACGTGATTATAGCGAATGGCACCGTGGACGCACACGTTATGCACTATGGTATTTGTTGCTTGATCAGGTTAAACATGCAGAGATAATTAAACAGCTTGTTCAGATCCGTCATCAGTTTTCGGACTGTTTAATAAAATCTTCAAACCGCCAATACCATATTACATTGTATATTGGCGGTTTTTTGACATGTGATGAGTCTATTTATAACGATGATTTTCCACAGTCATTGTTTGTCAAACAACAGCAACAGCTTGAATCTTTAAATTTATCTCATTCGATCACACTAAAGTTGACCGCTGTAAATAGCTTCGAAAGTGCGCTTTTTGTGCAGGTGAGTGACTCACTGCATCAACTCACATCGATCCGATCCGCTTTAAGATTAGCTCAACATACTGAAGTGGCTGCGCAAACATACTGTGCGCATATTACATTGGGGCTTTATGCTCAAAAAGTGATGGGACAAGATGTTTTGCAGCGTTTGGATGCATGTGCAGCACTTGATGTAGAACTCGAATTTGATCAAATCCATTTTGGTTATTACAGTGCGCAAACACTGCAAGGCCCGTTACATTCACTTTATTGTTTTAATCTGGAATGATCTATGCTACAGCTGATCTTGGGCGGCGCACGCTCTGGAAAAAGTCGACATGCAGAGAAAACTGCTAAATCCTTTGCGTGTCCTGTGATTTACATTGCGACCGCAGAAGCGCGAGATGCTGAAATGCGGGAGCGAATTCGCCATCATCAATCACAACGGCCCGCCGAATGGAACCTAGTGGAAGCACCACTCGATTTAGTCGATCAGTTGCTGGCATATGATCATGACAATCAAGTGATACTGATTGATTGCTTAACGTTGTGGCTGAGTAATCTTTTAATCACAGAAGATGTGCATTTTCAGTCACAGCAATGCGATCGATTGGTTCAAATCTTACCGACTTTAAAATCGGATGTGATTATGGTCAGTAATGAAACAGGCCTTGGTGTGGTTCCGATGGGAGAACTGAGCCGCCGTTTTGTAGATGAGTCAGGCCGATTACACCAGCGTTTAGGCGAGGTGGTCGATAAAGTAGAGTTTTGTGTTGCGGGTTTTGCAATGTGTTTAAAAGGAGAGGCATCGTGAATTGGTGGATGGCACAGATTACACCTGTAAATCAAATCGCACAGCAAATGGCCGAGCAGCGACAGCTTCAATTGACAAAGCCGGCAGGCTCACTTGGAATGCTTGAGCAGGTCGTGATTCAGCTTGCTGGATTACAAGGTACACCTCATCCGCAGCTTTGCAAGCCGTGGATCAGCATTTTTGCAGGCGATCACGGCATTATGCAAGAGCAGATTTCGGCTTTTCCGCAAGCGGTCACGCGCCAGATGCTACAAAACTTTGCAACAGGTGGTGCATGTATCAGTGTGATCGCACTTGAACACGCTGCTCACTTACAGGTGATTGATTGCGGAACGGTGGGTGAGACTTATCACATCGATGGCGTTGAAACCCATTGTATTCGTGCAGGAACAGCAAATTTTATTCAAACCCAAGCCATGACGGCATTCGAGTGTCAACAGGCGTTAAATTTAGGGCGTGAAAGTGTCGAAAAAGCCCAGACCGCCCAAGCAGATATATACATTGCAGGTGAGATGGGTATTGGAAATACCTGTGCGGCTGCTGCGTTAGCCTGTTTACTTTTAAATGAAGATCCAGATCAGCTCACAGGCGTAGGAACGGGTATCGATGCAGAAAAACTTAAACACAAAAAGGCGGTGATTCAAACTGCGCTGAATCTACATCGAGAAGCAAAAGGTAATGCCTTTCAATCACTGTGTGCAGTAGGCGGGCTTGAAATTGCTGCCATGACAGGCGCCTATATACGCGCAGCTCAATTAGGAATCGCGATGGTGGTGGATGGTTTTATCAGTTCGGTAGCAGCACTCTGTGCTGTACATTTAAATCCAGATGTTCGTCGGTGGATGATTTTTGGCCATGCCTCTGCCGAATACGGGCACCGCCGAGTGCTTGAAGCATTAAATGCAACTCCACTGCTCCAGCTTAATTTACGTTTGGGTGAAGGCAGTGGTGCGGGTGCAGCACTTGGTTTGATTAAGCTTGCATGCAGCTTGCACAATCAAATGGCCACATTTGCTCAAGCGGCTGTGTCGGATCATACAGGCTAACCGAAATGAATCTGCCAATCATTCAACTCGATCTATTGCGCCACGGAGCCACCGAGCAAGGGCATACTCTACGTGGTCATATCGATGATGCACTGACAGCAGAAGGATTAGCGCAGATGCAGGCATCAATCGATACACATAGCAACCAAAACTGGCATGTGATTGTAAGTTCGCCTTTATTACGCTGTGCCTACTTTGCAGCGCCTTTGGCACAGCGCTTGGCTTGTCCATATATAGAAGTTGAGGCACTTAAAGAAATGTATTTTGGTGAGTGGGAAGGTAAAACCACCCAATCCATATATGAGCAATCACCCGAAGAATTGGCAAATTTCTGGCAGTGTCCTACACAGTACAGTGCTCCACAAGGTGAACGGCTAATCGATTTTCAAACGCGGGTTTTAAATGCCTTGAAAAACCTCATCGAACAGATGTCGATGCAGTATCAGTCGCATGCTTTGGTGGTAACGCATGGCGGGGTAATCAAACTATTACGCTGTCTTGCGCAGCAGCGTCCGTTAGACGAGCTCTTGAGCATGCAAGCACCTTTAGGTGAGCTGGTTACACTGCAATTAAGCACTCAGGATGATCAGTTAATGATTCAAGAGATGTATCAATGATGCCGTTTTGGATTGCTTTACAGTTTTTGACGATTTTACCTGTACAGCTTGATCGCATGCCGACAGCAGAAGAAAATGCGCGAGCTGTGTTGTTTTATCCTGTGGTTGGGCTACTTTTAGGTGGATTTTTATACGCTCTGGGGCTGCTTCTTGTACCAGTGCCAACCATTTTAACAGCAGTGTTCATAACGCTTTTCTGGATAGGCCTGACAGGCGGATTGCATCTTGATGGTTTGGCAGACACGGCCGATGCATGGGTGGGGGGCTTTGGAGACAAAACCCGAACGCTTGACATTATGAAAGACCCTGCATGTGGGCCTATAGGTGTATTAAGCTTAATTGCGCTGGTTCTTGTTAAATTGTGTTGTGTATATTTGCTTTTGATGCAAAATCAGACACTATTTTTAATTTTTGTACTGGCACTGAGCCGCACAGTCCCTATATTACTGTTTTTGAGCACACCTTATGTACGAAAAAAAGGCTTAGGGCGCGATATTGCGTCAAGAATTCCTAGATTATATGCATACTTGATTTCAATCTTGATTGCACTGGGAGGCATCAACTGGGGCTTACGAGGTATGTTGGCTGTCTTGGTTTCGATAACGACCATTATTTTTTTGCGTAGATGTTTTATCAAACGTATCGATGGCATCACAGGAGATACCATCGGGGCGAGTATTGAAATTGTTGAAGCCATGCTCATCTTAAGCTTTGTTTTGCTTGGCTATTACTTGCTGTAATCCGACTTAGGTGATGAGTGTTTCAATTAACCTAGTAACTTGATGACCAGATGAATCAGGCTCGGACCAGCCACCACCATAAAAATACCAGAAAGTACCATCGTGAGGCTGGCAATCACGCCTTCATCTTTATGCCGGGCATAGGCTTTACTGGTGCCAAAGCCATGCGCTGCATTGCCTAAAGAAGCACCTTGTGCCAGCGTAGAGCGTAAGCGCAAAATCGCCAATACCACATCACCGAGTACCATGCCTGTAATTCCGGTGATCATGGTAAAAACAATCACCAGTTGCACCGATCCACCAATGTGTGCCGTGAGTGCCATGGCAAATGGTGTGGAAATTGAGCGCGACATTAAACTAAGCGTGGTTTGCTCATCAAAATGAAACCATTTTGCCAGATAAAATGCACTCACAATACCCGCCGTCATACCAATACATATTCCGAATCCGATTGCCAATGCATGACGACGGATGATACCCCGATATTCATAAATTGGAATAGCAAACGCGACAGTAGCTGGGCCAAGCATCCACACAATCCACTGGTTATCTTGCATATAGGTGCTATAGGAAATATTGAAAGCCACCAATATAAGTATGATGATGGCCGGCAATAAAATGGCGGGTGAAAGCAGTAAATAGGGAAAGCGTTGGTGTAGAGCTTTGACCAGCACGTAACCAGCGAATGTTCCGATTAAACACAAAAGTGATAGCATCATGACAATGACTCACTTTTACTGTTACCTTTGCCAAAGCGAAACGTATGTTGAAGCCATTGTTCAAGCTTAAAGCACAAATGGACTGTATATACGGTTGCAAGCATGACGCATACTGTACCGAGTACGACCGCCGTGATGAGTTGCAAGCCTTCGCTAAGAAAAAGCACTTTATATTTCATTAGCCCGACCACACAGGGAACAAAAAATAGAACCAGTTCGCTCAAAATAAAATCTGAGCCCGATTTAATCCAGTTCAGCTTAAAAGTTCCACTGAGTAATCCGAGCAACACCAAAAATAACCCAATCACACCTGCCGAAATCGGAAGTTGAAACAGCTTTTGAATCAGTGATCCTATCCACCACAGCATGATCAAAAGGCCGATCTGTAAACTTATTTTTGCCAAAACCGAATAATGTGAGTTCATCACCAGAAGTATCCTAAACTTATGCGGGAGAAAGTGATGTAATTAGTTTAAATCGACTTTTTATATCAAATTATGAATAATAAAATTATAATTATGCTGTATTGGAATGTTTGATTGTGGATATTAAAGCCTTAAAAATTTTTGTGCAGATTGTTCAATCGCAAAGTTTTACACTTGCGGCTGAATATATGTTTGTAACTCAACCGACCGTAAGTAAGGCCATTTCTCTTTTAGAGAACGAACTCGGAACAGCACTATTTAAAAAAGGCGAGGCAGGGCGTAAGCGTGAAATTGAACTGACCTATACTGGTGAACTGGTTTATCAGCATGCATTAAAAATTTTAGCCGAACAAAAGAAAATCTATGAAACCCTAGAAGATATCAAGCAGCTCAAAAAGGGCAAGTTAACTTTAGGTTTACCTCCTTTAGGCTCGGTTCTACTTACTCCTTTAATTGCAATGTTTCATAAACAGTATCCCAACATTGAATTAAGTTTTTTAGAAGTAGGTTCCAATACCATTGAGCAGGCGATTTTAGCTAAAAAAATTGACGTTGGAATTTTATTGAGCCATCTCAATCCGGTACTGGCGACCATACCCATTATCGATTCTCCACTGTATTTACTTGCAGCAAAAGATTCATACTGGAAACATCATGAAGCTGTGGTATTGAGTGATTTACGTGAAGAATCATTTTTGTTATACGACGATAGCTTTACCCTGAACCATTTAATTTTACAAGCAGCACAACTTGAAGGCTTTCAACCCAAAATTGTATGTAAAAGTAGTCAGTGGGATTTTATTGCCAAGCTAGTCGAGTTTTCGATGGGTGTTGCACTTTTGCCAAAAATTTATTGTGATCAACTTGATGCCTCCAGATTTACGATAATCCCTTTGATCAACACACCGCTACGCTGGACCTTAAGTATGGCATGGAATACCTCCGTACCCATGACTAGTGCTACGCAAGCGTGGTTAAAGATTGTAGAGCAACATAAGCAGCACATAGGGTTTAAAAAATAGCTCGAACAAATTATAAAATAATATATTATAAAAATATATATTGTTTAGTGAGGCTAAGCACATGCACGAAGTTCTGTTGGCTTTTTTTGGAGGTACGCTTCTGGGGCTTGCTGTTGTTGGATATCTATATGTTCATGGGCGCATTGCCGGCATTAGTGGTCTGATTGCACAACAATTCGGTTCGGGCTTGCCAACAAAGTCACCTACATTTTGGTTTTTGTCTGGACTCATTCTCACCTCATTTGTAGTCGGGCTATTCTGGCAACCAGAAATTCAGCTTAATAGTCATCCTTTGATACTGATTATTGCGGGTTTACTGGTGGGATTTGGTACACGTTTAGGATCAGGATGTACCAGTGGACATGGCATATGTGGCTTAAGTCGATTGTCATTACGCTCAATCATGGCAACGTTTACCTTTATGCTCACCGGTTTTATCACGGTTTATGTATTACGTCATATCATTGGAGGATTCTAATGAAAAATCTCCTTGCATTTGCTTTTGGTGCTTTATTTGCTTTGGGTCTGTTAATCTCTGGTATGTCGAACCCTGCTAAAGTTTTGTCTTTTTTAGACTTATTTGGAAATTGGGATATCAGCCTTGCCTTTGTTATGCTGGGTGCTATTGTGATCGCATTTCTGCCGTTTCAGCGCGCCATCAGACACCCAAAAACTTGGTTAGGTGAAAAAATTGATTTGCCTTCAAATCAGCAAATAGATAAAAAACTCATTAGTGGTGCGATCTTGTTTGGTGTGGGCTGGGGGATCGCAGGTGTATGTCCTGCACCTGCATTGACATTGATTGGGCTTGGGCACTTTCAGGTTTTGTATTTTGTAGTTGCCATGTTGATTGGCATGTATATTCATCGTAAATGGTTTGGAGTATAAGCCCATGTCTCTTATGAAGCCGCAAGTAACTGCATTTTTTGATGAGTCGACCAAGACGTTCAGCTATGTAGTGACTGATCCAGACACCAAAATCAGTGCCATCATAGATAGCGTGCTGGATTATGATGCTGCATCTGCAACCACATCGACCGTACATGCCGATCAGATTGTTGAGTATGTCAATCAACATCGCCTTAGTATTGCTTGGATTCTTGAGACACATGTACACGCTGACCATTTAACGGCTTCGCAATATTTAAAAGAGCAGCTGGGTGGCCGAGTGGCCATGAGTGAAAAAATTAGTACGGTACAAGACACCTTTAGCCACATCTATCATCTAAATGCAGAAGCATTCAAAGCAAAGCATACTTTTGATTATTTGTTTAAGGACGGTGAGCAGTTTCAAATTGGTAATTTACAGGCTTACAATATTCCAACGCCAGGGCATACGCCTGCTTGTTTAAGTTATGTGATTGGCGATGCTGTGTTTGTAGGAGATACCCTGTTTATGCCAGACTACGGCACCGCGCGCTGTGATTTTCCTAAAGGCAGTGCAAGCCAGTTATTCGACTCGGTACAACGCTTATATCAACTGCCTGAATCCACACGGATGTTTTTGTGTCATGACTATTTGCCAGAGAGCCGAAAAGACTATGTGTACGAAACTGATGTGCGTACGCAAAAGGTTCACAATGTGCATATACATGAAGGTACATCTAAATTTGATTTTGTCGAAATGCGTCAGGCGCGTGATGCAACATTGGCAATGCCCAAACTCATTTTACCGGCGATTCAGATCAATATGAATGCGGGGAAATTTCCAGAACCGGAAGCCAATGGTCAGCGTTACCTCAAACTTCCTTTGAATTACTTTAAAGTCTAAATTATGTCTAATCTTGAAGATCCACGCGTTTTACTTGCGCTTGAACGTACTTTACTGGCATGGAACCGAAGCAGTCTTGCCCTGATTGCTTTTGGTTTTTTAATTGAAAAATCGACACTTTTAGTACATTTGATTGATCCAGTGCGTTATCACGACAAAATTATTTTCAATCGCTGGTTAGGCGTGATCGTGATCGTGATGGGCGTTGTGGTTAGTATTCTCTCGATCCAGCAGTATCGAATAGCACTTCGTTCTCTTACACCGCTCGAAATGATACCTGGATACAAAACCAATCTTGGCAGTGTATTAAGCTATTTCACCATTTTAGGTGCAATTATGCTGATCATTTCATTTTGGATGTAGTTTTTAACAGTAGCCCTCGAGAGGACTACTTTTACCTAAGAGTCTATATATTGAAAAGCTCATTGTGTTAAAAGGAGAGTGGTCAAATATCACTCAATAGATTACAGCGGTTGCAAAGCAAAATCCTGAAGAAATCGGCGCTGCCAGTGTCGATTACTTATATTATTCTGGTTATGTGGTATTTGCTTATTTATGGGCAAAAATGGCACAAGTCGCCTATGAAAAACAACAAAACTCGGCGCAGGATAGTCGTTTTTATACTGCTAAAATTAAAACTGCGAATTTCTTCTTCGATAAGTTGCTGACCAGAACACAAAGCCATGCCGCTTCAATCAAATCGGGCGCTTCCTCTGTAATGGCATTGAGTGAAGAAGACTTTGCTTTTTAAAAAACAGATGATGTTTTAAGTCATCAAATTTTATTGATACACATTTTAAAAGCGACATTTTCACTGTTATTATACTCAGCCCATGATGAGGCTGAGTATTTCTTTATAAAATGATCAGATACGATCATCGAACAAGATGTATGGAAAATGAATTATAAAATATTGCGTAACTCACGCGCTGTTTCTTGCAATAGTGGCAAGATATGCTGAATCAGATATTCTTTTGTGGTTCGCATCGTGGGAGACACAATATTGAGGGCGGCCACCACACGTGATTGCTGCCCATAAATAGGAACAGCCAGTGCATGTACACCGAGTTCATGTTCTTCACTTGAATAACACCAACCCTGTTCTTTAATTTCAGATAACAGATCTAGAAAAATTACATTATCGGTATGGGTATACTTGGTTAAACGCTGTAAAGGGTACTGATTTAGCCATTCTTGTTGTGCGAAATCATCTAGATAGGCCAACAGAATTTTTCCAGCTGAGGTGGCATGTGCGGGAAGTCGATTGCCCAAATGTAATCCGTAAGGATTTACACGATCTGTCTGTTGATGCGCTGCGCTACGTGCAATGGTAATGGCTTCATATCCATCTAATACCATCACGGAGTAGATTAAAGAAGTTTGTGTGGTCAGTAAGTTGAGCAGGGGTTGCGAAATTTTTGGAAGCTGGGCACCACCTAAATAAGAGCCTGAAAATTTTAAAATTTTTGGTGTTAGATAAAAATAATGACCATCTGAATCTAGATAGCCAAGATATTCCAGCGTAAGTAGATGCCGACGTGCTGCTGCGCGCGTCATGCCTGTGCGTTCGGCTGCCATGGTAATATTAAGACGATGACGATCTGTACCAAAGCTATCAAGTATCGCCAGACCCTTGCTGATACCCGCAACAAAGTCTTCATGACGAATCGTTTTTTTATTGGCAGGATTTTGAAGAATATTTTCTTCTCTGACTGAATTTCTATCCATGACGCACTCAAAATATGTTCGTTACAATACAGTTCATATTGCATGCTTACTATACTCTGAAAACGGATCAATTAAACGATGTTTTGTTCGAACATCGAACATAATTTTTATAAATCGAACAAAACCTTGTGAGTTGCTCTAGCGCTCAACCATAAAATTATAAAAAATGATCAAACAAGGGAATCCTACTAAATGACTAAGGAATAGTGATTTATATCTCTCATTCATCTCCTTCTTCATATCTGTTTTCCTTCCTTTCAAATTTGCTAGATGCACATTGGAGTTATCTAATGATAGATAAAAGTGCAGCGACCCTAACGGAAGCGCTCTCCCAGATCCACGACGGTGCCACCATCCTGATTGGTGGTTTTGGAACAGCCGGCCAACCCGCCGAGCTGATTGACGGACTGATTGAACTAGGTCGCAAGAACCTGACCATCGTCAGCAACAATGCCGGCAATGGAGACTATGGACTGGCCAAGCTGCTAAAAACTGGCGCCGTTAAAAAGATCATCTGTTCCTTCCCACGTCAGGCCGACTCCTACGTATTTGACGAGCTATACCGTGCGGGCAAAATTGAACTTGAAATCGTGCCGCAGGGCAATCTGGCCTGCCGTATCCAAGCCGCTGGTATGGGGCTGGGGCCGATTTACACCCCAACCGGTTTTGGCACCTTACTCGCAGAAGGCAAACCGACTCTGAACTTTGATGGCAAAGATTACGTACTGGAAAACCCGATCAAGGCCGACTTTGCCCTGATCAAAGCCTACAAGGGTGACCGCTGGGGCAATCTGGTCTATCGCAAATCAGCACGAAACTTCGGCCCGATCATGGCCATGGCCGCCAACGTAACCATCGCACAAGTGAGTGAAGTGGTGGCACTAGGAGAGCTCGATCCGGAAAACGTGGTGACCCCGGGCATCTTTGTCCAACACGTTGTACCAGTCCAATCTACCCCAGCAAGCGCTGCACCATAAGGAGATCGAGATGAGTTATCACAAACTGACCCGTGACCAGATCGCCCAGCGCGTTGCCCAAGATATTCCGGAAGGCTCCTATGTCAATCTAGGGATTGGCCTGCCGACCAAGATTGCCAGCTATCTGCCTGCCGACAAAGACGTATTTCTACATTCAGAAAACGGACTACTGGCTTTTGGTCCACCACCAGCGGCCGGCGAAGAAGACCCAGAACTGATCAACGCAGGTAAAGAATACGTGACCATGCTCGAAGGCGGTTGCTTCTTTCACCATGGCGACTCCTTCGCCATGATGCGCGGTGGACATCTGGATATCTGCGTATTAGGCGCATTCCAGATCGCCGCCAATGGAGACTTGGCGAATTGGCACACCGGTGCACCGGATGCCATACCGTCGGTCGGTGGTGCTATGGATCTTGCGGTTGGGGCAAAAAAAGTCTTTGTAACCACCGATCATGTCACCAAAAAAGGTGAGCCGAAGATTGTCGCTGAACTGACGTATCCAGCCACGGGCCAGAAATGTGTCGACCGGATCTACACCGACCTGTGCATCATCGATGTGGTGCCAGAAGGACTGAAAGTGATCGAGAAAGTCGAAGGCTTAAGCTTTGAAGAACTACAACGCCTGACCGGTGCAACACTGATCGATGCGACACAAGGCTAAGGATAACCGAATATGAAACATGCATACATCGTCGATGCGATCCGTACCCCATTTGGCCGCTATGCAGGCGGATTGGCAGCAGTACGTGCGGATGACCTCGGTGCAATCCCGATTGCCGCCCTGATCGAACGCAACCCGAGCGTGAACTGGGCACAGGTTGATGACGTGATCTACGGCTGTGCCAACCAGGCAGGAGAAGACAACCGCAACGTTGGCCGTATGTCGGCACTGCTGGCAGGCTTACCAGTAGAAGTACCGGCAACGACGGTCAACCGCCTGTGTGGCTCATCGCTGGATGCAATCGCCATGGCAGCACGTGCGATCAAAGCAGGCGAAGCCCATCTGATCATTGCAGGGGGTGTCGAAAGCATGAGCCGCGCACCGTATGTGATGGGAAAATCAGAAGGGGCGTTTGGACGCACCCAGAAGATAGAAGACACTACCATGGGATGGCGCTTCATCAATCCGAAGCTTAAAGCCATGTATGGTGTGGACACCATGCCACAAACCGCAGAAAATGTGGCCGAGCAGTTTGGCATCCAGCGTGAAGACCAAGACCAGTTTGCCTACACCAGCCAGCAACGCACCGCGGCGGCACAGGCCAAAGGCTACTTTGCAAAAGAAATCGTGTCCGTCACGATTCCACAGCGCAAAGGAGAGCCGGTGGTGATCGACACCGACGAGCATCCACGTGCCTCAACCACACTAGAGGGACTGGCCAAGCTAAAAGGCGTGGTCAAGCCGGAAGGCAGCGTGACAGCGGGCAATGCGTCAGGCATCAACGACGGTGCCGCGGCAGTTCTGATTGCATCAGACGAAGCGGTTGCACAATACCAGCTCAAAGCACGCGCCAAGATTATTGCCTCCACCACAGTGGGTATCGAGCCACGCATCATGGGCTTCGCACCGGCACCGGCGATCAAAAAGCTACTCAAGCAGGCCAATCTGACGCTTGATCAGATGGATGTGATTGAGCTGAACGAAGCCTTTGCTGCACAGGCGCTGGCCTGTACCCGAGACTTAGGTCTGGCAGATGATGATGCACGGGTGAATCCGAATGGCGGTGCAATTGCACTGGGTCATCCATTGGGTGCATCTGGTGCGCGTCTGGTGACGACGGCTTTAAACCAGCTTGAACAGTCGGGCGGTAAGTATGCGCTGTGTTCGATGTGTATCGGCGTGGGTCAGGGGATTGCGCTTATTATTGAGCGAGTTGCTTAAACGGAGATCATGATGAGCCAGTTATATGCTTCTCTTTTTTATCAACAAGACGTAACTGAAATTTTCAGTGATCGTGCGTTGGTCAAATATATGATTGAGACAGAGGTTGCACTGGCGCAAGCGCAAGCAGCAGTTGGGGTAATTCCCCAGTCTGCTGCCGATATCATTACGTTTGCCACTCAAGATGCGGTTGAAAAAATTGATTTTCAAAGTTTAGCAATTGCGACAGGTTTGGCTGGAAATATCGCTATTCCTTTTGTCAAACAACTGACTTCAATTGTGAAGCAAGTCGATGAAGAAGCATCGCGTTATGTGCATTGGGGTGCGACCAGTCAAGATATTCTAGACACAGCATGTGTACTGCAATCGCGTGATGCACTCGTTATTGTAGAACTGCTTTTAAATCAGTGCTATCAGACTGCTTTACAACAAGCGCAACGATATCGTCATCAGGTGATGATGGGGCGCACTTGGTTACAGCAAGCTTTACCGATCACCTTGGGACATAAGCTTGCGCGTTGGGCTTCTGCGTTTAAGCGCGATTTAGACCGCTTACAACTTATGAAGTCACGTGTGTTGACTGCACAATTAGGTGGCGCAGTTGGCTCGCTGGCATCTTTGCAAAATCAGGGAACTTCCGTTACACAAACATTTGCAAAAACCTTAAATCTGACACATGCCGCATGTACGTGGCATGGCGAAAGAGATCGTATTGTCGAAATTGCAAGTGTACTCGGCTTGATTACGGGCAACACAGGCAAGATGGCGCGCGACTGGTCACTGATGATGCAAACAGAAGTTGCAGAAGTATTTGAACCGACAGCCCAAGGGCGTGGCGGATCTTCAACCATGCCACACAAGCGTAATCCGGTTGCTGCGGCGTCGGTATTGACTGCGGCCAATCGTGTTCCTGCGTTAATGTCGAGCATGTATCAAAGCATGGTGCAAGAGCATGAACGTAGCTTGGGTAGCTGGCATGCTGAATGGCTTGCATTACCGGAAATCTTTCAACTCACCGCAGGTGCTCTAGAGCGTACCGTAGATGTATTGAAAGGTATGGATGTCAATGCAGAAAATATGCACGCCAATATCGAGCGTACACAAGGCCTGATTATGGCTGAAGCAGTCATGATGGCGTTAGCACCGCATCTGGGACGTCTAAATGCACATCACGTGGTGGAAGCAGCATGCAAAAAAGCCGTTGCTGAACACAAACATTTAAAAGACATCATAGCAGAGACTGCGGAAGTCACTGCATTGTTCGATGCAAAGCAGCTTGAGGCAATATTCAAACCAGAATCTTACCTCGGCAACATTCAAGATCAGATTGATGCTGTTTTGCAAGAAGCAAAAGGAGAGGCAAAGTGAGCAATATTCATATTACTATGATTAACAATCGTCAGGGCCAACCGCTTGCAGTACAGGTTCAGGGGCCACAAGATGCCCCCGCGATTGTGTTTTCGAACTCGCTTGGTACCGACAATACCATGTGGATGCCACAAATCGAAGCGCTCAAAGCCGATTTTAAAATTGTAACTTACGATACACGTGGACACGGCCAAAGTGCTGTTATTGATCGAACCGAATTGCAACATCTGGGTGAAGACGTTATTGATATTTTGGATGCCTTAAATATTGATAAAGCGCACTTTTGCGGGATTTCAATGGGCGGTATGACGGCACTTTGGTTAGGTATTCATCGCCCTGAACGCTTTCACAGTATCACGGTTGCCAATTCTGCTGCAAAAATCTGGACAGCTGAAGGCTGGAATGCACGTGCAGCTTCTGTGGAAGCAACGGGTTTGAGTGATTTAGTCAGCACCACACATACTCGCTGGTTTAGCGAAAAATTTGATCATCAAGCCAGTGCACTTGCTCAAAATACGATTCGAAGTCTAGCAAATACTCCGGCACAAGGGTATGCCAATGCCTGTCGTGCACTTGCAGGCGCAGATCTGCGTGAATCGATTGCAAAGATTTCAATTCCGACATTGATCATTGCCGGAGAAGCAGACCCAATCACTACAGTCAGCGATGCTGAGTTTTTACATCAACATATCCAAAACAGCCAGTTGAAGACATTGGACGCTTCACATCTGTCAAGTATTGAACAGCCTGAAGCATTCATGCAAGTTTTGGGCCAGTTTATTAGATCAATCGGTTAATAAACTGATTTAAAAGGATTTGGGCCTTAGGAGGCAGATATGGCGTCTCAGGATTACGCTGCACAAAACACAAGTCTGGATGCACAGGCATTAATCAATGATGCACCACTGAGCAAGTATCAGTGGTTGATTGCGATTGTATGTTTCTTGATTGTCTTTGTGGATGGTATAGATACCGCAGCAATGGGATTTATTGCGCCTGCACTTGCTCAAGATTGGGGCGTAGATCGATCGCAGTTGGGTCCTGTAATGAGTGCGGCCTTGGGCGGTATGATTATTGGTGCACTGGTTTCAGGCCCCACAGCTGATCGCTTTGGTCGCAAGATTGTGCTGTCTGTTGCGATGTTGATTTTTGGTGGTTTTACACTTGCCTGTGCATATTCCACAACATTAGACAGTTTGGTGATTTTCCGGTTTTTAACTGGGATTGGTCTGGGCGCTGCAATGCCAAACGCGACCACACTTTTTTCAGAATATTGTCCGGCACGAATTCGTTCTTTGCTCGTGACATGTATGTTTTGTGGTTACAACTTGGGCATGGCAATGGGTGGCTTTATCAGCAGCTGGTTAATTCCGGCTTATGGTTGGCACAGCCTGTTTTTGTTAGGCGGCTGGGCACCCTTGATTTTAATGCTTGTGGTGATGGTATTTTTACCAGAATCCTATCGTTTCCTGATTGTAAAAGGAAAAAATACCGAAAAGGTACGTCAGATATTAACGCGTATTGCACCACATAAGGTTCAAGGTGTAACTGAATTTCACGTCCCTGAAGAAAAGACAGATGCTTCAAGTAAAAAAGGTGTCTTTGGCATGCTGTTTTCTGGCAAATACGCCAAAGGAACGGTTTTGCTTTGGGTGACTTACTTCATGGGTCTGGTCGTAATTTATCTGTTGACCAGCTGGTTACCAACCTTGATGCGTGAAACCGGGGCATCGTTAGAGCGTGCAGCATTCTTGGGTGGATTATTTCAGTTTGGTGGTGTGCTCAGTGCGCTATTTATTGGCTGGGCGATGGACCGTTTTAATCCGAATCGAATTATTGCGGGTTTTTATTTGGCCGCCGGTATTTTTGCGGTAATTGTTGGTCAAAGTCTTTCAAATCCAACTTTACTTGCACTGTTTATCTTGTGTGCGGGTATTGCGGTAAATGGCGCGCAGTCGTCTATGCCGGTTTTAAGTGCGCGGTTTTATCCAACGCAGTGCCGTGCAACTGGTGTTGCATGGATGTCGGGCATTGGCCGTTTTGGTGCCGTGTTCGGTGCATGGATTGGAGCAGTTCTGCTGGGTAACAACTGGTCGTTCACCATGATTTTAAGCATGTTGTTCATTCCTGCCGCAGCTGCCGCCATTGCAATTTTTGTTAAGTCTATCGTTGCACATACTGATGCAACTTAAGGTGAGAGTTCTCTAATGAATGATGATGATCGTTACAAACAGGGCATTGAAGTCCGTACAGCAGTCCTCGGCGAAAAACACGTCAACCGTTCGATTGAGAATCTGAACGATTTCAATGAGGACTTTCAGAATTTTATTAGTCGATTTGCTTGGGGTGAGGTGTGGTCTCGTCCAGGTTTACCTCGCCATACACGCAGTCTAGTGACGATTGCAGTTTTATTGGCGCTAGGCCGTGAAGATGAGCTGCGTATGCATTTACGTGCATGTTTCAACAATGGCGTCACCAAAGACGAGCTCAAAGAATTGATCCTGCATTGTTCACTGTATGCGGGCTTGCCAGCATCAAATGCTGCCATGCATATGGCTGAACAGGTGTTTGAAGAGCTTGGTATCGCACCAGAAAAACTGAACAAAAAGTAATGGATCAGCAGATTTAGAGGGAGAAAAATATGTCTCATTTTAACTGGGGCGCTTACGCTCAGCGCAATACAGAGGATCATCCGCCAGCCTATGCACCAGGTTATAAAACCAGTGTATTACGCTCGCCAAAAAATGCACTGATCTCGATTGCAGAAACATTGTCGGAAGTGACTGCACCACATTTTAGTGCAGATCAGTTTGCTCCAAAAGACAATGACTTAATTTTGAACTATGCCAAAGACGGTTTGCCCATTGGTGAGCGCGTGATTATTCATGGTTATGTTCGTGATCAGTTTGGTCGTCCTGTAAAAAATGCCTTGGTTGAAGTTTGGCAAGCAAACGCATCGGGTCGTTATCGTCATCCGAATGACCAATATGTAGGTGCGATGGATCCAAACTTTGGTGGATGTGGACGTATGCTCACAGACAGCAATGGATATTATGTGTTTCGTACTATTAAGCCAGGTCCATACCCATGGCGTAACCGTATTAATGAATGGCGTCCGGCGCATATCCATTTTTCATTGATTGCAGACGGCTGGGCACAGCGTTTGATTTCACAGTTTTATTTTGAAGGCGACACTCTAATTGACTCGTGTCCAATCTTAAAAACTGTGCCTTCAGATGATCAACGTCGTGCTTTGATCGCACTTGAAGACAAAAGTAACTTTATTGAAGCTGACAGCCGTTGTTATCGTTTTGACATTACGCTTCGTGGTCGTCGCGCGACTTACTTCGAAAATGACTTAACTTAATGGATGGAGTGAAAATAATGAACGGTTGGAATTTTCAAGAACTCAAAGAAACCCCATCTCAAACAGGTGGTCCTTACGTGCATATTGGCTTGCTTCCAAAACAGGCCAACATTGAAGTGTTTGAACATAACTACGGCAATATGCTGGTTCAAGATCAAACACAAGGTGAACGTATTCGCTTGGAAGGTCAGGTATTTGACGGATTAGGTTTGCCATTACGTGATGTTTTGGTTGAGATCTGGCAAGCAGATGCCAATGGTGTCTATCCAAGTGAAGCAGATACTCAAGGTAAAGCAGCAGATCCACATTTTCATGGTTGGGGACGTACGGGTGCAGATTTTAAGACAGGTTTTTGGAGCTTCAGCACCATTAAACCTGGCGCAGTACCGGGACGTAAGGGAACAACGCAAGCCCCTCATATTTCAGTGATTCTTTTCGCTCGCGGAATCAACATTGGGTTACATACCCGTGTTTATTTTGAGGATGAAGTTGAAGCAAACGCCAAAGATCCAGTACTTAACAGTATTGAGTGGGTAACACGTCGTCAAACGCTTATCGCAAAACGTGAAGAGCGTGACGGTGAAACAGTTTATCGTTTCGATATTCGCATTCAGGGCGAAGATGAAACGGTATTCTTTGATATCTAAGGTTTTTGGGACCAAAGTTGTATGTCATGCTTGATGTGCAACTTCAATTTTTTTACAAGGGAACGTAAAATGAACAGTTCAAAAAAGTTAGTTAAGCAGTTGCTGATTAGCACGGCTTTAAGTCTCTCCCTACCTATGCTGTCTGTTACGCATGCGGCTGAAAATGCTGCGATGAACAAGGCAACATATGTTGTTAAAAATCTCAATATTGGTGATTTGCCTGTCAAGACTATTGTCCCAATTACGGCAAAAACCAAAGAGCAAGCCATTGCTCAGGCAAAAGTGATTGCAGCGAATAAAGATGCGGATATTGCTGAATTTCGTATAGATTTGCTGGAATTTGCAAGCGACACCAAACAAGTGATTGCACTTGGTCAAGAACTGAACCAGATTTTAAAAGACAAACCGTTGCTCGCAACGATTCGTACTTCAAATGAAGGTGGCAAACTCAATGTAACCGATGAACAGTATGCAAAAATTTACAGCGATTATTTAAAAAAGCCATTTATGCAGTTACTTGATATCGAAATGTTTAGAGATCAGGCAGCAGTTGAAAAGCTGACCAGCTTGGCACACAAGAAAAATGTGTTAGTGGTGATGTCTAACCATGATTTTGATAAAACCCCAAGTGAGCAGGACATCGTAAATCGCTTACTCAAACAAGATCAAATGGGCGCAGATATCTTAAAAATTGCGGTAATGCCAAAGTCGAAGCAGGATGTCTTTACGCTAATGAATGCGACACTAAAAGTAAGTGAACAGTCGAAAAAACCGTTACTTACGATGTCGATGGGGCGCTTAGGTACGGTATCGCGTGTTTCAACCGCCAATATGGGCGGAAGTTTAAGTTTCGGTATGATCGGCGAGGCTTCGGCACCGGGTCAAATCGATGTCACTGCGCTTAAACAAATCTTAAAAACAGTTCAACCAACTCAAACACCATAATCCTGACAAGGAAACTGTCATGAAATTGAATTCTTTGCGTTTATCAGCATTTGCTTTGGGCTTAATCTCTTCAGGCTTTGCGTCTGCGGAAACTTATATCGTTGATCGTTATCAGGATGATAACGACAAAGGCTCTTTACGTTGGGCAATTGAGCAATCAAACGCCAATACGGCTCAAGAAAATCAAATTTTAATTCAAGCGGTTGGCAAAGCACCGTATGTGATTAAAGTCGACAAGCCACTTCCATCTATTAAATCAGCAGTCAAGATTATTGGGACTCAGTGGGATAAAACTGGTGAATACATCGCGATTGATGGTTCAAACTATATTAAAGGTGAAGGTGCTAAAGCTTGCCCAGGAGCAAACCCAGAGCAATACGGCACAAACGTCCGTACCATGACTTTACCGGGCTTGGTCTTGCAAGATGTAAACGGCGTAACGTTAAAAGGCTTAGATGTACATCGCTTTTGTATTGGTGTTTTGGTCAATCGCTCAAGTAACAACTTGATTCAACATAACCGCATTAGTAATAACTACGGTGGTGCGGGTGTGATGATCACAGGGGATGATGGTAAAGGCAACCCGACATCGACAACCACCAATAACAATAAGGTGTTAGACAATCTGTTTATCGATAACGGCGATGGTCTTGAGTTAACTCGCGGCGCAGCATTTAACTTAGTTGCCAATAACTTGTTTACTTCAACAAAAGCGAATCCTGAACCATCACAAGGCATTGAAATTTTGTGGGGCAACGACAATGCCGTGGTCGGTAACAAGTTTGAGAACTACTCAGACGGTTTGCAAATCAACTGGGGTAAGCGTAATTACATCGCCTACAATGAGTTAACCAACAACTCGTTGGGATTCAATTTAACAGGCGATGGCAATATTTTTGACAGTAACAAAGTGCATGGTAATCGTATTGGGGTGGCGATTCGTTCTGAAAAAGATGCCAATGCTCGTATCACATTGACCAAAAACCAAATTTGGGATAACGGCAAAGGCATTAAGCGCTGCGAAGCGGGTGGTTCATGTGTGCCGAATCAGCGTTTAGGCGCAATCGTGTTTGGTGTGCCTGCGCTCGAGCATGAAGGTTTTGTTGGCTCTCGTGGTGGTGGTGTTGTCATTGAGCCTGCAAAGCTGCAAAAAACCTGTACTCAGCCGAATCAGCAAAACTGTAACGCTGTACCAAACCAAGGTATTCAGGCGCCGAAGCTCACTGTATCTAAAAAACAAATTACGGTAGAAGTAAAAGGTATGCCAAATCAACGTTATAACGTTGAATTCTTTGGTAACCGTTCGGCTTCCTCTAAAGAAGCTGAGCAGTATCTAGATTCTGTAGTTGTTGTTACAGATGCTCAGGGCGTTGCAAAAGCCAACTGGACACCAAAAGTTGTTATGCCATCGATCACGGCAAATGTGACTGATCACTTGGGTGCGACTTCAGAGCTCAGTTCAGCGGTGATGATGAAATAATGTTTGTAGTATACGGTGTTTCCAGAAATTGGAAACACCTTGAATAAAAAGGGAATTTTCAATGCAAGATTTTTTTAAATTGGGCTTAATTTCTGCTGCTTTGCTCAGTTGTCAGTTTGCTTCGGCAAATGAATTTTATTCTCAAGATCGTCAGTGGCTTTTGGGCGATTGGGGTGGAAATCGCCAGCAACTTGAACAACAGGGATACAAATTCACGGCTTCGATCATGAGCCAGGCGGCAAGTAATATCTCTGGTGGCTTTAATGACAATACAACTGTTGAAAATGCAGGACAACTGACGCTGGGCGCAAATTTTGACTTGAGTAAAATTGCAGGTTGGAAAGATACAAGCGCAGCCATTATGATCACCAAACGTGATGGAAACGCAATCACTTTGGAACGTATCAAAGATCCACGATCATCGACACTCGGCAATTCACAAGAGATCTATGGGCGTGGAAAAATCTGGCGTTTGACGCAGGCTTGGATCAAAAAAGGCTTTGACGACAATACGGTACAAGTCAAGATTGGTCGTATGGGCATGTCAGACGATTTCAACAGCTCGCAATGTGAGTTTCAAAATCTATTGCTTTGTGGTGGTCAGCTCGGTAAGTCGATCGGATCGATCTGGTATAACTGGCCTGTAGGATTGTGGGGGGCAAATGTGAAGTATCAGTTTGCACCTGAATGGACATTGGGCCTTGGGGTATACGAAGTCAATCCAGATAATGTCAAAACACAGTCGAACAGTGACGGCTTTAACCTAGATATGAACAACGTTAAAGGCGCGACCATTCCGGTGGAGTTGGCATGGAAACCTAAACTTGCTTACTTTGGTGGGCTGTCAGGTGAATATAAAATCGGTGCGCTATATTCCACAGCAGAAGCAACAGATGTTGCCAATCCAAGTAAAGTACATGATGGTAAGCACAGTTTCTGGATCAATACACAGCAGCAACTTACGCAACAAGGCAATGATCCAAAGCGGGGTTTGTATATCAGCTTTAACGGTGTGCTAAACGACAAAGCCACGACAACGGTTCAAAGTACCCAGCAACTTGCACTTTGGTACAAAGGTGCTTTCGATAGCCGTCCAAATGATTCGATTGGTTTTGGTTTGGCCAATTATGTGGTAAACGAGCGCGCACGAGATCGTCAAATTGCAATTGATGAAAGTCGTGGTTATGACCAATACGATGCATTGGCATCGAACTATATTCCTGTTCAGCACGATGAGCTGAATATCGAACTGAATTACACCTATCAATGGTCCCCAGCAGTCATGCTTCGTCCAAATATTCAATATATTCATCAGCCTGCTGGTGTAAAGGAAGTGGATGATGCATGGGTCGCTGGATTAACTATGCGTTTAAATTTCTAGCAATGACATAAAATGAAGAATAAAAATGTCTAAAATATAGTCAATATCGTTGCTGGTTTTTAAACTTAATTCGAACAGCTAAAGTGGCTTATCCCACTTTAGCTGAATGTGTTTATACATGAGCGCCTTACTTTGAAAACATCAAAGAATGGCAATCATGATAAGTGGAGAAAGATGTATGTCTGACCCTCAAGCGAAGTCTCACATCATATTTAAAATATGGTGTTTTATACTTGGGCTGGCGTTACTCATTACTGGTGTATTTTATATCATTGGTGGTGGAAAACTGATTAGCCTGGGTGGTTCATGGTACTTCCTGATTGCTGGTTTAATTATTACTGCCTCAGCTTTTTTTATTTTCAAGAAAAAGGCAACAGGGGTGTGGTTATATGCTTTGGCCTTCATCGGTACTGTTATTTGGGCGTTAATTGATGCTGGTTTTGAATTTTGGCCATTGCATTCACGTTTGATGTTCCCGACAGGTCTATTTGCTGCGGTAATATTTACTTTACCTTCAATTCGCAAATACCAATATCAAACACCAATTGGTGCTCCAGCGTATGCCGTTGGTGCACTGACCGTGCTTGGTATGATCGGTGGTTTATATGGCATGTTTATTCCGCATGCAACAGTAAAAGCATCTGGTGAAGAGTTACCTTTGATTCCGGTTGATCCTGCAAAAAAACAGGTGGATTGGGACCATTATGGTAATGATGCAGGCGGAAGCCGTTTTGTTGCGCTAGATCAGATTAACCGTAACAACGTATCTAAGTTGAAAGAAGCTTGGCGTTTCCGTACGGGTGATTTTACCACTGGTACGGGTAACGGCGCAGAAGACCAGATGACACCATTGCAAGTTGGCAATAAAGTATTCTTGTGTACACCGCACAACAATATTTTTGCATTAGACGCAGATTCTGGTAAGCAGCTCTGGAAAGCAGAAGTGAATTCTAAAGCAGATGCATGGGAGCGTTGCCGTGGCGTCGCTTACTTTGATTCGACCAAAGCGTTGACTCAACCGACATTGGCTGGTGCAACTCCTGTTACAGCGGTCGCAACCAATACCCAGTGCCCACGTCGTGTGTACACCAATACACCAGATGGTCGTCTGATTGCAGTGAATGCAGATACAGGTGAGCGTTGTAAAGATTTTGGTGTAAATGGTACGGTTGATTTGTTAGAAGGTTTGGGGGATGGCACCAAAGCACCACGCTTTGAAGTCACTTCTGCACCGACCATTGCAGGCACTTCTATTGTTGTGGGTAGCCGTATTGCCGATAACGTAGGTGCTGATATGCCGGGTGGAGTCATTCGTGCATATGATGTCATTACAGGTAAATTGCGCTGGGCGTTCGACCCACGTAATCCAGATCCAAACTATGTGTTGAAGCCGGGTGAAATTTACAAGCGTAGCTCTGCAAACTCATGGGCAGCGATGTCGTATGATCCACAAATGAACACCGTATTCTTACCTATGGGCAGTTCATCTGTCGATTTATGGGGTGCAAACCGCCAGCCACTAGATCATAAGTACAATACGTCTGTTTTAGCGCTAGATGCAACAACTGGTAAAGAAAAGTGGGTGTATCAAACTGTTCACAATGATCTATGGGATTTTGACTTACCAATGCAGCCAAGCTTGGTAGACTTCCCAATGAAAGATGGCAGCACTAAACCTGCGGTTGTGATTGGTACAAAATCTGGCCAGTTTTATGTACTTGATCGTGTAACGGGTAAACCGTTAACCAAAGTGATTGAGCAAGAAGTAAAAACTGCCGATATTCCGGGTGAGCAGTACAGCAAAACGCAGCCGCGTTCTGTAGAAATGCCACAAATCGGAAACCAGACTTTAACTGAGTCTGATATGTGGGGTGCAACGCCATTTGATCAGTTGATGTGTCGTATCAGCTTTAAATCGATGCGTTATGAAGGGCTTTATACCGCTCCGGGTACCGATGTTTCATTAAGCTTCCCAGGTTCTTTGGGTGGAATGAACTGGGGATCCATCGCATTTGATCCATCGCATCGTTACATGTTTGTGAATGATATGCGTCTAGGTCTATGGATTCAGTTGATCAAACAAACCCCAGAAGACTTAGCAGTTCAAGCCAATGGCGGTGAGAAAGTTAACACGGGTATGGGCGCAGTGCCGATGAAAGGTACACCGTACAAAGTGAACAAAAACCGTTTCTGGTCTGCACTGAGCATTCCGTGTCAGAAACCACCATTTGGTACGATGACAGCGATTGACATGAAAACACGTCAAATTGCATGGCAAGTACCATTGGGTACAGTTGAAGATACCGGCCCGATGGGCATTAAAATGGGCCTAAAAGCGCCAATTGGTATGCCAACCATTGGTGGTCCAATGGCAACTCAGGGTGGTTTGGTATTCTTTGCTGCAACGCAAGATTACTATCTACGTGCATTTGATACATCAACAGGTAAAGAGTTGTGGAAAGCGCGTTTACCAGTGGGTAGCCAAGGTACGCCTATGAGTTATGTGTCACCGAAAACTGGAAAACAATACGTTGTGATTTCAGCAGGTGGTGCACGTCAGTCTCCAGATCATGGTGACTACGTGATTGCATATGCTCTTGAAAAATAATTCAATCTTTAAAAAAGGGACTCTCAGGAGTCCCTTTTTTATTTAAACCAAATTACGCAGCTCATTCGCAGTATTGCGTAATAAAGGTAAAACTTGATCGATAAGATACTGTGGCTGCACCCGATTGGTTTGTGACATACAATTAAGTGCTGCAATGGTAAGCCCCTGTGCGTTTAAAACGGGTACCGCAATCGCAATCACACCCAGTTCATGTTCCTCAGTAGACAAACAGTAGTCCGATTGCCGAACAGCATCTAATGTTTCTAAAAAAGTATGTTCATTGGTAATGGTATAAGGCGTGAGGCGCTTCAGACCATATTTTTCAATCCATTCAATTTGTACTTCACGATCCAGAACAGAAAGTAATACTTTACCGGTGGAGGTGGCGTGGGCAGGCAAACGATTACCCAAATGCATCCCATAGGGACTCACGCGAAGATTATCTTGCTGGGGTAAATAACTACGCGCAACAGGTACAACTTCATGCTCATCGAGCACTACAATTGAAAAGGTGAGGCTGGTTTGAGCACACAGTAGATTTAAAAATGACTGTGCCACTTTGGGTAAATGTGCCGAACTTAAATAAGAACTAGAAAAACGTAAAACACGATGTGTAAGCCAAAAATAGTGCTCATCGGTATCTAAATAACCCAAAAATTTAAGTGTCTTTAAATAACGCCGTGCAGCTGTTCTGCTTATGCCAGTACGCTCTGCAACCTGTGTCACGTTCAGTCGCTGCCTATCAATTCCAAATGCTTCTAAAAGCGCTAAGCCTTTGGCCAAGCCTGCAATGTAATCTTCCGTGCGTATTTCTTCACTTGAATGGGGATGTGCAAGGTATTGGTGATGTTGTTGCATAACATTCAAATCCAAAACGGTTTTGTCCGATCATCGGACAGTTGTAATGCTAATCGGATAATTTTGAGCCTTAAGTATAGATGTCTTTTTAATGAGGCGGTACTTTAAAAATAGAAAATAGCAAGGATGATGTTATGCAAACTATGAAAACCAAAGTTGCAATTATTGGTTCTGGCCCAGCGGGATTACTACTCGGTCAACTACTTTATAAAGCTGGAATCGAGCACGTTATTGTGGAACAGCGAAGTGCCGATTACGTTGCATCACGCATTCGTGCAGGAATTTTAGAGCAAGTATCGGTCGATTTACTCGAGCAAGCTGGAGTTGACCAGAACCTCAAAGAAAAAGGATTGCCACATTCGGGCATTGAAATTCTGACCAATGGCCAAAAATTCCGTGTCGATTTATCGGCATTGACCCAAGGTAAACAAGTCACGGTATATGGGCAGACCGAAGTTACTAAAGATTTAATGCAAGCACGTGAACAGGCTGGTCTTTGCTCATTTTATGAATCGAATGATGTTCAAATTCATGATTTTTATAATGCGCCAAAAGTGACTTTTGAATCCAACGGAACTCACTATCAAATCGAATGTGATTTCATTGCAGGATGTGATGGTTATCATGGCGTGTGCCGTGCTAGCGTGCCTCAAGATAAAATTAAAACCTTCGAAAAGGTCTACCCATTTGGTTGGTTAGGTGTACTTGCCGATGTGCCGCCTGTGGCAGATGAGTTAATTTATGTTCAATCAGAGCGTGGTTTTGCACTGTGTAGTATGCGTTCAGAAACGAGAAGCCGTTATTACATTCAAGTTCCTTTAACCGATCACGTAGAAAACTGGTCGGATGATCAATTTTGGGAGGAGCTTAAGAATCGCCTCGACTCTGAAAGCCGTGAAAAACTCGTTACAGGCCCTTCAATTGAGAAAAGCATTGCACCCTTGCGGAGCTTTGTCACAGAACCGATGCGATTTGGAAAATTATTCTTAGCTGGTGATGCCGCACATATTGTTCCACCAACGGGTGCCAAAGGATTGAATCTTGCAGCTTCTGATATTGCATATTTGTCGAGTGCGCTCATTGAATTTTACACGCAAGGGTCTGAGCAAGGTATAGATCAATACTCAGAAAAATGCTTGCAACGTGTATGGAAAGCAGAGCGTTTTTCATGGTGGATGACCCATTTGTTACATCGCTTTGAAACCGAAAGCGAGTTTGATCATAAAATTAAACAAGCAGAATTGAGCTATATTTTAGGTTCTACGGCAGGTCAGACCACACTCGCTGAAAACTATGTGGGCTTACCCTATGAAATCAAACCTCTTGACCATTTAAAACATGCCAGCTAAAACAAAAAGAGAGCGATTAGTCGCTCTCTTTTTTATCTCGGTTGTGTTTATTTACAAGTGAAATTTTCGGCTTTTTCACTGTCACCTGTACCGTTATAACGTGCGATTTTTGGATATGGACATAGTGGTCGAGTTCGATTGGCCGACCAGCTCGATGGTAACTCGCTATTGATTTCGCCACTTGCATTACCGACACCGCGTGCAGAAGCGACAATTTGATCTGGTGCTTGACCATATTCTACCCAGTTCACCAAAGCAGTAAGTGCATCAAACTGGTCGGTCGCAAGCCCACCACGCGAATGATTCATTCCCGGAACGCGATAAAAACGAGCAAAACTTTGTGCATCACCCAAACTGCTGCTCTTGTATTTTGCCATCAGCTTATCGTACCAGTTTTGTGTGTCATCTACCGAAAATACGCCATCTGCTGTGCCTTGCACCACAATCATTTTACCGCCATGCAAGCGTAATTTATCCAGATTGAGCTCATCTGGCGGGATCATAAATGACATCGCGCTTTCTGAATAGGTCGAATTGGTTGCAGAAAGTTTTAGGTAATCAGTATCAAAATTATAGTTAAAGGCAAATTGTCGTGAATTTTGCACAATTGTTGGATCTGGTGGTACCTGAAATATAATGCCTACCGCTACTGGGTCGCGTGCCGTACCCACAGAAGAAACAAATTTCCAGCTTGCCCAATTGCTGCCAAGTAATCCCGGATCGTAAGGCTGGGTCGCATACAATGCTTCGCCAGATGAATTGACAGGGCCGCGGTAAATATTAGCCACGACATCGATCTGGTCTTTACTCAAACAGCTTCCATCACGTGAACCCGAGCAGACAGGCACATCTTTATGAATATCAAAGGCGGTTCGGCAGGCTTCAACGTCTTGTACCATACCATCTGCTATACCATCGAGTGCATCACAGCGTGTTACAATCGCATTGGCAAGTACGTTACGTTCTGTATAGGTGAGGGCAGTGCTTAAATCATTTTCATCGGTGGCAACACGACGTAATTGCTGCGCCGTGTATAGCTGTGCCGCTGCTGCACGTGGTAGATGAAATCCGGGTGTACTGGCCAAGATGCCATCGTACTGATCGCCTAAGCGTGTTGCAGCCATCATGGCATGTCGACCGCCGTTAGACGTACCTCCTGCATAAGATCGATCTGGCAATTTACCGTAAGCTGTTTTAATCAGATCTTTGGCCATAGGCGTTAACTTTGTAATAGCACCATAGCCATAGTTGATACGAGCTTGCGGATCTAAACCAAAAAGAGGATTTTGTGCAGATGAATGTCCGGCATCGGATGAAATTACCGCGAATCCGTCGTTTAAAGCATTGCTTAACATCCCGCCGCTGCCCACTTGTCCGGTCGCTGTGGCGATGTTGCCGTCGGTACCACCATTTCCTTGATATAGAAAACGTCCGTTCCAGCTCACCGGAAGTCGCATTTCAAAGCCAATCTGATAGGTTTGACCATCGATTGGGCTAATACGTTGCTCCATATAACCTTTGACCAAACAATGCGCCGGAATATTTTTTCCTGCAACAGTCAGAGCGCCTGCATTTTGTAAAGTTGCACTTTCAACTACGGTGGTATCAAATTTGAAACCGCTTAGATCTGTACAACTGCCTTTGAGCTGAGCACCTACTGCTGGGCTCAATTGTGGAATACTTTGGCTCGACTGTGCCGTATCATGATCGTTATTGTCATTACATGCAGCTACACTGATGCAGACGCCGAGCAATGCAGCATGTTTAAAAAGATGTTGAAGTTTTTTCATTGCAATATCCTTATGCCTGAAATTTATGCATGTGCCAAGACCATGAAATTTGCGGTACTACGCGCCACAAGTTTATGGTTTTGCCACGCTTCACTTTCGATGTTTAAAATGGATTTTCCTTGTTTGATAAATCGACATTTCGTCACTACAATCCCCACCAGACACGGCCTTAAAAAATCTGTGGTCAGATTAATAGTCGTGGCTGCTTGCTGCTGATTGGCATAGTAGGCAAAGAGCCCCATGACATCGTCCAGCATGGCGCAAAGCATTCCACCTTCAATGGTGCCTCGCGGGTTGGTAAAGCTCTCAAGTGCCTGATAACTGACTTCAAGTTCAAGTTGATCTGGGTTCCATTGAATGCTATGGCCACCTAGCAAATGATGAATGGGGGGTAAGTGTGCAGGAACAGATAGATCTGGCAGCATAATGAATCACTCCTCACGACTTATTGAAGCGCATACGCGTTATATACAACAGCTTTTCCCAGACGCATGGCACTTCCCACGCCAATGGTATGGTTCAACCACGCGTATTGAGGTGCACTGGTTTCAAACTGCATGGTGACTTTAAAATAATAAGTTTTCGGGTCGACCTCTTTGCCTTGAGCCAGTTGTTTTAAAACGTCTGGCGGACCATATCGATAACCTTTGGTTTGCAGGTAAATCAGTGCACCATCATCGGTTTGAAGTAAATAGCGCGTATCAATAATGGCATGACCTTGCGCATCAACAATTTGCCAATCTGCACCATTATTCAAAATTTTGCCTTTGAGTGTTTTGCCTTCAAAAGTGCCTCCTGTAATGGGGATAATACGTCGTTTGCCTGCATCACTGGTTGAACCAAGTTCCCAGACAGGTGCGTTTAAATCGACACTAAATGTGGCCAATGGTTGAAGATGTAGCGGTGGTGGTGCAAATTGGGGTGCTGCATGTGTTTGGTGTGCACAAGCAAGACTAAAGCAGAGCGCTATTATTTTTTTATTCATATTATTGTTCCTGAAAAAACAAGGCGCTAGCATCATGCTAATGCCTTGTTTGAGTCATTATTTAAATTTCCATGTGTAATCGATGTTAATTCGGGTTTCATTGACTGGCTTGATGTTGGCTGTGGCCAGCATGTTGTTGTCATAGATCGCATAGCGAGCACGAAGGGAAAGGTTTTTAAGCCAGCCAGTTTGTACGGTGTAGCCAATATCGAAATCTGTTTCACGCTCTTTTAAATCCGTTCCACCCAAGTTAGGCGCATAAATATTGCGGCCCATGGTGTAACGTGTCATGAAGCGTAAACCCGGCACATAATCTTTAAAGTCATACTCATAACGAAAGCTGTATGCTTTTTCTTTCGGATTTAAAAATTCGCCCGGCCATGTATCGATGAGCAGTCCGGTTTCACCGCCCGTTAAATATGGAAAAGCGGTTTCACCAAAATGCTGAAAGGTACCAAAAATAAATTTATGATTTTGGCGTTTAAGCTCAAAATGCGCATGATATAAATCGTTGTCGACCAAACCAGCCTTTGCTTGGCCTTCATCGCGGCTACGATAGTAATGTAGATAGCTGCTTAAACGAGTTTGCGGATTTATGTCCCATTTGTATAAAAAGCCAGTTGTCATCTGATCGTATAAATTATTAACATCCAGATAAAATAATCCTAAACGTAAAGCCGGATTCACATTGTAGTAGCCACCTGCGTAGTAAAGACCATTCGTTTCAGCACTTTTGAAACGGCCATTCACCGCTGAAATCTTGATATTTTCATAATTGGTCGAGTCGCGCTGATTCACCTTGTCTATAAATGCTCCTTGCAGCTCAAAATTCTTAATATCTTTCGATTCCAGTGAAATACCCCGGTAGGTTTGCGGTAGTAGGCGTGCAGGAGAGGCCACCAGCACGGGATTCATCGGTCTGAGTGTTCCTACTTTTAATTCGGTCTGACTGACTTTTGCTTTACCGGTCAGGCCAATTTCGCCGTAGCTGCTGGCGGGTTCATTGGTGACCGTGTCGCGAGGTAAATTGCCTGTACCCGCGTATTTGGCACTGGCATCGAGCTTAAATCCTGCTGTAGCCAGAACATCGAGCCCAAAACCAATGGTTCCTTCGGTATAACCAGAATTTGCTTTAAAAATAAAGCCTTGTGTCCAGTCTTTTGCAGCGGGATATTTAGAAACTTCTTGATAATCGCGATCGAAATAGAAATTTCGTGTGGTGAGTTCGACTGTACTTTTATCAATAAAGTCTGAAGCAAATACAGAACCCGAGAGCATCACAGCAGAGTACATCCATAATTTTGACATTGTATTTCTTCCTGAAACATCTTTGTTGTTTTGACAGGGTTGGTCGTACCAACCATGAGGTTTAAAAATATTGGTTATTTTCCGAGTACGTCTCGCGCCACGATTTCCTTCATGATTTCGTTGGTGCCACCGTAAATTTTTTGCACACGTGAATCGACAAAAAAACGAGAAATCGGATATTCCTGCATATAGCCGTATCCCCCAAATAATTGCAGCAGTTGATCGATCACGTCGCACTGGGTATCGGTAATAAAGCATTTCAATGCAGCAACATGGCCCACAGTCAGCGCCCCCTGATGGTACATTTGGGCACATTCATGAATAAACGCTTGCGCTGCTTTGGCTTTGATTTGTGCATTGGCAATCACAAAGCGCGTGTTTTGAAGCTGTGCCAGTGTTTGGCCAAATGCCTTACGCTCTTGTACATAGCTGGTGGTTAGGTCAATCGCGCCCCAAATCGATCCCATACCCATCATCGCGATACTTAAACGTTCACGGGGGAGCTCTTGCATCAGATATGCAAAGCCTTGGCCTTCTTGACCAAGGCGCTGAGTTACTGGTAAATGAACGCCATCAAAAAAGAGTTCGGCAGTGTCTTGTGCATGCAGTCCAATTTTTTTAAGCGAACGTCCTTTTTCAACGCCTTCAAGTTGCGCATCGACCAAAAATAGAGAAATACCTTTTGCGCGTGCCTGTGGGTCTGTTTTGGCAACCAGCACAATTAAATCGGCATGTAATCCATTGGAGATAAAGGTTTTTGAACCATCAATGACGTAATGCTCGTTTTTTAAAATCGCTTGAGTGCGAATAGCTTGAAGGTCTGATCCGGCATTCGCTTCGGTCATGGCAATTGCTGTGACCACTTCGCCCGATACCATTTTGGGTAACCAGTATTTCTTTTGCGCCTCACTACCCATATTTTGGATATAAGGAGAGACCAGTTCATTTTGTCCACCAATGGCAACCGCAAGTGAGCCAAATCCTGCGCGTGAAGTTTCTTGCACCAGCATGAGCGAGTAGTGAACTGGTGCGCCATATCCACCGTATTCTTCTGGAACATCGACACACAAGAACCCATTTTCACCGAGTAAGTTCCAGATATGTCGAGGAATCAGGCCATCGTGCTCCCATTGCTCGTAATAGGGCGCAACATGATCGTTTAAAAAACGTTTGTAAGTATCGCGGAACAATTCAAAATCAGTATCTTGCTGCATATTTCACCTTTTTTTAGCATGATCAAGGCCTAAGCCCATACGAAATGGGCTTGAGAACAAGAAATAAACTTAGGAGTGATTTAAAACGGGTATACGTACAATCAATGGATTATCTGTTTGTTTGTTATACAGTTCTTCGACCAGCGCAGCACGACGTTTTAAAATGTTACTCTGATTTAAATTGCCTTTATCGGTTACTTCACCTGCATCGAGCTGTGGTGCTTCAGTCATTAAATACAACATTGATACCCGATTTGAACTGCCCGTGGCATCTTTGTTGTACTGAATTAAAAACTGTCGAAACCACTGCTGTACTTTAGGGTGTTGCAAGATATCTATTGCGCTATGATTTTTCATATTCAGACCAGCAAAATCTGCACAGGCATCAAGCTTAGGAAAAATCAAGAAGCCAATCGCATTTAGATTTGAACCGGTAATACAAACATCTTGAATCAACAAATTACCTTGAATGAGTGCCTTGTTGCGTAAAGTACCGACATTAACAAAGGTGCCCGTGTTGAGTTTAAAATCTTCTGCAATACGGCCGTCGTACATCAGGCCCTGTGCAGGGTCGTTTGGATCGACCAGACGTACCGCAATTGTGCTGTGCTGATCGGGTTTTAGTCGCCAGTAGCCTTTCATGACATGTAAGCCACGCACGCAAAATTCAAGTTTATCGCCATATGGTACGAGCTTGATTTCGCAGCCTGGAGCAGGGTAGCCAATAAAACCAGCCATTACCCGCGGGCCTGTGGTAAAGGCGCACGATGGTGCCGTTTCGGTCATGCCCAAGCCACTCATGATGCGGATTTTTTCACCGCAATGTGCCTGTGCAATTTTATCAAGTCGGTTCCAGCCTGCTTCAGATAATGCAGCACCAGCAAAAAACAAAATTTTAACGTTGGCAAAGAAGCGATCTCTGAGTTCGGCATCTTTTTCCAGTGCATCGGTGAGTTCTTCCCAGCCTTTGGGTACATTTAGATAAACCGTCGGTGAAATTTCTTTTAAATTTCGAATCGTTTCATCAAATTTTCCCGGAACGGGCTTACCGTCATCGATGTAAATGGTTCCGCCGTTATAAAGCGCAATCCCAACATTGTGGCTTCCACCAAAGGTATGATGCCAAGACAACCAGTCTAACAATACAGGCGGTGTGTCTTCAAACTCTGGAAAAGTTTGAAGTAGCATTTGTTGATTGATACACAGCATCAAATGTGTGGTCGGAACAGCCTTTGGAAGCTTGGTCGAACCGGATGTAAATAAAAACTTGGCAATCTGATGCTCATCTAGCGTTTCATAATGCTCTTGAACATCGGTCACGGGGGTATCTAATAAAGACTGAAACGATGTACAGACTTGATCGCCTATAATGCCTTTATTGGTCACAATTTCAATATGATCTTGCGTACAGCTTTGAATGGCTTTAGCAAAAGCTTGTCCATCATTTGCATACACCATGCCTGGGGTGAGCACATCAAAGACATGTTTTAATTTGCCAAAATCTTGAGATACCAGTGAGTAGGCTGGTGAAATAGCAGAAAATGGTACACCTGCCAACATCGCGCCCATCGAAAGCGTTAAGTGTTCAAGATCATTTCCCGATAAAATTACCAAAGGTCGTTCTTGGCTTAAGTTGCGCTGATGCAAAGCTTGTGCAATATGCCAAGCACGTTGCAAGGTTTCTGCATAACTGAGCCTGATCCATTCGCCTTGTGTATTGCGTTTAGCGGCAAAGGTATGGTCGGGCTTAACTTTAGCAAAATGAATCAAACGATCGGTGAGTTTTTGCGGATAAGTTTTGAGCTGCTCTTTGGGTTGAATATGTAAAACTGAACCTTCATAAAAATAGTCAATTGCATGTTGTCCAAGTTTTACAAAGCGCTCTCTATCTTGTGATTGAGTGGCATTCATTTGCATTTCGTTCACTCCATGTTGTACATCGCTGTACTTTTTTTGCATCATGCAATTTTTATATCGTTATTTTTAAAACCATACCCAATGGTTAAATTGGGTAATGGCGTGCTTGTGTTTGTACGGTAATCCAGCGAAGCTCAGTAAATTCCGCAATCGATGCTTTACTACCAAAGCGGCCATAACCACTCGATTTAGTGCCACCGAAGGGCATCTGTGCTTCATCATGCACCGTTGCACCATTAATGTGACAAATCCCAGAGTCGATCTGCTTTGCAACATCTATTGCTAAGCCAAAGTTTTGACTGAACACAGCCGAAGATAAACCAAACTCACTATCATTTGCCAAGCGAACACCATCTTCAACGCTGCTAAAACGTTGTACTGTGCAAACCGGGCCAAATGATTCTTCGCGGTACAACAACATTTCGGGTTGAATATCTAGCACGAGTGTCGGTTGCATGAGGGTATCTTGAATCTGGATACCCAGCGGAAGATGGGCACCTTTTTGCTGTGCATCTTCAAGCAAGTGCTGAATTCGCTCTGCTGCGCGTCGGCTTTCAAGCACACCCAACATACTGTCTTGCTGCGTTGGATTGCCTGCTTTAAGTGAAGCTGTTTTTTGAATGAGTTTTTCAATAAAGCGATCTGCAATACCGTCCTGAACCAAAACGCGTTCTGTCGACATACAGATCTGACCTTGGTTAAAAAATGCACCAAATGCAACCGCATTCACAGCTTCATCCAGATCGGCATCATTTAAAATCACCACAGGCGCCTTACCACCAAGTTCTAATAAAACAGGTTTAAGATGCTTTGCTGCTGTTTCGGCAATAATTTTACCTACTTTGGTCGAACCGGTGAAATTAATGCGTTTAACTGCAGGGTGTTCAATCAGACGCTCAACGACTTGTGGTGCATCTTGAGGTGCATGTGTAATGACATTAACCACACCTTCACCCAAACCTGCTTCATTTAAAATTGCACCAATCAAACGATGGGTTGCTGGGCAAGCTTCCGAGGCTTTGAGTACTACCGTATTGCCACAAGCTAAAGGCATTGCAAGTGCTCGGGTTGGTAAAATAACAGGTGCATTCCAAGGTGCGATCCCGACTACAACACCACATGGCACCCGAATTCCCATTGCCAGATTGCCCGGTACATCAGACGGAATTAAGCTTCCGTCAATTTGAGTGGTCATCGCGGCGGCTTCACGTAGCATATTGGCTGCCAGATGTACATTAAAGCCATACCATGTGGCTGTTGAACCTGTTTCACGCATACCGATTTCGATAAACTTTTCGGTATTTTGATCCATCAGATCTGCCGCTTTGAGCAAGCGTAAACGACGTTCAGTCGGCGAAACTTTCGACCAGATTTGAAATGCACGGCTAGCCGATTCAAGTGCCCGATCGACATCCTCAAGTGTTGCAGCAGCCGCAACACTTGCAACATGACCGTCTATTGGGCTAATACGTTCAAAGGTGGCTTGATTGGCAGCATCGACAGACTGGCCATCAATAAGTAACTGTACATGTTGCATCGAGTGTATCCTTACTTGAGCATTGATGTTGCGAACTTAACCTGTACGCTTATAGCTTTGCAAACCTGGTTTAATCGATTTTTCATCTAAAAACTGTTTCAAGCCTTCTTGGCGTCCGCCCTCGGTATCTCGATGATTACATTGGTCCAGTTTGGCATATAAGTAATCTTCATTCTGATCCCATGTCAGCTCACGGCAGCGCTTAAAGCCATTTTTAGCTGTACGTAACACCACAGGGTTTTTTTCGACCAGACATTGCGCTAGCTCTGTCACTTCTGCCTTTAGCTGTGCAAGCGGGACGCTTTTATTAATCAGCCCCATTGCTTCAGCTTCTTTACCGGTAAAAGTTTTACCAGTCATGATGTAGTATAGTGAAGCACGATGCCCAACCGTATCTGCCATGGCCTTGCTGACGAGGTTGCCCGGTGGAATGCCCCAGTTAATTTCTGACAGTCCGAAAGTGGCTTCATCGGCTGCAATGGCTAAATCACAGGCCACCAGTGGCGAGAAACCAGCACCAAAACACCAGCCGTTAACCATGGCAATTGTTGGTTTAGAGTACATACGAAGTAATTGCCACTACCAGCGACACGAATCACGTCGAATACGTTCTTGGAAAATTTCAGGTTGAGCATCTACTTCACGGAAATATTCTTTTAAATCCATGCCAGCAGTCCAAGAATCACCGGCACCAGTTAACACCAGCACTTTTGCCTCTGAATCTAGCTCGAGTGTTTCAAGCACATCGATCATTTCACGGTTGAGTGTTGGGCTCATTGCATTTTTTTTGTGAGGGCGATTAAGTGTGACCCATGCAATTCCATGTTCTACTTGTACATCAACGGTTTCCCAACGTTTATCGTATGTCATTTGTTTTCTCCTTGAATGACAAATTGTGCTGTCTTGGATTTAATTTAATATCAGTTAAACTTACATTCAAGTGTTTTTTGAAGAATTTTATAATTTTTTTATAATCTTATGATTTTTAATGTTAAAAATATTTTTTAGAAAATTTAATAAAAAAACATATTGATTTTTTTATAAGCTTAACTGATATTTTATGTGTGTTCTTTGAACATTGACAATAAAAACGTAAAGGATGTTTAGTCAAAATAAGGAAGAGACTATGGATACCGTATCGAAGGCGTCGGGAAGGGCGAAACTTACGTTACTGCTGTGCTTTGCTATAGCGATATTTGAAGGCTTTGATCTTCAATCGATGGGTGTAGCAGCACCGCGAATGCGTGCCGAATTTATGTTAGATAATGCCCAAATGGCTTGGGCATTTAGTGCTGCAATTATTGGAACTCTGCCAGGCGCGATTATCGGTGGTCGTTTGGCAGATATTGTAGGCCGTAAAAAGATTTTAATTTTGAGTATTATGCTGTTCGGGATCATGTCATTACTGACAGCTTTTGCCGCTAACTATAACTTATTGCTGGTGATTCGTTTTCTTACTGGTTTAGGTATGGGCGGTGCATTACCCATGATGATTACGGTTGCATCTGAAGCTGTGGCTGAAAACCGCAAGGCCACCGCAGTCAGTATTATGTACAGTGGCATTCCATTTGGAGGGCTACTGACCTCTGTTGTGGCTATGCTTATGGCAGGCGATGCAGAATGGCGGCATATTTTTTATGTGGGTGGTATTGCGCCGATATTACTCATTCCACTCTTAATGAAGTTCTTGCCTGAATCCAACAGCTATTTGCAGAAAAAAACACACCTGCAAAGTACAACACCATTTTGGGAAGTGCTGTTTGCAAAAGAAAGACGGATGTCGACCATTCAATTATGGATCAGTTTCTTTTGTACGCTGGTGGTGCTCTATTTCTTGCTGAACTGGTTACCACTGCTTATGGGTTCACAAGGATTGTCTAAACTTGAAGCCAACTATGTACAAATGGGATATAACGTAGGCGGAATTTTTGGTTCTATTTTGATGGGTATGCTGCTCGACAAGATGCGTATGAGCAGTGTCATTAAGTTTATCTATGCGGGTATTCTGGTCGCTTTGTGTTGTCTGTCGATTTCACCAACAGTTGCATTGCTGGCACTTTCTGCAGTGGGTTGTGGCTTGTTTATTGTGGGTGGGCAGTCTGCTTTATATGGTCTGGCGGCAATGTATTATCCAACCGAAATGCGTGGCACGGGCGTGGGTGCAGCAGTTGCAATTGGACGAATCGGTTCTTTTGCCGGGCCGTTGGTTGCAGGTTTCCTACTTTCGTTAGGTCAGAGCTCGACCATCGTCATTGGTTCAAGTATTCCGATTATCCTGATTGCTGCAATATCTGCACTAATGCTTGTCAGAAAGCCTAAACACCCTGTACATTTGGCGCATGGCTCAAGCGCTCAGTAACACTCTTTTAAAAGTATGGGGCTGATTGGCCTCATACTTTTTAATTTTTTATGAAGATAAATTATGCTACGTTCAAGTTCAGTTGATAGAAAAAGAGAAGAAGAGCCACGCTTAAGTTATATGATTGCTCGGGTTGACCGTATCATTAGCAAATATTTGACTGAACACCTAAGTGCGCTTGAGATCAGCTTGCCGCAATTTACTGCGCTTTCGGTGCTGGCGGCCAAACCGAATTTATCTAATGCCAAGCTTGCCGAACGTTCATTTATAAAACCGCAATCGGCCAATAAAATTTTGCAAGATCTACTCGCAAATGGCTGGATTGAAAAAGCACCAGATCCAACTCATGGTCGACGTATTCTAGTTACGGTTACACCGAGTGGACTAGACAAACTAAACCAATGTAACCAAGTGGTTCAGCAGCTCGAAGCGCAAATGTTGCAAGGGGTCGATATTAATCTGGCTTTTCTGATTCGTAATAACCTTGAATTAATGGTGAAGAACTTAAGTACGTTTTCCAGTGTAGACCAATCAAAAGAGGAGCTTTAATTATTGTTCAGCTTTCTTAAGCTCGGCATTAATATAGCTCATAATCATGGTTTTCAGTCCATCTACCAACTCGTCAAAACTGATGTAAGGATTGGGCAAAATCAAATGCCGTGCAATATTAAAAATGCCGCTGTTAATACTGACATAGGCTGTAACTGCAAGATTATTCACCTTTAAGTACTTTGGATTATGCATCATGTATTTCATGACAATATTCATCAGTTCCCGCTCAATCTGATTAATATACTTGTCATAACGCAGCTCATTGGCATGTCGTAAACAAATCAGATAGCGTTCATTGTTTCGGGTGAGCAAATCTCGAAAATTATAAAAAATAAGTTCAATGACAGATTCTAGCTCCATATCCATAATGACAGGCGTAAGATCTTTGATCATTTTTAAAATTTCTTGTACAAATGATGCCGCCATCGCATCGTAAATTTCTTCTTTATTTTTAAAGTATTCATATAATGACCCAACACTGACACCTGCAATATCTGCAATATGCCGAGTTGTAGTTCCACTCATACCATGCAATGCTACAGATATAAATCCAGCTTCAATAATGGTATCTACCGTGACTTTTGCTCGTGTTTGACGTGGCTTTCGAGTGCTCAATGGATATTCCTTAAATCCGAACAATAATTCAAATTATCATGTTAGGCCAAATACAACAATTTAAAAAACATAAATCCGAACAGCAAAAAACACAACAAACTTCAGCCAGTAAGCACATCAAAAATCGAAGATTGTCAGTTGCGCAAAGCATCAAATTTAATGGTACTTTTAGTCAATATGTTAAATAAATTTATTAAAAATTAATAATTTAAAATAGATGAAGGTTTGAGTATAAATAAATAGCCTAAGCTGCATTAAAGTTTATCAGATGATCTAGACCCGAATTGAATCCGAACAACACATCGGATTAGCATGAAGATATGTAAAAAGTCTGAACAATCTTTCAGCTTAATCCATTGAATGCTTTAAGAAGGTGTCGCCATGATCTCGACCGCAGTAAAAAAATCAGTCCAAGCTTTCAAGCCCATGCCTAAATTTGAGTTACCAGATTATACCCAAAAACCTGCAATTCCAATTCGTCATATTGCAGTTGGATTTGATGGAAAAGAGATTGATTTTGCGTTTTACATGAACAATCAATTTGCCAGTACTTTTTTTGCAACGCTCTCTGTGTTTTTGACGTATGGTGAAGATCTAGTCATTGAAACCGCACGGTATCATCGTGATTTCGTGAAAGATCCGCTATTGAAACAGCGTGTGACATCACTGATTGGACAAGAGGCGATTCACTCTAAACTTCATAATGAATTTAATGACGCGATTGCGCATGAAGCCGTTAATTTTCCGGTAAAACTATATCGCTTTTTGGGAGAGAAGTTTTTTGACAATATTTTCTTAAAATTTCCACAACCACTTAAGCTCTCCATGATGGCCGGAATCGAGCATTTTACCGCCGTGCTTGCAGAATACATGATGAAGCACGAGAAAAATTTCTACTATTCAAATGATGCCAAAACACGTGCGATGTGGATGTGGCATATGCTTGAAGAGTCGGAGCATAAAGATATTGCGTATGATGTCTATCAATTACTCAATGGAAACTATGCATTACGTGCAGCAGGCTTCTTTATAGCCTTTGGGACTATTTTGGGATTGATTCCGTTTTCAACGTTGTTTGTGCCGGTCTTACGCCAACCAAAAGACCTTGTGACACGCAAATTCTGGAAAGATGCCAAACGTGGTGTAGCACTGATCTTTAGTCCAAATGATGGTGTTTTTGGTAGCACCATGGGACAAATCTTTGACTATTTGCGTCGCGATTTTCATCCAAATGATCACGATACCAGTGAATACCTTGAGTATTACAAAGAAAAACTACTCAAAGAAGGCGGTGCCATTGCGCCGTATCTTGTGAAAGTTTTTACACCAGCGCTTCGTAGCTAAATCGATGCAATTGCAATGCTCAGAAAAAAGGACACATCACGATGATGCTATTTGGACGGAAAAATAAAAAACCAAGTTTTAACGCCTATGCAGTGGTTACAGGTGCGGGAAGTGGTATCGGGCGCAGTTTTGCTTTGGAGCTTGCAAAACGCAAAGCTACAGTTGTCTGTGCAGATATTAATCTGACTGGTGCTGAAGAAACGGTACGTTTAATCGAGCAGTTAGGTGAAAAAGCGTTTGCGATTCAATGTGATGTGAGTCAAGCAGAACAGGTCAAGTCTCTGGCGGAGCAAGCCGAGCATCTCATGCAGCATCCGGTAACGTTGGTGATCAACAATGCTGGGGTTGGCTTGGGTGGAAAGTTTGATGAAATCAGTTTAGACGACTGGCAATGGGTGACCAATATCAATTTATGGGGTGTCATTCATGGTTGTCATTACTTTGTGCCTAAGTTTAAACAACTTGGTTATGGTGCCATCATTAATGTTGCATCTGCGGCATCGTATACTGCGGCACCTGAAATGACAGCCTATAACGTCACTAAAGCCGGTGTTCGTGCGTTGTCTGAAACTTTGTACGCAGAGCTTGGTAAGTTCAACGTAAAGGTGAATGTACTGTGTCCAACTCTGGTACCCACCAATATCATCAAAAACGGCCGTATACCGGGGCGCTATTCAAAACTTGCAGATCATGCCCTGATGAATTTTGCCTTGACCACCAGTGATGCAGTGGCACGTTTAACACTCAATCGTCTGGATGCGGGTGAGCTTTATACCATTCCACAACTTGATGCCAAACTTTTCTGGCTGATGAAACGGACGTCACCTGTGCTTTACACCAAATTTTTAGGTCTATCGTACAGTTTATTTAAGTAAGTTTGATTTGAAGGTAAACCACCATGACAGCAAAATTAAAAGAAGTGACAACTGCTGAAAATGCATCAAAAATGCCGCAACATATTTATGATACTTTTATTGTAGGCGCAGGTATTTCAGGCCTTGCTGCTGCAAAACGTTTAGATGATGTAGGCTATGAGAATTATAAAATTATAGAGAAAGCCACTCGTGTTGGCGGGACATGGCGAGAAAATACTTATCCTGGCTGTGGTTGTGATGTGCCATCTGCCTTGTATTCGTATTCTTTTGCGCCCAGTAGTAAATGGAGTCACTTATTTGCACGCCAGCCTGAAATTTTGAGTTACTTGGAAGAAGTAAGCCAAACCTTTCATATTGATCAAAAAATTGAATTTGGAACTGAGCTCATTAAAGCCAGCTGGAACACCGAACAAAATCTTTGGGTACTGGAAACTTCAAAAGGAACCTATTTGTCACGTACAGTTATTTTTGCAACAGGCCCGATTACCGAAGCACAAATTCCAAAGTTAGAGGGTTTAGAAACATTTAAAGGTGAAATGTTTCATTCTGCAAAGTGGAATCATGATTATGACTTAACTGGAAAACGGATTGCGGTCATTGGTACCGGTGCTTCTGCCATTCAGTTTGTGCCGCAAATTCAGCCTTTAGCAAAAGAGCTGTATGTATTTCAGCGTACTGCACCATGGGTTATTCCAAAACCTGATATGGAATTGGGTAATGTAAGTAAATCGCTGATTGAGCGCTTTCCTATTATTCAGGCCACGTGGCGTCAGGCCGTGGCGCAGTCACTTAACGCAATCAATTTCGGTTTACGTAATCCTGCTGTGTTGAAGCCAGTGGGCGAAATATTTAAGCAAGTACTTAAAACGCAAATCAAAGATCCTGAACTACGTAAAAAAGTTACACCAGACTTTACCATTGGTTGTAAGCGTCTATTGTTTGCAAACAACTATTATTCAGCATTGCAGGCAGAAAATACTCATTTGATTCCTCATGGCTTGGTCAAAGTTGAGGGCAATACCGTGATTGCAGCCAACGGTGAAAAACATGAGGTCGATGTCATTATTTGGGGTACGGGTTTTGAAGTTTCACATCCTCCGATTGGACGACGTGTTTATAACGAAAAAGGTCAGTGTTTACACGATTTGTGGAAAAGTACATCACCGGAAGCATATTTGGGCACTAATATTGAAAATGTACCCAATGCATTTTTGGTTCTTGGTCCGAATGTACTGGTCTATGATTCTTTTATTGGCTTGGCAGAGGCGCAACTTAATTACATTGTAGATGGTTTGCAAAAAATCAAAAAACATAAAATTAGTAAATTGACGGTCAAACCGCAAGTCCTTAAATATCACAATGAGCAAGTTCAACAACACCTTCAAACCACGGTTTTTAATGCTGGTGGCTGTAAAAGTTACTATTTAGATGCCAATGGCCGTAATTTTGCTGCATGGCCGTGGTCGTTGAAAATATTAAAACAGCGTTTAGCGCATTTGAACTTACGCGATTACGATGTGAGCAACGAGACTGTTGGCACACATATTCGCTAGGTAATATCTTTTATCGGCATGAATCCGGCATATAGTCGGGTTGATGCCGATTTAAATTGTTCATATATGGTTATGATTAGATGAAAGCAATTAAAAATATGCTAATTTAAGTGTATGCATTTAGTCGTTAATAAATCTATGAAAAATATCTATATTGTTGGTTTATTGTGCTTCTGTTCCACATGGGCCATGGCTGAGGCGCCTTTAAAAGCACCTGAAGCTTCTGAACAACCGCAAACTATGGATTTAAATCCGAGTACCATTAAAATTGTGACTCGTCCTGAAATTATGGGCTTGTGGGGAATGGAAATTCCTAATAATAAAAAATGTACTGAATATTATAACTTTCGAAATGCCAACGAAGTGATTGTAAAAAGTGGCCAAGAGTGGTCTTACGGTATTTATGATTATCAACCATCACCAGATAAAAATGAGCAGTTGGCTGGTTTGATTATGCAAATCAAGTACGACAACAACGAAACTGATTGTTCCGGTCAAAAAGTCGATCAGTCAGGTGAGGTGTCGCAGTATTTTGTACACTGGAAAAATGCAGATACCATTAACTTCTGTGCCAATGAAAAAGGTCAGCAATGTTTTGCAACGCTGCGTAGAGTTTTACCTTAAGCAAGAGCACAAATAAAAAAACCTCTCATGAATCCATGAGAGGTTTTTTTATGAAATGACGATTACGCCTTTTCAGTTGCAGTATTTTCTTGTGTTGCAGCTGCAGCAGGCTTTTCAGCTTCAAGCTGTTTTAACAAGTGCTTTTCAAGATAATGAATATCCATGGCTTGTTTTAAAAACTCGGGATCTTGCAAGATCAAGTCTTTATGCAATGGAATATTGGTTTTTACACCTGTCAGAATCATTTCGTCTAATGCTTGACGCATACGAGCCATAGATGTTTCGCGATCTTTACCATGTGCAATGAGTTTTGCAATCATTGAATCATAGTAAGGCGGAATGCTGTAGCCCGAATAAATATGCGAATCTAGACGGATGCCTGCACCGCCTGGTGCGTAGAAGCTATCAATCTTGCCTGGAGAAGGCAAGAAAGTGGTTGGATCTTCTGCGTTGATACGACATTCGATGGCATGGCCATGAACTTCAATTTCTTCTTGTTGCAGTTCTAAACCTAAACCGGCAGCAATACGTAATTGTTGTTCAATAATATCGATACCTGTCACCATTTCAGTTACAGGATGCTCAACCTGAACACGTGTGTTCATTTCGATAAAGAAGAATTCGCCCTCTTCAAACAAGAATTCAAACGTACCAGCACCGCGGTATTGCATGAGTTTACATGCATTCACACAAGCTTCTAAAATATCGGCACGTGCTTGCTCAGGTAAACCAGGAGCAGGTGCTTCTTCTAGCACTTTTTGGTGACGGCGCTGAAGCGAGCAGTCACGATCGTACAGGTGAACTGCATGGCCATTACCATCGCCCAAAACCTGAACTTCCACATGACGTGGCTTCTGCAAGAAACGCTCCATATAGACCGTATCGTCGCCAAACCACATTTCTGCGTCACGCTGAGCAGCCTGAACAGATTCAAGCAACGTATCTACACGCTCAACAATACGCATACCACGACCACCACCACCAGAAGCAGCTTTGACAATCAGCGGAAAACCGATTTCTTTTGCTTCTGCCAAGGCATTGTGAATAGTGACCGCATGATCACATCCTGGTACGGTTGGTACGCCTGCTTTTTTCATGGCAATAATCGCCGAAACTTTATTACCCATCAGGCGAATATGTTCAGGACGTGGACCAATGAAAATAAAACCAGAAGATTCTACAATTTCTGCAAACTCTGCATTTTCAGAAAGAAAACCGTAGCCAGGGTGGATGGCATCTGCACCTGTAATTTCTGCTGCAGTAATAATTGCTGGGATGTTTAAATAGCTATCACTACTCGCACCCGGTCCAATACATACCGCTTCATCAACAAAACGTAAGTGCATCAAGTCTTTGTCGGCATCTGAATAGATACCCACAGTCTTAATGCCTAATGATTTGCAAGCCCGGGTAATTCGTAACGCGATTTCACCACGGTTTGCAATTAATACTTTTTGCAACATAGCTATCCCCGTGAGATTATGCGCGGAAGCGGAATAATGGTTGACCAAACTGGATTACATCACCATTTTTTACCAAAATTTCTTCAACCACGCCACTTTGAGTTGCTTCGATCGGGTTCATGATTTTCATTGCTTCGATGATACCCAAAGTTTCACCAGCAGAAACCGTTTGACCAACTTTTACAAATGGAGCTTCACCTGGGCTTGGAGCAGCATAAAATACGCCGACCATTGGAGAAGTCTCTACCGCACCACGAGGGGTTTTAGGCGCTGGAGCCGCTGGCGCTGCCGCCGGCGCAGCTGCAATTGCACCTGCTGCAATTACTGGTGTTGGACGAGTAAGAGCGATAGATTGATCACCTTCTTTAACCTCAATCGCTTGTAAGTCAGATTCAATCATCAAATCGATGAGTTTCTTAATTTTGCGAATATCCATAGGTGAATGTTCCTAAATCATGTTGGATTAAATAGATGGTTGAATTTTCTGGATGGCGAAATCGAGAGCAAAGGCATAACCTTTGGCTCCCAAACCGCAAATTACGCCAACCGCTTTATCGGACAAATAGGAATGATGTCTGAAAGCTTCTCGAGCATGAACGTTCGATAAATGAACTTCAAGAAAGGGGATATCTACACCTAACAGTGCATCCCGCAGCGCAACAGATGTATGTGTGAGTGCTGCTGGGTTAATAATAATCAGTGAAATTCCGTCAAGTCTGGCTTGATGAATACGATCAACAATCGCACCTTCCCAGTTACTTTGAAAAGTTTCTAATCCGATACCTTGAGATTCTGCTTGGGTTTTGAGTTGCTGATTGATATCATCAAGTGTCAGATGACCGTACACCTCTGGCTCTCTTGTTCCTAAGAGGTTCAAATTCGGTCCATGAATTACCAAAATGGTTGAACTCATTCAACTTGCTCCAATTTATCAATGTGCAAACCATACTTGCAAAATCTATGCAAAATTTGCTCTTTCAGGCATATATTTCTGCTTTTGATTATCAATTTTGTTAGTAATTGAGCAAAGACTATATGCCAAATTTCATAGCATATATTGTAAACTTTGCGAGAAATGCGCAATGTTAAAAAATGACAAAATTCGAGTCTGTTTGTTTGTCACACAATTTAAACAGAATTGACTAAAACATCACGCTGAACGGATAGTAATTAAGATGTAGTGAATCGATATATAACATCCAAAATGAGAAAGCTTTAGATTCGAAATGTGGAAAAGGGATTAAAAAGTGTGTTCTGTTACACGTTTTATAAGTGTTGGCCTTTTCAAATGAATACTTTAGCAATACAGTTGAATCTATAAAAATTTAGAAATCAATCTAGTTAGGATGGATTTCTAAATTATAAGCTATTGAAAAAAATAAATTTTATTATAAAAATAAAACTTGAATAGAATTAAAAATCCTTTTTAAATTTAACTAACATATTGTTTTTAAGTACAAAAACATATAATTCAATTTGAGATCAAAGGCTTCAATTTTTTTCTAAGAGTTTGACTTGGATAGTTTGTTTTTCCAATTATGAACTATCTTGATTTCATATTCCCAGATGATACTAAATGACTTTTTTGATCATTTTGGCTGATCAAAAATGATATAAAAAGCCATCAAACATTTTGTTGCTATTGGCAAAAGATAAAAACAAGCAATTTCAGTGATTTCCTAGACAGAAAAGAATGATCTTTTTCTAATCAATCATACTTCTGTGTTAAAGATTCGTTCAATATTTCATTTTAAGTAGGCTATTTTGATACATAATGTCAAAATAGCCTAACCAAAGCAAATAATTTATAAAAGATCGTGAACTCATCTTTAAATGATTACGAGTCAAGAAGACATCGAAATTGCGACTGCATCATGTGCGTGCAAACTTTCTTGATGAATCACTTTAATTGACCATGTTAATGATGTTTTATCAAGTTCACTCGATAAACGCCTGGCTGCATCTTCAACAAACATTAAATTTTGTCCGTTTAACTGCGCAAAAGCTTGTTCATCAGCTCGTTTTACCGCAGTTTGAGTCGGTGTTTTTAAGGCTTGCTCAACTTTATCAATCAATTCAGTTAAATTTATCAATTGCTTGGCATCATCTGTTTCAACCTTAATCTGCGCAATACTACGTTAGCTATGAGGCGTTGCATAAGTTGCATGTTCTTCAAGCCATTGCTTTACGTCTGATTTTGGCAATGTGTGTGTGTCTTTAAATTGTAGTTCAAATGCCTGTGCAATCAATTGCCGCGATAAAGCCGCTGAGCAGGGGCAGGTCGATGAGTACGAGACATCAACTGCATAATTTATCTGAAATTTACGATTGATCAGCTCTGCTTCGATGCAAACAGGATAGCTTTTCCATCCATTCAGATCTGCGCTGACCAGTGCAGATCTGCTTAGCATCAAATCAAATTTCAGCACAATCTTTGCAGCATCACTACCACAATCTTGATGGCTAGAAATGATGTCTTGCAAAAGTGAATGAATGGCCGAAGCATCTAAGTCATGTAATTCATTGAGTAAGCGATACAGACGCGACATATGAATGCCTTTAATATCGCTTTTTGGCAGATTGACATATATATCAACTTTGGCAGTTAATGGATAATAAAATTGTTGAATAGAAAGGGGAAGGTCAATGCCTTCCATACCAACCCATTTCAGTGCGATCAAATCATTTGGTAATTGTGAAACACAAACATCTGGAAGTGATGAGTTCATAGAAAGTTTATACATCGGTTAATTGAGTGAAGGCCAGTTAAATGGATTTGAAAATTTGATCCATTGCTGTGGACCAAGTGCCATTTCGGTGTCTGTGAGTAAGCACTGATCGAATTGCTTGATCAGATCTTGCTCATTCATCTCCATGCCAATCATGACAATTTCCTGACGAGCATCACCCACTTTTTCATCCCAGATTTTTTCAATTGCAGCCAAAGATTGATCATCTTGAGGCCAGTTTTCAGGTTCAGTTGCAGCCCACCATGTACCTGCTGCGCCATGGCGTGCCATAGCACCTGCTTGCGACCACGAGCATGCAAGTGTTGGCTCACATGCCAACCAGAAAAAACCTTTTGACCTGACAACCCCTGGCCATTCAGAATTAATAAAGGCATAAAAGCGCTCAGGGTGGAATGGACGGCGTGCACGATAAACAAAACTGCTAATACCGTACTCTTCTGTTTCAGAAACGTGCTCTCCACGCAGTTCTTTTAGCCAACCCGGTGCTTCGGATGCTTGGTCAAAATCAAATAATCCAGTATTTAGCACAGTATCTAGTGATACACGACCAAATTCAGAAATTTCGATTTTTGCGCGTGGATTTAGCTTGTTTAAAATAGCAATCAGACGGTCTTTTTCTTCGTTATTAATTAAATCAATTTTATTAAGAATAATCACATCACAAAATTCAATTTGATCGATCAATAAGTCGACTACGCTACGCTGGTCATCTTCACCTAAAGACTCCCCACGATCATTTAACTGATCATAAGAGCTGTAATCTCGAAGAAAATTAAATCCATCGACTACAGTCACCATGGTATCTAATTGTGCAAACTGGTTAAGAGAAATACCATCTTCATCTGCAAAAGTGAAGGTTTCAGCCACAGGGAGAGGCTCTGAAATACCCGTAGATTCAATCACCAATTGATCAAACTTATTTTCTTCTGCCAAGCGTTTAACTTCAATCAGTAAATCTTCCCTTAAAGTGCAGCAGATGCAGCCATTACTCATTTCGACCAGTTTTTCATCGGTTCGAGAGAGCTCTGCACCACCATTTTTGACTAGCGCAGCGTCGATGTTGACTTCTGACATATCGTTGACAATGACAGCCACACGGCGACCTTCACGGTTGTTTAAAATATGATTCAGTAATGTGGTTTTTCCGGCACCCAAAAAGCCTGAAAGTACGGTAACTGGGAGTTTATGTGACGGATTGGCTAAGGAGCTGACCATTTGCTATGTCCTTTTTAAAGAAAACACATCGATATCACTGCGATGGATTGCCAACAGCAGTGATTTAATATATTAATGTTATGTTATAATATAACAAATAATCAATCAGATTTTATGTGTTTATCTTTCTTGGGCTACTTTAGCTGCTTAGATGACTTATTTATTCAATTTTTTCACCACAAATTGAGCTATGCCAAGTGTGGTCTGGCCCCCATGTTCTAAAACCCTTGGTATCGATATGAATTTGACCAGAACTATAAACGCCTAAGCCCATGTTGTAGCGCTGACCTTCAGTTTGCCAAAATTTACATAATTTGCGTTTGCTGCTGGCGATGCGCTGCTGATCTGAATCTGATGGAAATTCTGGCCCAATGCGAAAATCTATCGCCGAGTTTTGCATATGAGATGACTCTTTTGCGCCACCCACGCAAGCGTTAAGCATAGGCGAACGATAAGCAGAAGTCAGTTCGATATCTGAAATGATATTGGAATTTACCAAATAGGCGAGTAACTTGAGTGTTGGTACGGCATTATTCCATACAGATGAGTCAGGAACATCGTATTGATCATACTGACATGCTTGCCAGCCACGCGCAGATCGGAATAACTCAAAATCTGGTGCAACCAGATTAACGCCTTGACTCATTAAATAGTTTTTATAGTCAGAAACACGCTTCTGATTGGGGTTACGTTCTAACCATACAATGTAAGAGACAGGTGTTGGTTTGGTCAGAGCAGAGGATTGTATTGCATTTGGACGTATAGATTGAATCTGTTTCGCCGATTTTGGTGGATGTTGTATAGATGTACAAGCGCTTAAAGTTAGTCCAAAAAAAGTGAAAACGGTTAAAACGTGAGAATGCTTCATTTTTGTTCATGATTAAATCTGATGTTATAGTATAACAATTAATACGGTGGCACTCAGTCACTTTTTTGCAAAATACGCTCGTTCCCAACAACTTGTCATTTATGAGTGTTTATTCTCTCCATTTCAAGCTGTTAAATCAAAGCAGCTTAAAATGGAGAAGTGAAAGTAATTACTCAATACTCTATTTAAGTTTTGCTCATCGAAATCACGATTTTTCCAATATGCTCGCTTTTCTCCATCGCGGTATGTGCCTGCGCTATTTGATCAAATGTAAATGTTTTATAAATGATTGGTCGGCATTGACCTTGCTCAATCAATGGCCAGACTTTTTCTTTTAAGGCTTTGGCGATGGCATATTTTTCTTCATCGGTACGTGCACGCATGGTCGAACCGGTCACTTTGGCACGCTTTAAAATAAGCTGCTGAAGATCAAAGTCTTTCGCGAAACGCCCTCCCATAAAGCCCAAAATGACCAAACGTCCGTCGCGTTTTAATACATTCATATTTTGCTGAAAGTATTTACCACCCACAATATCTAAGATGACATCGACACCTTGCTTTTGAGTCTGTTCCAAAATCACGTCTTCAAAGTTGTCTGTTTTGTAGTTGATTGCAGTGGTGATCGCATCTAAAGCCTGAACCTTATCGTCTGTGCCGACCGTGGTAAACGTTTTGATTCCCATGGCATGGCATAAACTCAGTGCTGTGGTTCCTATTCCGCTGGCTCCACCATGAATAAGTGCCGTTTCGCCAGTAGTTAAACCACCAATATCGAACAAGTTTGCCCAAACGGTAAAGTAAGTTTCTGGAACGACGGCCGCTTCTTCAAAACTTAACGAGTTTGGAATCGGTAATGTTTGGGTTTCAGGGACAGCACAAAACTCGGCATAGCCACCACCATTGGTGAGCGCGCATACTTCATCGCCTATATTAAAAAGCGAGACGGCACTGCCTTTGGCAACCACAATACCTGCGACTTCAAGTCCGGGAATGGGGGTTACACCTTTTGGCATTGGATACAGCCCCATGCGCTGCAATACATCTGGGCGGTTAATTCCAAAAGCTTTCACCTGAATCAACAGCTCATGATCTTTGATTTCGGGTAGATCAGCTTCGGTTATTTTAAGTACATCGGGATCACCGGGTTCTGAAATTTCAATGTGTTTCATGCGTGTTGGTAAATCCGTCATGTTTAATCCTTATTTATAGGCGTAGAAGCGATGGTATCTTAAAGTAGATACGGATAATTTTGATCAATGCTACCGTTTAACTTGTGATTGCTCTATTAGATTAAAGTGAATAAATGAAAACTTGTTATCGTGTTTTAGATGAAAAATAAGTGTAAAAAAAGGAGCGATATACGCTCCTTTTTTATTTGAAAGATTAAGCTGTTTCAGCTTTAGGTTGTACCATGTTATCAATGGCAAGAATTTCGGCCAATTGATCATCAGATAACAAATTTTCTGCTTTAATCAGGCTTAAAACACTCAATCCGCTTTCATTGGCTGTTTTAGCAATACGGGTCGTGGTTTCATAACCCAAGTACGGGTTCAATGCAGTCACAATCCCGATAGAGTTATCTACCAAAGCTTTACAGTGTTCTTGATTCGCTGTTACGGTATCTACACATTTGGTTTGGAACATCACCAACGCATTCGATAGCAACTCAATTGATTCAAATAACTTGTATGCAATCAATGGTTCAAAAGCATTTAATTGCAACTGACCTGCTTCTGCAGCCAAGGTTACAGCCAAGTCGTTTGCGATTACTTGGAAGCATACAAGGTTAAGTGCTTCAGGAATCACTGGGTTTACTTTACCTGGCATAATTGAACTGCCTGGCTGGCGTGGTTCAAGATTGATTTCGTTGATACCAGTGCGTGGGCCACTTGAAAGTAAACGTAAGTCGTTTGCAATCTTAGACAATTTAGTCGCAGTACGTTTAAGCAAACCAGAAAGTAAAACGAAGTCGCCCATATCGGAGGTTGCTTCAATTAAATCTGGAGCAGATTTAATGTTTTTCTGGCTAATCTGAGCAAGTGCTTCAATTGCTAGCTCTGTATATTTTTGCTCAGTATTGATACCTGTACCAATCGCGGTACCACCTAAATTCATGTAATTTAAAGTGCTAGGTGCAATTTCTTTGAGCTTAACCAAATCTTTTTCAAGCGTTGTTGCAAATCCGTTAAACTCTTGACCAAGCGTCATTGGCACAGCGTCTTGTAATTGAGTACGGCCCATTTTCAAGATATGTGAAAATTCGTCGCCTTTTTGACGCAAGCTTGCAATCAGGTTTGCAAGCGGGGTGTACATTTCATCTAAACTGAACAATAGACCTAAGCGAATTGCAGTTGGATAAACATCGTTGGTCGATTGCGACATATTGACGTCGTTATTTGGGTGCAGGTGTTTATATTCACCTTTTTTGTAACCCAAATGCTCAAGACCAATGTTCGCAATCACTTCGTTGGCGTTCATATTAGTTGATGTACCTGCACCACCTTGAATCAGGTCGATAGGGAACTGTTCATGGTAAGCACCATGAATCAACTGATCGCAGCTGTATTTGATGGCGTTTAGTTTTTGATCGCTCAATTTGCCCAGTGTATGGTTTGCTTCGGCACAGGCATGCTTGACCATAGCCAAAGATTTGATCAAATTCGGGTATTGGTTAATTTTATTTGAGCTTAAATTGAAGTTTTCAATTGCTCGTAGTGTCTGGATTCCGAAATAAAACTGGTTTGGTACTTCACGTAGACCAAGTAAATCCTTTTCTGTACGAGTTTGAATCTCAGCGTTCATTCTAGTATCGCTATCTAAACAAGATAATTCATCATAGATTTGGGTATGCATAATTTCTAATGCATAGATTAATTTTAGTATGCAATTTTTGCATAGCATGATTATAATGCGCCAAACATCATATGACATGAAGCAATGAGTCTTGAAATTCGCTGGATTGAAGATCTACTCACCCTGGAACAAGAACGTTCATTTTCAAAAGCTGCAGAACGTCGGTTTGTTAGTCAGTCTGCATTTACCCGACGTATCCAACAACTCGAACAAGCATTAGGTTATGCAATTCTTGAGCGCAATTCGAGATACATGGAGTTTACAGATGCTGGACAGATTTTGCTGGCAACGGCCAAAAGCATCGAACAGCAACTTAATGCAACCTTAGCTTTGCTCAATAACTTAAATCGAAGCAATGAAGTCACGATTAAGTTTGCAGTAGTGCATTCATTAAGTTCTACTTTCTTTTCAAAGTTTTTAAGATTATTTCCAGATTATATTAAAGATTTTAAAATTGAATTGGTGGCAGCAAATGTAGGGGAAGGATTTAAACTATTAAAAGAAGGTGCCTGTGATTTTTTAATTTGCTATTCAGATGAAACTAAACTGAAAGCTATTAATAGTGATGTGCTTACACATTTAAAACTTGGTGATACAGAGATTGTCCCTGTAACACTGATTGATGAAGATGGTAATGCAAAATATGATATAAATCATCGATTTCCACTTCTTTCATACAGTAAAAATGCATACTTAAGAAATCTGGTCGATCAGGTAATTTCAAATAAACTTGAATATCGAATTTTATATGAAACAGATCATGCAAATAATTTAAAGGATTTTGTTTTACAGGGCGCAGGAATTGCATGGTTACCTAAAATTACCATTGAAGAAGATTTACTTAAGAAGAAATTGAAAATTATTAATGCACGTGAATATATTATTAAACAGCAAATTTTTATTTTTAAAAATAAAATTCGAAAAGATGATTATTTAAAAATCTTCTGGGATTCACTCCGAAATATTGAGTTTAACACTGACTGATTTCGCTTTTGACCCTGATCAAAAAGCCCAAGGATGCTTGATTGCAAACTTGGGCTTTTTTTTTGGTCTCAATTACAATTATCTTTGAACAAAAATAGTGCAATCTAAAATTAATAAAAAATTTAATTGAAATAAATAGCTTTTTTCATGATTGCTTAAAAAGTGTCTGGGTGTATATTTTTTGTTTAAATATTTGTTTTTATTTATTTTAAACAGATATGTATCAAATTAGTGCAACGAGAAAAACAAAATAAAGCACTAAAATCTATTTAAAAAATTAGTTGACATTTCAATTAAAATGATCAAATTTAATAAGCATAACTGTATAGCATGTGACCAGTTGAGGGCGACATGGATCATATTTTTTCAAAAAAAATAAGCGTAGGAAATGGCATTCACACTGTAGCCATAAAAGACACCATTCATATTCAAGGATTTCAAACTTGTGCGGGAAGTGCAGCATTATCGAACACACAAGAAGAACAGCATCATGCTGATATCATTGAGTATTTGATTAATAATAATTGTAGCATTGTAGGCAAGACCAATCTTCATGAGCTGGCCTTTGGTATTACAGGGATTAATCATTTTACCGGTACTTCCATTAATCCAAAGTATCCAACGCTGATTCCTGGCGGATCGTCAAGTGGTTCAGCCGCCGCTGTAGCAGCAGGTTTGGTTGATTTTTCAATTGGTACCGATACGGGTGGGTCAATTCGTATGCCAGCAACTTGCTGTGGTGTCTTTGGTCTGAAACCAACTTATGGGCGTGTGAGTCGAAATGGAGTTCTACCAGAGTATAGCTCGCTAGATTGTGTCGGGCCGTTTGCAGCTAAGATTGATCTTTTAACACATGCCATGACGTGCATCGATCCAAGCTTTGTAGCTGCGGATGTACCAAAAGCGTCGCCTAAGTTTGCATTGTTGGACGTTCAGGCGGATGAACTGATCTGGAACAGTATTCATTCATATTTAAAAGTATGTGGCCTAGAAAATTTACCTAAGTTATCAGTTGCACATTTTGAAGAAGCATACGATGCAGGAATGCAAATCATTAATTATGAAAACTATCAGGCATTTCATCATTTGATCGATACAGATCTGTTAGGGATAGATGTTGCATCTCGATTAAAAAATGCAGCAAAAACAAACTCAACAGATGTCATGCAGGCCAATCAAATTCGTGAACAATTTAGGCATGCACTCGATGTCATTTTAGAGCAATACGATGCCGTATTATTGCCTACTTTGCCTCAGTTACCTCCAAAACTTGAAGATGCTGAAAACACAGCGGCATTTTTAAATCTTACTACATTGGTACGTCCTTTTAACTTATCGGGCCACCCAGCTGTGTCTATTCCACTTGAAACGACCGCCGGGCAGCCAGTTGGATTGCAAATGGTGACGCGTCATTTCAATGACCCACATTTATGTGCTTATGCCGCGTATCTGGTTCAAGCATATGCCTGTAATTCAAAGGAGATGTAGCAATGAATGGATTATCTCGAATGAGTTTAACCCACCAGATCAATCATGATGTTCAGCTCGATGATTTTTGCGTCGAGATCAGGGAGCGTGCCTGTACTGGTGAATTCGATGAACAAGGCTATGTGTCGCTTGACGTAATCGAGAAGCTCAAGGCATTAGGAGTATACCGTGCTTTGGTACCCAAACGTTTTGGTGGAGATGAGTGTTCGCCGCGAGAATTTTGTGAACTCATTGAGCGTATTGCTATGGCTGATGGCTCGGTGGGATGGGTGGCGAGTTTCGGAATGAGTCCTGCCTATTTGGCGGGATTGCCAGAGGCAACGCTACACGAAATTTACAAAGATGGGCCTGATGTTGTGTTTGCAGGCGGTATTTTCCCACCCCAAGCTGCTCAAATGACACAAGAGGGTATACGGGTGACTGGACGCTGGAAATTTTCAAGTGGATGCATGGGAGCCGATATAGTCGGTGTGGGTATTTCTCCACGCAGCGATGAGGGTGTGGCACAGTTGCCACGGATGGCGGTGATTCCGGCGAACCAAGTACAAATTGATATGACATGGGACACCGTAGGGCTTAAAGGTACCGGCAGTCATGACTTGATTGTAAATGATGTACTGGTGAAAGAAGACTGGACCTTTATTCGCGGTGCTGCTTCTACATTGCCTGAGCCTTTTTTTAAATATCCATCACTTTCTTTTGCCACACAGGTGCTTTCGGTGGTGGGAATTGGTATCGCAGCGGCAGCGCTAGACGAATTTAAACAATTAGCTCCCGGCAAAGCATCAATTACGGGGGGTGCCGAAATCGCACAGCGTCCCGTAACACAATATGAATTTGCTAAGGCCGATGCCGAATTTCAATCTGCTAAAGCATGGTTCTATCAAACAATGGATCGGGTCTGGAGTGAGATCATTACAGGGCAAACACCCATTCCAGAACATATTCGCGATATGCGCTTGGCTTGTACGCATGCCGTCCGTATTTCAGCAGAGGTGACGCGCACTATGCAAATGCTGGCGGGTATGACTGCAATTTATACCCACAATCCGTTTAGCCGTTTTGTCAATGATGCCAACGTGGTCACGCAACATGCCTTTATGGGAGATGCATCCTTACTCAATGCGGGTGCAATGAGTTTTGGTTTAGATCCAACCCCGGGTTATTTGTAATTTTTAGGAGCTTAAAACAATGGAAAAAAAATCATCGCTACGTGTTTTGTTTTGCATGGGGATCAACCAGAACTTCTTCGATGCAGAACCATCAGAAGCTAAAGCGGTATGGGCTGCATTTGGTGAAATGTGGCATGGAATTCATACGCTTTCAGGGGTAACGGTGTTGGGTAATCTTGATGATGACCAAAGTATGGTTGGGCCAAGTTCAGGTTGGCCATGGACAACCTATCTGCTGGCAGATGTACCAGATATTGAAACCGTTCATGCCGCATGTAATCTGTTTCGAACCACCGTGGTGGGAGACGGTCCGTACAAACTCTGGAAATACTGCAAAGTTGAAGCGCGTGTAGGGCGTGAATTGATTATTCAACACTGATCAGAGAGCACATCATGATTGAACATCGCATTCTTGAGCGTCTTGATCAGCTAGAAGCCATCAATACAGTGCGCCATATCTTGCATCGTTATATGGAGCTTTGCGATGGTTTAGATGCAGATACAGATCTTCAGCTATTAATGGCGCTGTTTGATCACGATGCGATCTGGGAAGGTATTGGTCAGCGTTATCAAAATACCTTTGGTCAGTATCGAGGAAGCGAAGCGATTGAAAATATGTTTGCAAAATACACCCGTCAAGATTCGCACTTTTTAATGAATGCCCATTTTGTGAATTCAGAGCAAATTGAGATTGATCAGAATCAGGCAACAGGGCACTGGATGATGCTGCAAACATCAACTTTTCGAGATGGAAAAGCACATTTAAATGCCGCAAAGCTGACCGTTCAATTTAAACGTGACCATGTGGGATGCTGGAAAATCAGCCATTTCCAAACGCAAAATATTTTTAGCCGGCCAGTTGCGTATTGGGATAGTGAAGATCAACTACCTGTACCCGAAACGGCAAGCCAAACAATAGAGAGTTTAAAGGAATAAGTATGAATAGTTTAATTCCAATGCGACCGGATGAAACCGATTACGCCCATCTGGTTCAGACAGACCGCGCACATACCTCGTTATACACAGACGCAAAAATTTTTGACGATGAAATGCAAAAAATCTACTACAGCACATGGGTATGGGTGGCGCATGCCAGTGAAATTCCGGAAAACGGGAGTTACAAAACCATTAATATCGGTCAACAACCCGTGGTGGTGGTACGCGATCGCAAAAAGAATGTTCATGTGTTGCTAAACCGTTGTCGTCATCGCGCAGCGACCGTATGTGAGCACAAAAAAGGCAAAACCAACAGTTTTGTTTGTCCTTATCACGGCTGGAGTTATGCACTCGATGGTTCGTTACGTGGCGTACCATCACCTGAAAGCTACGGAGAATGTCTGGATAAAAGTGAGCTGCCATTATTTTGTCTTCGGGTGGAAGAGTACAACGGCATGATTTTTGCCACCTTTAAAGATGATATTGAACCATTAAGTGACTTTTTAGGGCCTGCAAAAAAATGGATTGACCTGTTTATGAAACAAGGTGCAGGTTATCCAATTAAAGTGCTGGGTGAGCATCGCTTTCGTTTTCCTGGAAACTGGAAAATCCAGCTGGAAAACACCACAGATGCCTACCATTTCCCTTTGGTACACAAATCTTTCTTAAGTTCGGTCGATCAGCAAACCGAAGCGCTCTTTAATTTTGAAGATCAGCCGGGTTATGTCGAAGATCTAGGCAATGGCCACAGCGTAATGGTGATGATTCCAGAGCTGGTTGATCTGGATGAAGAACTGATGGAGCGACCAATTCAGGAGCGTTTTGAAGATTTAGCTCAGGCACTTCGCGATGAAGGCCATGCAGAGCTTGAAGTACGCCGTATTGTACGAGCGGTAGGTGGTTCTGGATTCAATTTAAATCTTTTTCCAAATATCGCTTGCTCCATGGCATTTTTCCGTGTCATGCAACCGATTTCTGTAGATGAAACCGAAATCCATCATTCCGTAATTACCATGGACGGTGGTCCACAAATTGCCAATCAATACCGTTTGCGTTTGCATGAACATTTTCAGGGGCCATTTGGCTTTGGTACACCAGACGACTCTGAGGCGTGGGAACGAGTTCAGCATGGCGCTAAAGCTGGTCAGGATCTATGGATTATGCTCAATCGTGGTTTACCAGAAGAAGTAGCCACTGAAGATGGTTTAAAAAGCGATGTCAGTGCAGAAACCGGCATGCGTGCTGCGTATCAGCAATGGAAAAAGATGATGACGGCGTAAAGGAGAGCAGCATGAATATAAATTTAAATATACTGAATGAAGTGACCGCTTTTATCTGGGCAGAAGCCGATATGCTCGATCACGCCGAATACCGTGACTGGTTATCGCTTTGGGAAGAAAAAGGAACCTATATTATTCCTATCGATCCGAAACTCACCGACTACGAAAATCATCTGAATTATGCTTATGACGATCATCATATGCGTAAGCTCCGGGTCGAGCGACTTGAAAATGGCGAAGCGATTTCGACGTCTCCGAAAGCCAATACCGTGCGCAGTATTTCACGGGTGCGAGTGATTGAAGATAAAGACAATCAAATTGTATTGCGCTGCGCACAAAACCTGCGTGAATTTCGTAAAGAAGCTTTAAAGCACTACACCGCCGATATTACCTATCACTTGGTACGCCAAAACGAAGGCCATCTTAAAATTCAGCGAAAGATCGTCAATCTGGTCAACTCAACCGATACGCTCTCAGGTATTAGTTACATCTTGTAGGAGATCTGGATATGCAGCAAGTTGTATTGGTGACCGGAGCATCCTCAGGGCTTGGTTATGTAATTGCAGAGCATTTTGCGCAGTTGGGGCATCAGGTCATTTTATCTGCCAGTACGTTGGAAAAAGCACAGCAGGCCGTAAGTTTAAGCGCTTATGCTCAAAATCTGTATCCGCTCAAGCTAGATATTTCAAAAGAGCAAGATTTTAAAGCGGCTATTACATGGATTGATCAACAATTTAATGGCTTAGATGTACTGATCAACAATGCCACCATGACCAAGGCAACGCCTGTGCTTGAAATCACCGCAGATGATTTTGACCAGATTACACAAGTTAATCAGAGAGGGACCTTTCAGGCATGTCAGTTGATTGGCAAGTATATGGCCAATAAAGGCTTTGGTCGAATCGTTAATATTGCGTCTCTGGCAGGTCAAAATGGAGGAACCGCAACAGGTGCTCACTATGCGGCATCTAAAGGCGCAATTGTGACTTTAAGCAAGATTTTTGCCAAAGAGTTTGCAGCCTCGGGTGTGACGGTAAACGCGATTGCACCCGGTCCGTTAGAGTCCCCAATGGTTCATAGCGTGGTTCCGACAGCGAAAATAAATCAATTTATCGACAATATTCCAGTCAAGGCTTTAGGCAATATGGAGTTTATTGCTCAAACATGCGCGCTTTTGGCCAGTCCAAATGCTGGTTTTGTAACGGGTGCCACATGGGACATTAATGGTGGCTTGTTTATGCGCTAAACTGCATAAAACATTAATATAATCAGTGAGTTAGCTATGACTGAACTTTATGATGTAATTGTAAAAAATCGTCAGATTCAGGGCGGAAATGTGGTGGTAATCGAGCTTGAATCAGCACAAAACGGTATCAGTTTACCAAGTGTAGAGGCTGGCGCTCATGTCGATTTACATCTGCCAAATGGTTTGATTCGTCAGTATTCCTTATGTCAAAACCCCCAGCAAGAAGGAATTTTCCGTCTGGGCATTTTAAATGATCCTGAGTCACGCGGTGGTTCCCGCTCTGCCTATACCGAGATTCAAACTGGCATGCAGTTAAAGGTCAGTCAACCTAAAAACTTATTTCCATTGCACAAGGCACGCCATAGCATCTTAATTGGCGGGGGAATCGGGATCACACCTTTAATTGCTATGGCGTATGCGCTACACCAAGAAAATGCATCATTTGAGCTGCATTATTGTGCTAAAAGTGAACAAAGTAGCGCATTTGTAGACGAGCTTAAACACGGACCATTGGCCAGCTACACCTCTTTTCATTTTAAAGATCAAGGTGCAAATCATCGAGATTTTTTTGCACACGCAATGCAGCATCTTTCCGACGATACACATATTTTTACCTGTGGCCCAAACGGATTTATGGACTGGGTGATCAATTTAGCCAAGGGTCATCAGCTTCCAGATCAACAGATTCATAAAGAATATTTTCAGGTTGAAGCTGATTTGAGCGGCGATGCTTTTGATGTGGTCGCCAAGCGCTCCGGTAAAACCATTCGCGTGCATGCAGAAGAAACCATTTTGTCTGCTTTGGCGCGTGAAGGAATTTGTATTGAAATGTCTTGTGAACAAGGCGTATGTGGCACATGTATGTGTGATGTGCTTGAGGGTGAGCCAGACCATCGGGATGTGTATTTCACCGACGAAGAAAAAGCCGATAATGAACAGATCTTGGTCTGCTGTTCACGTGCTAAATCGGCCCGACTGGTCTTGGATATCTAGATCAGATGAGATTTAAAAAATAAAAAACAATCAAGGAGTGCCTGATGAACACACATCATACATTAAAAGAGATTCAGATCGATCCGTTACAATTTAGACGTGCGCTTGGCAACTTTGCAACAGGCGTGACCATTATGACGGCACAAAATGCGCAAGGTGAGAAAGTAGGGGTCACTGCAAACAGTTTTAATTCGGTATCCTTGGATCCACCGCTCATTTTATGGAGTATCGATAAAAAGTCATCAAGTTTTACTGTATTTGAGCAGTCCTCTCATTTTGCCGTGAATATTCTGTCTGGCTCGCAAATTGAACTCTCAAACAAGTTTTCGCGTCGTAATATCGATAAATTTGCAGAAACAAACTATAAACTCGGTCAGGGCTTGGCACCTATTTTGGAACAGTGCTCAGCCATTTTTGAGTGTGAGCGCCATGCAATTATTGAAGGTGGTGATCACTGGATTATTGTTGGAAAAGTTGTCAACTTTCAAGATGAAGGGCGCAGTCCATTGCTTTATCATCAAGGTGCATACTCTAGTGTGATACCACATCCGAGTTTGCAACTTAAAGAGAGTATCTCGACAACCGATCTAAATGCTGCCCAGCAAGGACAACTCTATAGTAATGCCTGTTATTTGATGAGTCGTGCTTTTAAAAGTTATCAAGCCGATTATCTACCAAAACAACTAGCATCTGGTTATAGAACCAGTGAAGCCCGTTTGTTGTTGGTTTTGGCAAGTGGCACTGCTGCTAGTAAGCATGATTTACCCCGCGATATTGCAATGCCTATGCAGGAAGTTGAACAAGCTATCGCTATTTTAGCGGCTGATGGATTAATTAAAAATAATTCTGATTTTTTAGAATTAACTGAAAAAGGTAAACAAACAGCACACTATTTGTTTAAAATTGCCGATACCCATCAAGAAGAAATCTTTAAAAAATATAGTCAGCAAGATCGTGAGATATTTATGAATATATTGCGAGATTTAGCAGGAATTCACTGAAGTATCATTTTTGGCATTCTTATTTAAATATTGAATGCCAAACTTTAAAATTTTATTAAAGCAACCATATAGATTGATTGAATCAATTCTATATTTTTTTGTCTGTAATTTTTTAAAAATTTATAAAATCTAACTTTCTTATAATGTAATTTAAACTAGGGTCTGTTGAGAATTACCTAAAGTTAATTAAACTCGCACACAACTGGATCATGGCTTTAAAACTCGTATCTGTTTTACAACTACGCATCGCTATACGTTTAAATTCTTTTAACTTACAGAAATAATTTTCAATGAGATGACGCCATTTATACATACAGGTATCAAACTCTCTTACTACTTTACGATTAGATTTTGGTGGAATAACCACTTTCACTTTCCGCTCGTCAAGTTCTTGGATGAGCCAATCTGCATCAAAAGCTTTATCCGCTAGTAATGCTTGAAAATCAATATCTTCAATTAAAGGTCGAGTTTCTGCTAAATCATGATATTGACCAGGCATCAATCGAAACTTAATGAGGTTGCCTAGACTATCTACTAGGGCAAGAATTTTACATGTCATTCCACCTCGTGATTTACCTATAGACTGATTTAATGTCCCCCTTTTGCACCTTGACCATGTCGATGAACTTTAACGATTGTTCCATCAATCATGGCATATTCCAAATCAACATCTTCATTTATAGCTGCAAAAATAGTTTCAAATACGCCTGCTTTAACCCAGTCTCGATATCTTTTAAAGACCGTATTCCATTTACCAAAATGAGGGGGTAAATCACGCCATGGACTACCTGTGCGAGCAATCCATAGTACAGCTTCTAAAAATAATCGATTATCTTTACCACTACGACCTCGGTCAGTGGCTTTACCTAGACAAAGTGGTTCCATTTTTGCCCATTGGGCATCAGTAAGTATGTATCTTTCCATGCCATTATTATAAATGAACCAGTAAAGTTTGTTAATTCTCAACAAGCCCTAATAAGATTAAAAATTAAAATTATTTAAAAAATCAATTATCAAAATAGTGCATTACTAATAAATTAATTACTTGTTTGAAACAAGAAATGTCTAAAATATGATTTTTAATTCGTAAATTAGTTGAAAATTCAGTTTTTTTAAAGGTTTTAAATGATCAATTCTTTTTTGGTCACTGAAAGTGAATCAAGATGGTGAAAATATTGAATTTAAACAAATTTAAGTTAAATTTTGGACTTTAATGGTGCATCTCAAAAATTGACTTTTCAACCAATAAAAAGGATATTTTTTATACAAAATAGTTCCTTTTTATTGGGGTGTTAAGTGAATCAATATTTTAATTTTAGATGTGTGAGCATGTTTTTTATAAGCACATGCTCTTTAAGTGTTGCCTATGCAGATTTTTTTAAAGATCAAAAACTTTCAGTTGATCTGCGTAACTTTTATATAGAGCGTGAGTTTAAGGATGTCGAAACTGAAAATATTGGTAGTTGGTCACAAGCATTTATGGGGCGTTATGAGTCTGGTTATACAAATACACCAATTCAATTGGGAGTCGATGCAAGTGCACAATACGCACTACGTTTGAATAACCATAATGTATCGCGTGCCGATACAATCATTCCTTATGATCTGGATACAGGTCGACAAGATCGAGGTTATGCAAAGTTTGGCGCAACGCTTAAACTTAAATACAATAAAACTGAACTAAAAATAGGCGAATTACTTCCAAAGAACCCTATTGTGTATATCGATGATTCAAGACAGCTCTTAACTACATATTCAGGTGCAATGCTCGAAAGTTCAGAACTTGAAAAGCTTAAAATTACAGCTGGCCGTGTTACTCGAATTAATGCCAGAAATGATGATCATTTTCGCAAGTTGAGCTTGTTTAGACCGAATGCACCGCGTTATGAGAGTGATGGATTAAATCTTATTGGCTTAGATTATATGTTCAATACACATTGGAGTGCATCGTATTGGTGGGGACAACTTGAAGATATCTACCGTCAACAATATCTAAACTTTGCCTATTCTACTCACGTTGGTTCAACCAAGATTAAGGTGGATGCTCGTTACTTTCATAACACTGAAGATGGTCAAGCCTTATATGGAACAATAGATAATCAGGCTTATGGAGTAATGACAACGCTTCAGGATGGAAATCATACGCTAATGAGCGGCGTCCGTAAAAATGACGGTGCTTCAACATTTCCAACGCTAGCAGGCTATGTACCTCAGCCATATCTACACGCATGGTCAAATCTAGGCTTTGTTAAACCCAATGAACTCACGTGGCATGTCTTATATCGTTATGACTTTGCAGGGCTTGGCATGCCGGGTTTAAAAAGTACATTACGCTATTTACACGGTAGCGATATTACTCGAGAAGGTTTCAAAGATAACAAGGAGACAGAAAAAAGTATTTCACTAAAATATATTGTACCCACTGGGCAATTTAAGGGGATTGGGCTGGAAGTGATGCATATTCGCACAGATTTAAAATACGGTACGGCCTACTCAAGAGGCACCGACTATAACGAAACACGCTTCATCGCAACTTATAGTTATCAATTTTAAATCGGCAACTACATGTTAGTTTACATTTAAACAGCAACGCAAATGACGATACTATCATTTGCGTTTTTTTATGATGATAAATTAATCAGTATTTATTGATTCTTTCAGATAAATGAATAGTTAATCAGAAGAGGAGGTTTTAATTTTTCTTACTAAAGAACAACAAGATGATGCGGTTTTTTGATGAAAAAATAGTCATTAAAATGGTGCTTTTTACAATAAAAGTGTAATAATTTAGTGCATAAAAATAGTTGAAAAATATACTTTATTGGTATGCTGTTTTTGAAAATTTATGATATTTTAAGTATATGATAAATATTAGATAATAAATTTAATTTTTTGGTTAAAAGTGGCATGAAAGCTGCTTAATTAATAAATGTAATATCTTAGATATTTCAACTAATTTTTAATATCTAGGGTCAAGCTGATGAGGAGAAGGTTTAAAATGAAGTTAACCAAAATTATGAGCTTCACGGCAGTCATAAGTGCAGCTGTACCGATGGTACATGCCGACATAACCGTAGGTGTTGTGACATCATCAAGTGGCCCCGTTGCCATGGTGGGTATTCCACAGCGTAATACGATTGCACTGTTACCCAAAAAAATTGGCACGGAAAATGTTCGCTACATCTCACTCGATGATGGAAGTGATCCCACAGCGACTGTCAAAGCAATGAATAAACTGATTAAGGAGAATAACGTCGATGCCATTATTGGGCCGTCAGGTTCTCCAAATGCAATGGCAGCTTTGGGAATTATTACCAAAGCAGGAGTTCCACTTTTGGCACCTGTGGGTACATCAGGTGTTGTGGTTCCAATGGATGCACAGCGTAAATGGGTGTTTAAAACCACGCAAAATGATGATTTGATTGCACAAGCTTTGGTGCAAGATATGGTCAAACGAAAAATTAAAACCCTTGGATTTATTGGCACAGCCGACCCATACGGTGAAAACTGGAGCCGTGTGATAAGTACATTGGCAGCCAAAAATGGCATTAGTGTAACAGTAAAAGAATCTTTTCAGCGTCAGGATACGTCACTCACCGGACAAGCACTTAAACTTGTTGCGAAAAAGCCTCAAGCCATTTTAATCGCTGCGCCAGGAAGTTCGGCAGTTACGCCACAAGTGGCATTATATGATCGAGGGTACCGCGGGCAAGTGTATCAGACACATGGTGCAGCTTTAGATCAGTTTTTAAAGCTTGGGGGCAAGAAGGTAGAAAATACCATTCTAGCAGCAAGTCTGATGCTGGTGATTAATGAAGTACCAAATAATCATCCATCTAAACAAATTGCACAGAAATATATTAACGATTACAAAGCATTATATGGCGTGGTTCCAGCCACCTTTGGTGCAAATGTTTATGATGCTGGACTGTTACTCAATAAAGCCGTACCGATTGCACTTAAGCAAGCGAAGCCAGGAACAGCACAATTTCGTCAAGCCTTAAGAACTGCATTGGAACAAACCAAGGAATTGCCTGCCACGCAAGGGGTCTACACTATGACAGCTATGGATCATAGTGGTTTTGATCAACGCGGACGCGTAATGATTACGGTGAAAAACGGTCAATGGAAACTACTTAAATAGTTATCCTATTCAGAAAAAATCAAAAAATTGCTATGTCAGGAAAGTCATCAATTTTCCTGTGAGGTGATCACGACCTACATAGTAAGGATAGACCATTATGGATATGAATATTGCTTTGATTTTAGGGCAAGATGGCATTACCAGTGGGGCAATTTATGCCTTATTGGCGTTATGTATTCTGCTTGTATTTACCGTGACACGCATCTTGCTCATTCCTTTGGGCGAATTCACTGTCTATGGTGCGCTGACCTTAGCTGCCATTCAGGCAGGAACACCCAGTGTGGTGGTCTGGTTACTGGTGGCTTTTTACTTCACCAATATTATTTTAGACCTGTACGCATATTTTAAACATCAAACCAAATTTAACATTCAGGCAGCGATTGTGTGGGCGATCTATATCGCAGCGTTGGTTATTGCGATGTATACCTTACCGCTGATAAATATGCCGCTCGGCTTACAAATAATTTTTGCATTAGCCGTGATCACACCGCTTGGTCCGCAAATGTATCGAACTTTTTTTCAGCCATTGGTAGCAGCAAAGCCTTTGGTGCTACTGATTGTCTCAATTGCGGTACATGTGGCAATGGTCGGTGTCGGGTTACTTATTTTTGGGCCAGATGGCGCACAAACCAAACCCTTTAGTGAAGCAATTTTTGAAGTGGGCGCTTTAACAGTTAATAGTCAGACCCTGTTTATTGTAGCAGCTTTCCTCATCATGATTATTGCACTGTGGTATTTCTTCGAAAAAACATTATATGGCAAAGCTTTACATGCAACTGCTGTCAACCGAATGGGGGCACAATTAATGGGAATTTCTCCTGTTTTTGCGGGAAAACTGACCTTTAGTCTGGCTGCATTTATCGGTGCGCTTTCGGGTATTTTGATTGCACCCATCACGACCTTATATTACGACTCTGGTTTCGTAATCAGCTTAAAAGGCTTTGTGGGCGCAATTATTGGTGGTTTGGTGAGTTTTCCAGTGGCCGCACTTGGTGCAGTCGCAGTGGGGATTATTGAAGCTTTTGCTATGTTTTGGGCCAGTGACTATAAGGAAATTATTGTCTTTACCCTGATTATTCCATTTTTGTTATGGAAATCATTAACTTCTCGTCAAATAGAGGAGGAAAGCGAATGAAATCAAATGCTATCTTGGCGGTTGTAGTGTTGCTGGTTGCACTAAGTCCACTGCTGTTACCCACTTATCAAGTGACGCTACTTAACTATATTGGTATGAATGCTTTGGTGGTGCTGGGGTTGGTTTTACTCACAGGTGTGGGCGGAATGACCAGCTTTGGGCAGGCTGCATTGGTTGGAATCGGGGCTTATACCACAGCTTATCTGAGCGTAACCGAACAATTGCCAGCATTTTTGGCATGGACAGGCGGTGGGCCATGGGTGGGGTTATTCCTTGGATTGATCATCACCATCTTTTCTGCACTTTTGGTTGGCGGGCTCACGCTTAAACTTTCGGGTCATTATTTGCCACTGGGTACAATTGCTTGGGGTATTTCGCTGTACTACTTCTTTTCAACCATTCCAACATTGGGCGGGCATTCAGGCATTGCCAATATTCCTAGTATTGAAATTGCTGGATATGCCTTAGATACCAACAACAAGATGTTTTATCTGATCTGGCTCATCTTATTGATTGCCATGATTCTGACTCGAAATTTGCTTAACTCCCGAGAAGGTCGTGCGATCCGTGCGTTAAAAGGTGGACAAATCATGGCAGAGTCGATGGGAGTCAATACTTTTCGCTCGAAAATGATCGTGTTTGTAACGTCATCGGTATTTGCATCGATCGCAGGCTGGCTTTACGCGCATAACCAATCCTTTATTAATCCGACGCCATTTGGTCTTCAGATGGGAATTGATTACCTCTTTATGGCCTTGCTAGGCGGGGTAGGCAGTATTTGGGGCGCAGTGGTGGGTGCGGGTATTTTCACTATGATGCGTCAATGGTTGCAAGATGTGTTACCCATGATATTTGGTGGTGAAGGTAATTATGAAACCATTGTGTTTGGCCTCATGATTGTGGTGCTAATGCAAAAATCACCGGCGGGATTGTGGTCACTACTTCTGAAACTTTTACCTGCCCGTTATCAGTTAAAAGGTTCACATTTGTCGTTAAATCCAACATCTCATACCTTGGCAAAACCCACACTGCCCGCGCATGGTACCGAAATCTTGCAGGCTTTAGATGTCACTAAGGCATTTGGTGGATTGATTGCCAATAACCAAATGAATCTGAATATTCGTGCTGGAGAGATTTTGGCCTTGATCGGACCAAACGGTGCTGGAAAAAGCACTATGTTTAATCAGTTGTCAGGTGTCGATACGCCGACCAGTGGCGATGTAATATTTCTTGGACAGCGTATCAATGGAATTCCATCTCGTGAAATTGCCAAATTAGGCTTAAGCCGAACTTTTCAGCACGTAAAGATTTTGCCAGAAATGACAGTGCTCGAAAATGTAGTGATTGGTGCGCATTTACGTGGGCAACGAGGTGTTTTTGCTTCCATGTTTCGTCTAGATCGTGAAGAAGAAAATATTTTGTTAAATGAAGCCAAGCAACAACTTGAGCGAGTAGGTTTGGGTGAATACCTATATACCGAAGCGGGTGCATTGGCTTTGGGGCAACAACGTATTTTAGAAATTGCACGTGCCTTGTGCGCTCATCCGTGTTTATTGCTTCTCGATGAGCCAGCAGCAGGCTTACGTTTGAAAGAAAAACAGGCATTAGCTGAGCTTCTCATTAAGCTTAAATCGGAAGGTATGGCGATTTTACTGGTTGAGCATGATATGGATTTTGTGATGAATCTGGTCGATCGAGTGGTGGTGATGGAGTTTGGACAGAAAATTGCCGAGGGTTTACCTCACGATATTCAAAATGATCAAGCGGTGCTTGAGGCTTATTTGGGAGGTGCTGCATGAAAGACATCCACAACAATACATCCGGCAACGCTTTACTGGAAGTGAAAAATTTAAGTGTCGCTTATGGCAAGGTCGATGCACTGACCAATTTTAATATGCGAGTGAATCAGGGGCAGATTGTTTCAGTGGTTGGCCCAAACGGCGCCGGAAAAACCACGTTGCTATCTGCGATTATGGGGGTTCTGGGCTCGAAAGGAGATATTGAGTTCGATGGTGAAATAGGACAATGCCCTGAAATTGAACGCATGGTGGTGCGTGGGTTAGGGTTGGTACCTGAAAAACGTGAGTTATTTGCGTCGATGTCGATTGAAGATAATTTAATGCTTGGTGGTTTCCAGCGTTATAAACACGGAGACCGGACACTCAAACAGACTTTAGATGAAGTCTATGGGTTATTTCCACGCTTACATGAGCGCCGTAAACAAGAGGCTGGTACGCTTTCTGGTGGAGAGCGCCAAATGCTGGCGGTGGGCCGAGCACTCATGGCAAAACCTAAATTATTGATGCTAGATGAACCAAGTTTAGGGTTAGCACCACTGATTACCCGTGAAATTTTTAAGATCATTGATCAACTCCGGACTCAAGGGGTTTCGATTTTACTGGTTGAACAAAATGCACGCGCAGCACTTAAGCTCGCCGACTACGCCTATGTGCTTGAAATGGGCGAGTTAGCTATAGAAGGTCGGGGTTCAGATCTGGTCGAAGATCCTAGAATTATAGAAAGTTATCTTGGAATCAATAGTAAACACCAAGATGTATTGGCTATTTAAAAAGAGGGCACGTATGAATCAGTCAGCTAAAATTACCATTCTTGGTGCTGGTGCAATCGGATGTACCATGGCAGCCAGATTAAAACTTGCAGGATGCACATCGGTTTCGATAATTGCACGAGGAGAAAATTATCAGGTACTGTCTAAGCAGGGAATTTATCTGCAAGACCTCACTGGTGAACACCACATTATTCCTGATCGTGTGGTGAGTCATGCATCTGCGCTTGAACCACAAGACGTGATTTTTATTGCCACCAAATCTGATGCCTTAATTCATGTGTATGAAGACATTCAGTCTATTTTGCATGAACAAACTTTGGTGATTCCGCTCATCAATGGAATTCCATTTTGGTATTTCTATCAAAACACGACACAAGACCAAATCAAGCCAATTAAATGCCTCGATGCCGATCAACGCCTAATACAGCATTTTCCATTATCTCATTTGATCGGTGCTGTCGTATTTATTACAGCCACCTTAAAAAGTCATGGTCGGGTTGAATCAAAAAATCCGTATCTGCTTATTTTGGGTGAGCCTTCTCATCAAGTCACACCTCGTATTACCGCGTTGCAGAATATTTTTACAGACAGTGGCATTGAGATGCGTATTTCAGAAACCATTCGCGATCAAATCTGGACCAAAGTCATCGCCAACTTAAGTTCAAATCCAATGTCTGTGATTACGGGTGCAACGCTTAAAGATATTTACTCACATCCTTACCTACAGAGCATCACCCGAGAAATCACGCGTGAAGTCCGTCAGGTGGCTGCAAGCTATGGCGCACGCGTCTCGATCGACCCAGATACCTTTTTAAAGCTGGGCTCTGAAATGGGCGATACCCGTACATCCATGTGGTATGACTATCAAAAAAAACAGCCACTCGAACTAAAAGGCATAGCAGATGCCGTGATTGAGTTAGCAGAACACTACGATTGTCCAATGCCAATGACCCGACATATTTGCGATCTGACCCAATATCTCAGTGAACAGTCTCGAAAAATTTAAAACAGGATATCAGAATGAACAGTGCAATTGCCCTACCACAGTGCTCACAAGAAGAATGGGCGCTTCGAACCAAACTGACACAGTGCTACCATTTGGTTGATTATTTTGGCTGGACAGAAACGATTTTCAACCACATTTCTGCGCGATTACCCGGCAAGGAACACCACTATTTGGTGAATCCGTTTGGTTTAAATTACACTGAAATCACGCCTGAAAATCTACTCAAAGTTGATTTGGATGGAAACAAAGTTGAACCATCTGAGTATGATGCCAATCCGGCTGGTTTTGCGTTACACAGTGCAGTGCATGGTGCAAGAGATGATATCCGCTGTGTCATTCATACTCATACCACACCCATCAGCGCCGTGGTGCAAAAAAAGCACGGCTTCAAACATGATAGTTTCTATGGCGCACAGCTCTATGGTCGAGTTGGATATCATACTTTTGAGGGAATCACGCTGTTTGAAGATGAAAAATCACGCATGATTGAAAGCTTGGCAGACCATCATATTTTAGTTCTGCGTAATCACGGCATTGCTGTGGGCGAGAGCAGTATCGAAAAAGCCTTCTTTTTACTTTGGACCGTACAGCGTGCTGCCGAAGTACAGTGTCAGGCAGATGCGATGGCAGGAGAAGACATGCCTTTAAATCATGATGTTAAACAAAAATGTACAGATCTGACGGCCATGCTGATTCGGGAAAGTGGATTTGCCAACAAATTTTTTGATGCGATGGTTCGAAAAATGAATGCAAGTCGTCATTAGGCTAAAACATTGAAACAGGACTGCTCATCTAGAGTGGTCCATTTACAAAAACTTTATACATTTTGATTTAAAAAAATTATGACACTTATTAACTATATCGGATTGCTTTTATGTAATTAAAAACATGATTTTAATAAAAAATTTACTTTAAAAATAAAATAATTTGAATGCTTAAGCTAAAATATATGCTAATTTAAATCCATTCACTTTTAAGAAGCTTGACTTATATGACCAATAAATATGCCAAATATTTTCCTGTTCATGATGAATTTGATTTAGAAGAGTTTCCGTACTATCTCATTTCACAAGTTCACGCGCTTTATATCAATAAGATCGACAATTCATTAAAAAAATATGGTTTAGACAATTCACGCCGAAGAATCTTGCTTGCAGCTTCAACGCGTCCCGATGCCAGTATTTCGGAACTGGCGGATATGGCACTTATCAAAATTCCAACGGCAACCAAAATTATTTATCGTTTAAAAGATGAAGGCTATGTAGAAACGTCTTTATGCAAACTTGATAATCGGGTTACCCGAGTGACGTTGACCGAGTCGGGGCATGAAATGGTGATTAAAATAAATGAAATTACCTCACTGCTCTTTAATGACAGTTTTTCAGGATTAAAACCTTCAGACATTAAGCGGCTGAACGAGTCTTTAAGAGCGATCAAAAAAAATTTGATCTAGACGAAGTAGCGAGGCCATGTCATCAACATGACCTCGTTTAAATAGGTTAGGCCAAATTTTTAAGCACAAAATGTGGAGATTTAATCAGCAAGCGAATTAACGCTTTGGCAGAACTAGAGGGATGTCTTACCCCGCGTTCCCAGCTTTCAAGCGTTCTGACTGAAATACCCAGCATCGTGGCCAGTTGGGTCTGAGAAATATTCATTTTCTTACGAACCTGAATAATTTCCTGCCCCAAAAAGTGGTTGTCCATGTGCAGTAACATCGACTGTGTTTGTTGCGATCCATATTGCATAGTATTCACGTTAAGCATCCTTTCTTATTAATAGGCGAGCTGTAATAAGAGTCGAAAGGCCATTGCAATCAGCAATAACCCAAAGAATCCGCCCAGCCATAAAACCACGAACCATTGAAATTTCGATAATTTCATACCTATTTGCTCCTAGTGATACCCTTCATCACCTACGCGTACTTTGTCTCGAAAAACCCAGTACGCCATGATGGTGTAGGTGATAATGATCGGAATCAAAATCAGCGCACCAATTAAGGCAAACAATTGACTATTTGCCGGAGCAGCAGCGTCCCAAATGGTCACTGATGGTGGAATTATATACGGAAAAATGCTGATTAAAAATCCGCTATAGGCCAAGAACAGTAAAGCCAGAATATATAAAAAGGGAGCCGATTCCTGTTTCTTTGCACATGCACGCAGTGCAAGCACAGTACAGATCACGACCAAAATCGGAACGGGGCTAAAATACAAGAGTTGAGGTAGGCTAAACCATCTCGCTGCAATTTGTGGCTGAGACAGAGGTGTATACAAACTCACACACGCAAAAATAAACAGCAATCCGAGTATGAGCTTTGGCATAATCTTAAACATATCTTCTTGTAAACGATGATCAGTTTTCATGATCAACCAGCCACACCCAAGCGCGGCGTAAAGGACAACCACGCCCACACCCGTGAAAAGAGAAAAAGGTGTCAGCCAGTCCAGACCGCCACCAGCGTAGCGACCATCCACAATATGTATGCCTTGGATGTAAGCGCCTAGCAATACGCCTTGTAAGAAGCTCGAAAGAACAGAGCCACCAATAAATGCTTTGTCCCACAAGTGTTTGGTACGATTGGCCTTGAAGCGAAACTCAAATGCTACGCCACGAAAAATCAGTGCAATTACCATCAGCAAAATAGGTAAGTAAAGCGCAGATAAAACAGCAGAATAGACAATTGGAAACGCTGCAAACAAGCCTGCACCGCCAAGCACCATCCAGGTTTCATTACCATCCCACACGGGTGCCACGGTATTCATCATCACGTCGCGTTCTTGCTGATCTTGAATAAATGGAAATAAAATTCCGATTCCCAAGTCGAACCCGTCTAGCACCACATAGATAAACACGCCAACAGCAATAATCACGACCCAGATTAAAGATAAATCAATCATGATGTTGCTCCTTTGTCCTCATCATCCAGTTCTTCATCAGCTGCACTCAACGGTCGCATTGGGGTTTTGAATCGACCAACGCCGCCTGCTTCTTGTGGTGTGCTATGAATAAATTGTGGTCCTTTATTGATCAGTTTCAGCATGTAGTAAATACCGATTCCAAAGACAACAAAGTACACCAGTACAAAAATGATCAAGGTGAGACCGACTTGTTCGGCAGAAACAGGAGAAATGGCATCTTTAGTACGCATCACGCCATAGACTACCCAAGGCTGACGACCAACTTCGGTGGTAAACCAGCCTGCAAGCAAGGCAATAAATCCAGATGGCCCCATCACCAAAGCAAAACGCTGAAACCATTTGTTTTCATAAAGCCGGTCTGAACGTCTGAGCCATAGACCTGCCAATGCCAACAGTACCATCAACATGCCAAGCCCGACCATAATTCGAAAGCTCCAAAACACGATAGTGGAGTTTGGACGATCTTCCGGAGCAAAGTCTTTAAGGCCTTTAACTGTTCCGTCCATCGAGTGCGTTAGAATTAAACTACCCAAATGCGGAATCGCGATCGCATATTTGGTTCGTTCTTCTTGCATATCTGGAATCCCGAACAGATACAACGGCATGGCATGGTCGTGGTTGGTTTCCCAATGGCCTTCCATTGCAGCAAGTTTTGCAGGTTGATGCTCTAAAGTATTGAGACCATGTGCATCACCTACAAATACTTGTAATGGTGCCAAAACCAAAATGAGCCAGAGTGCCATGGAAAATGACTTTTTAACCAATGCATCACGACGCCCCTTGAGCAAATGCCATGCTGCGGTTGCTGCCACCAAAAGTGATGACACCATAAATGCAGCAATCGCCATGTGAGCAAGTCGGTAAGGGAAAGATGGATTGAAGATAATTGCAACCCAATCTTGTGGCACGATAATGCCATTTTCAATGCTATAGCCTTGTGGTGTTTGCATCCAGCTGTTGGATGATAAAATCCAGAACATGGAAATACAGGTGCCAATCGCCACCATTAAGGTTGCGAAGAAGTGTGCATTTTTGCCCACACGGCCCCAGCCAAACAACATAATCCCTAAAAAGCCGGCTTCAAGGAAAAATGCACTTAATACTTCATAGCTGAGTAATGGGCCTGTGACACCTCCGGCAAATCGAGAAAACTCGCTCCAGTTGGTTCCAAACTGATAGCTCATCACAACGCCAGAGACGACACCCATACCAAAAGCGACAGCAAAAATCTTAACCCAAAACTTAAATAAGTCTTGATAAACCGGGTTTTGAGTACGCAACCAGCGCCATTCAAGCACAGCAAGAAAACTTGCTAAACCAATTGAAATTGCTGGAAATATAATGTGAAAAGATACTGTGAACGCAAATTGAATCCGCGCTAATTCTAATGCGGTTAATCCTAATGTCATGAGAGCACCTCATACAATGGATGATGTTGCTCGTGCAATTTTGCAGGCGAGTTTATATCTAACCAGTATAGGCTATTTTTTAAGCAAAACATAATGATTCGTCTCTACAACTCATTCAATTTAAAAATTAAGATAAAAAATTTAAATGGCGAGAGAGAGCGGTGGAGCGCGTCCTTGAGGAATAAGAAAGAGCTGCTGAAGTACAAAGAAAACGTGAAAAAAAGTACGTTTAAAGGCGAGATACCGAACCTGAATACGAACCAAGACTTCACTTAAATCTACATCAAGAAGAGGCACAACATGACCATAGACCACGCAATACTGACATTGATGATTCATGTCGTGATGATGATGTGATGTATCAGTTTTTATTTTCTGTTCGGCTAAATGATACGCTGTAGCATGATGCGAATGCATGTGATTGGACATTTCAGAGTGTGCAACTGATGTGGTCGCAAAATCACCAATCTGTAGTGCTTGGGCAACAGTTTCACAGACCGGAGAAATTTGGTATTTCTCTGGTAATAGTGGCTGTAGAAACACAGCGATTTGTAAGAAGACTGCAAAAAAACCGAGCAGCCGACCATAACTCATCAACACCCAAGTGATCTCTTTTGGAAATCAATAGGCCTAGACTATACTAAAAATATCGAATTCTCAAAGTCTTAAAAAAAATTTAGCTTTAATAATTTGTTTTTCAATAAAAAATACAAAGTATTACTTGATTAACATCTTAATTAAATCTTTTGCGATTTGTTCGTTTTCTGCGCGTGGAGTAAGTAAATGGATGCCATCACGAACTTCGATCACTTCTGAAAACATGACTGTACCGCCGCAGCGGATAATCAAATCTGAGACAAAACCAACAGCCGGATTAGAGGTCACTCCAGAAAAGGCATCGCTACCACCGCACTGCATACCGACGAGTACATGTGATGCAGAAGTAGCTTATTCTAGTGACAATAGAAGATAAGATAACTTAAGCTAGCCTAAATTTTCAACATGAATTGTGAAATTTAAATTTAATAAAAAGATAATTAATTGGTTGGAAATGTGAAAAAGTGTGATACATTTAACAAAATTGATTTCCATTGTGGGAACCCTGTAATGGTTTTGCATTCCCGGTTACAGGTTTTTTTATTTTGTAAAACTAAATCTAATTAAAAATGAAAGTGTATGAGATGATTTTCTCGATCAGTTCAGATGAGCAAGAACGAATAATGTATCACGTCAATAATGCTTCAACACGAACAGATTTTTTAGCTAAATTAAAATTGATACTCGATCAAGAATGGATTTCTTCAAAAGTTGAAAGCAGTAGTTCAGATCAAATTGCCTTCGATGAGCAAATCTATTATGAAAGTTTACAGCAGATCGAAATGATGTCTGACGATTTTATTGCTCATGGCACTGCACGTTTAACAAAAAATATTTTTATGTCGGTTTTGGTACGCGACGTCATTAAAATATAGAGAATTTGATTATTAAATAAAAAAGATATAAATCCACTTCCTCAATATTTTAACGATACTCTGAAGTGGATTTATGATGAGGGTAAAAACCTTAAGGTACTTTTTTACAAGATTCAGATGGCGATTGCAAAATTTGGCTTCCCGCAGGCACGCTGTGCGTCAGCCATACATTTCCGCCAATCGTAGATCCTTTACCAATGATAATTCGGCCTAAAATCGTGGCACCTGCATAAATTACCACTTCATCTTCTACAATTGGATGACGCGCATAATCTTTTTTCAGGCCACCATCATCGGTAAGCTCAAATCGTTTTGCACCCAGTGTTACTGCCTGATAAATACGCACACGCTCACCAATAATACAGGTTTCTCCAATCACAACGCCGGTTCCATGATCGATAAAGAAACCTTTACCAATTTGGGCACCCGGATGAATATCGATACCTGTTGCAGAATGCGCCAGTTCAGAAATAATTCTAGACACCAGCGGCACATGCTTATACAGCTGATGTGAAAGGCGATGATAGATAATCGCCAATAATCCTGGATAACAAATCAGTACCTCATCGACACTGTGAGCAGCCGGATCGCCCTCAAAAGCGGCGAGCACATCTTCGTCGAGTAAACGGCGGATATCTGGCAGTGCATTGGCAAAATCTTGGACTATGGTTTTAGCATAGGTATCGATGTCTTGATCGACGCTACTCGGGTGCAGCTTTGCCTCATAATGCAAGGCCATGCGCACTTGTATAAAAAGCTCGTTTAATACGCGGTCCAGCGTATAAGCAATATAGTAATTTTCGGTTTCTTGGCGAAGTTCTGCAGGTCCAAGTCGCATCGGAAATAAAATGCCGCATAAGTCATTAACCACGACCCGAAGAACTTCTTTTGATGGCAGTTCGCGATCTCCCATCTCTTTGGTTCGATGTTGACTTTCACGCCAGTCGTGCCGTGCTTTTTGCAAGCCGTCTACAACGGAGTGGATATTCCATGAGGCCATTTTTTAATCCTAATGATTTGCTACATGTGTAATAGAAACTGACTAAGCTATTGTTTAAATCAGTTTTTAATTTTTTTCAAATTTTTAGCTTTTAATTCTGTATTTTACTGAATAAATAAAGCAAACAATGGGTTTGATCTGGACATGACTCCTATATACTCTGCACATATTTTTCACTTACGTAAAGTTACATTGAGTTTTGAGTATTCAGGATCATTTATGATAAACGCCCAGATGTTTCCCACCACATTTCTTTTTCGTTATTTAAAAATGATCTTAGGTACAGGTATTGGTACTTTAAGTACACTCAGTTTTGCCGAAACTCAATCTCAGCAGCTCGAAACCATTGTATTAAGTGCCGATCAACAAGACTCTGGTTATTTGCGTCAAAATGTTAATCTGCAAGGTTTTGGTACAACGCAGTTAAAAGATATTCCGGCTTCTGTATCTGTCGTGAGTTCAGCACGTTTAGAGGATCAGCAAGCCAAAGTACTGACCGATGTGATTAAGAATGATGCTGCTTTGGGAGATGGCTATGCTGCAATCGGTTACTATCCGAATTTTGTCTCGCGTGGTTTTGCGCTGGCTTTAGGTTCAAGCTATCTGCTCAATGGCTATGTGGTTCGTGGTGAACAAAATATTGCACTTGAAAATAAGGATCGAGTAGAAATTCTAAAAGGCATTTCGGCCATTCAAAGTGGCATGTCTACACCCGGTGGCGTCGTCAATTATGTTACAAAGCGTCCAGAGGATATTCGTTCAGTTACTGTGGGTGCCAACAGTGAGGGAGGAAGATCTATCGGGCTAGATGTCGGTGGCTTTTTAGGCAAAGCGCAAACCTTAGGTTATCGCGTAAATCTTGCCGAAGAACAGATTCATCCTTATGTCGAGCATGCTAACGGTCAGCGTGTGTTTGGCTCACTCGCACTCGATTGGCAGATTGATGATCAATCACAGCTTCAGTTTGATATTGAATCACAACGCCAAAAACAACGTTCAGTTCCGGGATACCAATTACTCGACGGCTCGACAGTTCCGACTGATGTGGCTTGGAGCAGATTGCTGGGTTATCAAAGCTGGAGTAAGCCAGTCACCAACGTTGCGCTGAACACCAGCCTGACGTATCGCTATCAAATTAACTCAGACTGGGCTGCGAGCATCGGTGCGAGTTATAGCCATGTCAAAATTGACGATTATATTGCCTTTCCATATGGTTCCTATAAAGGTTTGAAACCGATTGAAAATACCTTTGATGCCGATGGAAACTACGATCTTTACGATTACCGTAGCCCAGACGATGTACGTATGACCACACAACTCAAATCGAGTTTAAAGGGCCAAATTGAAACGGGAACTGTACATCATCATTTGAATTTTGAACTGGCTGCTGTAGAAAAAAATCAAAAACGTTATGTTGGTATTAATACACCCGTTGGAACAGGGAATATTTATCAAGACACCACCGATTTTGAACCCGCTACATTTGATTTAGGAAATCGATATAAGCCACTCGAAAGTAAGCAGCTTTCTGTGGCATTTACAGATCGAATGGAGCTTTATCCACAATGGACAGTATTACTGGGTGGAAAATGGATTGATTTAAATGAAAAAGCGTATGACAGTGACGGTACGGAAAATCGTCATACAGCCATTCAAAAATTTTTACCACAAATGGCATTAAGTTATCGACCACTTGAAAATACAACAGTTTATCTTTCTTATGCGAAAGGTTTAGCGGACGGTGGAACAGCACCATGGTATACAAGCAATGCCAATCAGGTCTTGGCACCTGTACAGTCGCGACAATATGAGCTGGGCTTCAAACAGCAGTACAGCAACGCTTTGCTCAGTTTGGCACTTTTTGATTTAAAGCAGGATAATCAGTTTGTTGCACCAACTGATAATGGCAATCTCACGTTTGTCGAAAAAGGTGATCAGCGTTCTCAAGGAATCGAATTCGGATTGACGGGCAATCTTTCATCAAAAATTGAACTGAGCTCAAGTTTGGCATTGATGAAGTCTTGTTGGGAAGGAAGTGAAGTTGATGCTTACGAAGGGCATCAAATTCAAAATGTACCCAAACTGCGTTTTGCAACGCATGTGTCTTATGATGTCGCGCAAATAGACGGTCTACGACTCTTTGCGGGTATGCAATATAGCGCCAGTAAATATGCCAATAAGTCTGGAACTGTAAAAGTTGGCGGTTATAGTGTGTTTGATCTTGGTGCAGCTTATGCCTTTAAAGTCAGTGGTTATGATTCTACACTCAGACTGACCATCGATAATCTGTTCAATAAGCAATACTGGCGTGATGTAGGTGGATTTATGGGCGATGACTATTTATTTTTAGGTGCACCTCGAACGGCTCAAGTTTCACTCAATGTGAAATTTTAAATCAAGAGCACATCTTCATCATTTCGGTGCTTTTTTTATTCGGCATGTGTCATTTTGGTGTGGGTTTTAAAAAACAGGGTTGAGTTCAGTTGCAAGTGAACTCAACCCTTTTCTATTCTTGATCAGTCAAATGTAGAAAATAGAAGATTTATACGTAAAATGACGTAGAGACAAATTTTTATAACACATTATAATCTAAGATTTGTATTTTATTTTTTTATTTGTCGATTATTAAATCAACTGTAAGATGATTTATTTTAAGCCTAATCATTATTATTTAAGGTTTTGATTTTAATTAAAATTATTTAAATAAAAGATTTAATTTTTAAAATATAAAGCTGAAAAATTATTTTTTGGCATGCTCTTTGAATGATATTTCATCGCAAAAAAATTATTTTAATTTAAAGATGATCAAATTGGAGAAGAAGTCATGTTACAGCAAAGAATGATGTCCATTTCATTGTGTATTGCAGCGGTAATGGGGGGATTATCACTCACAGGATGCTCAAAATCATCAGACAAAACGGCAGCCACCGAAACGCAGGCCACGTCTGCACCAGCCAGCAAAAGTTCAGACACCATTAAAGTCGGTATTTTACATTCCTTATCTGGCACTATGGCCATTTCAGAAACTTCGCTTAAAGACACGGCCTTGATGACTATCAATGAGATCAATGCGAAAGGTGGCGTATTAGGTAAAAAGCTTGAGCCAGTTGTGGTTGATCCTGCGTCAGACTGGCCGCTTTTTGCAGAAAAAGCACGTCAGTTGATTACTCAAGACAAGGTAGCGGTCATTTTTGGATGCTGGACATCGGTTTCGCGCAAATCTGTTTTACCTGTAGTGGAGGAACTCAACGGTTTATTGTTTTATCCTGTTCAATATGAAGGTCAGGAACAGTCTAAAAATATATTCTACACGGGCGCTGCACCGAACCAGCAAGCGATTCCTGCGGTGGAGTATTTGATGAGCGAAGAGGGTGGCAAGGCGCAGCGCTTTGTGTTGCTGGGTACAGATTATGTGTACCCACGTACGACCAATAAAATTCTTCGCGCATTTTTGAAATCGAAAGGCGTTGCAGATGCCGACATTATGGAAGAGTACACGCCGTTTGGTCATAACAACTATCAAACCATTGTGGGAAATATCAAAAAATTTGCTGCGGGTAAAAAGACCGCGGTGATTTCAACCATCAATGGTGACTCCAATGTGCCATTTTATCGAGAGTTGGGTAACCAAGGCATCAAAGCATCCGATATTCCAGTAATGGCATTTTCTGTGGGTGAAGAAGAATTACGCGGTATCGATACCAAACCGCTGGTGGGTCACTTAGCGGCTTGGAATTACTTTATGTCGGTTAAGAATCCAAAAAACACCGACTTTATCAATAAATTTAAACAGTATGCAGTGGAGTATAAACTGCCGAATGCCTCAAAAGTGGTCACCAATGATCCAATGGAAGCCACCTATGTGGGGATCAATATGTGGAAGCAGGCAGTCGAAAAAGCAGGCTCAACCGATGTGGATAAAGTCCGTACAGCCATGGCGGGCCAGACGTTTGCAGCACCGTCTGGATATACCCTAAAAATGGATGAAACCAATCATCATTTACAAAAGCCAGTCATGATTGGTCAAATTCGTGCTGATGGCCAATTTGATGTGGTCTATAAAACACCAACCACGATTCGTGCGGAGCCGTGGAGCCCGTACATTCCAAAATAACAAATCAACGAGGGTCTGTACGCATTGATACAGGCCAACCTCAGTCAAGCTTAAAAAATATTCACATAGCAAGGGTTTACTATGTTTAACCATATTCGGCGCTGGGCAATGATGATGCTTTTCATACAGCTTTGTTGTGTGTCTGTGTGGGCAACTGAAAATAGCAGTCAGCCACAGACATCACTCTCCCACACGGCGGCTGTAGCGCACGATGATACGATACAAACTTTTGTTCGGTCGGATTTTACAGCCCGTCGGACGATGCTTAATCAGTGGCCTGCCAGTCTAGAATCACTGGACAAACTTGTTGGTTATATCGACGACAATCAACTTTATACCGATAGTTCAGGTAATACCTATCTACTTAAAGATGAACAAACGCTCTTGAGCTATCCCGATGAAAAAGTCATCACCACATGGCCTTCAGATTTATCTCAAGTCACACTGGTGAATACTTTAAGAAAAGCACTGGCGTTTGGGCAGGCCAAAGCCAAGCTTAATTCTGAAGATGCCACTCAACGCTTACAGGCAGTAGATATACTAGAAAACAATATTGCAGAGCTAGACAGTGATTTTATCAAACAATTATATTTAAAAGAAAACAACAATAAGGTAAAAGCGCGACTTGCACAGCTTAAGGCACGTCTAGATTACAACAGCTCAGATGTATTCACTAAAATAGCAGCCATTAAAACCCTCTCAGCCTCCAACCGACCAGATGTTCTGGCTTTGGTCGAACATGAGCTGAGCCTTGCTCAAATTCATCCTGAACTCACAGCGGCATTACAAGATGCCAGAAACCAAATCAAAACACGTTTACAGATCAGTGAGTGGTCTGGTCATCTTTTTTCAGGTATAAGCACGGCCAGCATTTTATTGCTTGCGGCGCTAGGTCTGGCCATTACTTATGGCTTACTTGGTGTGATCAATATGGCACATGGTGAGCTGATTATGATCGGTGCCTATACCACTTACGTGATCCAGAGTTTGTTTAAAGCGCATTTGGCTGCTTGGGTCGATTGGTACTTAATCGCTGCAATACCAGCGGCATTTTTGATCAGTGCATTAATTGGCATGCTGATTGAACGAACCATTATTCGGCCCTTATACGGAAGACAGCTTGAAACTTTGCTGGCTACATTTGGGGTAAGTCTAATTTTGATGCAACTGGTACGCATGGTATTTGGAGCACAAAATGTCGAAGTATCCAATATTGCATGGTTAAGTGGCGGAATAGCACTCACACCGAGTTTGATGTTGCCGTATAACCGAATGGCCATCATTGCTTTTACCGTTGCGATTTTATTGATTCTGCTTGTGCTACTCAACAAAACTCGTTTTGGATTGTTTGTACGCGCAGTGACTCAAAATCGTCAAATGGCTCGTGCAGTCGGCATACGTTCTGCACGCATTGATATGCTTGCATTTGGCTTAGGCTCTGGGCTTGCAGGTTTGGCAGGCTGTGCCCTGGCGCAGGTTGGAAATGTAGGGCCAGATTTAGGACAAAATTACATTATCGATGCATTTTTGGTGGTGGTAGTGGGTGGTGTGGGGCAGGTTTGGGGCGCCGTACTGGCTGCGCTTGGATTAGGGGTAAGTGGCACGGTACTTGAAATTGGACTCGGTGCTGTACTTGCAAAAATTATTCTTTTGGTGCTTGTGATTTTGTTTATTCAAAAACGTCCACAAGGGTTATTTGCCATCAAAGGCCGGTTTGTGGAGTAAGACGCACATGAAATTCACTTTATTGTTTGCAGACAAACCGTTGAGCGCCGCACTCATCGTACTTTCTTTTGGGGCGCTTTTAGTTCTACCTTGGTTGCATCTGGCACCTGTTGATTCTGCTTTTTATTTGTCTGCGTACTGGGTCACACTGATTGGCAAAATTATGTGTTTGGCACTGGTGGCACTTGCACTCGACCTTGTTTGGGGCTATGCCGGAATTTTAAGTTTGGGGCATGGTCTTTACTTTGCACTGGGCGGTTATGCTTTTGGTATGTACCTTATGCGTGAGTCGGCTGGTGATGGATTGCCCGATTTCATGCGTTTTTTAAGCTGGAATGAATTGCCATGGTTTTGGTTGGGCACCGAGCATTTTATCTGGGCGCTGCTATTGGTGGTTTTAGTCCCTGGTGTGATTGCGTTTGTATTTGGATTTTTTGCATTTCGCTCAAAAATTAAAGGGGTATATTTTTCAATCATTACTCAGGCCATGACCTTTGCTGCAGCATTATTGTTTTTTCGAAACGAAACAGGCTTTGGCGGTAATAATGGCTTTACTGGATTCAAAACGATCTTAGGTTTCGACATTACTTCAGCACCTACACGCGCCAGTTTGTGTTGTATGACTGCACTGATACTCATGCTGTGTTTTATTGGCTTACGTAGCTTGATGAATCGTCCTTATGGGCGGGTATTAGGTGCAATTCGGGATAGCGAAAACCGCTTGCAATATTTAGGTTATCGTACGCTTTGGTACAAACTTTCGGCATGGGTGTTATCGGCCGTGATCGCTGGAATAGCAGGCGCGCTTTACGTCCCACAGGCTGGAATTATTAACCCGAGCGAAATGAACCCTGTCAACTCCATTGAAATGGCCGTTTGGGTGGCTGCAGGCGGGCGTGGAACGCTAATTGGACCAATATTGGGAGCAGGGTTGATTAATGCAGTTAAAACATACTTTACCGTGGCTGCTCCAGAGTATTGGTTACTTATTTTGGGTGGTTTATTTATTGTAGTGACCTTATTTCTGCCAAAAGGTGTGGTGGGGTTGTTTGACCGCTTTAAAAAGGAGAAAAATTAAATGAGCGAAGTGCAATTCGAAACACCACCGCATGGCGGACAATATGGTGAAGGATACGGCAGGACTAAGGTTCAGGGTGCAGATTTTAGTCATGGTATTGCGCTCTATCTTGAAAATGTTAGTGTCTGGTTTGATTCCTTTAGAGCCTTAAACGATCTGTCTTTATATATCAAGGAAGGGGAGCTACGCTGCATTATTGGCCCAAATGGTGCGGGAAAAACAACACTGATGGATGTCATTACTGGCAAAACTCGTCCTACACAAGGTACTGCATTTTTCGGTCAAAACTATAATTTAGCCAAAATGACCACGGAGCAAATTGCTGAGGCTGGAATCGGTCGCAAATTTCAAAAACCGACAGTATTTGAAAATTTTAGCGTGATGGAAAATTTATTGTTGGCAGCACCGAAAGATAAAACTGTAAAACGGAGTTTTTTCGCAAAATTGACCTCTGAAACTCAAGTGGCTTTGGAGCAAACACTCGAACAAATTCGATTAAAGGACTTTCGCCATAAAACTGCGGGATTACTTTCACACGGTCAGAAGCAGTGGCTTGAAATTGGAATGCTGCTGATGCAGCAGCCAAAACTGATTTTATTAGATGAACCCGTTGCGGGTATGACCGATGCAGAAACTGAGCGTACTGCGGAGCTTTGTTTGGAGCTTAAAAAGCAACATACCTTGATTGTGGTGGAACATGATATGAGTTTTATCGATACGATCAGTGAAAAAGTGACCGTACTGGCTCAAGGCGCTATTTTAGCAGAAGGAACATTGGCAGAGGTACAAGCCAATGAAGACGTTATTGAAAAATATCTAGGTCGATAGGATAGACACATGCTCAATATTCAACAAATCAATCAGTTTTATGGTGGCAGCCATATTTTGCGCGATGTTTCATTGAGTGCAGCGTGTGGGCAATGCAGTGTCGTGCTAGGGCGAAATGGAGTGGGCAAAACTACCTTGTTAAAATGCCTGATGGGATTACTGCCGATTAAATCTGGGCAGATTATTTTGGATGGTAAGGATATCTCAAAATTGTCGCCCGAACAGCGTGTACGAGCTGGTCTTGCATATGTTCCGCAAGGACGAGATATATTTTCAACGCTTTCCGTTGAAGAAAATATCCTCATTGGAATGGCTAAATTTTCAGGTATTAAAACTAAAAGGGTACCAAGCTCTTTATACGAGCTGTTTCCAGTTTTAGAGGAGATGAAACATCGCCGTGGTGGAGATCTCTCTGGTGGGCAACAGCAGCAACTGGCAATTGCAAGAGCATTGGCATCTGAACCTCGTATCTTGATTTTGGATGAGCCAACAGAGGGAATTCAGCCGTCAATTATTAAAGACATCGCCAAAGTAATTCAACGCCTGACACAAAAGGGCGATATGGGAATTATTCTGGTCGAGCAGTTTTATGATTTTGCTGAAGAGTTAGCCGATACGTATACCGTGATGGCACGTGGACAAATTATTGCATCTGGATATGGAGAAGAAATGCCTGAAAAAGGGATTAAAGAGCTGGTCGCGATCTAGGTTTAAGAGTGGCTAAATAGGGTTACAGCACCTATTTTTCGCTTTTTAGCTACATAGACTGACACTTTATTAGCGGTTGCGTAACTTATGTTGATCTAAAATTACAGTTGTATATGAATGGGTTGTAGATTGACAGTCTCTTTGCAGTATTTCGGGTATAGCTCGAATTTTCTATGCTATAAAAAAGGCTCAAATATTCTCAAACCTTATAAGGATCAAGACAAAATGAGTCTTTCTGAAAAAATAATAACTGTCAAAGATCAACATGGTAATGAGCGCGAAGTTGCTGCACTGTGCGCCTCAGCACGATCAGAGCCAGAATTAGACCATGGTTCTTCACATATGGTTCATGCTGTGAAATTGATCTTTATTGATGGACATCAAGTAGAAGTAGATGCTGAAGGCAAATTTTATCACCCAGATACACGTATTGAGTACTCGGTTTAGTTCACGAGTGATCAAAGAAAAATCTGAGTGTCCAACTGAACCGATATTTAATAGTGTTTCAGTGAGAGCATACTCATTATAACCAACAACATGATAAGGAAGACTTAATATGATTGATGAAGAAAAGCCTCTTGATTTTGATGATGACAGTGAACCTCACGATTTTGAAGATGAAGAGTACTTAGACGACAAAAAAGAAGATGAATTGTACAATACCATTACCAAAGATGGTTCAAGTGTCGATCCCGCAGATGATGGAGAACGTCATCAACGACCTGAAGATGGCGATCCTATTGAAATAGAAGACACTTAATATTATAAATAAAGCCCAATCAAAAATTGGGCTTTATTTATAATAAATTTGAACCGATCAAATATGACGCGACTTCGTAAAAATATGAAAGCTGTTCCAGTAATACGACAATGGACGACCGAGCAAGACGGTTTCCTGATTGAACATGCAGATCTTGCACTATCGGAATTGATTCAACTGCTGCCTTATACAGAAGAAGAAATCAAAGCCCGTAAAAAAATATTGGGCTTATTAAAGCGTGAAAGACAATTCCGAAAGATCATGAGCTAGTAAGAAAAAGAATCTACCAATGTGATGAAATCAAGCTTCTTAAATATAGGTATATTTGCTTTGTTATCGTGTGTTAAAAAATTTGGTCATCTAAATCCAATCTGTACAATGTGAAAACTTTGATTACTGTAGAAGTGTTTTCTGGTTACTTAATGAGCAATATAGAATTAGAACTCACATGGATATATACATAGGTTGTCGATAAATTGGAAATAAGCAAACGTATTGGCAGACTTAAAAATGAAACTATTCGATATGTTCACCGTGAATTCAAAAGAAAAAAATAGATCAGGTTTTTCAAAAGTAGAATTTGATCAGATCGTTCGTAAAGCTGTTGTAAGCAGCTTTTTAGTCAAAAAGAAGTAAGTTGATTTAAGCGTCGCCATACTATTTTGATGAAATAAAAATCTGGCCTAGAAATACTCTAGCTCAAATTCATGATATTCATTTGAGTAGATACGAGAAACAATACCAGTAACGTTTCAAATGGTGGTCGTAGTCAAAGTAATGGGCAACTATTCCCTCTAAAGACAACGTAACTTTAATGTTTGAAGACCGAATTGGATAAACGCATTAAGCCTGAGTTTAAAACGATCGTAATTTAGTTGAAAGCATTTTATGCAGAGTCGGATTTTGATGCATTCATGTGGTATGGCCAAACTTTTCAGCCTGAAGAACATCGTTATGAATTGCCTCTGCTTTCTAGCGTGCCTGCAACCAAGGTGAGTGAGACATAATAAAAAGCCCTCAAGTGAGGGCAATTTGCATCAACATACTATTTCAAATTTAGACACTCTAATTGGCCTAGATAATCTTTATCCGTACTAAGCCTTTTGATATAGATGGGCTGATATTTTAGAGCCTCTTTCATACTCTGTTGAAGGCTTTCAGGAACATTATTCATATTAATAAAAGTTGAGTATTTCTCAACAAATTTATTCATTATACATAGTCCATCTACTGCTTCTACTGATATTTTTTTATTGTTCTTAATGTCATTCTCAAAGTTGTCTTGATCTACTTCATAATTTCCAATTAATGAATCAATTTTACGAATTGTATAAATATACAATTCATTATTCATATCTGATTTGCTATTTATATTCTGATAAGCCGATATATATAATCTTCGTGATTGAGCGATGTCATCTGAAATTGCCATAGTTCTTGATGTAAGATTATTACTAATTTCATTTTCACGATTTTGCTGCTTAGAGTTGTCAGCATGACTACAACCTATCAAAACAGCACTAAACAGAAAAATAGTTAAACGTCTCATAATTTTTACCAATTTTTTGTATTAAGGATCTCATTTTCTTCAGAAATAGGAACTTGATAACCATATTCAGTACGACAAAGCTCATACGCTTGTCTATTCCAATTTTTCTTAAATATCATTTGATATAGTCTATGTCCGATCATTATAGGACCTCTATTGCTTCTATTGTTCATAGCAAGTGCAGTGTATCTAGCCTGATCAAATATTCCATATCCAGCAGGAGCGAGTTCAACTATATCTTCTAAATTCTTATAATGTGCTGCAACTCTGATCTTAAAACTATCTTTCAACAGTTCTGTTGCTGCTATAAGTGCTTTATCTCTTGATATTCTGTACAAGTAACTAGCGAATCTCAGATACATCATTGTATGAAAATATTGAGTATAGATTAAACCTGGTGTATTTTTTTCTATTTGTTTTAGATCAAACTCAAGACCAAAGCGTAGTGCCATATCATATTCAAAAGGTTGCCTATTTTTTATATGATCCCAAAGATGTTGGGGAATACAGAAAGTATAAGGAACAATTTTTTTGACTTTGATTAAATTTTCCCAGCCGCTGCAGGCTGTTAAATAGCCATCATCTGCTCTACATAAATTAGTTGTTTCCTTTAAATTTATTCGTTCTGCTGCTTCGGAATTTATAGGTGTCTTATCATAATTTGTATGAAATATAAGACGTCCTTCGTTGCTACTTACTCGGTTACTGCTACCCATAAACGATGTCTCATAAAGGATCTAAAGGTTTTGATAAATCTACTGTGATTAATTGTATTGATTCAGACGAATCTTCACTTTCATAAATGGCCGTCATCCCGTCTTTATCTGTGTAACCTTGCACCAGCAATTTTCCTGAATCTTTGCTATAAATTTCATAAAGCATCGCTGGAAGTACACTTGATGTATCAGCATCTACGAGTTTAAATTGAATTTTATGAGTCTCTTTTGACTGATTTTTTACAAAATTATCTTTTGTAGAGAGGTTTGAATTACTTTTTGTCATCATAGATGATGCTGGATTTCCACCACCATTATCCTGAACAACTAAATTCTGTTTTGGTAAAAGCTTACATCCACATGATAGTGAATCATTGACTCGTGCGGCAGATTTCCCAAATATTTGCATATGCGGATCACCACTCACAATGGTGGCTACCGTTTTGTGTTTAGGGCAAGTTGCCTTATCGCCTACACATGCAATAGCAATACCCTCAATCAGAAACATACTATTGCCTGAGATTACTTTACCACCCCCAGTGGTTGGGCAGCCTATGGTTATGTATGGTGTTGCCATATTTCCCTTTATTGTTTTGATGAAGCTAAAGAATAATAGCAAATAGGCTATAGACAATACTGTATAGTTTATTTAATTAGTTAAAACTCTAATCTTTTGATACCTCATATCATGTGGAAAAAAGGTTATTTGGTTGACAAAAGTATGAATTAGCCATAAAAGTTGGTTGACAGATGTTAAAATTAGCAATAAATTGTTTTTAACCCAACATTTCACTATTTATTGCGGATAACTTCTTATGGAATGGCGTCATCCTTCTTATTTTGAACCACAATTGACTGATGAGGTTATCAGTTTTATTGCTCGACCAATGCTTGATATCTATAACGAAACCATTATGGATCTCAAACATCAATTTGATAATGCTTATACACGTGGATGTACTATTTTTGGTCGGACATATGCATGTGTAGTGCATTTAATAATGTCTGGTGAATGTTCAGTACCGATTTTATTAAAGGATGGTACATTCAAATGTATTTTCCAAATTGGAAGTGCTCGAATCAGATTCTGTAAAGATGATTTTTTAAATCCAAGTAATCAAGGCTTTTCTAAAAAAGCAGATGATTCATATTATGAGTTATTCCCATCTAATGTAAATGAACCGGTTTATTGGAAATATATTCTTAATGAACCATCCACTGATGAAGATGAAGCACTTGTTATTTTTGCTGGATATAACGCAGAAAACGATGTAGTTGCATACTGGGATTCTAGTAGAATCACTGGCTTGAATCATATTCACTTTATTGAACCTGAAACACCGAAACCAGTCGACTTAGGTTCACCATCGGTTGAAGATCCTGATATGGACAATCAAAAAGAAGATGACGATGATTCTGAAGCTGTAAACAACTAATTGTAAGATGAATAACCATGACAACAGAGTTTAATGGCTTGGAGCTAAAGCTTCTTAGACAATTCAATGAATTATCCTTAGAAGATTTAGGTAGCAAGCTAGACTATACACGTCAATATCTTCATAAAGTTGAAACGGGGCAAACGACACCCAACGATCAATTTATTGATAAAGTGGCGCATTATTTTAATGTACCACATTCTTTTTTTATGCGGCTAAAACCTGTTTTACAGGAGGATCAAATACATTTTAGAAGTAACCGTACTTCAAAAGTATCATTTAAGCAGATCGTGATTGCTAGAGGTGAGTACATCAAGCGATTAACTGAGTATCTTGATTCTAAACTACGTTTGCCTAAGTACGATATTGAAGCATTTGAAAACTCTCATAATTCATCTATTGAATTAATTGTTGAAAAATGCCGTGAAAAATGGGGATTAGGATTAGGGCCAATTAGTAATATGGTTAGGCTCTGTGAGACACATGGAATCATAGTCACAACTTTTCCATCTATTTCAAAAGAAGTTGATGCTCTGTCTCTAGCAACTAAGCGACCTGTATTTGTTCGGAACGAAGCGAAGGAAAGTATTTGTCGACAGCGTTTTGATTTGGCACATGAACTGGGGCATCTTGTACTTCATGATGGGATAGTGACTGGAGATCGATTAACTGAGTCTCAAGCTAATCACTTTGCTTCAGCTTTATTGATTCCTCAAGTCATGATGCGTACGCACTTTCCGACTTGGTATAAGAATGGTCGTTATAACTGGGCAAAGTTGGGTGAATTTAAACAAACTTGGAAGGTAAGTAAGGCTGCAATCCTTTATCGTGCCAAGCAGTTAAGTTTATTAACGCAAGAGCAATATACCAGTGGTGTGATTTACTTGAAAAAAACAGGTGAGGGCATTACTGAAAAAGAAGACCACTTAATTCCAAAGGAAAGACCTGAGCTTCTTCAAGCATGTTTTACCATGCTTGCGAAGAAGAAAATTTTTGCTGAAGATATAGCTCAAGCGTTGGATGTGAATGTTGGTTTTCTTGAAAATTTGGTTGGAATGGAAGTTCCAAGAAAACCAAGAGTTTTAAGAATTGTAGAAGAAAGCGCCTAAGGGCGCTTTTTTACACAGTCTTCATTAATGTTGAAATTTCATCAATTACATCAAAGACTTGCTTGAAATATGCATAATCTAAACTAGACTCATGTCTTGGAATAATAGTTTTTATGAATGAGATTTTCGAATAGACCTCTTTTTTCTTGATTTGCTCTGATGTGGCAATTGCTTCGCAAATTAAAGTTTTTCCATTGACGGTGATTGTATCATTCAAGAGAGTGCTATTATTGTATAAAAACTCAATTACAGTTTTATTTGGATCATAAGGAACAATAGGCAAATGAAAAATATAAAATTTTTTAAAAAAATTATAAAATTTCATAGTTGGTACAGTCGAACTAGAATGTTCATGCCATGAATTTTTAAAAAGTTTCTTAGCTTCCGCAATAACCCCTTTTCCTGCATCATCGCGATCTACAATTATGATAGTTGGATTAAGTAAATTTAATGAAACTTCAGATTTGTAAAGTAATTTTAAATTAGAAAGAAATTTCTTTAAATTGTCTGTGCCTCCATCTAGATGAATTAATTTTTCAAATTTATAGTCTGGATTGAAAGAGCTAAATTTGATGTTAGTTATCCCTAGCTTATCAGCAGCTTTTTTTAAATGTATAACATCAGTTACACCTTCGCAAATAATAGATTTTTTTTCATTATATACATATTTCTTATGAAAAATAAATGAAGCATAGATCTTATCCAATCCATTTAATGTATTGATATGATGATATAGTAGACGACTCTCCCAGTTTTTCTTATCTATGAAATCATTATGATGTTTTAAGTAGTCATCATGATTCTCAATTAGCTTATATGGTTCAACTTTTTTTATATTATAGATATAATTTAATATACCGTTTAAAGATTGAGAATTTTCAATTTTTAGCTCATGAAAGACGTGATATTTCGATTTAACAAAAGAGTTAGTTTTACAATAGTTATCTACCATAGCGCGTGTAGCTTTATAGTAGCTTCGATTAATATTTACTTTCTTATTAACAACCAGTCCCGTTACAACTTGTCTTTGTTTTCTATTAGATATTCGGGTTTTTTTATTATTAATATTAAAACCAAAAGCCTCAAACTGCCTTTCTAATCTATCATTCAATTTAATTTTATCATTAATAACGGTAAGAATCTCTTGCGGAAATTCCTTTGAATTTGTTGATATTGTTATGTCATCGGCATAACGCGTATAAACACATTTATTTTTTTTGCATAATTTAACCAATCGACTATCTAGCATAGATGTAAAGAGATTAGATATTACAGGAGAGCAGGGGCTGCCTTGAGGAAGGTATCCCATTTCATCATCATTTTTACGAAATGTTGCAATGCGTGCAATAGTAAAAGCCACTTCTTCACTTAATTCAAAATATTTATTTTGGATAAAGAAACCGACTAATCTATTGAATTTAATTGAAGTAAAAAAATCTTTGATATCGATATTTAAAACTAAATTTTTGTTTGTATGTACATACGCATTTGTAAAAATTCCAGGGGTAATAGTATGAATGTTATATGGCGGATCAATATATAGTTTTTTTCTGAAACCATGTGATGTTAGGTGAAATTTAGGATATTTATTAGGGTTATTTTCATGAAATTTTTCTAAATTTTTTTTTAATCGATCATTTTCAATTTCACTTAAACATTGTTCTAAAAGATCGGCTAATCTTTCTTGAATCATTTTTAAGTCTTTATGAGGTGCATTTATACTTCTTAAAGACTGATCCTTTTTCGTTATTTCAAAAGATGAGTATTTAGAAGATATGTGCCCATGATATAAAATAATTAAAAATCTTTTATATGGAAAGTCTAGAAGTGTAGATAAGTCTTCTGCAGTATGACAGCTTTTTAGATTTTCTAAATTTTTCATTGATAAATGTCAGAATAATTAAAAAAAAGGAGCACCTATGGAAACTTCATGGACTTCTAGTACGTTTTAAAGGTTATCTTAAGGTAACTTGTCATAGTGCCTTAACATTAGATACATAATTGCGAATCACAATCATAAATCTTTCCATAGGTGCAAGTTTTAATTTACCATAACTCTCTGCTATATAATAGTTTTTAATTCCAAAAAATTCACTTCTAGGAATTGAGCACTATGTATTACCTATAAAAAGTAAGCAGTGACTTACTATTAATCATTTTTTTTATGCAAATTTTCCATAAATTCATCAGTGATATGATCTTCAACTCTTAACCAACCAAGACTACCTTCACCATTGTCGACAACATCAATATGATTATCACCTTGGTAAACAACAACTTCCTTATTAAAAAACTTTAATGAATTCCAAAAAGAAGAACTACTTAATACTTCAAGAGAAAGGTGAATATCATCTCGAAGTTGATCAAGTTCCTGTGTGTAATCTAGGCTAAGGTTATTTAAAAGCTTGCCATAAACAACACGTTTTTTACCGTTTTTTAAATGAAATATCTTAACTTCGGAACGTGGGGGGGCTGAACTTTCATTTCTTAAAAAACTTTCTTCCAACCTAGCAACAATATCCGCATTCATAGAGCGATTCAGTTCTTTGGCTGATTCTGCAATTTTATCTTTTAATTCTTGCGGTAAGCGCAAATTGTAAGCAACACCTAAATGTTTACCCATGATTGTAATCCTTGAAAATCTGTTGACATGGTATCAAGTGGACATATATATTTGCAATATGTCCAGTGGACATTATTTTTAAAAATTAAAACGCCCCGAATAATCTTGGCGGATCACGGGGCGAGTTATCAACAATCTTCAAGGAATATTGATATGAATAGTTTAACATTTAATGCAATACAATTTCATCCAATACAACAGAACGATGATCAAATTTGGATTACATCATCGGAACTTGCTCGTGCTTTAGGTTATGCACGTGAAGATTCCGTGTCTCGTATATATGATCGTAAGTCAGATGAATTTACTTCCGATATGTCAACGACCGTCAAATTGACGGTCGTTAGAGCTACGGGTTCAGTTGAGCTGGACAATCGTATTTTTTCATTACGTGGTTGTCACCTCATCACATTCTTTGCCCGTACACCTGTCGCAAAAGAATTCCGCAAATGGGTTTTAGATATTTTAGATCGGGAAGTACAGCAAACTAAACAACACCAACTCGAAACACGTATCAAAATCAATAACCGACAAATCGCCGAACTTAAAGCAATCGTCGATCGTCGCTGTGAGGGCAGTGTCAAGAAACGTACAGAGATGTGGCACAGACACCACCAGCACTTCAAAGTATCGAGTTATAAAGATTTATTGTCTATCCATTTCAATGATTCAGTAACTTTTCTTGAAACCATGAAGCTACGTAGCACCGAAGAAGAAGCAAATATTCGAAATCTGGTATTACATATGGTTTGGCTAAGCCAATAGTGGGATCAGTTTGGTAATGCGATACGCCAAATCAATCCTAAAATGGGCTGTTCCATTCATGAGCATTTTAAAAATGGCGCTTATGAAGCTAGGTTAATGCTTGGTGAGCGTAGCTATGCCACACTTTGCCAGATTGCCCAAAATCATGACTGGCAAAATGAATCTCTGGATTTGAACGGAATCATTGGCCGTTTGATTAGTACAGATGCAAAATACAGCAATCTACTTTCTTTAAACAAACTAGATCAGTAGGGGTGAACCATGAAAACAAATACCCCGACAAAATCATACGATGCCAGCGATGTATCTGAAGGCTACGCTTTAGCATATGAGCAAGTGGCTGATCTATCCGTCATGATAGATGCAATGCGCAATAATCATGAAAAAACGGCAGAGTATGTAAAGAAGGTCTACAACGTGCCTGATACGGTATTTAGCGATATGAAAAGACTATTTGCGATAGTAGAGGGTCTTGTTTCATATAACTTGGAGTTTTCAAAATCTCAAGAAGATGCATATCAAAAAGAGTATGATTCTGCATCTTGAAATCGTAGCATATAGCCCCCTTATGGGGCTTTTAAAGAAGCCTAGCCATCATAGATTGTGGATAGTTGATTTACATCTTATTAAAAATGATAGAATTGCTCAGATTCAAAAGTTGAGTATTTTTGCTTAAAAAACATGCAGTCTAAAAATTTTTTTAAATTAGCTAATAAATAAATTTGTAGACTGTTGAATTGCAATGTATAGCATTTCAATACAAGCCTAAGCAACTTTATTTATAATTAACCTATTGAAAATGCAAGATAAAGCAATCACATGCAAGCACTCACAATACAAACCAAACTTGGCGGATTTTACTTTTTCTATTACGCCATAGTGGGTACATTCATGCCGTATTGGAGCTTGTATCTTCAAGATCAGGGCTTCAATTATCAAGAAATTGGAATTCTATCTTCAATCGCGATCATCACACGTTTTTTTGCACCGTTCATTTGGGGATGGGTAGCAGATAAAACGGGCAAACGAATGTTATTGATACGAATCGCAACTTGGATGGAAGCATGTATTTGGTTTACGATTTTTTTAATTTCAAAAAGTCTTCAATCGATTGCCTTACTCATGCTGATTTTCAGTTTTTTTCAAAATGCAATCTTGGCGCAGTTTGAAGGTGTTACTTTATTTTGGCTAGGAGACAAGCGCGCCGAACTATACGGTAAAATTCGAAAATGGGGATCTGTCGGGTTCATTAGCAGCGTATTTGGTATAGGGGCATTATTAGAAATTATTCCCGTTTCAATGCTGCCAATTTTACTACTCTGTATTTCCTTTCTTGCGTTTATCTGGTCATTTCAAATTAAAGAACCAACAAAGGCACCAACAGCCCAGCGGCAACTAGAACCGTTATGGCCGATTTTAAAGCGGCCTAGTGTCATGGCTTTTTTTGCTATCGAATTTATTATGCTGTTCTCACACGCGCCATTTTATAGTTTTTACAGTAATTTTTTAAAAGAAGCAGGGTATAGCACCACACAAATTGGTACTTTGTGGGCCATAGGCGTGTTATCAGAAATTATCATGTTTGCCTATGCACACACATTATTGGCGCGTTATTCAATTCGCATTTTGGTATCGGTGTGTCTTGTCATGACCAGTATTCGATGGATACTTGCTGGATATATGGTCGATCATTTTTGGGGGCAATTGCTCGCCCAGACGATGCATGCCTTTAGTTTTGGTTTATTTCATTTGCTGGCAATGCGGTTGGTTTTTAGTCATTTTACCGCAGGTCAGCAAGGTCGGGGGCAAGCACTGTATAGCACCATGTGGGGCTTGGGGGTGGCTTCTGGAAGTTTATTGGCAGGTCACTTTTGGCAGACGTTAACTGCGCCGGTGATTTTTTTATGTGCTGGTTTATTGGTTTTATTGGGGCTTGGTTTTGTAAAATGGTTGCCCACACAAGGTGCACAACCATCTTAATTCATCGAGTAGACAGCTATTACACCGCGTCGTTTACAGCGTGCGCAAGAGACTTCATATCGGTACCTGAAGGTGCCTGATAAATTTTCAAGCCAAATTCAGGTGTAATAGCCAGTAAGTGATCAAAAATATCAGATTGAATGGCCTCATAAGCATTCCATGCGGTTGTGTTGGTAAACGCATAAATCTCAAGTGGAATCCCTTCACTAGTCGGTTGAAGCTGACGCACGATTAAAGATTGATTCTGTGCAATTCCACTGTGTTGCTTCAGATAAAATTCAATATATGCGCGAAACGTACCTAAGTTCGTTAAACGACGCTGGTTATACACCGATTGATTACTTAATTGTTCATTAAATGATGTAATTTCAGATTTTTTTAGATCAAGATATTGATTCAGTAAAATAAAGCTTTTGAGTTTGTCTTGTTCTTTTTCCGACATAAAGTGAATACTGCTCTGATCGATAAACAAAGAGCGTTTAATGCGACGACAGCCAGATTCACTCATACCGCGCCAGTTTTTAAAGGTATCTGTGATGAGCTTATTGGTAGGAATTGTTGTAAAGGTCTTATCGAAGTTTTGTACGGTCACCGTATGTAATGACATATCAATGACATCGCCATCCGCATTCAGGGACGGCATTTCAATCCAGTCACCAATACGTACCATGTCATAAGATGAGATTTGTACACTCGCGACCAATGACAAAATCGTATTTTGAAAAACCAACATGAGCACCGTTGCCATGGCACCAAAGCCGGCCAATAAGGTGAACACATCTTTTTTTAAGAAAGTTCCCAAAACCATTAAAGCACAGACAATGAAGATCATGAGTTTGATCAGCTGCAAATAGCCTTTAATGGGTTTATTTTTAGAATTAGGATTACGCTGATAAGCCAGATTAAAAATATTTAAAAATTCACTAATCGCAAGCGCAATGGTTAAAAAGATAAATGCCTGTGCGCCCATTTGTACCAAGGTAATCATTTTACTGGACAAGTGAGGAACACTACTGATCCCGTTCATAATCACGATAGCGGGAACAATATTTGAAATGCGTCTAATCACGCTATGCTGGGCAAAAAGAGACTGGTTAATAAACTTTAGCTTACTAATTGCTTTACGAACGCCCCGTACCACAATTTGTTTTGCTATAAAGTTTGCTAAAACGGCAAAAAAAATCAGGATAGCAATCGAACACAGCATCTCAAGCCATGGATATTGGCCGATCCAGTTTTGTATTTCTCTTATATATTGTAAAAAATTCAAACCTCTACACCCATGCTTAATGAAAGAGTATAGTGTAAAGGCTTGATATTTAAGATGTTCGTATTGCTACTTTTTTTGTACGTTTTATTAATAAAACCATACATGCCCAATACATGCGGTTAAATTTACTTCAATTTCTTACCACATCAAATCATCAGGAATCACATAATCTGCATATGGATCTTCTTCATCTGTAGCCTGATCATTTTTCTGTGAATGATTTACCAAGATAAAGCCTTCCATTTTCTGATCAATTTTATCTGCCAATGGTTTTGGTAAGTATGCGTAACTGTCTTGATCTTTTGCAATGACCAATGAACCAGAAACTAATGCATTATAAACTTGCTGTGAAACATACACTTTTTTAATCTTATTCTGATCAATAAACTGATAAGCCACATCTCCTGATGTATCTTTGATTTTATGTTGTTTGATCATTTGTACAATCGAAGCAAGCAACGCTTTTTGTTCAAGTACCTTCTGTTTCTCTTGATTTAAACTCTGGTCTTTTTGTAATTTTTCAAGCTGAGCTCGTTCAATATTGGCTTTCAGTTCTGCTTCATTACTTTGACCAGTTCGATGCTCATGCTTTGCCTGCTTGGTGAGTTTGTTTGCTTTTTTGTTATCGACCAAACCTGCTTTTAAAAGCTGAGCTTGAAGCGCATTTTTTACCATAATGACAATCCAAAATTTAACTGTGTCGTTTTAAATGTTCATAGCTCAAAAACCAATAAACTGCGCTGAGCAATACCGTAAGTAGTGCTGGTAGTAAGAAGGTATTCATGAGCCAATGCGAATAGGCTATTGTAGCAATGACGCCACCAAGAAAAAATCCGAGTACGATTAAAAGATGTAAGATTACACGACGTCTATCTACGGGTAGGCCTTTTGCTTTGTAGCCCAGTGATAAACCTAGATCAGTGAGTACTCCAGACAGATGTGTAGTGCGTATAATTGCCCCTTTATAATGACTCATCATGGCGTTTTGAACACCCATAGCCATCGACGACCAGAGCAGACCAAGATGAGGATCGTATCTGACCGTCAGCCAAGTTAATACCAACAATAAGGCCACTAAATTTAAAGTTAAACCATAGCGACGATGAAATGATAATGGGGTATTACCTAGAATAAAACCACTACAAAACGAACCCATCAGAAAGCTAATAACGATCAAAAACAAATACAGCATGGTATGTGGCTGCCATTTTACGAGATCAATCGCAAGCATGCTGATATTGCCTGTCATATGTGAGACAGATTGATGAATGACTGTAATAAGTGCCAATACGTTAATTGTGCCGGCATTAAGTGCCAGCACAAAAACAATACATTGAATCCAGTTCGGTAAACTTTGCAGTGGCATAAAAACCATCAAATACAAATCAACAATTTGAATGTATTATGATTTTGAAGCCTGATCAACTGCAATAACAAACAACACATCTGTAGATGAATTTAGAGCCGTTTCAGTTGAATCTTGAAGTACGCTAATAACCATACCGATTGCAACGACTTGCATCGCAATATCTGAAGATATACCAAATAAACTACATGCCACTGGTACTAACAGTAATGAACCACCTGCAACACCCGATGCACCACATGCTGAAATACTGGCCACAACGCATAAAATCATCATGGTCCAAATATCAACATGAATACCTAAAGTATTGACTGTTGCTAGAGTGAGTACCGTAATGGTGACTGCAGCACCACACATGTTAATAGTCGAACCAAGTGGAACAACGACATTAGTCGTCGATTCATCGACACCACAGCGTCGTGCAAGATCCAAATTGACCGGAATATTAGCCGCTGAGCTTCGTGTGAAAAATGCAGTAATCCCACTTTCACGTAAGCATTTAAATACCAGTGGGTAGGGATTGCGTTTGGTCACACATGCCACAAGAAATGGATTGATTACTAAAGCGACAAAGAACATGGTACCGAGTAAAACGGCCAATAAATGCGAATAGCTTTTTAATGTTTCCATGCCTGAGTTAGCAAAAGTCACGGCGACAAGACCAAAAATACCCAGTGGTGCAAAGCTAATGACCAAATGAATTACTTTTCCAATGGCATCGGCAGAATCTTGTAAAAATGTTTTGGTGGTTTGACTACTATGACGAAACGCTGTACCCAAAATAATTGCCCAAGCCAAAATACCGATAAAGTTGGCTTCGCTCAACGCAACCACAGGATTGGCAACAAAGCTGAGCACTAGGTTTTTTAAGACATCCGATAAGCTACCTGGTGGCTGAAAAGCTTGATCGCTGTGTGAAGCAAGTACCAGTGTGGTTGGGAAAAGTAAGTCGGCAATGACTGCTGAGAATGCAGCTAAGAGCATACTAATCACATAAAGCACAATAATTGGTTTAATGTTTTTAGCACTTTGTCCCGTCTGGAAATTGGTAATTGATGCAATCACCAAGATAAATACTAAGATAGGTGCTACAGCTTTTAAAGCTTTGATGAAAATCTCACCAAAAATACTGAGGTAAGGCGTAACGTCTGGAAATAGAAACGCAACAAGGAATCCCAAGATTATGGCAATAAGAATCTTGCTCACAAGACTCAAGCGAAAAAATTTAGAAAACATAAAGCGCAGCCTACAAGCTTTATCGGCCAGAAGAAAATAAGGTTGCTATTTTATACATAACTAAAAAAAATCCTAAATGTTTTTTAAAAAAATGATGGATTTTCAGGCGTTATGATATTTTTTAGACGATTTCAAAGAAAAATACTTATTGAGGACAGTAAAGTTGATACAACGTAGACAATAATGTGATCATTTTTTCATCCTTAATCGAATAAAAAATTTGTTTACCATCACGTCTGGTATTCACAGTACCACTTTTACGTAGCATCATTAATTGCTGAGAAAGCGTAGGCTGTAAAATATTGGTGGACTCTTCAATTTGAGACACGTTAAGTTCTGAATTTGCTAAATGGCATAAAATCAAGAGTCGATCTGTATTTGCAAGAGACTTCAAAATTGTCACGACATCATCGGCAGCATCTCGCATAGTTTCAATTTGGAGTCTTTGGTTCATTCATTCGTCCACATTTTTTTCTGCCAAACATTATAAATGAAAAGCAAAGTATGATAGATATATTTCTGGTTAAAGAACGTTTAAGATTTGATAAGATGTATAAATAATATAAAAAACTGAATTTTATTCATCAAAACAATGAGCAAAATTCAACATCCAGACTTCTTTTTACGCTACAATATGGAAACAGACAAGTCTGTATAAAAGATAATAATAAGTGTAAATTCAAATTTACACAAATCGGTTGGCTGCTAATCAATCTTTTGGTGGTTAATTGGGAAACTTCAGACGCAGGCGTGAGATATAAAAAGAATAATACTCACGCTAAATTTTTTAAGCGCAGGCTTGCTCAAATTTAATCAAGCGCTGTACACGTGACCAGTATTCCTCAATTTTAACCGAATTGCGTTCAATTAAAGCTTGCATGGTCATACCATCTAAAATATTGATGAGTAGATTCGCGAGTTGACCTGGATTTTGAATGTCTAGTTCAGTGAGTAGGCTGGTGATGAGTTTGGTCAGCCATTCTTTGTACTCGGTTGCAGGTTTAATCGTTGAAGGATAGATCTTAAAAATCTCCTCCACGGCTTTTTGAAACATACAGCCATTAAAGTCTTCAGTTTCAAACCATGCCGAATACCAGAGATAGATGGCTCTGATTTTACCTAGAGGATCATTGTCATCACAACCATCGATCGTTGCATTCAAAGAGGCTTGTAAATTCTGATTACGTTGATTCAAACATTCTTCAATTAACTTTGCCTTAGATGGAAAGTATTTGTAGAAGGTCATTTTTGCAACACCAGACTCAAGAATGATCCGATCAATCCCGATTGAGTTGTAGCTATGGGAATTAAAAAGACGCAAGGCGGTATTAATAATGTCATCTTTTTTCGACATGTTTAGAGGTTCCTGCCAAAGACATGTATGTACTCAAAAAATGCAATTTCGAGGTTTTTTTCATGGGAAATGAAATGATGAAAAATCCGTTTAAGTCTACACTTGAAAGAACATAGTAAAATCTGAATAAAGTCTAACAGAATCAAATAGTATTTATAAGTAGGGCTTTTGGCAAACTTTCATAAGATTTTATACTAATTCAGGAGTAATTGATCTGTAAAATTAATATAAAGTTTTATAAATAAACTTTGAATAAATGTTGTATTTATATAGATTAATGTTTCAAAATATCTTTAACACCAGATCAATGGAACCGCCATCAAGCACAGAATGCACTGTTCCAGCATCCCATATTAAATCAGCTGCAAAGTTCTACGCTTAGCCTTCATCACTTAAAAACAATTCATTTGAACTACTTTGTTGCAATCGTAAAAATATTTACAGATGCATTGAGCATGCTCATTTTTGATGCACATACTCTGGAAAAAAATCAAAACATTAAAGCTGATATGCGAGTGAAAGCAAAAGTTTATGCTCGCTATTTATTATCTTTAAATCTGATTGATGAATTAGGATTTAATACACTAGATATGGCATTGAGTTCGCCTAGCAAAGCACACCTTACCTATTTTTTACAGCTTTTAGAAGCATTGTCTTTAGACACAAATGACCTTACGCAGTCTGTTGCACAGGCTCACCGAGTAAGCGATTATATCGGGTCACATTTTCATGATTATCAAGCCTTGTTACTGATCTTAGCGATTACCGAACAACAGGTCATTGTTTATAGTGAAGCGCTTTCTATTAATGTGGCGAAATTTGATCCGAAATTTTCATCTGGTTACTATGAGTGTCATGGGGTAGTGGGCTGTGGTCATAGTCTTGCAAATGACGATAATCATGAAGATGATATTTGGATGTTATTAACACAAGCGCTAGATACATCGCGTACGGATGAACTAAGCGCTATAACCCATGAATTTCTAGGGATCTGGCATGATTTTTGGGAAAGCATGTATGTGGCTTGATTCTAAATTTTAAAATTTAGAATAAACCGAATATTGAGTGAATTAAATAGATATACAAATCTGTATAGAAAATCACATTAAATCTGCGTAAAATTCAACATAAGTATGAGTTTTACTGATAATAACAATGTCGATTAATTTATTTGGCGTATTAGAACGCTTGGGATTAGGCGCACAGCAACGCGCCTTGCACGTGACCTTCTCAGATCCCGCCCTGAACAGTCAGGTGTATTTACAACGCATACAGGGACAGCAGCAGATCAATCAGGGCAGTACTGCCGAGCTGCTGTGCTTCAGCACGCATGCGCAGATTGCCCTCAAACAATTTATCGGCTGTCAGGTTGCCGTCGATCAGGTCACCGATACCGGCCAGCTATATCGCACCAGTGGCATCATCACCGCGGCGAAACAAGCACAAAGCGATGGTGCACTGACCAGTTACACCCTGACCCTGCAAGACCCGACCGCACTGTGGCACAAACGCCGCAACAGCCGCGTGTTTATGAACAAAAGCGTGCGCGAGATCAGTGAGCTTCTATTTAGAGAATGGCAAACGAAAAGCCCGCTGTTTGCCGCTAGTCTGACGCTGGATACCTCAGGTTTAAGCCGAGACTATGACATCCGGCCGTTTAGCATGCAGGCCAACGAAACCGACTACGACTACCTGACCCGACTCTGGCGCAGCGAAGGCATCAACTGGCTGATCGATGAAGCGAATCTAACCGTCCCGACGATGAATACGCCGATACAGGCACAAGTGCTGCGTCTGATTGACGACAACCAGCATTACACTGCCTTAAGTAGACAAGTCATACACTACCAGCGCAGCAGTGCCACCGAACCCTACGATACCCTGACACAGCTACAAGCCGAGCGGTCCTTGCAGCCCACATCGGTCTATACCCAGCGCTGGCAAGCCGATGCCTTACAACAAGAAGAAGGCAGTGGCAGTGTGCAAAGCACGCAGCAACATAGCCAGCAACACGACAATGCCAGTCTGAATCTGGAAGATGCCTGGCACATCACCCCGGCATGGATTACCGATCTAGAACAACAAGATCAAGCCACTCTATCCGGCAATCCCCAGTTGGAACAGCTCAACCAGCAGATCAATGCCTATCACCACCTACAGAGCAAACAATTTAGCGCCCGTGGAAGCGTACGCGATGCACAGGTCGGCTACTGGTTTCAGCTCGAAGGCCATCCCGAACTGACCCAGCACAGCGCAGACGATCGCCAGATGATCATTGTGGGCAAACACTACAGTAATCAAAATAACCTGCCCAAAGAACTACAACAACAGCTCAACTACAACGTACCCGAACAACGCCACTACAGCGAACTGACCTTGGTTCGCCGCAACATCAAAATCGTACCCGAGTACCACCCGCAGCAACACCGCCCACCGGCACATCCGCAACGCGCCAAAGTGGTAGGGCCAGAAGGCGAACAGGTACATGTGGACGAATGGGGACGTATCAAAGTCCGGTTCCTATTTACCCGAAGTGAAGATCACAGCCATGATGGTGGCGCAGGCAGCAACGACAACGACACCGACTCAGCATGGGTTGATGTACTGACCCCATGGGCAGGTGAAGGCTATGGCGCCCGCTTTTTACCCCGTATCGGCGAGATTGTGGTGATCGACTACTTTGATGGCGATATCGACCGGCCTTTTGTGCTCGGACGCATCCACGAAGCCCAGCGAAGTCCGACCAAATTCGATATCAAAGGGCAGTTACCGCATACCCGACACCTGAGTGGCATCCGCTCCGAAGAAATTCAGGGCAGTGGCTACAACCAACTGCGCTTTGATGACACCACAGGGCAGATCAGCAGCCAGCTCCACAGCAGCCATGGCGCAACCCAGCTTAATCTGGGCAATCTGAGCCACCCCAAAGAACAACTGGAAAGTGAAGGCCGGGGCGAAGGTTTCGAACTACGCACCGACCAGTGGGGAGCTGTTCGGGCAGGCGAAGGGCTACACCTCACCACCCACAAACAAGAGCAGGCACAGGGCCAGCATCTAGATGCGAAAGAGGCCAGCCAGCAGCTTGAAAGCAGCCTGAACAATGCCAAAGCCTTAAGTGAAGTGGCCAAAAATCAGCAGACCGATCCGCTTGAAGTACTAGACAACCTCAAACAGTTCTTAGAACAGATCGAACAACAAGACCAGAATAAGGCAGCGGCATTTAAACAAGCGCTGATGATCTTAAGTGCACCTAGCAGCATCGCCATGAGCAGTAACCAAGACATCCACCTGAGTGCAGACGGGCAACTGAGCCAGCATGCAGGAGACAGCCTAAACTTCAGCACGCAAAAAAGTCTGATTGCACATGCCAGTGACAAGATTAGTTTATTTGCAGCACAGCAAGGCGTCCGCCTGTATGCTGGAAAGAGCAAGATCGAGTTACAGGCACAAGGAGATGGGGCGGATCTGATTGCACGAAAGGATATTCAGATTATTTCCACGGAGGAAGTAATTAATATATCTGCTCCAAAACGGATTTTGATTACTGCTGAAACGTCTCAGGTTGAAATTAATGAGCAAGGCATCATTCTTAGAACAGGTGGTAAAGCAGAATTTAAAGCGGGGCAGCATGTGTTTGTGGGTGGGGAGAAGGTTTCAATCCAAAAAATAACATTACCGAATTCTCCTCCTTTAGACAAAAATATCGGTAAATTTTTCCTGTACAAAGGGGATGGTAGTCCTTTCATTGAACATGAATATAAGATTCTAGATAAAGCTGGAAATGTTTTAAAACAAGGTATCACCAATCAGTTTGGTGAGACAGATTATGTTCAGACGGAGCAATCAGAAAAAATCAATTGTGATGTGAAAATGTTAAAAGAAGAAGAAAGAATCACAGGCAGTTGGCAGAGCCAGCTTGAAGGGAAATATGCCAATTTCTTAAGTCAACTTGATCATCAATTTACTGATCTTGAAGGAGATGAGTAATGTTGCCATTAATTGGTTTAGGAGTCGTGCTGGCAAGGGCTTTTACAGCAGCATTAACAGTATATGAGCTATATAGCTATGGTTCAAACTTATACGAAGGGCAAGCAAATTATCGACAAGAGCTAGAAAAGGCCAAAGTAGAAATAAAGAAGATCATTCATGATCTGGAAAAAGAGTTTAATGGTCATCTTTTATATGCCTCTGAAATTGCATATTTAGAAAACCTAAGGAAAAAGGATCCCCAGAATCTAGAAACACGACAACCAAGACAACGGGGTCACCAAGGTTTTAAAAGCCAAATTTCGGAACGAATACCTTTTCGCAAAGTGATTTCGGAAGTCTGTGATAAAGCCAACGCTAATGGATTTCCGCAGTTAAAAAAGAAAAGAGGCGTTAAAGTCAGCGATTTGCCTAAAGCACGACAAAAAGTATTGGAGAGCTGGGCAGGTTTGATCCTCTCTGAGATTCTGGATGAAGACATTGGTAGTGAGTTTCTGATTGCACGTTTAAAGCAATTGGCAACATCAATCATGTTTGAGTTTGTGGATGAGATTTTAGGTTGGAAAGCGCCAATTAAAACTGAAGTGTGTTTTGGGGCGAAATTTGAAGACCCACAACTGGTATTATCTGGTAATCCTAAACTGAAACGAATAGGTCGTTTTGATTTAAATCCCTTTTACCCTACGCCTTATCATAACCAAAGAGGCAGTATCGCTGCCGATCTAGTTATTGCTGAATCTCGCTTGGAGCCAATTTCAAAAACTAATCTTTTTGCGATTGTAGAAATTAAGTTTCAGGGAGACTCTATTAAAAAGGCACAATTTTCTAAATATGATGATTTATTGGAAGCCTGTAAAAATGCAAAAGAGAAAAAGTATGGTAAACATAACAATCATTCTGGAAAGGGTTTAGATGAAGGTGGGTATCTATCTTTGTTTCGTTATCCTGAAGATATCGCCATAGAAGAGAGCAAGAAAAAACTGAATGAACAAGCAGGGACCAAGAAGTCTGGTAGAGGTGGACGATAATGAGTACGGTTGAACCTTTTGTAAGCGAAGCAGACCAAGCTGAATGGATTAAAGAGATTAAAGCAACTGATAAGCTTTGGGTGATTGGTGATGAAGGGGGGGATGTATATGGTATTGGGCCCTATGTTTCTTTTTATGTTTATCACTCAGAGGAAGAAGCACCTCAACTAATTAATAAGTTCATTGAAATCTTTAATGAGTTTAGCCAAATTAAGAATGAGGAGTGGACTTACTTTATACATCCAATCAAAGATGTATTTATTAAAGCGGATAAAGCTCAAACATTAGTGCTTGATTTAGACTCGATTTGCCAAAAACAATATCAGAAAACGGACTCTGTTTACTTTACAGCAACCGTCTCGGATGATACTGAAATTAGTTCAGCCGTGTGGTCATATTCGATGACTATTGCTGAAAGACCATATATGCGATACAGCCATTTGAAAATGAATTTTAGATACGCTTGGTACATTGTAAGTCAGGAGAATAAAGAGAAATGGCATCAGTTCATTGAGGATTGTATTAAAAAATTAAAACCTCGACATGCATATAGTGGTTTTGAAATTGCTCAAGCAGCATCCATGCATTTGGGAAGTTATGAGATTAATAGTCTTGAAAAGATAGTCACTCAGGCTTTCTACGGTGTCGATATTGATCATCCTGACTTTAATGGAAGCCATAGCCATGAGGATACTGATGGTTATATCAATGAACGAAAATTAGGTTCAGGTATACGCACACCTGTCTGGAGCTTTTTACTTGATCCGTATTGGATGGCAAAATTAGATAAAACTGCCGAAGAGATCAAAGCTTACTTTAACCGCTATAAAGAAGTTGAAATCAAGGAAATTGAGTATCCAGAAAATCAAACAGGTTTATGGATTCGACTTGGAGAACTCTCTATGTATCCAGTTGAAGACGGTGTACCTGTTTTACCTGTTTATGCCAATGCTTTGATTAAGCCAATACGTTGTGATGAGTTGAAACTGGTGGGTTATGCACAATGGGATGATGATCCAAATGAACATTTAAGTTATGAAGAAGGTATTGCATGGATGCGTCGTTTTGATGAAGACAGTCACTGGCCAGAGGGAAAACGAATCAATAAGATTAACGAATTATCGCTAAAGAAAGAAGTGCTCACAGTAAAAGGCGGAGAGTTATGCCCAAGAAAAGGTTATTGGACAACGCCTGCACAACCCAATTTACGACAATATTTTAAACAAGGTGAGATTACTCCTGAACTTAAAGAGCTTGATTGGGGAGAAGTATACTGGTATTGGGATGGCGAAAAATAATTTAATCATTTTAGAAAATCCATCCTGTATGAACTGCACCCCGAAAGTTGGACACATTTAGTCTAATTTGAAGGGTGCTTTTCTATGGCTAAATATTCTCAAGACTTTAAACTTGAGGTTGTCGAGTACTACTTATCTGGTTTTGGTAGCAATCAA